>Ga0209913_1001199_pt1 | contig 15456 bp, 13 predicted proteins | sample PersoiDNA2013203_FD_185805 | JGI IMG/M metagenome (GOLD analysis project Ga0209913, IMG submission 185805) | Permafrost soil microbial communities from the Arctic, to analyse light accelerated degradation of dissolved organic matter (DOM) -... | ecosystem: Environmental > Terrestrial > Soil >... | reverse complement strand
ACATTGCGCAGCTTCGCCGAGCGGCTGAAGTTGAGCGTCTCCACCACCGACAAAAAGTCCTCGACCCATTTGATTTCCATTGTTCCCGCTCTTTTCCCTGAAGTTTCGCTTGAAGTGGCTTGAATTGATTTGAATTCGCCGCAATGCCGGCGCGTTGACTGTGCGATGAAGACGCTTGGCGACATGGCTTTTCCGGCATATCACTATACAAATACAGCATGGGAAAGTCCCATGCCGTTTCGGCATTGCGTTGATGATAACGTTTTGTGCGATAGGATTCGGCTTGCCGCAAGCCCAACACCAATCACGCCGCCAATGACGTCCCCATTACACTGTCATCCTGACGAAAGTCAGGACCCAGCGTCGCACCAGCAACTGCCGCCACCACAAATGCACGCCAATCCCGCATTGGATGCCCTCCGCCCTGAATTACAATCGCCTCTCGCCCCATCCGACAACCCCACAACCCGGAATCGAGATAACCGCATGCAAGACCTCCACCAGCTCATCGACGCCACCGACCAGATCGGCGCGACCGCCATGGTCATCCGTGCGTTGATCGTGTTCTGCTTCACGCTGATCTTCCTGCGCATCGCCGGCCGCCGCTCGTTCGGCCAGCGCAGCGCCTTCGACCTGTGCATCACGGTGCTGCTCGGCGCCATCCTCAGCCGCGCCATCGTGGGCGCCTCGCCGATGCTACCGACACTCGCCGCCGGCGCGGTACTGGTCCTGCTGCACCGCCTGATCGGCGTGCTGGTCACGCGCTGGGCATGGCTCGACGACCTCATCAGCGGTACCGAACGCCTGCTCGTCAAAGACGGCCGCAAAGACCACCACCAGATGCGCGCCGGCCTGATCAGCGACCGCGACATCGACGTCGCCCTGCGCAAGAAGGAAGACGGCGCCACGCTGGAGCACGTGGCACGTGCGGTGCTGGAGAGGAATGGGGAGATCACCATTACGTTGCATACCGATCGCAACCTCGCCTCCGATGCTCATCACCGTGCCGATCCGCACAAAGCGACGTGAAGCCGGACAGCCTCGCAAGCAAGCACATGCCCCTGCTGATTTACACGCTGCTTTACAATCCTGCAAACGACGAATGGCCCTTGCGTCATATGACCGCATCGCCGACAACCAACACAAAGACACCACCCCGATGACCAGCCCGACTATCCTCCAGGCGACCGACCTGACCTTCAACTACCCCGAGCGCGAACTGTTCAACAAGCTCACGCTCGCCATCCCCGCCGGCGTCACCATCATCCGCGGTGGCGACGGCCGCGGCAAAACCAGCCTGATCCGCCTGCTGGCTGGCGAACAGAAAGCACACAGCGGCCAACTGGCCATCAACGGCATTCGCCTGGACGAACAGGCCGGGCAATACAAGCAACAGGTCTACTACGTCGACCCGCGCACGGAAGCATTCGACCAGATGACGGTGCCGGAATATTTTGCGTCGGTGCGGGCGCGGTTTCCCCACTTTGACGAAGCGGCGCTACCGGAATTATTGGAAGGCTTATCGCTGACGCCGCATGTGGAGAAGAAGCTGTTCATGCTGTCGACCGGCAGCAAGCGCAAGGTCTATCTGGCGGGAGCGTTTGCTGCGGGGGCGGTGGTGAATTTGCTGGATGATCCGTTTGCCAGCCTGGACAAGGGATCGATTAATTTTGTGTGTGAAGTGCTGGCACAGTTTGCAGAGGGTGGAGAGCAAGCCTGGATCGCAAGCTTCTATGAGACGCCGCCGGAAATCCCGACAACCAGCATCATCGATTTGGGCGACTAAGGCTAAGACTAAAACAGGTCAGCGACGCCGATAACTTTTATCGCCGTTGTCCGTATAACAAAACTGCCCGCCGCGCGGGCCAGTGCAATAGCGATGGCTGCGACAACTGCAGCCATCGTCATCATCCTTCGCAAGCGGCATCAGCCGCTGCTGGTTGGACATGGAACAGACCTTCTTCGATGCGCTGACAGAGCCGTCATTGCAAATAAAGTCAGCACCGGCGCAGTGAGAGACGCCACCCTTTTTTCCTGAACATGGCGTGTTGGCCGCGACGGCGGATTGATGAACCGCGACAAAAGTCAGCGCGAGCAAAAGCCCAACGGTCTTCATCCCGTCCCCTCCCTTTTTTATTATTGATTGCGCGCCGACTTGATCAATACAGTCTCGCACTACCCGGGAATATTCGGCTCCACCAGATTGGCCAGCTGCGCCAGCGACTCCTGCCAGCCGAGATAACACATCTCCACCGGAATGAGCTCCGGAATCCCCGACTGCGTAATGCGCACTTCCGTACCGGTCAAGACCGGCTTCAACTTCACCGTCACCAGCAATTCGCCAGGCAGATTCGGATCATCAAACTTGTCGGTGTAACGGATCAGTTCACCCGGCACCAGTTCTTTATATTCGCCGCCGAAAGAGTGGCCGTTGCCGCTGGTGAAGTTTGAGAACGACATGCGGAAGGTACCGCCGACTTTGGCTTCCAGATGCTCCACCGTGCAGGTGAAGCCGTAGGGCGGGAGCCATTTGGCAAGGGCGGCTGCGTTGGTGAAGGCGCGGTAGATTTTGTCGGGGGTGGTGCGGAGGATGCGGTGGAGTTCTACGGTTCCTGTGGGCATGGTGTGTCTCCTGTAAGGGTTGTATCTAGAACGACGCTTGAGGTGCATTTCCTTGCACTTGTCGCAATTATCAATTCATCTGTTTGATGCGTCACCAAACTGCACATTTTAGAACCCGCTGTATCTCCGTTCTTGCCCGTCCCCATCAACCTCAGTGGGTAATAAGCACCCTAATAAACAAAGGAAATTCTTATTTGTTTTTACGTCGTCCTGCTTTGTCAGATTGGATACGACCGGGCTGCAAAAATGGTAGCATCTCGCAAGTCATATCGGTGGGGGAACACCGAAATTGTACATACCCAAGAGAATCTAAAAGCGAGCGCATGGATAACATCACTCCTGAGCGTCGTTCCGCAATAATGCGCAAGGTAAAATCGAAGAATACCTCGCCAGAGTTATCGATCCGCCGCTTGATATATCAACTGGGCTTTCGATATCGGCTACATTGCAAAGATCTTCCTGGCAAGCCAGATATTATGTTTTGGGGAAAGAAGAAGCTAATTTTCGTGCACGGTTGTTTTTGGCACGGGCATATAGGGTGTAAGCGCTCCCGAATTCCTTCTTCCAATCGATATTATTGGACTCTCAAGATAGATAGAAATATTTTTCGAGACAAACGGAATCAAGAAAATTTTGAAAATGAGAGATGACAGATTTTAGTCGTCTGGGAATGTGAATTGAAAAATATTGAATCTCTTAAAAAAAGAATCGAGGAGTTTTTAAATGCCTAATTTTTACGAATTTTTCGCTGGGGGCGGAATGGCTCGGGCTGGTCTAGGGGAAAACTGGTCTTGCCAATTTGCGAATGATTTTGATGCAAAGAAGGCATTTAGTTACGCTGAAAATTGGGGAAAAGACCATTTGCGAATCGGCGATATCGCGGGAGTCGAGCTTAGCGAACTCCATGGTCGTGCCGACCTCGCCTGGGCCTCCTTTCCTTGCCAAGATTTATCCCATGCTGGTTCCCGGGCAGGTCTTCAAGGAGAGCGATCTGGAACTTTTTGGTCTTTCTGGAAACTTGTCCGTGGCTTGGCGTTAGCTAAACGCGAGCCAAAAATAATTACGTTAGAAAATGTTTACGGGTTGATCTCTTCTACTGAGGGGAAAGATTTTGCTGCTTTGGGAAAAGCTTTTACAGAATTGGGATACCGATTCGGAGCCGTCGTTATTGACGCCGTCCATTTTGTTCCTCAGTCACGTCCGCGCTTGTTTGTTATCGCGATCGCAAAAGATGTTGTTCTTCCACCGCATTTGGTCCGTGGCGACCCAACAGCTCTCTGGCATCCCCGAAAATTGGTAGATGCAAAAGCTAATTTACCACTGCCTGCGCAAGACAATTGGATTTGGTGGAACATCCCCGCCCCGGCGACAAGAGAGCTAGGCTTTGCTGATCTTATCGAGGCCCACCCAACGGGAGTGCAATGGAATAGCGCACAAGAAACGCAATCTCTACTGGACATGATGTCGCCGCTAAATCAAGCAAAGGTTAGCGCAGCCAAGAAAAGCGGCAAGCGACACGTGGGTGCTTTGTACAGACGGACAAGAAATGGGATTCAACGAGCTGAAGTTCGATTCGATGATGTTGCTGGTTGTTTACGTACTCCGGGAGGAGGCTCAAGTCGGCAAAGTATTCTCGTCGTTGAGGGAAACAAGATCCGTTCTCGCTTGCTCTCTCCTCGAGAGGCAGCTCGGTTAATGGGACTTCCGGATGAATATTTGCTTCCTGAAAAATATAACGATGCATATCGCCTCATGGGTGACGGCTTAGTCGTACCTGTTATATCTCACATTGAAGAACACATCCTTGCGCCTATCCTTCTGGAAGCACAATCCGTCGGTTATACCAACGCAGCGTAAACAGCGCCCTTCGTGAAACTGATGGGAGACAAATTTCCATCTTATTCAATTCTGGAATATTCATGAGTGCAGAAACAGCGGCACCTTGCCGACATGCAGGCTCGCCACCTGAAGCAGTGATTAAGGCGACAACAAATCTCATCAAAGCACTTTCCGAGGATGATGACTATCTTCGGAAACATGGCATTTCTGCCGATGAGTACATTCATGCTCTGCCAGCGGCAATCGAGAGGTTGCGCGGACAAAGTGCAGCAAAAAACGACAATCGACGTCAGTTTTTAACCGACTTATTAAAAGCACTTTTGGCCGCAAATCTAATCTCTGAGATTGGATATCCTAAATACGCAGAAGATACGATCTATCGACTGAGTGTCCCCGAGTTAGGCGATGTCGCAATTATCCAAAAAGGATGTCCCGACGGTGAACACAGCAGCTCCCAATGGACTGTTCCGGATTGGGCTGTGGAAACGTATTTGTGGTGGCTATGTCCAAGTACCAAACATCAACCTGGCACACATATCGCAAAGGGAGTGAATCGCTTAAAGCATCGATTCTTTGAGACTACGGACGGTGTCAACGATAGAAGGATTATTGACGGGGTAGTCTTTCATAATGAGATGTGCGGGACGTCGACAAGACCTTGCCCCAAACAAGCTCGGGGTATCGAAATTGCTGGAAATTTGGTCCCTCCCCCATGCTTATATGTATTCCCGCAGCCGGCTTCCAACTGTGAAGAATGGAATTGGACTGGAACGCGCGAGTTGAAGTTTCCCAGGTTACTGCTCTCTTTATTTGGAATCCAAGCATCGGAGACCTCTCTATTTACCGGTCATGTCGGCCTCCAAAGAAAGGGAGCGCTGTCACGTATTAATATTTCATCTGGGTACGGCCCGGGAAAATCAACCACACTGAGAACATAAATATGACAAACCCAGTACTGGATGTTGCTCGATCAGAATTTCTCAAAGCTAGGAGTGCAGCCTCCGAAGATAAAGGAACTCTTCCTGCCTGGCCACGCCCCTTGAAGCGCTTACCCATAGTCGATTTAGAAGTAGATTGGGTTCGGTTCTCAACTCTGAACCATCGAACAAAAGCTGAGCAAAAGAGAGAGATTCAAAAGCGTCAGCTTCCTGGTCTGTTTTCGAGTGATCCATTGGGTCTCCAAGCGCAAGAGGCTCAATTCAAAATATTGGCCGCGCAAGAAGGATTTGAAGATTTAAGAAATGATCTTAAGAAGCGCCGGCAACAAGAGCCAGCTGTAGTTACAGCGGATGGTGTATTAATTAACGGGAATCGACGAACTGCTGCTTTACGAAGTTTGTACATGGAACTGGAAAGCCAGGATGCTCGTTATGTTCGATGCTTGGTGTTGCCCGATGACGCTACTTCGGCAGAGATCCTTGATTTGGAAACGGAGCTTCAAATTGCTAAGGATTTTAAAGAAGGATATTCGTGGATAAACGAGGCGTTGCTAATTGAAGAGTTGTTTGAAAAAGATCGTAACTTCGAAAAATTAGCAGTGAAAATGCATCGATTGGTTCCTGATGTGCGAAGCATGTACGAAAAAATTCAGCAGGTAAATCAACTCGTCGAGTTGTCGAAAGGTATCAAATACCATATTGATTTCGAACCACACGAATCCGCATTTGATGAACTGACAAAACACATTAAGAATAAATCTCCACAGGAAAGTGAAAGCGTTAGAACCGCTTACTTTTTAGGCACATTGTCAGGGGTCACTTATCGTGACTTACGCTATCTCCGCCGACCAGATGCTTCGAATTTGGTCATCCAGGAAATTAAATCAGATCCAAATATCGCCTCATTGTTACAGGCCGCCGAACCACCAAAACCTAATGGATCTGACGGTATTGATTTGCTTGACGATATATTAGGAGAATCTGAAAACAATCCCCTTTCAGAGATATTGTCATATGTTGTCAGTAAAGATAATTCGGACACCGTTTTACTACCCGATACTGGCTCTGTCACCGTTCAGATGCTGCTTGGAACTCTTGGGCAAAAAATTAAAGCGGCCGCAACAGAGTCCAAAGAAGAACAACGTGATCAAAATGCTCTTGAAGCTCCTGTGCAGCGCCTAGAAGATGCCATCTTAGATGTCAATCGATCGAAGCAAACGTTGGGTCGAGCACGCACGCTTGCTGGTTGGAGCGAAGATAATTATCTTGCGAAGATTAAGGTGTTAAAAGCCGCCATCGTAGCTTTGGAGCAGGCTTTGTGATTGCTGCAGAACTCGACAGCGCGAATCGCCCCTTAGTCTTAATTAATAGAGACGACAGCACAAGCCTCGGTGGATGGGCGCGCATTCAAGAGGTTATGGGCAGAGGAGTCGTTGGAGGCAATAAAAACTGCGTTGAAGTTAAAGTCGACGTTTTTTTCGCAGAATTAGATTGCCTGCGAGATATTAAGAGACTTTTCGGAGACCAGATTAATCTTGGACTCGAGCTGCAAGCTCAACTCCGCTTGCTCCTCGATGATAAGCGCCGGAGAGAAACGATTGCACTAAGTGGCCCAGCAAGCACTATTGGATTAGAAGAGGAGCTAAAAAAAGCAGGTTTTTTACGCTCTCTTAAGCCGTTTCAATTGGCAAACGTTGCTGAGATTCTTAGACTGCCGCATGGCGCAGATTTCTCCGTACCAGGCGCAGGAAAAACAACGGTTGGGTTGGCAAACTTTGCCCTAACCAGACATCGAGGTCTAGTAACTAAGCTTTTGGTTATAGCACCAATCTCCGCTTTTGGTGCCTGGAAAGAAGACTCCAATGAATGCTTTGCGACGAACCCCAATATCATTGTTCACGGAGGGGTCGGCAGCGTAATTCCATCTAACACGGATATTCTCCTCACAAACTACAATCGATTAGCGGCGGACTATGATGAGCTTCGCAAGTTTGTTAGTAGTTCACCTACTCAAGTTATTCTCGATGAAGCCCATCGAGTCAAAAGAGGTGCTCTGGGAGTACACGGTAGAGCCGTGTTAGACCTGGCCTATGCCGCTAAACGACGTGATGTTTTAACAGGCACTCCCGCTCCTCAAAGTGCTCACGATTTGATCGCACTGATTTCGTTCTTATATCCGGGACAAGATCGTAAGATTATTCCGCTGGATGCATATGAGGAGCGACGAGCAAGAGACGAAAAGGTTTTACTAAAAACTAGCGAAGCCATTAAGCATTATTTTGTTCGAACCACTAAATCTCAATTGGATCTGCCCCCAACACGATTCAACACCGAACGTCTTTCGATGGGGCCTCTTCAGAAAGCAATTTATTCAGCACTAGTTGGAAAATACCAAGCTTCTTTCCAGATTGGAAAACATGACCGTCGAGAGTTAGCGCGTCTCGGTCGAATCATGATGTATTTGCTAGAAGCAGCCACAAATCCAATGCTTTTAAGAGCCGGTTCTGATTATGGTGATGCTCCTGCATTTGTTCACCCTCCTATCGAATTGGAAGGTGATGAGCCATTGCTGCATCTCTTAGACTCTTATCATCTGTATGAGACGCCATGGAAGTACATTCGTGTACGCGAAATTGTCTCCCACGCTGCTCAGAACAATCAAAAAATATTGATTTGGTCTAGTTTCGTAAGAAATTTAAAAGCTCTTTCAAGATATCTCAAAGACTTTAATCCTGCGATGGTACACGGCGGAGTTCCTTCGTTGGAGGAGCCGATTGCTGCTGAAATAGTCACAAGAGAAAGAGAGTTAAACCGGTTTAAATACGACTCTAACTGCTCGGTTCTATTGGCAAATCCAGCGGCATGTGGTGAGGGTGTAAGCTTGCACCATTGGTGCCATCATGCCGTCTACATAGATCGGAGCTTTAATGCTGGCCAGTTTTTACAGAGCCAAGATCGAATACATCGGCTCGGACTTGAACCAAATACGTTGACATCTTTCACGCTTCTCATAAGCGAGGAAACCATTGATGATGTAGTTGGAAGCCGACTCGCGGACAAGGTTCGTGCCCTCTCTAAACTAATGGGAGATACAGGCTTAGTTAAGTTATCGCTACCAGAAGAAGACAATGTGGAAGCAGAAGACGCTAGCGTTGCTGCTTTTGATGATGATCTCTTATCTGTTCTATCTCATTTGAAAAATGCTCCCTAGCCACGGAAATTGTTTTGCTGTTTTCCTTTTAAGTCGTGCTTTTCGACTGGCAAAACCGGACTCTATATCTTGTTGGGTAAGGAATGCTAGAGACCAATCTACTTTCTTAGCTGGTGCTTTAGATCTTGAATTAATAGTTGAATCTTTAATCCGAATCGGGCTGGCGAAGCAAGACGGTAAGGAGTTTTTGCTAGAGAAGGCATTAGTTAAACTTGCTCATAAGGCGGACTTCGTTACGTTATCGTCAATAGCTCATATTCTTTTAGATCGGAGCCCTCCGAATTGGATCGTTGACGCCGTGCGATTCGACGGAGTTGCACTTGAGTACATTCCTACTCAGGATTTGGATGCCTTAACGTGGCTGGGCGAAGATTTAACGGAACTACTAATTGCTGTGGCGCAGACCAAACTGACCCGCCATGAGGATGAGATTCAGAAGTTGCTTGGTGACGCAGGGGAGCGAGTCGTTCTATCTTCAAATACATTTCGTGGCTTTGTTACTTCTCACGTAGCTCAAATTTCCGATTCTTTTGGTTACGACATTGAGATCAGAAATGCCGGTGTTTGTCTTGAACGTATAGAGGTGAAATCAGCTCTTGCTCATACAAATGGTAGATTTTATATAAGTAAAAATGAGGCTTCTAAAGCAGCTCTTTACAAAAATCAGTGGCGACTAGTGCAAGTTACTTTCGATCCTCAGATTATGTGGAAACGTCATGTAACGAAAGCAGATGTTTTGGAAGTTCGAATGCTATCGAGTCAAGCAGTTCTGGACTTATCTAATACTGATACGGATTCGTTTCGTTGGTTGATTTCAGGCGAAATTAGGCCATCAACGAATCTCTGGGAGCGATATGAACTTGATCTTCCAGATGATTTATCAATAGCTTTATAAGTGTTTATTTTCTTGTGTGCCATTCACAAGAAGTCCCTTTTCCTGCTTGCTATTCACGCCCCCCCGGCCAACATCTCCTTTCTAAAACTTCTAGAGAGGTATATTACGCGCGCCAACAATAGATTTTTCTCGATAATTACATCGAATTAAATTTAAAATTAAGTTCATACTTTGCGACTCGTTAGTTTTTGGTTAAGGCATTGGGCCTTAAAAATTAACTACCGGTAACGCATCGCGAGAAAGGGCAAGAATTGATTCTTGCTATCGATATGAACTATTGGTGGGTAAATCATAAAAAGACCGTTAGACAAGAACGCGCCGGCAACTATATTTGGTCTCCGCACATAAATCGAGATGGCAGTTTTAATCAGACTTATTTGAATCTCTCGTTGATGCAGATCGGGGATATAGTATTTTCCTACGCGAATGGGGAAATTGGTGCATTGGGACGAGTAATAGCGGCCCCGGTTAATTCTCCCAAACCCATAGAATTCGGAGCTGCTGGTGCGGCTTGGGATGATTTAGGATATTTAGTACGCGTCGACTTCCTTACGTTATCCTCACCTCTAAGGCCGAAGTCATACATCGAGAAATTTGTTCTTCTGTTGCCTCCAAAATATTCACCCATACGCGTGAACGGAGATGGAAATCAAAAATGCTACCTGGCTCAAATTTCTCGAGCACTCTCGAACCAACTTTTGGACTTGATCGGTCTTGAAGGAACGACCCTCCTCGAAGCAATAGGGACCGACGAAGATCAGATTATCCGAGGGTCAGTAAAGGGAAGTCGTCCCGTAACCATTACCCAAAAGCAGCAACTTATACAATCGCGTCGAGGGCAAGGTGCCTTTCGCCGGAACGTATTTTTGGTAGAGAAGGCATGCCGGGTTACCGGTGTCGCGGATCTTAGATTGCTGAGAGCAAGTCACATAAAACCATGGTCTGTTTCCAACAACGACGAGCGTCTTGATGGAAACAATGGTTTCTTATTGGCACCGCACATAGATCATTTATTTGATAGAGGCTTTATATCATTTTCCGACTTTGGCGAGATTTTAATTAGTAAAGATATCGAAATCGAAGCACTAGAAAAATGGGGCGTAGTTGAGGGCATGGATGTTGGCAAATTCAATGAGCGCCAGAGTATCTATCTACATTTTCATCGCAATTACATTTTTAGACAGTGACTTCTAACCGCGTGCGAGTATGAAGAAATACCTTCACGCTTCTGCCCGATCAGAGATGAAATAAAAAAGCCAACCTAGAAAGGTTGGCTTTTAACATCGTTACAAATCAAACATCAATATTCCCAGCCTGCAGCGCATTCAACTCAATAAACGCGCGGCGCGGTTCCACGTCATCCCCCATCAGCGTCATGAAAATCTGATCCGCGGCGATCGCGTCTTCGATTTGCACTTTCAACAGGCGGCGGACGGTTGGGTCCATGGTGGTTTCCCACAGCTGTTCCGGATTCATTTCACCCAGACCTTTATAGCGCTGCTTGCTGACGCCGCGTTCGGCTTCTTCGCGTAGCCATGCCATGGCCTGGTGGAAGTCGTTGATGGCGCTTTCCTTGATCTTGTCGCCGGTACCGCGACGGATCAGTGCGCCGCGTCCGATGAGACCGCGGAAGGTTGCCGCTGCATTGGCCAACACTTGATAGTCGGGGCCGTTGACGAAGTCGGTGTCGATGGCGGTGACTTTGATGTTGCCGTGGTACATGCGCTGGATGCGCAGGATGTGCTTGTCGGTCAGCTCGTCGGAGCGGACGATGACGTCGATGCCCGGGTCGTTGATCGCGGTCTTCAGTGCGATGGCCGATTGCTCTGCTTCAGCAGCGGTGTTCAGCTGCAGGGTGACGCCGGTCATGATGGCGGACAGCGCGGTGGCGTCGATCATGCGCGTCAAGCGCATGATGATGGCGTTGGCGGTGTTGTACTGACGGACCAGTTCGGTCAGCGGTGCGCCGCTGATGGGTGCTGCGCCTTCGCTTGGGACGAGCTCTGCATCGTTCAAGGCGATCTGCATCATGTAGTGCGCTTCTTCGACGTCATCTTTCAGATAGCGCTCGTCCTTGCCGGCCTTGACCTTGTAGAGCGGCGGCTGGGCGATGTAGATGTGGCCGCGCTCGACCAGTTGCGGCATCTGGCGGTAGAACAGGGTGAGCAGCAGGGTGCGGATGTGGGCGCCGTCGACGTCCGCATCGGTCATGATGATGATGCGGTGGTAGCGCAGTTTGTCGGCGTTGAATTCGTCAGGGCCGATGCTGGTGCCGAGGGTGGCGATCAGGGTGGTGATCTGCTCGGAGGAGAGCATCTTTTCGAAGCGCGCCTTTTCGACGTTGAGGACCTTACCGCGCAGTGGCAGGATGGCCTGGAATTTACGGTCGCGGCCTTGTTTGGCCGAGCCGCCCGCGGAGTCACCCTCGACGATGTAGAGTTCGCAGAGCGCTGGATCCTTCTCCTGGCAGTCGGCCAGTTTGGCGGAAAGGCCGAGGCCGTCCATGACGCCTTTGCGGCGGGTCAGTTCGCGTGCCTTGCGTGCGGCTTCGCGGGCGCGCGCGGCTTCGACGATCTTGCCGCAGATGATCTTGGCGTCGTTCGGTTTTTCTTGCAGGAAGTCGGTGAGGGTCTTGGCGACGATTTCTTCAACCGGGCCGCGGACTTCGCTCGATACCAGCTTGTCTTTGGTCTGCGAGCTGAACTTAGGCTCGGGGACTTTGACGGACAGGACGCAGGTGAGGCCTTCGCGCATGTCGTCGCCGGAGACTTCGACCTTGGCTTTTTTGGCGAAGTCGTTTTCTTCGATGTACTTGTTGATGACGCGGGTCATCGCGGCGCGCAGGCCGGTGAGGTGAGTGCCACCGTCACGTTGCGGAATGTTGTTGGTGAAGCAGAGCACTTGCTCGTTGTAGGCGTCGTTCCATTGCATGGAGACGTCGACGCTGATGTTGGTGTTCTGGTCCGACATGCGCTCGCCGGTAGCCTGGAAGATGGTCGGGTTGAGGATGCTCTTGTTCTTGTTGATGTATTCGACGAAGCCGCGGGTGCCGCCTTCGAATGCGAAGTCTTCTTCCTTGCCGGTGCGCTGGTCGGTCAGGCGGATGTGCACGCCGTTGTTGAGGAAGGACAGTTCGCGGATGCGCTTGGCCAGGATTTCGTAGTGGAATTCAACGTGGGTGAAGATTTCTTCGTCGGCCCAGAAGTGGACTTCGGTGCCGCGCTTGTCGGTGTCGCCGAGCACTTTGATCGGCGAGACCTGGATGCCGTCGATGGTTTCGATCTGGCGGTCTTGCGGGATGCCGCGCACGAATTCCATGCCGTACATTTTGCCGTCGCGACGGATGGTCAGGCGCAGCAGTTTGGACAGGCCGTTGACGCAAGAGACACCCACGCCGTGCAGGCCGCCGGAAACCTTGTAGGAGTTCTGGTCGAACTTGCCGCCGGCGTGCAGCTCGGTCATGACGATCTCGGCGGCGGAGCGCTTGGGATCGTGCTTGTCGTCCATCTTGATGCCGGTCGGGATGCCGCGGCCGTTGTCGGTGATGGAGATCGAGTTGTCGGAGTGGATCGTGACGTGGATTTCGGTGCAATGGCCGGCGAGCGATTCGTCGATGGAGTTATCCAGAACTTCGAAGACGAGGTGGTGCAGACCGGTGCCGTCAGAGGTGTCGCCGATGTACATGCCGGGACGTTTGCGAACCGCTTCCAGACCTTCCAGAATCTGGATGGAGGAGGCTCCATATTGATTTTGTTGCGGTTGATCGGTGTTGTCTGCTGGGGCTTGGGACATGGCTACCTTCTGAAAAAACTAACGGAACTGCCTGACTAAATACTAAGAAACTACAAGGAAACTGCAAGCGAACTACTAAGGAACTGCTGAAATCGGGGATGAAACCGAATTCTTAAAAGTGGCGAAGGGCCGTCTTACGCACGGCCCCTCGTCTACTTTCTGCTAACTGAAATCAAATGCGCATCGGCATGACGACGTATTTGAAATCGGCATTGTCGGGAATGGTGATCAATGCGGAGGAGTTGGCGTCGCCCAGGGCGATGTTGACGTAGTCACCCTTGAGGTTGTTCAACACGTCGAGCAGGTAGGTGACGTTGAAACCGATGTCGACGCTGTCGCCGCCGTAGTCGATTTCGAGTTCTTCAACCGCTTCTTCCTGGTCGGCATTGGTGGAGCTGATCTTGAGGCTGCCTGGTGCAATCACCCAACGCACGCCCTTGAACTTGTCGCTGGTCATGATCGCGGCACGTTGCAGCGAGCGCAGCAGCTGTTCGCGGCCGATGGTGAAGTTGTTCTTGTAGCCCTTCGGCACCACGCGGGTGTAGTCGGGGAACTTGCCTTCGACCAGCTTGGAGATCAGTTCGATATCGGCGAAAGTCAGCTTGACCTGGTTGTTGGCGATTTCCAGTTGGACTGGCTCGTCGCTTTCGTCCAGGAGGCGCTGCAGTTCGATGATGGTCTTGCGCGGGATGATGACTTCCTGGCGCGGGAATTCTTGCTCGGTCGCGACCTGGCAGAAAGCCAGACGGTGACCGTCGGTGGCAACGGCGATGACGTTCTTGCCTTCGACGACCAATAGCAGGCCGTTGAGGTAGTAACGGATGTCTTGCTGCGCCATCGAGAAGTGGACCATGTTGAACAGGTGCTTCAGGGTCTTTTGCGGCAGCGTGACTTGCGCGTTGTAGTGCTCGGCCTGGGCGACGGTCGGGAATTCTTCGGCGGCCAGCGTTTGCAGAGCAAAACGCGACTTGCCGGATTGCACCGTCAGGCGCTTGTTGGACAGGGTGACCGTCACTTCGCCCGAATCGGGCAGGGCGCGCAGAATGTCGAGCAGTTTGCGCGCGGCGACGGTGGTGGCGGTGGCTTCGCTACCGGAGCCGACTTCGGCGTGCGTGGTGATCTGCACTTCGATGTCGGTCGACAGGAAAGACACTTTTTCGCCGTCCTTGCGAATGAGGATATTGGCCAGAATCGGCAATGTGTGCCGACGCTCGACAATACCACTCACTATTTGCAGTGGCCGGAGAAGCGTATCTCGTTGGGTTTTGACCAATTGCATAGTCTCTATATCCTTGGTAATTAGTGGTTTAAAGGATGCTGAAAGCCGCTTTCAAATTCTGTCTGCAATCCGGTCTGGTCCTCCGTCTGCGCTCAGTTTTGCCGTCGTTTCCGCAAAGTTGCTGCAATTTGAAAAGGGCTTCGTTGCGGTAGCGCGGGCCTGCTGCTGCCTCTGTGCTGCTGCGCTACATCGTGCTGCGCGACGAATCCATCCTCGCTTACGGTATGCCCACCCCATGACATGGCGATGACGACTGGCTAACCGCCCCCTGACCGCGCCATGCTTTTTTGACAACAAAAGAGTTGCCGGGACAAACCGGACCAACTCTCTCATTGTATCAAATCAACCCTTGTTGAAGGGGCAAATTAGGCTCTTTTGGAAGCCGATTCCTAACCTTTCAGGGTCTGTTCCAGGACGTGGAGTTCGTGGTTGCATTCCGGGTTTTTGGTGCGGTCGGCGGCGATCTTGCGTACCGCGTGCAGCACGGTGGTGTGGTCGCGGCCGCCGAAGAGGTCACCGATTTCCGGCAGGCTTTTTTGCGTCAGTTCCTTGGCCAGGTACATGGCGATCTGGCGCGGCCGGGCGATATTGGCCGGGCGCTTCTTGGAATACATGTCGGCGACTTTGATGTTGAAGAAGTCGGCGACGGTTTTTTGGATGTTTTCGACGGAGATCTGACGATTTTGGACGGACAAGAGGTCTTTTAACGCATCTTTGACGACGTCGATGGTGATGTCCTTGCCGTGGAAACGCGAGTACGCGAGGATCTTGCGCAAGGCGCCTTCGAGCTCGCGAACGTTGGAGCGCAGGTGTTTGGCGACGAAGAAAGCGACATCGTCGGACAGCTGGACGCCTTCCAGGGTGGCCTTTTTCATCAGAA
>Ga0209913_1001198_pt1 | contig 15468 bp, 16 predicted proteins | sample PersoiDNA2013203_FD_185805 | JGI IMG/M metagenome (GOLD analysis project Ga0209913, IMG submission 185805) | Permafrost soil microbial communities from the Arctic, to analyse light accelerated degradation of dissolved organic matter (DOM) -... | ecosystem: Environmental > Terrestrial > Soil >... | reverse complement strand
TGGCTGATCCGGCCAACAGCGCCACCCTGGGCCGGGGCCGCATCGATTCGCCGCAGGGGGCCGTGCGGGCCGATCCCGCCTACCGGGGCGCCGCCACTTTCTCCCTGGTGGCGCCGGCCTCCGGCAAACAGAGCGCCGCCGCGGCGCCGGCCGGCCTGCGCTTTGCAGCCGCCAAGGCGGTGTTTGCCAGCACCAGCATGGTCGCTGCAGCAGCGGCCGCGCCTGGCGTGCATCGCTATACGGGGACGGGCCAGTTCAATGGCAAGGGCGGTTATCAGTACAGCCTGACGGTGGCTGGCGCGCCGGCGGGGCAGGGCCTGGGCCAAGCCCAGGGTGGCGGACAGTTCGGCCTGCGCATCTGGCACACGGATGCACTCACCCACGCAGCAGTGGTCGACTATGACAATCAGCGCTCGGGGGGCGGCGGCGCCAAGGTGATCGATGGCGCGATCGCCGCCGCGCCGTAAGAAAATACAAGGAGATTGAAGCAGGCGGCGCCGCCGCAGCCATGTATAAAAAAACGGGGGCGCCAATGCAAGAAGCCCACGAACTTGCATTCGTGGGCTTCTTGGGTATTCGTGGTAGGCCGTGCGGGATTCGAACCTGCGACCAACGGATTAAAAGTCCGCTGCTCTACCAGCTGAGCTAACGACCCGAAAGAAGCAAGATTATAGGGGGCGGCACGATTCCTGTCAAATGCTCTACGGCGCTTAATTTTGCGTTTTGCTTACTTCAATACGGCCAGGCGGTCCTTGGCAGCAGCCGCAGCGGTCGAGTCAGGATATTTGCTGACCAGGTTCTGCAGCGCCTTCTTGGCGTTCTTTTTGTCCTTCAATTCGGTGTAGCTGCTGGCGATGTTGAGCATGGCGTCAGGCGCTTTCGGGCTGTCCTGGTAAGTCGAAGCCACCACTTCCTGGGCGGCGATGGCGTTCTTGTAGTCGCGTTGGGCGTAGTAGGCATTGCCCAGCCAGTATTGCGCATTCGAGGCATAGCCGGAAGTGGGGTAGCGGCGCACGAAGTCGGCCAGGGCCGCGGCGGCGGTCTTGTAGTCGCCGGCCTTGAAAGTGGCCATGGCGGCATCGTAGGATTTCAATTCGCCGGGATCGACTTCGGCGGTCTTGCCATCGATGCTGACCTGGCGGGGTTCGAGCTTGGCGATACGGGCGTCCAGGTCGGCATAGAAATCCTTCTGGCGCTTTTGCGCGTTGGCGATGTCGTTGGCCAGCACTTCAATCTGGCCCCGCAGGCGGGCAATTTCCTGCATGGTTTGCTCGTGCTGGTTGACCAGGTCGAGGGCGTCGCGCTTGTCGGACTTGGTGTCGAGGCGGGCATTGAGATCGCGTGTCAGATTGTCGACCTTGACGCGCAGATCGAGGATGGCCTTGCGCGCTTCGTCGTCGTCCAGAATGCCCGCATGGGCGGCCAGTGGCATCGCAGCGGCCAGGGCCATGCAAGCGGCGAAGACGCGGGATTTGAAAATGGCATTCATGATCGTAACTTTCTAAGAATCGATTCAGTAAAACTGCAAGCAGGTCGGCCAGCCGGTTCCCGTCCAGGATAGTTGCAGGCAGGGGGCCAGACGCGCATCGGCGCGATGCAAGCAAGTGCGCACTCTCTGCGCAGACAATTGCCGGGTCAAAAAAATCGGGGCGGATGCAGTCTGCACCGCACGCCGCCCCCTGTCAATCTACCGGCGCGCGGCCGCAGCCGCGCTGTTCCGGATCAGCCTCTCAAGCATCAATAGACGATGTCGGCGCGACGGTTTTCAGCCCAGGCTGCTTCGTTGCTGCCGGTGGCCTTGGGCTTTTCCTTGCCCAGCGAAACAGCTTCGATTTGCGACTCGGACACGCCCATGGCGGTCATGGCCTTGCGCACGGCTTCGGCGCGTTTCTGGCCCAGGGCCAGGTTGTACTCGGTGCCGCCGCGCTCGTCGGTGTTACCTTGGATCAGGATCTTGCGATCCTTGTTCTTGTTCAGGTAAGCGGAGTGGTTTTCCACGACCGGCTTGGCATCGTCACGCACTGCGTAGCTGTCGTAGTCGAAATAAACGCTGCGCTTGGCCAGCACACCCTGGGGATCGTTCAGGGGATCGACGGTGCCGGTCTGGACTGGACGCACGTCGCGGGTGGTATCGACTGGCGCGACGGCAGCGGTGGGCGCGCGCTCGACGACTGGCGGTTCCGACAGCTTCACGGGCGAGCTGCAAGCGGAGAGCAGGGCAGCGCTCGAGACGATGAAGGCTAAACTTTTGTAATTGCGCATGTTATTTTCTCCTGTTCAGGGTTGGATGGACTTCTTCTACTCGTGCAGCAAGATCGCGAGCCATTCCGCCCAAATCCATTTGCACAATTGTAAAACATTACTACAAAAAAATATATTGCGGGCGATTCAGTTTGTAAAAAAACGCATACATGCTGCCTCCTCGGCACAAACGTGTGCCTACTTCATGAACGGGCCCCAGTTCGGTTCGCGAATATTGCCGGCCTGCGTGGTCAGGCGCTGCTTGACGCGGCCGTCGACCGACACCACGGCCAGGCCGGGACGGCCGCCCTTGGTGGCGTACATGATGTATTTGCCGTTGGGCGAGAAGCTGGGTTCGCCCGCGCCTTCGGCCAGGCGCAGTTCCTGCCCGCTCGTCAAATCCATGGCATACAGGGAAAAGCCGCCGTCGCGCTGGGAAATCCAGGCCATGGTCTTGCCGTCAGACGAGAGGCGGGGGCTGATGTTATAACTGCCGTTGAAAGTGACCCGGGACGCCGGTCCGCCATCGGCACTCATCTTGTAGATCTGCGGCCCGCCACTGCGGTCGCTCGTAAAATAAATGCTGCGGCCGTCGGCCGAAAATTGGGGCTCGGTGTCGATGCCATTGCTGTTGGACAGGCGGCGCAGGCCGCTGCCATCGGCATTCACGCTATACACCTGGGAGTGGCCATCTTTCGACAAGGTCACGGCGAGCTTCCTGCCGTCGGGCGACCAGGTGGGCGCCGAATTGCTGCCCTTTTCGTTGGACACGACTTTGCGTCCGCCGGTGACCAGATCTTGCACGTAGACGACCGGCTTGCGCTGCTCGAAGGACACGTAGGCCACCTTGCTGCCATCGGGCGACCACGACGGCGAAATGATGGGCTCCTTGCCGTAGGCCGCCACTTGCATGCCTTCGCCATCGGCGTCCGCCACTTCCAGGCGGTATTCATTGCGGCCGGCCTGGGTCACGTAGGCAATCCGGGTGGCGAAGGCGCCGCGAGTGCCCGTCAATTTTTCGTAGACGTCGTCGGCGATCTTGTGGGCGGCCAGCCGGGTCGACTTGGGCGCCACCGCGTTCGACAGGGTCGACAGTTCGCTCGATTTGATCGTGTCGAACAATTTATAGCGCACGTCCAGGCGGCCATCGGCACTACGGTGCACGCTGCCCACCACCAGCGCATCGGCGCCACGGCCTTTCCATTGGGCGTAATCGACGGGCGAACTTTCCGACAACACGGTGCCGGCGTCGATCACCTTGAAGATGCCGCTGCGCTCGAGGTCGGCGCGGATGATGGCCGAGACCTGGGCTGGCGCGATGCTTTCGTCCGCGAAGGCGGCGACGGCCACCGGGATCTGGTTGCTGGAAACGCCGGCAATTTCAACGCGCACCTGGGCGCTGGCGGGCAGGGCCGCCAGCACGGCGGCGCTCAAAAGAATCGTGTAAATGGTTTTGTTCATAAATCAGTCTGTTCCATGGTTGAAGTCAGCGCAGGATCGCACAAGCGGTCTGGCCCGCTCAGTTGAGGTCCTTCATCTTGAAAGCGATCACGAGTGTTCGCTCCACGGTACCATCTTTCTTCTTGGGTAGTGGTGACGCCTTGATGATGCCTTTCTCAACCGCATCATCGAAGCTGCCCACGCCGCTGCTCTTGAGCAGCTTGACGTTCATGATTTCTCCGCTGGGCAATTGCTCGATGCGAAATTCCGCCGTCGGATTGCCGGGCACATCGGTGTCGCCCGTGTACGAAGTGGTGCTCTTGACCTTGGTGCGGATGCCGGCCAGATAGCCCGGATCGGAGCGCGGCGCCGTCGACTTCGCTGCCTCGCCGGTGCCGCCCACGCCCGACAGCATGCGTTTCATTTCGGCGTCGCGCAGCTTGTCGAGCTTGGCCTGTTCAGCGGCGTCCGCCTTGGCCTTGGCCAGCTTCTCGCCCTTTTGTTTTTCCGCCAGCTTCTTTTCTTCCAGCTTCTTGTCCAGCAGCTTTTTTTCTTCCGCCTTCTTGTCGGCCAGGGCCTGCGCCTTCTTCTCGGCCGCTTCCTGTTCCTTCTTGGCGGCCAGCTGCTCAGCCTTCTTTTGTTCCTTCAGTTGCTTCGCTTCACGCTCTTCGCGCAGGCGTGTTTCTTCGCGCTTTTCTTCCGCGAGTTTCTTTTGTTCCAGTTTGCGCTTTTCCCGTTCGAGGGCGATGTCCGGCGGCTTCGGCGCGGGTGGCTCTTCCACCACTTTCGGTGGGGGCGGTGGCGTGACCGGCGTCGGCTGCGGCGTGGGCTCGGGCGCTTCCACTTCCTGCGGTGGCGGCGGTGGCGGGGCGGCCGCCTGGGTTTTCATGTCCCACACTTCCGCTTCCACTGCGACCGGCTCATTGTTTTGCCAGTTGATGCCGATGAACAGGAAGGCGAGCAGGCCCAGGTGCACGGCCGCGGCCAGCGCAATCGACGGCCAGCGCCGCGGTTCGGGCGGGACGCGGTAAGGACTGCCGTGATCGGAAGAAATCGTCGCCATGCTTATTTGGTGGCCAGGCCGACGCGGTTGATGCCCATCTTTTTCGATTCTGAAATCAACTGAATGACGGCATCGTATTTGCTTTCGCGGTCACCTGCGATCAGCACGGGATACTCGGGATGCTCGGTGTGCAGGGTGCGCAGGACGCGCAGGGCAGCAGTGCGGTCCGGCACGTCCTGGGCCGGCGTGCTGGTCTTGCCAGCGATGCCGATCGACAGGGTGCTGTCCGGTTTGAGTTGCACCTGGATATAGTCATCCGGCGGCAGCGCGGATTTTTCCGCATTGGGCAGGTTGATCACGTTCGGCGTGTTGGACTGGGGCACGGCCATGAAGATAATCAGCAGAACCAGCATCACGTCGATGTAAGGCACGACATTGATTTCAGACTTGAATTTGCGGCCCCGGCCGCCTCGCATGCTGCTGTTGAACGAAGCCATCTCGCCCCCGTTCAGCGCGACTGGCGCTGCAGGATGTTCGAAAACTCTTCAACAAAGCTTTCGAAACGGATGGCCAGGCGGTCGATGTCGTGCGTAAATCGGTTGTAGGCAACCACGGCCGGAATGGCGGCGAACAGGCCGATGGCGGTGGCGATCAGCGCCTCGGCGATGCCGGGGGCGACGATGGCCAGGGTCGCCTGTTGCACGCTGGCCAGGCCGCGGAAGGCATTCATGATGCCCCACACGGTGCCCAGCAAACCAATGTAGGGAGACACGGAACCAACCGACGCCAGGAAGTTCAAATGGATGTCGAGGGCATCGAGTTCGCGCTGGAAGGCGGCGCGCATGGCGCGGCGCGAACTGTCGAGCACAGCGCCCATGTCGAGCGATTCGCGCGAGGCTTGCTTGCCCTTGATGAACTCGCCCATGCCCGATTCAAAGATGCGGGCCAGGGCGCCGCTCTGGTCGCGCTGGCTGCTGGCGCTCTGGTGCAGGGTGTGCAGGTTGCCGCCGGCCCAGAAGCTGCGCTCGAACTGTTCGGTCTGGCGGCGAGCGGCGCGGATCGCGAACATCTTGCGGAAAATATAGGTCCAGCTGACGACGGAAATTCCCACCAGCAGCAGCATGATCAGCTTGACGATCAAATGGGCATTGGCGATGAGGGCGATGAAGGACAGGTCTTGGGCTACGTTCATTGGCGGCGTTTTTTCGGCGGCGAAGTGGTGAGTGGAGGTGTCAACTGGCGCGCATGCGCTCGGCAACCGCGGCGGGCATCGGCAGGGGCCGCACGCCGGCGCAGTCGACGCAAGCCACCTTGACCCTGCCGGTGGCAAGCAGGGTCGATCCCCGGTGGGCGTGCTGGAGAAATTCGACGGACGCGCGTCCCAGCTTTTCTATGGACAAGGTCAATGTTATCGCATCATCGAGTTTCGCCGGCGCATGATAGTCGACGCTGGCGCGCTGGACGACGAACATGGCGCCGTGCGACTCGCTCAGCGACTGCTGATGCAAATCCAGGCTGCGCAGCCATTCGGTGCGGGCCCGCTCGAAAAACTTGAGGTAATTGGCGTAATAAACAATCCCACCGGCATCGGTATCTTCGTAATAGACACGTACTGTCCAGGTGAAAACTGCGGGCATCGTATGCGCCATGAGTGGGAACGGGAGGTATTCTACGCGATTCGTCGGCGCCTATGTGCTCCAGCGCACCAAGCGATCTCAGCCGTACGGCGACGGCATGCAAGTAGACAATACTATCAAAGCATCAACAACATTTGTAACAATTCTTCACAAATGCATGAGATGGCCGCCTCCCGGACCCTTCGGCGCCTTACACCCGCTTGATATTAAATGGCGAAAAGCCCTGGCAGGTCGGCATCATTTCAATCGTATTGATATTGACGTGCGGGGGCAGGGTGGCAATCCAGTAAGCGGTCTCGGCGATATCGCGCGCCGTCAGCGGCTGGGTGCCCTCGTAGACCTTGGCTGCCGCCGCATCGTCGCCCTTGAAACGGACGTTGGAAAACTCCGTGCCGCCGCACAGGCCGGGTGCAATATTGGTGGCGCGCACGCCCGTACCCACCAGGTCTGCCCGCAAATTCAAGGTAAATTGCTCGACAAAAGCCTTCGTGGCGCCGTAGACATTGCCGCCAGGATAAGGATAAAAGCCTGCCGTGGAACCCAGGTTGATCACCAGGCCGGCCCCCCGTTCCACCATGGCCGGCAGCAAGGCGCGCGTCATCGTGACCAGGCCCGTGCAGTTGGTGGCGATCATGGTTTCCCAGTCTTCCAGCGGCGCGCTGTGGGCCGGCTGCGTGCCCAGGGCCAGCCCCGCATTGTTGATGAGCACGTCGATCTGGCGCCAGGATTGGGGCAGCAGCGAGAGCGCTTCTTCGATCGAAACCTTGCTCGTCACGTCCATTTGCAGGGGCAGGGCGCGCTCGCCCAGTTCGGCGGCCAGCTCGTCGAGCCTGTCCTTGCGGCGGCCGCTGATGACGACCTGATGGCCATTGCCCACGAAAACGCGGGCCATTTCCGCGCCGAAGCCCGACGAAGCGCCGGTAATGAAGACGATCATGATGATTTCCAGGTAAGGGACAAACGAAAAAGCTGCGCCTCCAGGGCGGCCGGCCGCTGCGCCGGTCGGAGCGAAAAGCTGGCGGTTGGAGCAAAAGGCAAATTGTAGCCGAATCGGCCACCTTTGCCCGGGCAAGTCCCTGGCCCCAGTCCCAAGGGAGCGGTAGAGTGCTTCCTTGCCCAATTGCGGGGTTTAAATTACAATTTGGCCTCCATTACGTCTCACGTAACTGGCGAAACGCCGCGGCCCGCAGGCTGCCTGGCAAGGTGGGCATCCACCGGGGAACGTGAGATTTCACTGGGAGTGCCTGGATCTTCATGCGCTCCCGGCCGTTCGCCTGGGCAGCCACCGATGGAAGCGCGCGTGAGGCTGCCTGTCCGTTTTCGTTGCCATCATGCGTACCCTAAGCCAGGTGCTGCGCACCGCTACCCGATTGGAGTTGTTCATGTTTGCAAAAGATCACACGCTTGCCAAGGTTGACCCTGACCTGTGGGCCGCCATTCAAAAAGAAAACCAGCGCCAGCAGGATCACATCGAGTTGATCGCGTCCGAAAACTACACCTCGCCTGCCGTGATGCAAGCCCAGGGTTCGCAACTGACCAATAAATATGCCGAAGGTTATCCAGGCAAGCGCTACTACGGTGGTTGCGAGTACGTCGACATCGCCGAGCAGCTGGCGATCGACCGGGTCAAGCAGCTGTTCGGCGCGGAAGCGGCCAACGTCCAGCCAAACTCCGGTTCGCAAGCCAACCAGGGCGTGTTCTTTGCCATGCTCAAACCTGGCGACACCATCATGGGCATGTCGCTGGCCGAAGGCGGCCACCTGACCCACGGCATGGCCCTGAACATGTCGGGCAAGTGGTTCAACGTGGTGTCGTATGGTCTCACCCCCGAGGAAGACATTGATTACGAAGCCATGGAGCGCCTGGCCCACGAGCACAAGCCGAAGCTCATCATCGCAGGCGCCTCGGCGTTTTCGCTGAAGATCGATTTCGAGCGCTTCGCCAAGGTGGCCAAGGACATCGGCGCCTACTTCATGGTCGACATGGCCCACTACGCCGGCCTGATCGCCGCCGGCCTGTACCCGAACCCCGTGCCGCACGCCGACTTCGTCACTTCGACCACGCACAAATCGCTGCGCGGTCCCCGCGGCGGCATCATCCTGATGAAAGCCGAACACGAGAAGGCCATCAATTCGGCCATCTTCCCCGGTATCCAGGGCGGCCCCTTGATGCACGTGATCGCCGGCAAGGCCGTCGCCTTCAAGGAAGCGCTCGAGCCCGCGTTTGTCGAATACCAGACCCAGGTGGTGAAAAACGCCGATGCCCTGGCCAAGGCCCTGATCGCCCGCGGCCTGCGCATCGTTTCCGGCCGCACGGAATCGCACGTGATGCTGGTCGATCTGCGCGCGAAAAACCTGACGGGCAAGGAAGCCGAAGCCATCCTGGGCAAGGCGCACATGACGACCAACAAGAACGGCATCCCCAACGACCCGCAAAAGCCGTTCGTCACTTCGGGTATCCGCCTGGGCAGCCCTGCGTTCACCACGCGCGGCTTCAAGGAAGACGATGCGACCCTGGTGGGCAATCTGATCGCCGACGTGCTGGACAACCCGCACGATGAAGCGACCATCGAGCGCGTCAAGGCGGAAGTGAAAAAGCTGACGGACAAGTATCCCGTCTACGCCGCCTGATCCTCGTGACGCCGCGCCGGACCTCCGGCGCGGCTGGTTTTTCCGCAGCACTGATGGAGTACCGGCGTCACCATGAAATGTCCGTTCTGCCAGCATGACGAAACCCAGGTTCTCGACACCCGCGTGTCCGAGGAAGGCGACGCCGTGCGCCGGCGGCGCCGCTGCGGCCAGTGCGACAAGCGCTTCACCACCTATGAGCGGATCGAATTGTCGATGCCGATCATCGTCAAGAAGAACGGCAGCCGCACGGAGTACGCGCCCGCCAAACTGCGCGGCAGCCTGATGCTGGCCCTGCGCAAGCGCCCCGTCTCGGCCGAGGCCATCGACACCGCCGTGGCCAGCATCGAGGAAAAGCTGCTCACCAGCGGCAGGCGCGAGGTCGACAGCGGCTACGTGGGCGAGCTGGTCATGCACGAACTCAAACGCCTCGACAAGATCGCCTACATCCGCTTTGCCTCCGTCTACAAGAATTTTGAAGACCTGGCCGAATTCCAGGATGCGATCGCGGAAGTGGGACAGCCAGCCCACAAACCCCGCAAATAAAAACACCACGCCCTGTTTCACCGTGTTCTCCGTTTGTGTTTTATATCGTATAAACAATTTACTCGCATTCTGAAATGCGCGCCTGTCCATTTTCCTGAAATCGCGGCGCGACGCAAGCGCACACGATTGAGCTACCTCACCTGAACCATTCAAGCGCCTGATACCTTGGTCTCCTTACAAAAGGGGAGGTGCCATGAGCGGGCAGGGCCAGGCGATATTGCACAGCGGATGTGGCATGAGGCGGCATGGGCCGCGGCGCCAGGGACACAGCCTGGTCGAGGTCCTGGTCGCGCTCGCCGTCCTGGCAATCGGCGCGCTCGGCGCCAGCGCCACCCTGCTGGCAGCGCGCCGCGCGGCCCATCACGCCATGCTGATGTCGGAAGCGGTGCAGCTGGCCACACGGGCCGCCGAAGCCATGCGCGCCAACGGCGGCTACCGCGTCGTGGCCGATGCCGCCAATCCCTATCTTCAGCTCGATTACGACGCGGTCGCTGACGGCCCGCCCGCCGCGCCGGCCGACTGCAGCAATGATCCCTGTGACCAGGCCGGCCTGGCCGAGGCCGACCTTGCAAGCCTGCGGCGCGCCCTGTTCGATCACTATCCGCCTGCGCGTATCAAAATTTGCCGCGATGGCGCGCCCTGGGATGGCACGGCCATGCGCTGGGATTGCGATGGCGCGGCCACGGCGCCCGTGTTCGTGAAAATCGGCTGGCGCGAGCGCCTGGCGGCAGATGCCAGCCGGTCCAGCCCCGCCAGCGGCGCGCCCCTGTTGCTGGCGATCCCCGTGGCTGACGCCTCCACCGGGACGGCGCCATGACAGGCTGCGCGTCAAATCAGCATGGCCTGGGCCTGGCAGAGCTGCTGGTCGCTCTCGCCGTCGGCAGCCTGTTGCTACTGATGGGCGCTGTCATGCTGGTGTCGGCCAACAGCGCCTACACGGCCCACGCCGATGGCGCCGCCATCGAAGACGGCGGCCGCCTCGCGCTCGATCTTATCGGCCGCGCCGTCCGCCAGGCCGCGTTTGTCGATTGGGAGCGCACCAGCGATGGTGACGGCGCCGGCAGCCCGCCCCAGGTATTGGGCCGCGACGCGTTGGCCTTGCCCCGCAACTCGCCCGGCATCGACGGCGCCACGGCCGATGCCGTCAATGGCAGCGATGTGCTGGCGCTGCGCTTTCGGGGCGCCCGCGGCGGCGCCGTCGATTGCGCCGGCTTCGAGGTGGGGCAGGGCGAGGACGGCTGGAGCATCTTCCACGTGGGTCGCAATGCCGCGGGCGACGGTGAGCTGCGCTGCAAATACCGGGGCGGCGCCGGATGGGGCTCGGACGCCATCGTCGACGGCGTCGACACGTTCCAGGTGCTATATGGGCTCGACACGGACGTGCCGCCCGACGGCGTCCCCAATGAATTCGTCAGTGCCTCCGTCATCGAGCAGCGTGATGCCGCGCTCGTCCTGTCCGGCGTGGACGATGCTGCCCGCCAGCGTGATCTGCAGCGGCGCACCCACTGGAAGCGCGTCGCCGCCGTGCGCATTGCCCTGCTGCTGCATGGCGCGGGCAGCACGGGCGCACGCGACCCGGCCGTGTTCGACGTGTTCGGCCCCGGTTACAGCGCCCGTTTTGCCAGCGAAGACACCGGCGTGCAGATTGAGGAAGCGCCCATGCCGGCCACTCTGCGCTTGCGCGAGCGGCGCCTGTTCACCGCCACCATCTTGCTGCGCAATACACTGGGAGCGGCGCCATGACGCGCATCCCGCTTCGTGATGGCGTGGGCCGTGGGCCGTGCGCCAGGCAAACGGGCGCGACTTTGCTCATGGCCCTGTTCGTCCTGCTGTGCGTCACCATGGTGGCGCTGGCGGCAGCGCGCATCGCCTTTGACGCCGAGCGCACGGCCCGTGCCGCACGCGACCGCCAGCTGGCCTTCCAGGCCGCCGAGGCGGGCCTGGCCGATGCCGAGCGCGACATTGCCGGCGGCGCCCACCCCGGCGCCGCGCGCGCCGCCATGTTCCACGACGATGGCGCCATCGGCTTTGAAGCCGGTTGCGGCCGCGGCGCCGTCAACCTTGGCCTGTGCGCCGTCGTTCCCGGCGCCTTGCCTGCCTGGCAGGTGGCCGATACCGATGCAAGCGTCCCTTACGGCAGTTTTACCGGCGCGGTCCTGCCTTATGGCGGTCCGCTGCCGCTGGCGCCGCCTCGTTACCTCATCGAGCGCCTGCCCCTGGTGCGCGCGGGCGAAGATGCCGGCCGCCCGGGCGCTGCCAGCCAGGGCCTGTTCCGCATCACCGCCTTCGGCTACGGGGCTCTGCCGGGCACCCTGGTGGTATTGCAGTCGGTATACCGCGGCAGCGCTGCACCGGGGGCGCTGCCATGAAAAACTTGCACTTGTTGCTGGCCAGCCTGCTTCTCTTTTGCGCCACCGTGCTGGCGGGGGCAGACCCGGCAGCGCCCGCACCTGCGGCCGCGTCAGCGACGACCGTGCCGCATCTGCCGCCTGACAAGGAGAATTGCGCCACCGGCTGGCAAACGGCCCAGCGTGTTACGGGCAGCGATGACGGTGCGGCCTTTCTGCTGGAATCCCAGTTCGACCAGGCTGGCGTGGCTGGCCGCCTGTTGCGCCGCAGCCTCGACCTTGGTTCCGGCACGCCGGCGCTGGGGCCGGCCGCCTGGGATGCCGGCGCCGTGCTGGACAGCGGCCGCACTTCACCGGCCGCGCGCCGCATCCTGACCATGGGTACTGCTGGCGCCACCATCAACTTCGAATGGTCCGCGCTCGACGAGGCCCAGCGCGCGGCGCTCGATCCCGACGGCGATGGCCTTGGCGATGCCCGTCTCGCCTTTCTGCGAGGCGAGCGCGGCCGCGAGGGCGCGCCGTTTCGTCGCCGCCAGTCCCTGCTGGGCGAACTGGTCCGCTCCATGCCCTTGCTGGTGGGCGCACCGGCTGCCACTGGACAGGGTGCCGATTACCTTGCCTTCTACAAGCGCTATCGGGCGCGCGACAAGCTGGTGTACGTGGGCGCCAACGACGGCATGCTGCACGCTTTCGGCTGGGCGGATGGGGCCGAACGCTTCGCCTATATCCCTGCGGTCCTGCTGCCGGGGCTGCGCCAGATCGCCCTGGCGGGCAGTGCACCAAGGGCCTACGTGGACGGCGCGCCCGGGCAGGGCGAGGCGCTGATCGCAGGGCAGTGGCGCTCCGTTCTGCTGTCGGGCATGGGCATGGGGGCGCGCGGCCTGTTCGCTCTCGACGTCACGGATCCGGCGGCCGGTCCCCGCGCCCTGTGGGAATTTACGCAAGCGGACGATGCCGCGATCGGTCATGTGCACGCGCCGCCCGCCATCGTCAAGCTGCGCATCGGTGGCAACAACGCCGGCGGGGCGGCGGCTTACCGCTATTTCGCCTTGTGCAGCAATGGCCTCGATCCGGCCGACGGTGCGGCGTCCGGCGCCCTGTTCCTGCTGGCGCTGGACAAGCCGCCTGGCGCCCCGTGGCGGCGCGGCGAAAATTATTTTCAGCTGACGGCCCCGGCGGGACAAGGCGCGGCGCTGGCGCCGCCCGTCCTCACATTCAATGCAGATGGCAGCGCGCACACGGCTTACGCGGGCGACCTGCATGGCACCCTGTGGCGCTTCCCGCTCGATGGCGTGGCCGGCCACGGCAATGGCGCCGGAGGTGCCGCCGGAGGTGTCGCCACGGCCCTGTTCCGTGCCCGCGCAGCCGATGGCCGTCCGCAGCCGATAGCCGAAGCAGCCCGCGTGGTATTTGCGCCCGGTGGCGGTTACCTGGTGTTGTTCGGCACCGGCAGAACGATGGAAAGCGCCGACCTTGATCCGGCCAGCTTTGTCCCGCAATCGTTTTATGGGGTGCGCGATCCGGACCAGGCACCCTGGTCCACAGTCGCGGGCCGCTCCGCGCTGATGGAGCGCAGGCTGACGCCGGGCGCCGCCGCGGGTGGCGGTGCGTCGTCCATGCTGGAGGGCCAGCCTTTCGATTATCAGGGCAGCGGCGCCGGGGTCAGGCAGGGCTGGTATTTCGACTATCCCTATGCCGCGCAGGCAGGCGAACGCAGCGCCGGACCGCCCGCACTGGCCGGCACCGCCGTGATCGCGTACAGCGCCGCACCGGGCGCCAATCGCTGCGCACCGGCCCTGCGTGCCTACATCGTCGATAGCGTGACGGGACTGGCGCATGACCGCGCCGGCCGGCCCGCAGCACAGGCCGCCACGGGGCGGCGGGTCGATGGTGCCGCCGGCAACGTGGGCATCTTGCTGCCTTTGCTGCTGTCACGCGCGCAGGCCGAGGCCGCGCCAACGCCTACCGGTGCCGTGCGCAGCCTGCGCAGTGTCGGACTGTTCCAGTTCGCGGCGGAAGGCGCCGGGCTCGGCCTCGAGCAGGCTGCCGTCGCCGCCACCACCGGACGGCTCAGCTGGCGCGAAATCGGCAACTGGCAAGAGCTCCACGACGCGGCTGCGAAGCCCATCGGGAAACCATGATGAACAACGATGGCGGATTTACTTTGCTCGAACTGCTGGTGGTGCTGGCGATCGTCGGCATCCTGACCGGTCTCGCCTATCCTTCCTATGCCGATCACCTGATCCGGGCGCGCCGCATGGAAGGCAAGCTGGCGCTGATGGAGATGATGCAGCGGCAAGAGTTACTGTATTCGCGCACCAATACCTATGCGGCATTTTCGGCCGATACGCCGCCCCGTGATGGTTTTCGCTGGTGGTCCGCCGCCACAGCCGCCGACAGTGCATACGAATTGCTGGCCCGTCCGTGCTCGGAAGCGAGCCTTGCCCAGTGTGTGGAAATTGTCGCGCTCCCGGGCACGGCGCGGGTCAATGGGCGGTTTCGCGACCCTCGCTGCGGCGCGCTGAGCTTGCGCAGTACGGGCGAGCAGGGCACGGAGTTCAACGGCAAGGATTGCTGGCCATGACTAACAGACGGCCGCGCCGGTTGCATCATGTCAGGGGCCTGACCCTGGTCGAGCTGCTGCTCGTGCTGGCGATCAGTACCATTTTACTGGGCGCCAGCTTGCCGGCGCTGGGAGAATTCGTTCGCAATTACCGGCTGCGTCTGGCGGCAGCCGATTTTCTCGGCGCTGTCGAGCTGGCTCGTAACGCGGCGATCGCTCACGGCGGCAAGGTCTTGCTGGCGCCCAGCGCGGACAGCATGGACTGGGCCGATGGCTGGACCGTGTTTATTGACCGCAATGGCAACCGCCGCCCTGATGCCGGCGACCAGGTACTGATGCGCCATCCACCTATCCACGCCGGCATCGCTGTGGACATGAGCTTTGGCGGCCAGCAGGGACCGCCTTATCTTGCTTATAATAGTGCGGGTAGAGGCTGTGCTCATGGCAACAGCCTGGCGCCCCGTTTTGGCACCGTCAGCTTGCGTCTGGGGCAGCGGGTACGCCGCATCAAGATCAATATGCTGGGACGGGCGCGACTGTGCGATCCCGCCACGAAAGGATCGCAGTGCGACGGGCCTGAAGATTAGCGCGGTCGCGCTTGCCGGAGGCTGCTGCGGACTCACGACGCTGCTGATTGCTCTTGCGCGAAAGGTTTTGCTTTTCAACCGAGCGATTGAGCCTCAGGCAGTGCCACGCTATCGGCCGCTGTTGCTGTCACTGCTGTCACCGCTGTCACCGCTATCACTGCTGTCACCGCTGTCACTGCTGTCACTGCTGTCACCGCTGTCACTGCTGTCACTGCTGTCGGCGTTGCAGATGCTGCCGCTGTCGCAGTCGCTGCTGACGCAGACGTTTTTGTCAGAGTCACCGCTGCAACCGCTGCAACCGCCGCAATGCAAGCCATTTTTGAAAGTGCTTATTCAAACCGTGAACATCACCAGCGATACCGAAGGCATGGCGCTGGCCCTGGAGTGGGCCCGCCGTGCCATGCGCGCCACGGCGCCCAATCCCCGCGTGGGCTGCGTCATCGTGCGCGATGGCGAGGTGATCGGCGCCGGTCACA
>Ga0209913_1001197_pt1 | contig 15479 bp, 13 predicted proteins | sample PersoiDNA2013203_FD_185805 | JGI IMG/M metagenome (GOLD analysis project Ga0209913, IMG submission 185805) | Permafrost soil microbial communities from the Arctic, to analyse light accelerated degradation of dissolved organic matter (DOM) -... | ecosystem: Environmental > Terrestrial > Soil >... | reverse complement strand
GCAGACGGAACAGACAGCTGCATGACGAGCAGTTCATCACCTAAGGACTCTATTCATAATAACCTGTACAACTAGTCTCCCTGAGGACCGCGCGGCGAGAGGCTGTAGTTCCACTCGCCGTGGAAGTCGCAGCGTTCCATCGCGAGGGAGCGCATCTCTTCGTCTGTGACCGTCTTGCCGGTCGCATAGGCGGCCTCGTCCAACTGCGCCTGCACCAGCAGCCCTGTGGTCGTGCGGGTGGCCGCGATCAACTCGACCACCGCCACCCGGCTGACAAGGGGCTCGCCGCGCCAGTTCTCGGTGATGTGACAGAACAGGCGATGCTCGATCTTGTTCCATTTGCTCGTGCCCGGCGGCAGGTGCCGGACATGCAGGCGCAGCCGCAGCTCATCGGCGAGGCGCTGGAGCTCCACCTTCCACAAGCGCACCCGCGCCCCGTTGCTGCCGCCCCCGTCGGCCGTGATCAGCAGCTCGGGCGCCGCCGGGTAGACCCGCCGGCCCATCTGCCGCCACCAGCGGCGGATCGCCTCGACGGCGAACTGCGCCGTGTCGTGCGAGATGCCGACGCTGACCCAACCTTCGTTGCGGCCCACATCGTAGACCCCGTAGGGGACGACCTTGCCGAGCGCCGGGTCGGGGAAGTCGTGCATGCTGACCTCCACCGGCTCCCCCTTCCTGCGCCATTCTTTGCCCGTGTTCTGGAAGGGGCCGATGAGCTCCTTCTTCTTGGTGTCCACCGAGATGACCGGCCAGCCGCGCGCGAGGAACTCCTGCGCCGTGGTGCTGATGAACTCGAACTGGGCGTTGCGGTCGGGATGATCCGCGCCCTCGCGCGTCTTGCGATTGGACTGCATGCTGTAGCCCAACTCGTCGAGAAGCCGCCACACGCTCGCCTGCGACACGGTATGTCCGAGCGTGCGCAGTTCGCCGGCCAGGTTCGCCGTGCTCTTGCACGTCCAGCGCAGCGGCGACAGAGGATCGCCGCGCGTCACGGGGTCGAGCAGACGATTCAAGTCCTCAAACAGCGTCTCGTCGCTGTGCACGAGCGCCTTGCGCCCGCCGCCCGGCCGGCGCACGCGCCGCTTTGCGGCAGCGGGCGCACCCTGGGAGCTGGTCGCGGGCGCCTTGAGCTCACGCAGACCGGCATGGATCGTCGTGCGGGACACCCTGGCGGCTTGCGCCACCCGGCTGACTCCTCCGTACCCCAGGGCCAAGGCGTCCGCGGCCAGACACAAGCGAAACGAGCGTTCGTCGAGGCGCTCGGAAAGCGTCTTGTACTTCACCCGCAGGGCATCGGCATCCATCGTTGGTAGAGCATGACACGGACCTGGTTGATGTTCAAGTTATTATGCATAGAATCCTAAGAACCAGATCATGCTGTCCAAGCCAACCCGGCCACCTCTCTCGTCGATCCAAAGTGGCACGCAAGGCGTTCCGGATGTCATCCATGTTGCTGGCAAGCTCGGCAATGTCCTTCTTGAGGTCCTTCGCCCCCAGTTGCTTGCGCGCCTTACACTCCACGACGAACGCGATGTCCTCATCGACTGCCGCGACATCGAGTTGCTTCGTCTTCTGTACTCCCTCTCGAGTCTTGAGATTCAGCGAGAAGCCGGGTGTGCTGATGATTTGCGCACCAAGATCAAACAGCAGCTTCCAGACCTTGTTCTCCAACTGCTGCCATGGCTCTTTCTCGCAGATGAGCCTGGTGCGCGTCTTGCCCTCACGCTTGACGGACCATCCCTCGGGGATCGCATCACCGGTCTTGACGCTCTGCTCGAGGGTTTCCCTTGTTCGTTCGCGATACTCGCGAGCGTCAACCTGCTCCGTCGGTACGAGCGCTCCCCGGTGGATATGAACCTCATCCATGCCCCTGGACCTCCCCAAGTCCTCGTCGCAGCCCTGGGCCAGACGAGTCACTGATCAGGTAGTTGACATTGATCCTATCCTGCCGTCGGGACGAGATCGATTGCCTTCCACCTTGATCGGCAACTAGTATCCGCGTCGTGACCCCAGGGCCCTCAGTCCCAGCTAGATCATGACGGCGGATGACGCCGCCCGCGCCCGGTGCGGTTGGCAGAGCGACTTCCCCACCTTCGCCGATGAAGAGCCGCGCGTGGTGCGTATCTCCCTCGAGGACTTTCTCTCCGACGTGAGCGAGTCGCAAGTGCTCGCCTGGGATGACTCGATCCCCAAGATCCAGCACGAAGTCGGCGAGGTCGTCGAGATCGACGAGCTCGCCCATCAGTACACCGCCATCCTCGAGTACGAGCTGCCGCTCGAGTCGCGCCGACCAGACGTGGTGCTGCTCGTCAGCGGCGCCGTCGTCGTGCTCGAGCTCAAAGGCAAGACCGAGCCGGAGCAGGCTGACCTCGACCAGGCGGCCGCCTACGCCCGCGACCTTCGCTGCTATCACAGGCACTGCGCAGAACGTGAGGTGCACGCCGTGGTCGTCCCCACGCGGGCGCACGGGTACGTGGGTGTGCGCGACGGTGTGCACATCGCCGGCCCGGATTCGCTGCATGGACTCATCGGGAAGCTGCAGCGGCCGTGGGAACAGGGGCCGCTCACCGCCGAGGAGTTCCTTGCCAAGGATGCCTATTGCCCGCTGCCGACGCTGGTGCAGGCGGCTCGCGAGCTCTTCCTCGACGGCAAGATCCGGCCGATCCATCGCGCCCTCGCCGAGACTCAGCCGGCCATCGACGCCATCTCCGCCATCGCGCACGGGGCGGCGCGCACGCACACGCGGCACCTCGTGCTCGTCGCAGGCGTTCCGGGCTCGGGTAAGACGCTGGTCGGGCTGAGCGCCGTTCACAACCCTGCCCTCGACGACCTCAAGGTCGAGCGGGCCGGCGGCAAGCCAGCAGCGCCGGCGGTGGCGGCAAGACCTTCGTCCGCGACGTCAAGAACCACGTGAAGCAGTACCTCGGCGACAAAGCCGCGGTGCCGCCGCAGCACGTGATCGTCCACGACGAGGCGCAGCGCGCCTGGGACGCGGAGCAGGTGGCGGCCAAGCACGCCCTCCCCTTCCCCGTCTCGGAGCCGGAGGCGTTTGTGGGCTTCGGCGAGCGCATCCCCGAGTGGTGCGTGCTGGTCGGGCTCATCGGCACGGGGCAGGAGATCCACGTTGGTGAGGAGGCCGGCCTGGGCCAATGGCGCGAAGCGCTGCAGAAGGCCGGCTCACCGGAGCAGTGGACGGTGCACGCGCCGCAGCGGGTGTTGGATGAGTTCTTCGCGGACCCGCCGGCGGCTGCGGGCGAAGGCGCGGGCGGGCGCCAGCCGGCCCCGCGCCTCGAGGCCAGCGAGGCCCTCGACCTGACCGTCGAACTCCGCTTCCATTTCGCCGCCGACCTGGACGAGTGGGTCGACGGGCTGCTGACCGACGACCGTGCGTGCGCCGCGAACGAGCTCTCCGAGCGCTGCGACGCTCTCGCCGCGCGCGGGCGCAACCTGGCCGCGCGCCTCGAAGCCGCCGGCTATCAGCTGCGCATGACTCGCGACCTCGATGTGGCCAAGTCTTACTTCCCCAAGCGCTACGATGGCGACCCGCAGGCGCGCTACGGCCTGCTCGCCTCGTCGCGCGACAAGAGCCTCACCGAGTGGGGCATCCCGAACGGCTTCCACTCCACCAGCGCCATGCGCCTCGGACCCTGGTACGGCGACGGCGACGAGAGCCATCGCTCCTGCCGCCACCTGCGCGAGTGCGTCACCGAGTTCGGCGCCCAGGGCCTCGAGCTCGACGGCGTGCTGCTCGCCTGGGGCACCGACTTCATCCGCAGCGGCGACCGCTGGTCGGACCAGCGCGCCCGCAAGTACAAGGCCGGCACCAAGATCCGCGACGCCTACGCCCTGCGCCTCAACGCCTACCGGGTGCTGCTCACCCGTGGCCGCAACGGGGCCGTGATCTACCTGCCGCCCCTCCCCGAATTCGACGCCACCGCCGCCTGGCTGCAGGCGTACGGGGTGAAGGTGCTCTAGCCTACCGAGGCCACTCCCGGAGAAAATCCGAAAGTGGGCTCCCACCTGTACCGACGAGCCTCACCACCTGCGGCTGATATCGCCCCACGAATGCGTCGAGCCCGCGTCGATCGTCGTCACGCTCGCGGCCGCTCTTGACCTCCAGGGCGGCCAGGGCCGTGGGCGTCTCGACCACGTAGTCGACCTCGCGGTCGCGCTCGCGCCAGTACATGACTCGCTGGGGAGCCAGCTGCGCTTGGGCGAGAAGATGCGCGCCCACCGCGGTCTCGACGAGTCTGCCCCAGTAGTCCTGGTCGCTGCGCGCTTCAGAGAACGGGATCCCCTTCACGGCGCTCATGAGCGCCGTGTCGAGCACGAGCAGCTTGGGGCTGGAGGCGCGCTTGCGAACGACGGACCCCGAGTACTTCCGCAGGCCGGCGACGAGCCAGACGTCCTCGAGCAGCTGGAGGTAATGGGCCAGCGTCGTCGTGTTGCCTGCGTCATGCAGCTGTCCGAGAAGCTTCGTGTACGACACCACCTGGCCCGACATCTCGCAGGCGAGGTAGAAGAGCTGCCGGAGAAGGGCCGGCTTGTCGATACGCCCCAGCGCGAGCACGTCCCGTGAAACGGTCGTCTCGATCAGAGAGTCGAGCACGTAGCGCCGCCAACGCTCGAAATCGCCCACCAGCGGCGCCGCCCCCGGATAGCCGCCGTAGAAGATGAAGGTATCGACGTCCCAGCCGAAGGCGGCCTCGCACTCGTCCCACTGCCAGTGAGTGGCGAGAAGGGTCTCGAACCGGCCGGCAAGAGACTCGCCGAGGCGATGACGGACGAGGAGCGGCGAAGACCCGAGCACCACGACACGGACGTCACGTCCCTCGCGTGTATCCCTGTCCCAGTTGGCCTTGACCCGCTCGGCCCATCCGGGGATCTTGTGGATCTCGTCCAGAACGAGGACCACAGAGTCTTGCACAGAGGCGGAGCGTGCCTCCTCCCAGCGTTCGTCGATCCAGGCAGGCCCCGGCAGAAGTGGCTGGTCTCCCGAAGCGAACACGACCGGCACACCCGCGGCTTCGAGTCGCCGCTGCGCCTGCAGCACAGCCGTCGTCTTGCCCACCTGGCGCGGCCCCACCAACGCCTGCACGAAGCGCCGCGGCTCCTGAAGCCGCGCCACGAGTGTCGCCACGATGGATCGTTCAAAAGTGCTCATATGCAGGTGGGTTACAATTTACTCAGTACGGTGAGTAAGATTACTCAACGGGCTGAGTAGCTGTCAACACGCGGACGCGCCAGCTTGGCCATCCTGCCCAAAGAGTAAGGCCGGGACCCGCTACGCAGTTCCCGACCTCTGCCAGCAGTATCGGCAGCGCGCGGCGGAGTGTCAAGGGTGACGGCGGCTGCGTTGGCGCGTCATCCGCAAGCAGGTGCTCCTGGGAACGCACTCTGCATCAGGCCAGGAGAGCGAGGATCTCGCGTTGAGCATCGTGGTCAGCATCCACTGAACCGACCGCGAGATTGATCTGCATGGTCGTCTGGGCCAGCTCGGCGAGATCTTCCTCGATGGGGTAGTTCTTCTCCTCGCGAAGCCAGCCCAGGACCTTCGCCAGATGCCAGATGGTGGGTCTGCCCTCGTGAACAGGCGCGGGTGCGACGGCTTCACAGTCGAGGATCAGCTTTCTCACGTTCTGCCGCGTCACGTGGAGCAGCTCGGCCACATCCGTCAGGCCGACCAGGTCCGGAGAAGCCTCGATGAGCGTCGCATCTGAAATCGCTCGCTTGACGTTCGCGATGCCGCTGAACACGGCCTTCGCGGCGGACTCGGCCTCGCGAATGAAGCTCAGGGCGAGGCGCCCTCTCTGACCGACACCGAGCGCCGCATCTTCACAACCGGCATCGCCAAGCCGCTCGACCAGGTCGTCGACGTCAACGCCAGGCGATCGAAGCGTGAATGTCAGAGTGAACTCATACTCGTTCACGACTCAGCCCTCTTGCTCATCGTCCGTCTCGCCGGCCCGCCGCAGGCAGCCATCCACGACTCGCCTGATCTGCCGGGCGTGGTTCTCGGGACTCCTGGGCGTGAGGGCGCAGTATCGGCAGGACTAGGGTGGTTGTCAAGTGACAACCGCCAGGTACCCGATCCATTCAGCTGCATGACAGTGGCGCGGGAACGGTGCGCGAAGTGTGTCTCGCGGAGACGCGCGGTCAAGAGGCGGGGCTATCGTCAACGCCGCGTGGCTCAACGACGTTGTAGGCCATCGGCCCGACGACCAGGTTGAGCGCGATCCGGCTCCAGCGCGCGCGCTCGACGCTCAGCGTTCCTCGAGCCCCATGGGTCCGGTCCGTAGCCGCCAGAGCAGGCCGGGATTGCGGCGCACGCGTTCTCGCGACCCCTCGTCCAGCTCCAGCAGCTCAGGACGGAGGTGTCCTTGGTCCAGAAGTCGAAGGAATCGGAGGTGCGAGTCCTCGAGGCTCGCGACTTGCTCGAGGTGGCCACGCCCGATCGCCCTTGCCTCTTCGATCTGGACCGGCAGAGGTCTGCGCGCCAAGGACACGACTTCCGAGCGCCAAGCGGCGGTACTTACTCGGTCGACGGCCGCCGCCTGGTACTCCGCCGGAGAAGGGGGCGGGTAGGCAGCGCCGCGAACGACGACCAGCGTGCGCACCAACGACCACGGTACAGCATCCCGCTGGACGAGCAACGCAATGTCGAAGAGGTCTCGGGGTGCTTGTCTCCGGGCCAGCGCCACCGTCTTTGCGGCCGCCAGCTCAGGCAGGTCTAGGGTCTGCAGCATCAACGGCGCGAGGTCGTCGCTGAACGGATGTCGCAGCTCTGCGCGCACCGGCGGCAGGATGGGCACCCGGTCCAGGAAGTTCACATCCACCTTGATCGATGCCGGTCGGCCTTGCGCATCACGGTAGCCCAGCCGCAGGTGAGCAAGGGCGTACGAGAGCCGCTCTTCAACCACGCCGTAGCCGGCGACATGCGCCGCCGTGCGCAGTGAGGCTAGGATACCTGGCCGCTCGGTGGCGGCCGTCTTGGCATCCGAAGCGCCCACGTAGTCGAGGTCGACGTCAACGGAAAGGCGCGGCATGTCCAGGTGAGCCAGGTTCAGCGCGGTGCCGCCGCGAAGTGCGAAGCGAGCCATGACTGCGGGGTCTACCGACGCAAGGAAGTCGAGCAGACGAAAGACGGTCTCGAGCGGTCCGACCGGGAAGTCGGTCGCGTCAGCTACGCGTGCATAGTAGCCGGCGTCGGGAAAGATCTTGGCCACGGTCAGTCCGTCAGGCCGTGAGGATGTCCGGCACGATGACGTTCCACCGTGCGACCAAATGGCCCCCGGTTCGAGTGGGATCGAGGTAGACCGGCGATCGAGATCGACGGCGCTCAAGCTCGAGAAGCAGGTGTGACTCGTCGAAGGGCCGACCGGCCTGCTGCAGCAGGAAGCCCAGGCGCGACGCGACAGACGCCATGTTGTGGGTGTCCACCCATCTGGTGACGGCTTCGGCCTGCAACCGTGGATAACCGGGCAGACTGCGAAGAAGCTCAGAGGCGCCGCCCGCGTTCCCTGGAACCCGGACGCAGTCGACGAGGGTGCGCTCCACGTCGGTGACCCAGACGAACTCCCGCCCGACCGAGAGTCGTGACAGACCGTCCGGTCGCCAGGGCCGTGCCCAACGATACAGCGTCCCCTCGAACTCGAAGCTTGTGAAGCGATGAGGGCTCGTGACGAGCAGCTCGGTATGGATCGACGCGGCGCCCGCGTGGAGTCCCCAGGCTGTGCCGTAGCCAAGCGCATACGTCTGGGTGATACGAGCGGCGAGCCGGTGCGGGTCGGCGGCGGCCCCTGCCTTGACCGCCAGACGTTTGCGGACCATTCGGAAATCGCTCCGGTCGACCAGGTATTCCAGGGCTCGTGACGCGACGCGCCTGTCGCCCCCCACAAGCCGTGTCGCCTCATCCAGGGACAACGGGTCTCCGGGGCTGAGTGCATCCCGTAGAATCGTCGCCGGCCGTTTGCTTGTCATCGCGTACCGTATCCTCGTCTTTGGACGTGGTTACGGTACTCGCTGGCAAGTCCCGCGTCAACAGCTCGGGCACAACGTCAACCCACCGCCCGGGTGCAGGCTCCCGGGGTGAGGGGACTCGAGCGCCTGGCGCGAACACGCGTTCGCATCCGTCCCCGATCAATGCTACCCTGCGGACACCTCACCAAGGAGGAGTCCGCCCATGCTCGACGAGCTCAACCCCGAGCAGCTCGCCGCCGCCCAGCACGGCGAGGGGCCACTGCTCATCGTCGCCGGCGCCGGTACCGGCAAGACGGCCACGCTCGTGCACCGCGTGGCGCACCTCATCGGCCGCGGCGCCGACCCGCGGCGCATCCTGCTGCTCACCTTCACGCGCCGCGCCGCCGCCGAGATGCTGCGGCGCGTCGAGGCGGTGCGGGCGGCGACTGGGGACGGCAGGGGCGGCGCCTCCGAGCGCGTCTGGGGCGGCACCTTCCACGCCATCGCCGCGCGGCTGCTGCGCATCCACGCCCGCGACATCGGCATGGAGCCCGACTTCACGATCCTCGACAGGGGCGACGCCGAAGATCTCATGCACGTCGCCCGCACAGCCCTGGGCCTCGGCCGCGGCGGCTTCCGCTTCCCGCAGAAGTCCACCTGCCTCGATGTCTACTCCCGCTGCGTCAACGCCCAGCTGCCGCTGAACGAGGTGCTGCACACCGCCTTCCCCTGGTGCCTGCCGGCCGAAGAAGGTCTGGCGCAGCTCTTCGCCCGCTACACCGACGCCAAGGAGGAGCAGCAGGTGCTCGACTACGACGACCTGCTGCTCTTCTGGCGCGGGCTCCTCGCCGACCCGGCGGGCGGCCCGCGCGTGCGCGAGCGCTTCGACCACGTGCTGGTCGACGAGTTCCAAGATACGAACGCGCTGCAGGCCGACATCGTCTCGCTGCTGCGGCCGGACGGCACGGGCGTCACCTGCGTCGGCGACGACGCCCAGGCCATCTACGGCTTTCGCGCCGCCACGGTACGCAACATTCTCGACTTCGAGCAGCGCTTCCCCGGCGCCGAGGTCTGCACACTCACGCGCAACTACCGCTCCACGGCCGCCATCCTGGCGGCCACTAACGCGCTCATCGCCGAGGCCGCCGAGCGCCGCGACAAGGATCTGTGGACCGAGCGCCACGACGGCGGCCGCCCCGTTCTCGCCACCTGCCGCGACGACGACGAGCAGACGCAGTGGCTCTGCGAGCGCATCCTCGAACACCGCGAGCAGGGCACCGAGCTCAAGCGCCAGGCGGTGCTGTTCCGCGCCCAGCACCATTCGATGACCCTCGAGATGGAGCTCTCGCGCCGCAACATCCCGTTTCACAAGTACGGCGGGCTGCGTTTCGTCGAGATGGCGCACGTCAAGGACCTCGTGTCCTTCCTGCGCCTCGCCGAGAACCCGCGCGACGCCATGGCCGGCCTGCGCGTGCTGGGCCTGGTCCCGGGCATCGGGCCCAAGACGGCGGCGGCGCTCAGGGAGACGCTTGGCGCCGCCGGCGGCGACTTCTCGGCGTGGGCGGGCGCCCGCGTGCCCGAGCCCGCCCGCGTCGCCTGGCCCGCCGTCGTCGAGCTCTTCACGACGCTCGCCGCCGCCGGCCCCGGCGACGTGCCCGCCCAAGTCCACGCCGTGCGCAGCGTCTACGGACCGCTGCTCGAACGCCGCTACGACAACGTGCAGGCGCGCCTGGGCGACCTCGAACAGATCGAAGCGCTCGCGGCCCGCGCCCAAAGCCGCTCGCAGTTCCTCGCCGAGCTGGTACTCGACCCGCCGGCCTACACGCAGGAGCTCGCCGGCCCGCCGCTCCTCGACGAGGACTACCTCATCCTCTCCACGATGCACTCGGCCAAGGGCCTCGAGTTCGACGTCGTCTACGTGATCCACGCCGCCGACGGCAACATCCCGTCAGACATGGCCACCGGCAGCGCCGCCGAGATCGAGGAGGAGCGCCGCCTGTTCTACGTCGCCTGCACGCGCGCCCGGGAGCAGCTCTACGTCACCCACCCCCTGCGCTACTACACGCAGCCGTGGGCCAAGGCCGACACGCACGGGTACGCGCAGCGCTCGCGCTTTCTCACCGGCGCGGTGCTCGCGCACTTCGAGCAGGTGCAGACCGGGCCCGAGCCGCCGTCAGGCGACGAGGGGCCGCTCGAGCGCGTCACCACCGCCTCGATCCGCGCGAGCGTGCGCTCACTCTGGGAGTCGCCCGCCGACGCGTGAACGGCGCTCCGACAAGAGGGCCGGCGCCGTCATCTTCGTCCCGCCCTCCCCGAGCTCGACGCCACCGCCGCCCGGCTGCAGGCGCACAGGGTGAAGGTGCTCTGAGCCCCCGCCTCGTGGTCCTGTGACCGCGTCGGGGCGCTGTGGGTGATTCTCTCCCCCGTTCGCTCCCCATACGTCAAGTCACACTCTAGAAGGGCTTGACGTTCCGCGCTCGAACGGGTCATGCTACTAGCTGTTCACAGCCGAAAGGTAAAATGCGCTCCACGGACTTCTTCGCGACTCACCCCGTGTTCTCGCTCGATGAGGCGACGCAGGCGCTGGCGCCGCGCGGTGGGCGCGCCGGCACAGTGGCGAGGCTCAAGCACCATCTGGCGAGTGGCCGGCTCCTCCTGGTCAGCCGCGGCGTCTACGCCGTGGTCCCGGCTGGGGCGCCGTCAGGCGCCTTCACACCGGATCCGATGCTCGTAGCCCTCGCGGTGCGCCAGGACGCCGTCTTCGCGTATCACGCCGCCCTCGAGCTTCTTGGAGTGGGGCATTCGGCGTGGAACCGCTCGGCCGTCTTCACGACGCGGCGCAGAGCGTCCCTGTCGGTGGGGCCCTCCGAGATCGGCTTCTGCGAGGACCCGCTGCCCCTGCGGACCGCCGAACTGCGCCATCTCGGCACCCGCAAGGTCGAGCGACGCGGCAAGATCCTGGAGGTCACCGGGCCGGAGCGTACGCTCGTAGAAGGCCTCCGCAGGCCCGCCCTCGCCGGGGGTCTGGAGGAGCTGCTGGAGTCGGCCGGGGCCTTCCCGACGCTCGATCTGGAGCTCCTGCACTGGGTCCTCGAGCGATACGACACAGCGCGGCTCTGGGCGGCCACCGGCTGGTTCCTCGAGCGGCACCAGCAGGCCTTCTCGGTTCCGGACGCCTTCGTGCGCGACCTGGAGCTGCGGCGGCCGCACACCACGCAGTACCTCGAGCGCGGCCAGCGCGGCGGGCAGCTGGCGCCCCGCTGGAATCTCGTACTCCCCGACATCGGCTTTCGGCTCGGCACGGCTGATGGGCGTTAGCTTCGAGTACCTGCAGCGCTGCGCCGCCGAGACCGGGTTCCAGCCCGGGATACTCGAGAAGGTGGTGCGTCTCGGTGAGCTGGCCGGCGACATCGCCCGTCATCCCCGGCTGGGCGAAGCTCTGGCGCTCAAGGGTGGCACGCCGCTCAACCTCGCCTTCGGGCCGCCGCGGCCATCGAACAGGGCGACCTTCGGCTTGAGCTCCTCTTCCCCGATCAGCCGGCCGAGGCCGCGCGACTGGCCGAGCACCCGGCGCTGCAGTGGAAGCTCGCCAACGTACGGCGCAAGCCCCGAGGCAAGAGCTCACGTGTTTGAGGCGAATGGGTGAAGGCGCGCGCGCCGAACGCACCGGCGCTGAGCGCGCCCGTCAGTGAGCTGATCCGGCGGCGCTACTCGTGCCGGACCTACCGGCCCGAGCCCATCGCCGCCGGGCAGCAGCGCCTGCTCGCCGGGTTCATGGCGGCCGACGCAGCGGGGCCGCTCGGCTCGCACGCCCGGTTCGGGCTCATCGCCGCGGCGCCGGGAGACGCGAGCGCGCTCAAGCGCCTCGGCACCTACGGGTTCATCAAGGGCGCGACCGGCTTCATCGTCGGCGCCGTGCGTCGCGCGCCCAGCGACCTCGAGGACTACGGCTACCTGCTCGAGCAGGTGGTCCTCTACGCCACCGAACTCGGCCTGGGCACCTGCTGGCTCGGCGGCACGTTCACGCGGAGCAGCTTCGTGCGCCGCTTCGGCGGCCTCCAGCGCGGCGAGACGATGCCCGCCGTGGTGTCGATCGGCCTGATCGGCGACGACGGCAGCGAGCGCATCCGCGAGCGTGAGGAGGGCGGTCGCAGGCTGCCCCCATCGGAGCTCTTCTTTGAGTACGGTTTCGGCGAGCCGCTCGAGATCGGCGCCGTCGGCGCCTACGCCGAGGCGCTCGAGGCGGTGCGTATGGCGCCGTCCGCCACCAACAAGCAGCCGTGGCGCCTCGTCCGCAGCGGCGCCGCCTGGCACTTCTACCTGCGCCGCACCAGAGGCTACGGCAAGGGCAGCGCGCTGTTCACCGTGCTGCGCATCGCCGACCTGCAGCGCGTCGACCTGGGCATCGCGATGTGCCACTTCGAGTTGATCGCGCGCGAGCGGGGGCTGGACGGCGGCTGGGTCGTGCGCGACCCGGGCATCCCCCTCCCCGCCAAGGACACGGAGTACGTCGCCACCTGGGTCGCCACGTCGTAGCTCCCCAGGGCGACCGGCGGCGCAACTCCGGCAGGCAGCCCGTCCAAGCCGCGTTCGGCCCGTGCTACGATGCTCTCAGCCGGTTACCTGGGAGGGGGCGTGGATGGCAGATGCCACGGGAGAGACGAACCGCGAGGAGCGGAGCGAGCTCGAGCAGCTCGCCCCGAAGCTGCAGCCGCGCGCCTCCAAGCTCCGCCCGGCGCGAACTCGGCTCGAACTGGTACAACGCACCACGCTATTGGCCGCGCTGCTCCGCTCGCCCGCGTCGCTGGTCGTGGTGTCGGCGCCGGCGGGGTACGGCAAGAGCACTCTGCTCGCGCAGTGGGCCGATGCCGTGCCGGTGCCGGCGTCGTGGCTGCAGCTCGACGCCACCGACAACGACCCCGTCGTCTTCCTCACCTACCTCACCGCGGCGCTGAGTAAGGTCGCGCCGGTGGACCCCTCAGTCGCCGACCTGCTGCAGGTGCAGTCGCCGCCCATCGACGAGCTCATCCTGCCGCGGCTGGGCGATGCGCTGGATGCGGCTCAGCCGTTCCTGCTCGTGCTCGACGACGCACACCTGGTGCAGAGCGAGGCGTGCTGGCATCACCTCGCTCTGCTGCTCGAGCAGCTCCCCCAGGGCGCTTGCCTGGCCCTGGGGACCAGGAGTGAGGCGCCCCTGCCGCTCGCCCGGCTGCGCGCCGCCGGTCGCCTGGTCGAAATGCGCCTGGGCGACCTGCGCCTGACCCGCGCCGAAGCCGGTGAACTCCTGCGGCTGCATGGCGCGGAGGCCGACGACGAAGCGCTCGACGGCCTCCTCGAGCTCACTGAAGGCTGGGCCACCGGCCTCTACCTCGCCCTGCTCGCGGGCGAGGGCCGGCCTCCGGGTGAGTGGCTCCCGCGCCTGCGCGGCGACCTGCACGCGATCGCCGGCTACCTCACAGCCGAGGTCCTCGAGCGCCAGCCCGCAGAGCTACAGGCGTTCTTGCTGCGCACTTCGATCCTCGACCAGCTCTGCCCCGGCCTGTGTCGTGCCGTGACCGGGACCGACGACGCGCACCACCTCCTCGACCGCCTCGCGCGCGAGAACCTCTTCGTCACGGCCCTGGACGACCGCGACGAGTGGTACCGGTATCACCACCTCTTCGCGGAGCTGCTGCGCGCGCAGCTCGAGCGCCGCGAGCCGGACGAGGCGCCGCGCCTGCACGCGCGCGCGGCGGCGTGGTACCACCAGCACGGTGACGACGGGCGCGCAGTGCCACACTGGGCTGCCGCCGGCGACGTCGCCGCGGCGGCCTGGCCGGCCTTCCTGACTGTCCAGGAGTACGTCGGCCACGGCCAGGTCGAAAGCGCGCGCCGCCTGCTCGACGCGTTCACCGACGCGGAGCTCTCGCGACACCTTGCCCTGACGATGGCGGCCGGGTGGCTGTACGGCACCGTCATCGGCGATCCATCGAAGGGCGAGCGCTGGCGACACGCCGCGTGCAGCGTCGCGGTCGGTGACGAGTGCATGCCGGACGATCTGGGCTCGTGGCGCGCCTGGCAGCTGGGCCTCCGCGCCTTCCTGGCTCCCGACGGCGTCACCGGGATGCTGGAGGACGCCGAGAGCAGCGTTGCCTGCGAGCAACCGAGCTTCGCACATGCCGTCGAGAGCCAGCGGGTGCTGGGTGTGGCTACGTACCTCAACGGAGCTCCCCGCCGCGCCTCGCAGGCGTTCCATGAGCTGCTGCGCGACTCGGCTGATCCGGTCACGCGCTCCTACGGCCTGGCCTTCCTCTCGCTGATCGCCGCCGACGAAGGATGCTGGGATGAAGCTCGTGAGCTGGACCGGCGGGCGCTGGAGCTCACTCCCGGCATGGCACTCGACCTCTCCCCGGGGATGTACATGGCGATGCCTATGATGCTGGCGCACGCGCGGGTCCTGGCGGCGAGCCTCGACCCCAACTGGCGCGAGCAGGTGGGATCGTGCGAGCACTACCTGGCGAACATGGTGCCCCAGATCCCGTGGCGGATCATGTTGATCTGCGTCATCCTCGGTGAGATCCACATGCAGCACGGTGAACTTGATGAGGCCGATCGCTGGGCCGCGCGAGCCGAGGCGCAGCTGCGCACGGGTCGCGACGCGGGCATGTTGCGCGGCCGCGTCGCGCAGCTGCGTCAGGCAGTGGAGCAGCTCCGCATGGCCGATCCGCTGACCGCGGCCGAGCGCCGCGTGCTCGACCTGCTACCCACGCAGCTCAGCGCCCCGCAGATCGCGGCTCGCCTGTTCGTCAGCGGGAACACGGTCAAGACGCACATGAGCCACCTGTACGCCAAGCTCGGGGTGACCACGCGCACCGACGCCGTGGAGCGCGCCCGAGAGCTCGGGCTGCTCCGGCCGCCCGAGCAAAACTAGCCGCGCCGAAAATCACCCTTTTGGTATGACGACCGTGGCGGTGCCTCGGCCGCAGACTGTACCCGAGCCGTGACGCCCCGCCAGCTACTTCGTCCGGCGGGGCAACGGATACACCAGCAAGGGGGAGCCACATGAAACGTCTCGTCATCACACTCGTTCTCGCGGGGGTCCTGCTCGTCGCGCTGGCCGCGCCGGCCGGCGCGAGCACGGCGGTCTGGCAGCCCCGCACCGTGGCCACGTTCTCGCCCGGCGACTACGGCGCGTTCGCCGAGAGCCTCGCCGCCGACAGCCACGGCAACCTGTTCGGCTCGCTCACCACCTGGGGCTACTATGACGAGACCGTGGACCCGTCGCTGTGGGGGTCCAACATCGGGCAGATCTGGAAGGTGACGCCAAGCGGCCACAAGAGGCTCGTCGCGACCAAGGACCTGAGCCCCTACGGGATGCTCCTCGGCGTCGCCGTGGACGCCGACGATCACGTCTACGTCGCCCTCGTCGGCGGGGGAGCGCCGCCGGCCATCGACTCGGCGGTCCTGAAGCTCGGCCGCCACGGGAAGCTGACCGAGGTCGTGAAGCTGCCGGACCGCGCCTTCCCGAACAGCCTCGCCTT
>Ga0209913_1001195_pt1 | contig 15506 bp, 22 predicted proteins | sample PersoiDNA2013203_FD_185805 | JGI IMG/M metagenome (GOLD analysis project Ga0209913, IMG submission 185805) | Permafrost soil microbial communities from the Arctic, to analyse light accelerated degradation of dissolved organic matter (DOM) -... | ecosystem: Environmental > Terrestrial > Soil >... | reverse complement strand
GGAAATTGTGCCGCTGGACACAAGAGTATTTGATGCTGACCAGCTATCACCGCCAACAACATTGGGGATCCAACCAGAGGCGCCCCCATAGACTTCATCCTGACCATTCGCGCCAGTAACTGAAAAATTCAGCGTATAGCCGTTCTCTGTCCAAGTCGTTGTTACTGGCGAACTGCCGGAAAGAGTGCCATTACTTCCGGCGGGGCTTGCGAAGGTGAAAGTTGTAGAGGCATAAGCTGGCCATGCCACTGTGAGTAGAAATAGCCAAGAAAGTGCGAAGAGCAATTTCTTGCATGATGAGGATATGAGGGCATTCATTATCTAATTATTTTTATGTTTAATGGGTTATTTGATGTTGTCCGACGATTTGCATTCGATTGAATTTCGCTTTGTTAAATGGCGAATTTTCGGATGCGCAATGCGGCGATTTTTCGCATTCATGCAATTATTGCCAATCAAATTGGTGATGACCATTTTTGCTCCCTCCACAAATCTACGGAACTTTTGCGTAACGCTATACAACGAAAATTGTACTTCAACGCAATGAAAATTGTTTCTGATTTTTAGGGTTCGGATGCCGGCACGGCCAGAAAATTCAGGTGTAACCCTGATTTCCTTTTTGATCTAACCGAGCAGAGCAGCATCTGCTTGCCCTAGTTCTCCGCTGCGTTTTGCCTCTGTAGCGTTTGATCACCACGCTGCTGGCAGTGCGTGGCTCGTTGTAGCAAGTCATGCCGGATTCTCTTTACCAACTTGTTACATTATGGCTGTTGGTAACTGGTGTCTGGGATCATGGCCTTGCAAGGCTAGGGATCGTTTCGAACGCTACCATCAATCATTCGCGAATTCCGCTTTTGGCTTGTCGGCTATATAGCCCGTTTATGAGACCAATGCACCGGTTGGCCTGCCAGTTGCTTTGCCTCTTTTACTGCGGCAGCACGTCGATCATCAAGGTATTCAGCCAGATCCGTAAGGTGTACGCCTCGTGCAGCCTTTTGAGATCCAGGCTCAATTCTTACCAGTGGGATTTTTATGTCGCCAGTCGAAACCTTACGAAGGAAGTTCTCAGTCGTCAGGTGGGGGAAGTAATCCTTCACCACGGCCGCGACCGGAATCACGGCCTGGGCGTTGTACTGCGCCATGAGCAGGAATGCAGTGTTCATGGGTTAAGTCCTAAATTGATTGCACGGGTAGGTATGTGGTTCCGGATACGTTCCGGGGATGGGTTGCCTGATGTGTTCACGGTGTCGCAAATTCGATTTGGTCGCACAGCCCATACGACGAACTGCAGCCAGCCTCTGTAGGGTGTTCAATCCCGTCAAGCAGATTGAATTGCTTTCCGCCTCTGGTGGTCTTTGACCACTCAACCCGCGCCCAGATATTCAAATCGGCGAAGACCGCGCGGCGATCCTTGCCTGGGTGCGCGTCTGCCATGAAGGTGCTGCCACCCCGCTTGGAGCACGCGCTCACGATCTGCTCCCAGTCTGCGATCCGCACCAGGTGCTCAGGAAACCGCGCGGCGATCTGGCGCAGCTCGGCCTTGTTGCAGTTGATGCAGGGCATGCAACCCACGCGGCCCATGCCTTGCAGGTACAGCGGGTTGGGCTGGACGTGGCGGCTGGCCGCGAACTCGAAAACCTGCGCCGCGGTCCAAGCCACGATGGGCCGGAAAATCCACAGACCGCCGCCGACACGCTCAAACAACTTGGCCTTGCGCCGGTTCTCGGACTCGTCACGTCGCACGCCCTGCCAGGAAATAACCCGGTGGCCGGCCTCCATGAGCTCGAGCTGGAACTCGACGGCCATGTTTCGCTTCAGCTCCTCCGTGCAGAACTGGGCCTTGCGGGAGGGGAAGCGGCCCTTCCACATGCACAGGTCCAGAAACGGATTGCCGGTGGGGTGCATCACGGCCAGGGCGCGGCGCTTGGCCTTGTTGCTCCAGCGCAGCTTGCGGCCCGTCCTGTCGCGCCCGGTGCGCACATCCCTGGCAATGAACATGCGCTTGGCCGCGAGCTGCTTCGTGAAATCAGCCTTGAGCCGAGTGATGGCGATGCCCAGCGCCTGCTCCAGGTAGGCCAGATAGTCGTAGGTGGCTTGGTGCTCATTGCCGGTGTCGCAGAAGATCGGCACCACGGACCCAGCAGGACAGCGCTCCAAGGCCAGCAGCAGGGTGGCGGTGCTGTCCTTGCCGCCCGAGACCGAGATGACGTGTTTCAGCATGGCGCACTCCTTTCAAGCAAACCCAGCTCGCCGAAGAAGCTGCACAAGTGCTGCTGCAGCCTGCAGCGGTACAACACCATTTCCGACCTGACGGAGCTGGTGAGTGCGGGATTCGTCCACCAGGTAGGCCATCCCATCAGCCAGCATGCGAACGCCGGGTTCAACCGCCGGGGCAAGGTCCGGTCTGTTGGCGACAATGTCCGCCCATCCAGGGTCGAGTGGACCGGGTGCAAAAAGTGGTGTTCCACGAAGTTCGGGAGCTGCTCGCCACCCGAATGACTCCGGCGCAATTGGCTCTCCTGACTGTTCGGTGTGCGGAAGTCCCGGCTCGCGGGCGTGGGCCAATGCTGAGCCTGCCCCGTCAACGTCAGGCGCTCCAGGCCCGGTGTGCCTCGATCGCGGGTGTATTCGTTGCCCTGTGAGTTGGACACACTCGGGGTCATCCACAAGGCCGAGCCTCGGCTCAAGTTCCCGCCCTGGGTCGACTTCAGATCTGCACCCGGGCGGCGCCCATCGTGCGATGTCGGCGTCGCCCATTGCTTGGCCGCCAAGGCAATCGTGGGCCGGTCTGCCGCACCCTTCGAGCTCGAACGATTGATGCGTTCGTGCCCCGTGTCCGGCGTTGGCCACGCGCCAGGCGAAACAGAACCACCGGGCCCGCCCATGGCTGGCACCCACATCGGCCGCTGACAAAGTGATCCATTCCGCATCCCACCCGCGGTCGGCCAGCTCTCCCAGGACGCGGGCGGCGGCGCGCTCTTCGAGAGCCCCTTCGGCTTCGTCCACAACGGAGGCGGTGGCAGTAGCGATGCCTGCGACGTTCTCCAGAACGAGGCCCCACGCACCGCAAGCGTCGGCGATGTCGAGAACCCGGAAGAAGAGCCCCGAGCGCTTCCCGTCCAGGCCGGCCCGGCGCCCAGCAATGGAGAGGTCCTGGCACGGGAAGCCCGCAATGACGAGATCCACGCAGTCGCGCCAAGCTGTGCCGTCGAAGGTGAGCATGTCAGACCAGACAGGCGCCGGATCAAGGGCTCCCGCTTCCATAAGCGTGACAAGCTGGCTGGCGGCAGGGGCTTCGCGCTCCACGTAGCAAACGGTTCGGTGCTCGACGCCAAGATGAGCGAATGCGGCGCGGACACCTTCTCCGAGCATGCCGACACCGGCACAAAGTTCGATGGAATGGAGAGCCACATCACGCCACCCTCTCCGAATGCCCGTCCCGAAACACCAGCAGGGGGCCCATCCGACTCGGCAGCGCAAACGCATCAATCGCACCAGGCCGCCCATCAAAGGGCCGCAGCTCCAGTGCCTTGTAGGTGTCGACCGACGCCCGGCAAGCCGGCGCCGGCAGCAGATGCGCCGTTTGAGGAATGGCCGGCGGTGGCACCACCGCCACCAGCGTGCGCGGCACCAGGTTGCCCTGCCCATTGGCCACGGCAGTGACCGCCTCGAGGCCTCTCTTGGTAATGGCATACCGAGCCGGCCGGCTCATGTCGACACGGGCCACCGTGCCGCGCTTGACCATGCTGGCCACGCGAACGCCAGGTGCCGTGGTGCCGATGTGTTTCAGCTTGCCGAACTCGTCGACCGTCAGCGGGCCGTGCTCTTGCAGGTGCTTCAGGATGGCGATGGTGCTGGGTTGGTAGGTGGGGCCCATCATGCTCAGGCCTCCGCGCGAAGCGCATAAAAGGTTTGAACAAACCGGTCCCGCCAGGTGGACCAGGGGCAATCGCGCCAACCCTCGAGCAGGTTGTCGGCGGCAGGATGCACCTCCGCACCCGGGGTGTCCAAGGTCGCCCACGGTTCGTGCTGGTCCGCATCCCAAAGCGTCAGATCCCGCCGCTCCGTGGCCAGGGCCACCAGGTCGAAATGCCGGATCGTTGCCCGGTGCGCGGCAAAGGTCGACTGCAGCCCGTACCAGCGGCGTACCTGCACCGCGTGGACATGCTCAAAGCCGTCCCAGGCCCCCTGCAGGCTCCACTTCACGGGGCTGGCCACATCCCCCGTGAAAGCCTCATGGGCGTCGTGCATCAGGCAAGCCAGTTGCACGCTGGGGCTCAGGCCCTCACGGGCGGCGAGGGCGCAACACAGCAGGCTGTGCTCGGCCACGCTGTAGGGGCGCACCGCATGGCCCGTGAAGCGATTGATCTGCGCCAGGGCATGCGCAATGGTCTGAATCTCAAACCGGTTCACCGCCATGCCCACGCCGGCCAGGTGGTGCTCAGCCCCGCGGGCCGTGATCATCCAGGTATCGGCTGCCATGGCTCAATCCTTCGGCACAGCCGATTCACCGGCCAGGGCGGCATAGGCCGCGCCGTCCACGAAGTCGTCCGGGTTGAACTGCCCGTTGCGGGCCGACGCCGCAGAACGGGCCAGCTTCAGCACCTGCATGAAGGCCCAGCCCTGGCGCTCAGTGAGCGACGTGCCCTCCAGGGCATTGAAGGCCGCCACGGTGGCCGCCATGCTGCGCTCCTGTTGGGCGCCCTCGGCGCTGGTGTCACGCTGCACACCGCGGTCCTGGATCGTGGCCGCAGCGGTGCGCAAAAAGCTGTCAGCCGAGGCTGGTGGGACTGGCTTTTGAGCCAAAACTGCCTGCGAAACAGGCAAAACGGCTTTCAAAGGGCGAGCGAGTCTCTTCTGTGTTGAAACAGACATGGAAAAACCTCCGAAGGGTTCAAGCAGCGATCAGGGCTGCAGGGGGTTGGGAATGGGTTGAGGAAGAGGGCAGCGCCTTGCGGCGTGGCGCCAGGGCCAGCCGCTTGGCGGTGGCATGCAGCTCGGCCGTGCGAAAGTCGCCCCGGCCGGTGTAGAAGACCCGGGGCCGGGACAGCACCACGTCCACGGGTTGGCCAGCCACCACCTGGGAGCCATGGCGGTGCCACCAGGCGGCCGCCTCACGGCCAGACCAGCGCACCAGCCAGCTCTCCACCTGGCGCGACTCAGAACCCAGGCGATCCAGCAGCCGCAGCGTGAGCTGAAACGTGCCGTCTGCAGCAGGGGCGATCAAAGGCCGCTGCTTGGCAACAAACATGGTCGAAGTGACGAGGGTGGGCATGGCAGGCCTCTCGCGGTCAGTGGGGCAAAGGGGGCGACAAAGGCCCTGATGCAACAGGAGATGCGGCCTCGGTCCGCTCAAGCTCGGCCACCTCAATGGGGGCAGCTCGGCGCTCATCGGCCACGGCCTCCAAAGCATCCAGCTCGCTGGGGCCCCACAGATGGGCCGTGCCCAGCACCAGGGCCATCACCAGCACACACAGGGCATTGATCAACGTTGTGCGGCTCATGGCATCACCTCCACCAGGTTGCCGAAGTCATCGATCACGGCGGGTGTGGCGCATTGCCAAAGCCGGCCGCGCTCATCCCACATCGACAGTCTCAGGAAATAGCGCAGGGCTTCGAGCGGCCAGCCAAAAATGCGCTGGTCGCGCATCCGGTACCAGTGGCCTTGGGAGGTGTGGCCGAAGTCAGATCCAGCGTTGTAACTGGCCCACCTGAAGGGCGAACCAGGGCGCAAGACGATGGGCTCCGTCAGCGGCTCGCGAGAGAGCAGGGCGGCGGTGTTCATTCGCCACCCCCGACCCGATCCACGCACAGCACCGCCAGGCCTGTGGTGTGTTGGGCGGCAGCCTGGGCGTGGTCAGCGCTGGCGGCTTTGAGCTGGATGGTCGGCAGCTTGCCGTCGGCGGCATGACCATGAACCTCGGAGCGGTCTAGGTCCTTGGGGATCAGGGTTGCGCGGTAGCTGTGCAGCTGCCGGATCTCGTTCGTGTGCATCGTTCACTCCTTTCCGCGTGGGTTACGGTGTGGAGGGAAGTCTACTTTAGATAGACTTGCGAAGTCAATCTTGGGTGGGTGTGCTTCTATATTTGATAGACTATATTTGTGACTATTCCGTTGTCTAATGACGAAAAAAGCCCAGTCGGTGGGCCGTACTTCAAATGGTTTGTCGCAACTAGCCTCTTTGCGGCGGTGCGTGTTCCGACAAATGTCGCCAGTTGGTCCGATTCGAACCGGCCGTCTCAGGCTTTGTATTCCGCTGGACAGGCGCCGGATGAGATGTTCGACGGCAGGGAGCCGCCACTTGCTGTAGCCAGAAGTAGGAGCTCAACGTCTGCGGTAAGCAGAGTCGGCGCGAAGTGAAGGAGACCACCAACAGGCACAGCCTGTTGGTGGCTACTTGCACAAACCGTTAAGCATCCAGAAGCTTGTTGAAATCAACTTCATAGCCCGCAGCTCTCATTTCTTTCGCTACCTCGAACTGCCAATTCGTGTCGTCAACATAGACCACTCCGCTAATGTCACTTGGAAGCTCCACTGTTCCGCTCACGAGCGGGACAACACGCGCTCGTGATAGCTTCGCTATTAAATACCCATGTTCAAAGACTACGTTTTGCCGTGCTCTGGGAAGAAGTTCACCCTTTATAACCGCATCGGCTGTATTACCTTGATCATCCGGTGTGTAAAGGACGATTGCGAATTCAACATCCGTATGTGCTTCGATTTTTTCAATGATCGTCATCCCACGACTTGCTCTTTCATGAAGAATAACAGCCTCGTATCCCAATTTCTCAATGAAGCGAGCAGCCTTGGTCTTGAGTAGATCATCGTGGCCGTGGACCACGAATACTTTCTTGGCTTTTATCCCAATTCCCGCAGGTTTCTGTTTGACTGGCTTAATTGGTGTACTTTGCTCTTCAAACTCTCCGTTATTAACGTCTATTTTTAACGAGTCAATGAAGGCGGCACAAGGTTTTCCGTACTCACGCATGAAGACCGATAGATCACTCTCGTTCATCCCTCGATAAAGGATTGTCTTGCTAAGTTTGGCAGTAAGGCGCGATGAGACTCCAGGCAGGTTCTCTCCTAGGAATCTCTCAAACTGGCGTCTCCATGCGGCAAACCGCTCTCTACCGAAATCATTACCTCGTTGCGAGTAGGCTGGCACCACGTCACTGTCTAGGCGAACGCGGAAACTATCTAATCGCTCAATGATATCTTCCTTTTTCATTCGTATTCTCGCGATTTTTATAGGGATGCCTAACGTTTGAGCTGAGCTGCCTTCAAGGGGCACATTGGCTTGGGCGAAGGGTTATGGTGCAGTTGGTGCGATCCATTGGGCGCTACTTGGAGTGGCTGGTGCTTCAATGACTACCATTGATCTTTGAAGTCGCTCTATACCAAATTCGGAAAGCTCCAAGAGTCCTAATGCAATTAAAAGCCAGAACATGCGTCTCCGAGGGAGTGGTGCCGTTTTGGTGTACAGGAACGAGAGAACTAGAATGGCAGTCCACAAAAGCCCCGCAGGAACGTATCCAAGGATCAGCTCGAATCTGTTTGACCTGTTCTTGTTTCGCTCAAAATAGTCGAAGACGCTTTCGCCGCTGACGGTGAGTTTCTTGACAGCAATGATTTCACCGTCGATTTTATACCCTGGCGATTGTGGACCTGCATAGAAGACGCGGATTTGGCAGCCATCCTCTTGCTCAAGAATTCTGAAGTTGATCAGAAACGAACTTGCAGATTCCTGCTTGACCGAACAGGCAACAACGGCCCTGCTTTGCTTCACCACCGATACTGCGAGAAGCTCGGACGACTGGGCGGTCAGTAAAATACGGATAGGCGTTAATACATCGCTGGCTGAGATGGGCAGATTCCCGGCATTCCAGAAAATGTGGCTGGCAACATGAACGCTTTTCGTCAGTGGTTGGCCATCTTCGCGCGTGACCTTTAGGGGGACTCGCATCTCCTGCTTCGTGTCGTAGACAGTTGATGGAAGCATGTCTACGGCAAAGATCGGCTGTCGCTGCTGAACGCTCTTCTCGTAGTAGTACCAAGAAACATAGACACCGATGATGACACTCACCAGTGCGAGTAGGTAGCCGAAATAGTCGCGTTGCATAGAAAGTTGCTGAGGATGTGCGTGCTAACCTAACGTAGTCCGCACTAAACTGTAGGCTACATCGGGTACTTCGGGCCAAATTTGCAAGAAAATGATGCAATGGGTTTATAGCTCGATTTCTCGGCGCATGAACTTTTTAGATTTCAGAAATAAATGTAGTCATAAAATCGTCCGCTTCTGCTAAATTACGTGCTACACGGTTGTTCTTGATCAGGTCCGTGAGCTAACTTGTTACGGGAAAAATAGCCTGCGTACCGAACTGATCTGTATGCAGTGAGTGCAGGCGCCTATGAAATGGCAGGGCTTGCGCCATACACGAGATGGGGCGCGAGGGTTTTCTAGCCATGCATGTCAATGAGTGGGCTGCTACAGCTATAACGTACGCGGATAAGTTACTTCGTTCCCGCATTCCTTGCGTGTAAACGGCGCTGTTTCCTCATTCCCCATATTTCTATCCTGGCTGCCACTTCGAGGCCGCTACCACGGCGGCGACGGGGTATATCCATTCAATTTCATCCCGCTCTAGGGTTTTTCTGTGGTTGCCGTTGACGGACTCAATGACGACCTCATGCAGCCGATCAATGATCAGCTCTTTTACCATTTTTGATCCATCTTTCAGCGAGATCGCTACGTATTCGCCTGGAACAGGGCGCCCATTTGGCTCCACGATCACAAAAGAGCCATGTCGGATAGCTGGGTGCATGCTGTCACCCTTTACCCGCAGTGCATAGGCTTTGGGATCTGAGCTGTAGCCATCAACATAACCGTCACCGTGCCCGCCAGGGTATTGAAGTTCTTCGTAGTAGCCGTCCGAGCCCATCTTTGCCGTCCCAACAACAGGAGTTCTGCGCGTGGTCTTTGGTGCGCCCGCTGGCTCGAATCCTTCCTGTTGTTCAATCAAGTCACCGGGCAACGGGTACCCGGTCAATTCGTGAATAGCCATCACCTGGTCATAGCTGGGCTTGTTCTTCCCGGTTTCCCAGTGTCCGATGGCGCCTTTGCTGCGGCCGAGCTTCTCGCCCAGTTGCTCCAGCGTCAGCTGCCCTCGTGCGGCTTTAACCCAGTCTTTCAGTTCCATCCGGTGATCGTATAGCTCAGGTAGACAATTTTGGTCTACGAATGATTGATTAAATCGTCTATCTAAAGTAGACTTTGTGGGATTGATGCTTGAAGGAAGTGACATGGAGCACCCCATTGATCGGGCTGGAAAGGTTGTTGGTTCGCTGGCTGAGTTGGGCCGTCGCCTGGGCGTGACCAGAGGCGCTATCAATCATTGGAAGTTGCCAGGCCGCTTTACACCTGCTGAGCACTGCCCCCGCATTGAGCGAATGACAGGAGTTCGATGTGAGGAACTGAATCCCGAGGTTGACTGGGCTGTTCTGCGAATTGCGCAACCAGTCATCCTTGAATCCCCGAAATAAGGGCCGCGCATGGCCAACAAGCTAACCCTGACGCCGCTATCAACCGGGTGCTCCCTCTGGCGTCGCGAAGTGTTCGATTCCCTTCGCAATTTTGCGCACCCTCCTTGGGACGAGGTCTCGAGCGGGCGCCGCCTAAGCAGATCGAGTCGACTTCCATGCCTCGCGCAGTCGAACGCGGCATTTGGCCCCAGTGCGCAAGTGCTGGTGTGCGTTTTTCGGGAAAGGTCGCACTGTCCATCACTACGCGGCATGGTTCCGAACCAAATTGTGGAATTGCGACAGCAGGAGCAGCACACGATGTTTGGCCGCGATTGCCTCGGATGTGCACTTTCCTCCAGGCAGAGTCTCTGTTGCCTCTTCAGTCAATTGCACGAGTCTTGTCATCTGCCTTTCGAAGGCTGGCAGGTTGTCACGAAACCGATCCGCATACAGCAGCGTCAACAAAAGCCGTTGTGCACGCAGTTGCGCCCGCATCTCGGCCTGATCTTCCAGCATGGGCCCGGCCACCTTGACCAGTGCGTCATGCATGGCGGCTTCCAGCTCGCTTGGGTTCATGTCCATCGGTGTGCCTTTCTGGCGTTGGGTTGGGTCTGTGTTCATGCCCTCCAGTTTCTGGTCCAGCCGCGCTGGCCGTATTTCAAATTTCAAAGGGGATTTTCAAAATGACTGATGTCGTCGCAGCGGCGGAGGCGGCCGTGCGCGGGTATCCGGGCAGCACCAAGGTGGTGGCGCTGCTCATGGAGAAGAACCCATCCAGCCTGGCCAGCGAGATCCTGGAGGCGGGCGCCGCCAAGCTGGGCCTGCGTGATGCTGTGAAGATCTCCCAGGTCACCGGCAGCAAGGCCATCCTGAACGCCTTCGCCGAGGCCCTGGGCTGCACGGTCATCGCCATGAACCACCAGTTGAGCGGCGCCGACCCCATGTACCTGCTCAGCCAGCTCGGGGCCAGCTTCGCCCGGGTGCTGGAGATCGAGGCGGCTGCCGCCTCCAAGGCCCGGCCCAACTACAACGACCTGCAGGAGCTCGAGAAACGCTGGCTGGCTCACGTGGCCATCGGGCAGGAGATCGTGACTTACCTTCGGGCGGCCCACGACCACGGCAAGCCCGACTGCATGAAGGCGCCCCGTTTATGAGCGGAAAACTGGTCGGCATGGTCTTTGACCACTACCCGAACGGGGGCAGCGAGCTGCTGCTGGCGGTGAAGCTGGCAGACAACGCCGACGACTTCGGCCACAACATCTACCCCTCGGTGGCCACGCTTGCGCGGCAGACCCGGCAGTCTGTGCGCACCGTGCAAAACCAACTGCGGCGCATGCAGGACATGGGCTGGCTGCTGCTGGTGCGCCACAGCGCGGGCGGGCGCGGCTTGGCCCGGGTGTACCACATCAACCCCGCCTTTGTGCGGGCGTATGACAGCCGCATCCCGCCGGCAGACCGGGGCACCTGGGCACCCAATGAGCCCGGCAGTGGCACCGACCCGAACGTGCCCCAGGCCGCCCGACAAAAGGGTGCAAACCTTGCACCCTTTGCCGAAGGGGTAGAAATTGACGCAAAGGGTGCAATGCTGGATGCACCCTTTCAGCCCAAAACGCGGGCCAACAGTGCCGGGCAGCACCCATCGCAAAAGGGTGCAGACCTTGCACCCTTTGTTCAAACCGAAAGGGTGCAACCTGGAGCACAAAAGGGTGCAACAGCTATTGCGCGAAAGGGTGCAACAGCTGCTGCACCCGAACCGTCATTAACCGTCATAGAACTAAATACCCCCCTCACCCCCCTGCCGGGGGAGAGCGAGATCGACCGGGTCTTCCAGAACTTCATCGAGGCGTTTCCGCAGGCCCGTCGCCAAAGGCTGGCCGACACGCGCCAGGTCTTCGACGCGGTGGTGGGGCAGGGCGAGGCCACAGCCCAGCAGATCGCCGAGGCCGCAGCCCGCCAGGCCAAGGCCCAGGCTGGCGACTGGTTGCCGGGCAATGGCCGATGCTTTGCCCCCACGCCACTGCGCTGGCTGCGCGAGAAGCGCTGGCAGGACATGGCTCTGGCGCCTATGGGGCCCGCGACACCGGCCGCAACCCCATGCCGCGAGGCAGCAACCGTGAGGGCCAGCGACCTGACCGCCGAGCAGCGTGCGGCCAACAAGGCCCGGGCCGCAGCGCTGGCCCAGGCCACCCGCGATGCCGTGAACCAAGCCCGGCTGGCCCGCCTGGGCGAACGGAGGGCCAACGCATGACCCGAACCTACATCCTCACCCAACTCCTGCGCCTGGGTCCACTGACCCTGCGCGAGATCGTGACCATCACAGGCTGGTCTTCGAGCTGCGCCGGGGGCGCACTGCGCAACACCTTGGACACCAACGCCGTCCAGGAACTGCGCCACCGCAGCGGCGTGCGCTACGTGGCCACGGCCGGCAGGCTCGATGGCCAGGCTGGCGACCAGGTGGACCTGGCAGAGCAGGGCAGGGCCCCTACCCCCCGGGCCTGCGGGTCCTCCTGGCAGGGGGCCAACGCGGGTAATTCGCACCGCCCGCTCGCGCTGTTGCGTGAGTGCCCTAAGGGGGTTAAGTGAAGCTCATCCCCCTACTGGATCAACCCATCTCGCAAGCCGAGTTCGCCGAGATGGTGGGCCTGAGCGAAGCCCGCGTGAGTCAGCTCATGGCCGACAGCGTGATGGTGCGCGGCGACACGGCTCACGCCTGGCTCATCGCCTATTGCGAACGCCTGCGCGACATGGCTGCAGGCCGTGCTTCCTCCGAGACCGGCGGCCTTGACCTGGTGCAAGAACGCGCGGCCCTGGCCCGCGAGCAGCGCATCGCCCAGGCCCTCAAAAACGCTGTCGCCCGCGGCGAATACGCCCCCGTGGGCCTGCTGGCCGATGTGCTCGGCATGGCCAGCAGCGCCGTGGTCGATCGCTTCGACCAGCTCGAAGGCACCCTGCAGAAGGCCTGCCCCGACCTGCCCGAAGAAGCCAAGGCCGCCGTGATGCAAGTCCTGGCCTCGGCCCGCAACGAGTGGATCAGGTCCACCGCCCGCCTAGTCACCGAGCAGGTGGATGCCATGGCCCAGGCCGACGACGACACCGATACCTCCACCGATAACGACACAGAAGGGCTCCCGTTTTGAACACGGCCACCGTCACCCTGCACAACGAAACCGCCCAGGCCATCGTGCGCTCGGTCCGCCTGGGTCTCGACAGCCTCCGCGCGGAAGTCCCCCAGCGCCTGAGCGAATGGGCCTCCGAGCACTTCAAGCTCGCTGGAGAAAGCTCCCACCAGAAAGGTGGCTGGGTCGGCTGGTCCTTCCAGACCGGCATTCTCGACTTCATGAGCGACGACCGCATCGAAGACCTCGCCGTCATGAAATCCAAGCGCGTGGGCTACACCAAGATGATCACGGCCTTCGTGGCCTACAACATCGCCCACCGCAGGCGCAAGCAGGCTCTGTGGCAGCCCACCGACGATGACCGCGATTCCTACGTTAAAAGCGAGATCGACCCTGTGCTCGATGCGGTGGAGGCCGTGCGCAAGGCCCGCAAGCAGGGCAAGGCCAACGAAGACACCATCAAGTTCAAACCCTTCCGCGACAGCGTGCTGCACCTGCTGGGGGGTAAAGCCAAGCGGGCCTACCGCCGCATCACGGTGGCCGTGGCCATCCTGGACGAGTGGAGCGCCTTTGACCAGTTGATCGAGAAGTCCGGCGACCCCGGCGGCCTGGCCAAGGGCCGGCTTGAAGGCGCGGCCTACCCCAAGTTCGTCGGCGGCTCCACACCGGGGGTTAAGGGGCTGTGCCACGTTGAACGTGCCTGCGACAACTCCGAAGGCTATGTGCGCTTCCACATTGCGTGCCCGCATTGCGATGCCGAGCACCCGCTGATGTGGGGCGGCAAGGACAAGGCCCACGGCTTCAAATGGGACAAGGGCCGCCCGGAAACGGTCCGCCACATCTGCCCGCACTGCCGCGAGCCCATCGCCCAGGCCGACTACCTGCCCGGTGGCCAGCCCATGGCCGGCACCTGGGTCTGCAGCAAGACCGCCAAGCGCTACGGCCCCGACCGCATCTGGCGCGACAGCCAGGGCCTGCCCACCCTGCCCCCCAAAACCCTGGGCGTGCAGGTCTGGGCCGCCTACAGCCCGCAGCGCAGCTGGGCCAGCATCGTCAAAGAGTTTGAAGAGGCGGTCTCGGCCCTGGAGAAGGGCGACCCCGGCCCCATGCAGCTCTTCGTCAACGAAACCCTCGGTGAAACCTGGGAGGTCAAAGGCGAGCGCAGCGACGAACACGCCCTGCAGGCCCGGGCCGAAGCCTTCCCCCTGTGCCAGGTGCCCGTGGGCGGCCTGGTGCTCACCGCAGGTGTTGACGTGCAGCGCAACCGCTGGGAGATTGCCGTCTGGGCCTGGGCCCGGGGCCTGGAGTCCTGGCCCGTGGACCACCACATCATCGAGGGCAACCCGGCCAGCGAAGAGGACTGGCAGCAGGTCACCACCTACCTGCAGCGACGCTACCCCCAGGCCTACCACGCGGGCAGCCTGGGCCTCTCGGGCATCTCCATTGACTCCAGCGACCAGACCCAGGCCGTTTACAACTGGGTGCGCAAGAACCAGCACCAGCTCCCGTGCCTGCGGGCCGTCAAAGGCCGGGGCGAAGAGGGCGTGCCCGTGCTGGGCCCGGCCAGCATCCAGGACATCAACTGGAATGGCCAGAAATGGCCCCAGGGCGTGAAGCTGTGGAACGTGGGCGTGGACACCGCCAAAGACCTGCTGCTGGGTCAACTCGCCATCCCCACCCCGGGCCCGGGCTATGTGCACTTCAGCCAGGACCTGCCGCGCGAATGGTTCGAGCAGCTCACCGCCGAGCAGCGCATCCTGGCCAAGCTCAATGGGCGGGATACGTACCGCTGGGTCAAGCGCCGCCCGCGCAACGAGGTGCTGGACTGCCGCAACTACGCCCTGCACTCGGCCATGAGCATCGGGTTGCACCACCACAGCGACCGCAAGTGGCAGCAGATCGAGGCGGCGGTGCAGCCGGTGAATGCGGATCTGTTCAGTGCTCCGTCGCCTGCCAAGGCTCCAGCAATCGCGGTGGCACCCGAGCCCAGCCCGCCCCGCACCGAGGAACCCCAAGACCGCGGCTACGCCCGCCGCCGATCCCCGGCCCCCACCTTCACCCGCGCCTGGTGACCCTGCAGCCTCATTATGAAAATCCACGCCCAGATCAACTTCCCCGACCCCGCCCGGCTGGTGGGCGAGCTGGCCAAGCAAACCCGCTTTGCCCTGAAGACCGCCCTCAACACCACGGCCACCCAGGTGCGCGACGGCCTGCGCTCCGAGATCCAGCGCACCATCGACCGGCCCACGCCCTACACCCTGAACAGCCTCTTCATCCGGGCGGCCACCTCCAAAAACCTGGAGGCCACGGTCTGGCTCAAGGACGAACGGGCCACGTCCAATGCCGGCACCCCCGCCACCCGCTACATGCTGCCCCACATCGTGGGCGGGCAACGCACCCTCAAGCGCTTTGAACGGGCCCTGCAGATCACCGGCCAGATGCCCAAGGGCTGGTACGCAGTGCCCGGGGCCGGGGCCCGGCTCGATGCCTTCGGCAACATGAGCTCGGGCCAGATCATCCAGATCCTGAGCCAGTTGCGCGTCACCCTCACGGCGGGCTTCACGCGCAACATGTCCACCGACGCCCGCAGCAAGATCGCCGCCCAGCGCAGGGCCGGTGGCCGCTTCTTCGTCGTGATGCCGGGGGCCAAGGGCCTGCGCCCGGGCGTGTACCAGCGCGAGTTCATGGGCCGCCAGGTCACCCCGGTGCTGATCTACGTGACGGCGGCCAATTACCGCAAGCGCCTGGCGTTTGAGACGGTGGGGCAGCGCATTGCGGATGCGCACCTGCTGAACAACTACCGCCAGGCTTATGCGCAGGCCTTGGCGACGGCGCGGTGATGCCGTGCCTCAGTGCCCCGCGACAAGGCCC
>Ga0209913_1001194_pt1 | contig 15510 bp, 11 predicted proteins | sample PersoiDNA2013203_FD_185805 | JGI IMG/M metagenome (GOLD analysis project Ga0209913, IMG submission 185805) | Permafrost soil microbial communities from the Arctic, to analyse light accelerated degradation of dissolved organic matter (DOM) -... | ecosystem: Environmental > Terrestrial > Soil >... | reverse complement strand
TATTCTTACGATCGGTTCCAACCTACCAAGAATGCAGGCATCCGCTCCGTTTTCCCACAGTATGAGCGTGCGGATTAGTTGCGTACGTATCTTCGAATCTTATGACTAGAAAAGCCCACCTATAAGAAGGGCTTTTTATTTTTAACGAATGTCTGATCGATTGAAGTAGATATGAACTGCTGCTCTAATTCGGTTGCGGCGATTCGCCCCTGGCCTCGCTCGTAAGAGCTGTCTTGTGTGAATTTTTATCTTGCGCACTTCCTACTTGCAATAACGTTAGCATTGCAAAATAAACGCCCAATAAAAAACCCCTCACTCTTTTACAGAGAAAGGGGCTAAAAAATTTATTTCTTTCCTTTTGAAACAGCTACTTATCAGGAAAGATCAACAGAATATCTTTACACAAAATGTCTTATCAAATTCAGAACGGAATATCGTCATCCATATCCGAGAAGTTAGGCGCCGGGCGCGCTGCTGCCGGGGCGCGTGCTGCACCGCCTCCGCCACCACCGCTGCTCTGACGTGCTGGCGCACCACCACCGCCGCCACCGTAGCTGCCACCGCCGTCATCCATCGATGCGCCGCCGCCCATGCCTTGACGGCTACCGAGCATTTGCATGGTGTCTGCGATGATTTCAGTTGTGTACTTTTCAACGCCGTCCTTGTCGGTCCATTTGCGTGTTTGCAGACGGCCTTCAACGTAGACTTGCGAACCCTTCTTCAGGTATTGACCGGCGATTTCTGCCAGCTTGCGGTAGAAGGTGATGCGGTGCCATTCGGTGAGTTCTTTCTTCTCACCGCTGTTCTTGTCTTTCCAGCTCTCGGTCGTAGCGACGGCGACGTTGGTGACGGCTTCGCCATTGGGCATGTAACGCGTTTCCGGGTCACGTCCGAGGTTGCCGACGATGATGACTTTATTGACCGATGCCATTGTTTCTCCTGGATTTCACTAAATAATTTCACTAAATAATACTAAGCAGTTGCACTCGCCGGCTGCATTCCGCGGCGCGGCAGATTTTTCATGTTAGACGCGATTATAAGCCAGGTCAGGGTCGCCACCGCACACATGACGAACACCGACGAGGCGCCGACGTTTTGCTTCAGCCATCCACCCAAAGCACCGCCACAGAACAAGCCCAGCGCTTGCAGCGTGTTGTAGACGCCCAATGCCGTACCTTTGGCGGCGGCCGGTGCGATGCGCGACACCAGCGACGGTTGGCAGGCTTCCAGGATGTTGAAGGCGATGAAAAACGCGAACAACAGGAACACCAGAACACCCCAGTGCGCGGCAAAATGCGACAGCGTTGCCCACATGCCGATCTGAACGATCAATAGCAGCGAGATGGCGGCCACAAAAACTTGCTTCATCATGCCGCGCTTTTCTCCGATGAATACCGGCGGCAGCATGAAGACAAAGGACGCCAGGACGACCGGCAGGTAAATCTTCCAATGCTCGGCGACCGGCAGGCCTGCGTATTGCACCAACGCAGCGGGCAACACCACAAACATCGCCATCTGCGTCATATGCAGCGCAAACACGCCAAAGTTCAGCCGCATCAGTTCGGCATGGCGCAGCACTTCGCCGAATGGCACTCTTTTGGCCTTGACCATGGGCGCATCCGGCACCACGAACAAGACCACGCCGATTGCCGCCAACGCCAGTACGCCGGTGAGCGAAAAAATGCCGCCCATGCCGATCAGCTTGTACAGCACCGGTGAAGCCACCAGCGATACCGCGAACGTCAAACCGATCGAGGCGCCCACCATGGCCATGGCCTTGGTACGGTGCTCTTCCCGTGTGGAGTCGGCGATGAACGCCGTGACCGCGGCAGAAATGGCGCCCGCGCCCTGAATCGCACGGCCGGCAATCACCCAGGCGATATCATTGGCTCCTGCCGCGACAAAAGATCCAAGTGCAAACAAAATCAGTCCGATAACGATGATGCGCTTGCGTCCGTATTTGTCGGAGGCAATACCGAACGGAATCTGGCCAAAGGATTGCGCCAATCCGTAGATCCCCATGGCCAGGCCGACCATCGCCGCGTTTTCACCGCCGGACAAACCTTTTGCGTGTACGGCAAAGACCGGCAGGATCAGGAACAAGCCCAGCATGCGCAAAGCGAAGATCGACGCCAGCGACGCACTGGCGCGGACTTCAGCGCCGGACATGCCGGCTTTCTGGATGGATTCGGAAGCGGTGGAGTTCATGAGTTTGAGATGACGGCTGGGCAAGCGGGCGAAGCAAGGATGTCAGCTTGCTTTGGCAAATATCCAAACCCGATATGGTATCAGCAATCAAACTCCCGACCGCGTTTTAAGTCATATCTTCAGGGCAACTCTTCACGCAAGATAAGACTGTTTTCGGCGCTTTTAGAGACATTATGATTTGTAACAATATGTATCAAAGATGCCGTTTATGTAACAATATCGGGTTAATCCACGCGGTCTGATTCCGTTTTTACTCGTTTTTCCATTTATGCTTTCGCCAGTTCGCGCTCCCTATCAACAGGCCTATCAGACCAGACTGGCGTCGCGCACAGCCTGGTCCGCCTGGTCACTACTGGCCCTGATCACCTGCATTTACTTGCTTCCCGGCATTGTCGGTCACGGTCCCTGGAAACAGGACGAGGGATACAGCTTTGGCGTGATTCACCATATGCTGATGACGGGCGAGTACCTCGTCCCGACCAATGCCGGTCAGCCGTTCATGGAAAAACCGCCGCTGTATTACTGGACGGCAGTCATCTTCGCCAAAGCGCTCTATCCGTGGCTGAACTATGCCGATGGCGCACGCATGACCAGCGTGTTTTACATGCTGGTCACGTTTTACTTCGTGGCCTTGATCGCCAAAACCGCATGGCGCGAAGACAGTTTCTTCAACTTGCGCGTACTCGGCACCCTGACTCTGTTTGCGGGGACAGCTGGCATGGTCAAACACGCACACGATATGTTTACCGACGTATCGCTGGTATGCGGCGGCGTGATCGCCATGTATGGCCTGCTGCGGATTGCACTCAACGAACAAACGGGCACGCCCCGGCTGTCTGCAGCGCTCTGGTTCGGCCTGGGTGTCGGCATTGCGGAAATGTCCAAGGGACTGTTTGTACCGATCATTTACGCCGCCTCGGCGTTTTGGGTCGCCATCCTGGTGCGCGAATGCCGTTCGTGGTCGTATCTGCGCATGGTCGGCCTGGCCGTTCTGGTAACGCTGCCGTTTTTGCTGATCTGGCCTGTGCTGCTGGCGCATCACGCGATGCCGCTGTTCATGGAATGGTTCTGGGACAACAATGTCGGCCGCTTTTTCGGCTTCTCCGTCCGCAAGCTGGGATCGGACAACGATTCGACGGTGATTTTCCGGGCGTTATCCGGCTTCGCCATGCCAGGTACGCCACTGGCCATCCTGGCGCTGCTCGCTGGCGACTGGCGTCTTGTTCGGCAGCCACGCATTGCCATTCCAGTGATCTTTTGCGCCATCTGCATCGCGATCCTGCTAGCTTCCGCGACGGCTCGCCAACTGTATCTGCTGCCGCTGGTCTTGCCGCTTTGCCTGCTGGGTTCGGGTGTCGTCGAGCGCCTGCCGTTCTGGATTTCCCTGACCTGGGACTGGTTCTCGCGCTTGTTCTTCGGCATCGTGACGGGCTTGCTATGGGCCATCTATCTGATTTCGATCGGGCCGCCGGAATATCACTACCACCTCACCTATCTCGGCAAATGGCTGCCACTGGCCTACGTAACACCGATGCAACCCTTCGCGCTGGCCGGCGCCATCGTCATCACGCTGACCTGGCTGGCCTGCCTGCCAAAGATCCGGCTTTGCGGAAAATGGCGCGGCGCTTTCAGCTGGTTTGCGGGCATCACGATGATGTGGGGCATCGCTTTCACGCTCATCCTGCCGTGGGGCGACTACGCCAAGAGTTATGAATATGTCTATGAAGATCTGCAAGCCGAGCTGACACCGGCGTGGCGTCAGGGCGATTGCATGGCAAGCATCAGCCTGGGTGAGACAGAAGCGCCTATGCTGCTCTATTACACCGGGATTCTGCATCAACCCATCGACAAGACGCGAAAGACCGATTGCCGCTGGGTCATCGTCCAGCATCCGTTCGGCACAGGCACGCCGGAAGGCGAATGGACGCAGTTCTGGAAAGGCTCACGCGACGGCGATGAACAAACCTTTACCGTCTACGAGCGTCAATTGCCGACAGCTGCGCCTGCAACTGTGTCCTCCGCCGCAACAAACTAGTCTTGCCGCTCACGCGCTGCATAGGGCGGGATCTCTTCCAGCCTGACGACATCAGCCGCAAATGGTGAGTCCTGATATAGTAATAGGTTGATCCTCCATTCCATGTTCATATGAACCTGGAATGGAAAACTTACGCTGAAGGCATCCATGGAAGAAATTCGCATTCGCGGCGCACGCACGCACAATCTGAAGAACATCAGCCTCGACTTACCACGCAACAAACTGATCGTGATCACCGGCCTCTCGGGATCGGGAAAATCGTCGCTGGCATTCGATACGCTGTACGCAGAAGGCCAGCGACGCTATGTCGAGTCGCTGTCTTCCTATGCGCGTCAGTTCTTGCAGTTGATGGAAAAACCTGATGTCGACATGATCGAAGGCTTGTCGCCGGCGATATCGATCGAGCAGAAGGCTACCTCGCACAATCCGCGCTCAACCGTCGGCACCGTCACCGAAATCCACGACTACCTGCGTCTGCTGTACGCACGCGTCGGTACGCCTTACTGCCCCGACCATCCGGAAAACCCGCTGGCGGCGCAATCGGTGTCGCAAATGGTCGACGCCGTCCTGTCCATGCCGGAAGACACCAAGCTCATGATCCTGGCCCCGGTCGTGGCCAACCGCAAGGGCGAGCATGTCGATCTGTTCGAACAGATGCAGGCGCACGGCTTTGTGCGCTTTCGCATCCAGAGCGGCACGGGTACCGCCAAAGTCTATGAAATCGATGACCTGCCCAAGCTGAAGAAAACCGAGAAGCACACCATCGACGTCGTCATTGACCGCGTCAAGGTCAAGGACGAGATCAAGCAGCGTCTGGCGGAAAGTTTCGAAACCGCACTGCGCATCGCCGAAGGCCGCGCCATTGCGCTGGAGATGGATACCGGCAAGGAACATCTGTACTCCAACAAATTCGCCTGCCCGGTCTGCGGCTATTCGCTGCAAGAACTGGAGCCGCGCCTGTTTTCGTTCAACAACCCGATGGGCGCCTGCCCGGAATGCGACGGTCTGGGTCATATCGAATTCTTCGATCCAAAGCGCATCGTCGCCTTCCCCAATCTGTCGCTGGCCAGCGGCGCGATCAAGGGCTGGGATCGCCGGAATCAGTTCTACTTCCAGATGCTGTCGAATCTGGCGGCGTTCTATGAGTTCGACATCGATATCCCGTTTGAACAGTTGCCCGAAAAAGCGCAGCAAGTGATCTTGTACGGTTCCGGCCGTCAAACCGTACCGTTCACCTACGTGAACGAACGCGGCCGCACCGTGATCAAGGAACACACTTTCGAAGGTGTGGTCGTCAACCTGCAACGCCGTTATCGCGAAACCGATTCGATGGCGGTCAAGGAAGAGCTGGCCAAGTTCATCAACGAAAAAGAATGCCCATCCTGCCAGGGTGCGCGTCTGCGTGTGGAAGCACGCTTCGTCAAGATCGGCACCGGCCGTCAGCAACGCGCGATTTATGAAGTCGCCGCCACGCCACTGCGCGAAACCCTGTCCTTCTTTGAGAACCTGAAGCTGACCGGCGCCAAGAAAGAAATCGCCGACCGCATCATCAAGGAAATCATCTCGCGCCTGACCTTCCTCAACAACGTCGGCCTGGACTATCTGTCGCTGGAACGCAGCGCCGATACGCTGTCCGGTGGAGAAGCGCAACGTATTCGCCTGGCATCGCAAATCGGCTCCGGCCTGACCGGCGTGATGTACGTGCTCGACGAACCGTCGATCGGCCTGCATCAACGCGACAACGATCGCCTGATCGGCACACTCAAGCATCTGCGCGACATCGGCAACAGCGTGCTGGTGGTGGAACATGACGAAGATGCCATCCGTACCGCCGACTACGTGGTCGACATGGGTCTGGGCGCAGGCGTGCACGGCGGCGACATCATCGCCCAGGGCACGCTGGAAGACATCCTCAAGAGCAAGAAATCGCTGACCGCAAAATACCTCAACGGCTCGCTGGAAATCAGCGTACCGAAGAAGCGCACGCCGTCCGATCCTGAGCGTCAGCTGACCATCACCGGCGCCACCGGCAACAACCTGAAGAACGTCAGCTTCGACCTGCCGGTCGGCTTGCTGACCTGCGTGACCGGCGTATCCGGTTCGGGCAAGTCGACGCTGGTCAACGACACCTTGTATCTGGCCGCATCGCGCCATCTGTATGGTTCGCAAACCGAACCGGCCGAGCATGAATCGATCAGCGGTCTGGAACATTTCGACAAAGTCATCTCGGTCGACCAGGCGCCGATCGGCCGCACACCGCGCTCCAATCCTGCGACCTATACCGGCCTGTTCACACCGATCCGAGACTTGTTCGCGACCGTGCCTGCCGCCAAGGAACGCGGCTACAGCGCCGGACGCTTCTCGTTCAACGTCAAGGGCGGCCGCTGCGAATCCTGCCAGGGCGATGGCGTGATCAAGGTAGAGATGCACTTCTTGCCGGACGTCTACGTGCCGTGCGATGTCTGCCACGGCAAGCGCTACAACCGCGAGACGCTGGAAGTGCAGTACAAGGGAAAGAACATCACCGAGATCCTCGAGATGACGGTGGAGGACGCGCACACCTTCTTCCTGCCGGTACCACTGATCGCGCGCAAGCTGCAAACCCTGCTCGACGTCGGCCTCGGCTACATCAAGCTGGGCCAGAGCGCGACCACGCTGTCGGGCGGTGAAGCGCAGCGCGTCAAGCTGTCGCTGGAACTCTCCAAGCGCGACACCGGGCGTACACTGTACATCCTGGACGAGCCGACTACCGGTCTGCATTTCCACGATATCGATCTGCTGCTGAAGGTGATTCATCGCCTGCGTGACCAGGGTAATACGTTAGCCATCATCGAGCACAATCTCGACGTCATCAAGACTGCCGACTGGGTCATCGATCTCGGTCCTGAAGGCGGTGCGGGCGGCGGCAAGATCATTGCGACCGGCACACCGGAAGAGGTGGCCAAGAATCCGGAAAGCATCACCGGGCATTATCTGGCGCCGTTGCTGAAAAAGAAAAAATAGAACGAATTAGAAATTAGGATTGATTGCCATGGAAACGCTGCTTTCCTCAGCGCAGATCGAGGATTTCCGCAAAGACGGTTATCTGCTGCTGAAGGGTTTTGTCCCTGTCGACGCTTGCGACGACATGCTAGCCATCGCGCGTGAGCATGTGCAGCAAGCCGTCGCGCCGCTGGAGTACGAAGCCGACGTCGGTTATGCAGGCGCGCCGTCGTCCCTTGATGCGCCGGGCGGCCGTACTGCCCGCCGCTTGCGTGCGGCGTGGCAGCGCGACGACCATTTTCGCGCGTGGGCGTCGAATCCACGTCTGGTGGCGGCACTGCATCAGTTGTTTGAAGAGCCGGTGTGCATCACGCTGTCGCATCACAACTGTGTGATGACCAAGCATCCGACCTTCGGCACGGCGACCGGCTGGCATCGCGATATTCGCTATTGGTCGTTCCCCCGCAATGAATTGATTTCGGTCTGGCTGGCGCTGGGTCCGGAAAATGCAGACAACGGCGGTCTCAAGTTCATCCCTGGATCGCATCTGTTGCAATTGCAGCCGGAGCAGATGGATGAGCTCGACTTCCTGCGTCCGGAAGTCGCGGCCAACCAGGCATTGTTCGAACAAGGTATTTCGGTACCGCTGGAAAAAGGCGATGTGGTGCTGTTCCACAGCGGCTTGTTCCATGCCGCCGGCAAGAACAACTCGGCGCAGATCAAATCATCGGTGGTGTTCGCCTATCACGGTCAAAGCAATCCACCAGTGCCCGGCTCGCGCTCGGCAGCTTCGGAAGATGTCTTGCTGGACTGAGTGCTGAACTGAGTGTTGAACTGCAGCTTGCTTCGACGCAAAATGAAAAAGGGGATTACCGTTACGGCAATCCCCTTTTTTACGTCCTCATTTCCACCATGCCGACGACGGGCCTGCAACGTTCAGAACTGCTCCCAGTCGTCATCGCTGGGCTTGCCGCCCTGGCTCACGCTACTCGTTGTCAGCGCCGGAGCAGTCGACTTGGGCGGTTTAATGGCGACCACTTTCTTTGTTACAGTAGGCGTCGATGCGGAAGAAACAGCCGCAGGACGCGGTGTGACATTGACCGTTCTCGCCGGAGCAACGGCCAGCTGTTGCGCGCCATCCAGCTTGAACACGCTCACCACCTGCGTCAGACGCTGCGCCTGATCCTGCAGCGATTGCGCGGCAGCGGCGGCCTGCTCAACCAAGGCGGCATTTTGCTGCGTGGTTTCATCCATTTGCGTGATCGCACGGTTCACTTCTTCAATGCCGGAGCTCTGCTCCTGGCTCGCAGCAGTGATCTCGCCCATGACGTCGGTCACGCGTTTGACGCTGGCGACCACTTCGTCCATCGTGACGCCTGCTTGCTCGACCAGCTTGCTGCCTTCGCCGACTTTTTGCACCGAGTCGTCGATGAGTAGTTTGATCTCCTTGGCGGCGGCGGCACTGCGTTGCGCCAGGCTGCGCACTTCGCTGGCGACGACAGCAAAACCACGCCCTTGTTCGCCGGCGCGTGCTGCTTCCACTGCCGCATTCAAGGCAAGAATATTGGTCTGGAAGGCGATGCCGTCGATCACGCTGATGATGTCGACGATCTTCTTCGACGAATCATTGATGTTGTTCATGGTGACCACCACCTGGCTCACGACGTTACCGCCCTCTTCGGCGATCTGCGATGCCGAGGCCGCCAGTTGATTTGCCTGGCGTGCGTTGTCGGCATTTTGCTTGACGGTGGATGTCAGCTCTTCCATCGCCGATGCGGTCTCTTCCAGCGAGCCAGCCTGGCTCTCGGTACGAGCGGAGAGATCCAGGTTGCCGGTGGCGATTTCGCTCGATGCCGTCGTGATGGTGTCGGTGCTGACGCGCACTTCGCCGACGATCTGTTGCAGACGTCCGTTCATGGTGTGCAGCGCCTCCATCAACTGGCCTGCTTCATCACGTGAATGCACTTCAATCGTCTGAGTGAGGTCGCCCTCGGCAACGCCGCGGGCAACCTTGACGGCTTCATTCAGCGGACCGGAGATCGCACGCACCAGCCAGATGCCCATGATGATGGCGACCGCAATGCCGACCACAATCGCGGCAATGGTGATGGTCAGGAAAGTCTGATAACGGGCCTGCGACTGGTCGTACAAATCCTTGCTGACATTCTGTTGCAAGGTCACCAGTTGCTTCATCGTGACATTGATCTGCTTGAACAGCTCAAGCAACGGTCCGTTGTATAGATCGGTGGCGCCCTGAAAATCGCGATTGTGCAAAGCTTCAATAGCTGGCTTGACGCCGTCGGCGATGAATTTCTTTTGCTGCGCGGTGAATTGCTCTGCGAGCTTGGTTTCTGACGGCGTCATATAGGTCGCCAGATATTCCTTCCAGACCTTGTCGCCTTCTTTGAGAACCTTTTCAAGGTTATCCATGCTCTTGTCGATTTCGCCGGAGTCACCGACGATCGCAGTCGAAATCGTATAGCGGCCGGCGTCCACCGCATCGGTCACCTGCCCGAGCTGGATTAATGCGATGACGCGATCTTCGTAAAGGGATTTGAGATCAGTATTGGTTTTTTGCAAACTGACCAGGCCAACCATGCCAAAAATGGCGAGCAACACTGAAAGAAAGCTGACAACAAAGATCAGGCGCGCTTTGATGGAGAGATTTTTGAGCATGAAAACATCCTTAGAATAACTTTTTTGAGCACACAGAGCGCCCTCTCAGTTTCTAAGCATTTCTCATACCAAGATACGTGGAATAAAGCCCTCCTCCGGGCGCAATTCAACGAATCGACGGCGGTAGTCCCATCCATAAACCAAGCGGCACAAAAATCAGTGCGGCAAGATTGCCGATGAGCACGATGGAGGCGACTTTATCAGGCTCCTGACGATATTGTTCGGCCACCATGAAACACAAGACCGCCGGCGGCAAGGCAGCGAACAAATACATCTGTCCCCGTTGTCCGGTTGTCAACGGAAGGACCTGATCCAGCAGCACGGCAACGATCAAACCAACCAGCGGACACGTCGCCGCGCCGACCAACCCGATATGCCAACTCTTGAAGCTGATGTCCATCATCCGCACGCCCAGCGCAAACAGCATGATGGGGATGCTGGCCTCTCCCAACAGTTTCATTGCTGAAAAAACCGGCGAAGGCAGCGGCACGTGAAATGCGGCAAACAACACGCCCAACACCATGGCGATCATGATCGGACTCTTGAACAAACGCAGCAGCGAGCCGGGACGAGTATCACGGCCATGCTGCAGCATTTTGATGCCCAGCGAAAAATAGACGAAGGTGGCCGCCGTAAACAAAGCGACCGCCGCCGACAGGCTCTCCGGCCCGAAGGCCAGCAGCATCAGCGGCACCCCCATATTGCCGCCGTTGTTGTACATCATCGGCGGCAGGAAGGTGCGCTTGTCGTAGCCGAACAGCCGCGCCACCGGCCACGCAAGCAAACCCGATCCCAAAGAAATCAAGACGCTGGCGAGGATCAGCCAGGCGTTGTGCACCATGTCGAAATCCTTGGCGGCCAGCGCGCTGAAAACCATCAGCGGCGCCAGTACCTCCATCGACACGCGGTTGACCGACGCCATGTCGGAACGCACCACTTCACCACGCCAGCGCGCATAGCCATACCCGATGGCGATGATGGCGAAAACGGGAAGGATAATGCCGGTGATGCGATCAATCATTTCCATTGTTTATTTCTTCAGCAAGCGTTTTTCCGCTTTCAGGATATTTTCCGCCGTGCCGCGCAAGACCAGGATGTCATCCGTCTGCAACTGCGTGTCCGGCGTGAACTCGACGCGCAACTTGCCGCGCCGGAGCATGGTGACTTCCGTGTCGAATTGTTCCAGCGCGACCTGATACAAGGTCTTGCCGATAGCGCTGGCGCCTTCGCCAAGCACGACCGATTCGAGCCGCACATGAAGGCTGTCATTGTCTTCAGGTACATCGGATGCACCATGGAAGTAGCCGCGCAATGAGGTGTAGCGCTCGTCGCGGGCGCGCTGCACGCGATGCACCACGCGGCGCAGCGGAACACCGAGCATCACCAGCGCGTGGGACGCCAGCATCAGACTGCCCTCCAGCGCTTCAGGAACGACTTCGGTCGCACCAGCGGCGAGCAGTTTGTCGAGATCGGCATCGTCGTGGCTACGCACGATCACGGGCAAGGTCGGCACCAGCTCGTTAGCATGATGCAAGACTTTCAACGCTGACGGCGTGCTGGCATAGGTCACCACGAGCGCGGCGGCACGGTGGATACCGGCGGCAACCAGGCTTTCGCGGCGGGCGGCGTCGCCATACGAGACGTTGGCGCCGGCAACCTGCGTGTCGTGCACCAGATCCGGATCCATCTCCAGCGCATGATAGGGGATGCCTTCTTCGTCGAGCAGCTTGGCCAGACTCTGGCCGCTACGGCCGAAGCCGGCAATGATGACGTGCTTGCGGCTCGACATGGTGCGCGTGGCGAGTTGCGTCAGCGCCAGCGATTGCAGCATCCATTCATTGGCAGACAACTTCATGACGATGGCGTCGGACTTGGCGAGGATGAAGGGCGCCGCCAGCATCGACAACACCATCGACGCCAGAATCACCTGAATCAGCAGCGGATCCATCAATTGCAGACCGCCGGCCTGATTGAGCAACACAAAGCCGAATTCGCCGGCCTGCGCCAGCGCCAAACCGGTTCGCAAGGCGACGCCGGTGGTCGATCCGAACAACTTGGCGAGTCCGGCAATGAGCACGAATTTAAGCAGCACCGGGCCGATCAGCAGCAACAGGACCAGCCACCAGTGTTCCAGCACCAGATGCACGTTGAGAAGCATGCCGATGGTGATGAAGAACAAGCCCAGCAAGACATCGCGGAAGGACTTGATGTCTTCTTCCACCTGGTGCTTGTACTCGGTCTCGGATATCAGCATGCCGGCGATGAAGGCTCCCAGGGCCAGCGACAGGCCGGCTTTTTCGGTAATCCAGGCAGCCCCCAGCGTGATCATGAGCAGATTGAGCATGAACAGCTCCTGCGAGCGCCGCTTGACGACGATCTGGAACCAGCTGCGCATCAGCTTTTGTCCAAAGAACAACAGCAAAGCCAACACCACCACCGCTTTGGTGGTCGCCCATCCTAGCGTGACGGCGAGATTGCCGGTGTTCTTGGCCAGCGCCGGCACGATGATCAGCAGCGGCACCAGCGCCAGATCCTGGAACAGCAGGATGCCGAGGATGCGGCGGCCGTGTTCGGTTTCCAGTTCCAGCCGTTCAGTCAGCAGTTTGGAGACGATGGCGGTGGACGACATGGCCAGCGCACCACCCAGGGCAAAGGCCGCGGGCCAGCTGATATTGTGCAGCTGCGGCAGAATGTAGGCGGTGCTCCAGCCAAACACCATGGCCACCGCAATGGTCGCCAATACCTGCGCCACACCCAGCCCGAAGACGATATGCCGCATCGACGAGAGCTTGGGCAGGGAAAATTCCAGCCCGATGGAGAACATCAGGAAGACCACGCCGAACTCGGCCAGGGCATGGGTGGTTTCGTTATCTTCCGCAAAACCGAGGCCGTGCGGGCCGATGACGATGCCGACGACCAGATAGCCCAGCATCGGCGGCAGGTGAAACATTCGAAAAACAACGACGCCAAGCACAGCGGCGCCGAGTAAAAATAGTGTGAGCTCTAGACCAGAAAACATGGATTAGAAAACGAAGCAATTTTTATAGGTGGAGGCCATACGACCCATTAAGCCAGAACCATGCCTGCCTTGCGGCCAGTGATCTGATTTGGTGCATAATCGCGACACGCCTGTCCCGCCTGCGTTTCAGCCTTATATCCGGTTACCGGAAGGGCCGATTTGGACCGTTGTGCTCACCAAATTCATCCATAGCGCTACACGAGGTTACATCTGGCAAGTTTTTTGCTTTCGTAATTCGTTTATACTTCGGTTATGAGTGTAACCGAACATAAAATCTTGCCAAAAGCTTTTTCTACCGAAAGCGCACAGCGCGCGCTGAGTCTCGCCCGTCAAACCCTGCAGATCGAAGCCGACGCCATCCTCGCGATGAAGGCCCGGATGTCGGATAACGCTGATGAGCCATTGGCTCGCGCCGTCGGCGTCTTGCTGGAGTGCAAAGGACGGGTTGTGGTGTCGGGCATCGGCAAATCCGGCCATGTCGGCCGCAAGATTGCCGCGACTTTCGCCTCGACCGGCACGCCGGCGCTGTTCATGCATCCAGCGGAAGCCGCCCACGGCGACCTGGGCATGGTCACGCCAAATGACGTTTTCATTGCCATCTCCAACTCCGGCGAAACCGCTGAACTGATGGCGATTGTTCCTATCATCAAGCGCATGGGCGCCTATCTGATCGCCATGACCGGCAACGACGAATCCAGCCTGGCTTTACTGTCGGCGATTCATCTGAACGTCGGTGTCGACAAGGAAGCCTGCACCCTGAATCTGGCGCCTACGGCAAGCACCACGGCCACGCTGGCCATGGGCGACGCATTGGCAGTGTCGCTGCTGGATGCGCGCGGCTTCATGGAAGAAGACTTCGCCCGCTCACACCCCGGTGGCGCGCTCGGCCGTCGCCTGCTCACACATGTACGTGACGTAATGCGCACCGGTGACGCCATCCCCGCGGTCACTCCCGACGTATCGCTGTCGGCCGCACTGATGGAAATTACCCGCAAGGGCATGGCAATGACGGCTGTGGTCGACGACGACTATCGCCCGATCGGCGTGTTCACCGACGGCGATCTGCGCCGTTTGCTGGAGCGCGGTGAAGATTTCACCAAATCGTCGATTGCCGACGTCATGCATCGCGGTCCGCGCACCATCACGCCGGATCAACTGGCGGTGGACGCCGTGCAACTGATGGAAGAATTCCGCATCAACCAGGTGCTGGTGGCCGATGGCGCCGGCAAGCTGGTCGGCGCGCTGCATATCCATGATCTGACGCGCGCCAAGGTGATCTGATGGCCGACCGATTCAGTACGGCCAGCGCCGCCGCCATTGCCAAAGCCAAGCAAGTACGGCTGATGATTTTTGACGTCGATGGCGTGCTCACGGATGGCGGCTTGTATTACGGGCCGGACGGCGAACCCATCAAGCGCTTCAACGCGCTCGACGGTCACGGCATCAAGATGCTGCAGCAGTTTGGCGGCATCGCCACCGCGATCATTACCGCCCGCCAGTCACCCATCGTATTACGGCGCGCCAAGGATCTGGGCATCGCGCATGTGTTCCAGGGCGTGCACGACAAGCGCATCGCCTTTGCGCAGTTGCTGGAGCAGACCGGCATCCCGGCATCCGCCTGCGGCTATCTTGGCGACGATGTCATCGATTTACCGGTGTTGACCAAAGTAGGCTTCACCGCCTGCGTGGCTAACGGTCACCATGACGTCAAGCAACGCGTTGACTACATTACCGAAGGTTTCGGCGGCAATGGCGCGGCACGCGAACTGTGCGACTTCATCCTGACGGCGCAAGGCCACTACGAGACGGCGCTGGCCGGTTATCTTGCATGAGCAATCACAGCGGCGAACGCGCAGCGCAGCGCATCCGGTTGGCCATCATCGTCGCCGTCCTCGCGGCGCTGGCGCTGGCCAGCTTCTGGGTGTTGCAAGTCCTGCGCAGCAATAGCGACGGTTCGCTCGCGCCGCGTCCGCACAGCAAGCCCGACTATTACGTCGAACAATTCAGCTACGTCAAAATGTCGGAAACCGGCCAGCCGCGTTATGACATTACCGGCACCAAGATGGTCCACTTCCCGGACGACGATTCGTTCGAGGTGACGTTGCCCGTCATCACGACCCTGTCGGAAGATAAGCCCCCGATGAAGCTGTATTCACAACGGGCAAGAATCGAAGACGACAACAGCAAGATTCACATGTACGGCGACGTCAACGGCAATCGCGCCGCTACCGCCAAGTCCGAAAACATGCATCTGAAAACCGAATACCTGCTGCTGCTGCCGGACGACGATATTGCAAAGACGGACAAACCGGTAGAGCTGACTATGGGTTCATCAATCATGACCGGCACCGGCATGATCGCCAACAATGCAATACAAGAATTCCAGTTACTACACAATGTGCGCGGCACCTACCAGCCGCGTCCACGCTAGCCTCACCGCCAGCTGGCATAACCAAGCGAGATACTTGCGCAGGATGATATGAAAACGAATCTTTTATTGCCTCTGCTGACTCTGGTTCTGATGACCGCGAGCGGCATCGTCCGCGCTGAAAAAGCAGACACCGAGAAGCCGACACGCATCGAAGCCGAG
>Ga0209913_1001193_pt1 | contig 15515 bp, 13 predicted proteins | sample PersoiDNA2013203_FD_185805 | JGI IMG/M metagenome (GOLD analysis project Ga0209913, IMG submission 185805) | Permafrost soil microbial communities from the Arctic, to analyse light accelerated degradation of dissolved organic matter (DOM) -... | ecosystem: Environmental > Terrestrial > Soil >... | reverse complement strand
TCAAGGAAAGCGCCATCAACGACTTCCACCAGGCCATGGCATGGCTACGCGAAGAAGCCGAACGCGGCGTCAGCAAGCAGCGCTATAAAGGTCTGGGTGAAATGAATCCGGAACAGCTGTGGGAAACAACCATGGACCCAACCGTCCGCCGTCTGTTGAAAGTGCAAATCGAAGACGCGATCGCCGCGGATCAGATTTTCATGACGCTGATGGGTGATGACGTGGAACCGCGCAGAGCGTTTATTGAGTTGAATGCGCTGCAGGCTGGGAATATTGATGTTTGATTTTGTTGGCTGACATAAAAAATGAAAAGAGCTAATCGAGAGATTAGCTCTTTTTTTTTGCGTTAATAAATCTAAGCAACCGATTGGATTCGCACCATCTGTTTTTAACTGCGAAGGATAGGGACGCTTGCCCGCAAATAAATACCAATGTGGCAATGTTATCGATGTGTTCTGAGTGATATAGAATATCGAGGGTTTTTGCTCTGATTTATTGCAAAAAAGATATTTTTAAACGGGACAATATGAGCCTATCAAACATAGAAGACGAAGCGGTCGATAGGGCTTTATTGTCAACGAGAGCAAATTCGCGCATCCAGCCTCCCATTACAACTTTATCTCCCGACTGTGCAAATACAAATCAGTCCCATCCCCGACCAAAGGTAATCAGCCTCTTTTGTGGTGCAGGGGGCATGGATATTGGTTTCTCGCAGGCAGGTTTCGAAGTGGCTTTCGCTGCGGATTACAATGCGGCCTCTGTTGATACACACAACCACAATTCCAAAAAGGAAGTTGCGTTTCAACTCAATTTGCTTGAGGTAACTCCAAAGCAATTGGCATCAAAGGTGGCCGCGCTCGTTACCGACGACCAGCTTCCCCGTGGGATCATCGGAGGACCACCCTGCCAAGGCTTTTCTCTTGCAAATAATCAGCGCAGCAACGCCGATCCTAGAAATCAACTTGCCGTTAAATACGCAGATATTGTGAATACGATGGCGAATACATTTCCGATTGAATTTTTTGTGTTTGAGAACGTCCCGGGAATCAAAACGGACGATAACGCAGAATTTTTAGCAATGCTCAAGAGAAAGCTCATAAAGAATTTTTCACTTTATAGCACTGAACTAAACGCTGCTGATTTTGGTGTCCCTCAAACAAGACGTCGCTTCTTTATGGTCGGTATAAGACGAAGAAATGTGCCAGGACGGATATTTAACTTCCCCGTAGGCGCGTTTACTGAATACAACACTGTGGAATCGGTTATTTCGAACTTACCTGAACCGACATTTTTTCAACGCGGATTGACGCCTGTAGACATAACATTCCATCCCAATCATTGGACTATGCAACCGAGGTCAAAACGCTTTACCAGCGAACATGTTCAATCATCAGCATCTCGGTCCTTTATCAAACTTCATTGGGATAAACCAAGCAGGACCGTCGCATACGGACATCGTGAAATTCACGTCCATCCGAACGGCCACCGCAGACTAAGCATCTATGAAGCCATGAGATTGCAGGGTTTCCCCTTGGACTATGAGTTAATTGGCACGCTCAGTGAGCAAGTAACGCAGATATCAAATGCTGTACCACCCCCTGTCGCGAAATCGATCGCAAACAGTCTTCGTTCCATCCTTTCGATATAACGCTTAAGAGCGCATCTATGAGTACAAAAAAAACGGACACAGCTCTAAACGTGGATGCAACACCAGATACTGAGGAAGCGCTCAAGGCACAAGTTGCAGCGGCGAGAAGTTCGGGAGCACCTGTCGTTACGACGCTTCGCACAGACGCACGTGTATTTGCACGTATCACAGATGGTATCTACCGAGAACCAGCGTCAGCGCTTCGAGAGTTAATTGCCAATTCATATGACGCAGACGCCACCGAAGTAAGAGTTGAAACCGATGCTCCTCGGTTTTCGAAAATTGTCGTCCGCGATAACGGACGAGGACTCTCTGAAGAAGCGTTAGTGCATGTGATGTGTCACATCGGCGGAAGTTTGAAGCGAACTGAAGAAGGAATCGACTTTGGACTGGTTAGTTCCGATGATCCTACCGTTAGCAAGGGAGGCCGGAAGCTTATTGGGAAACTAGGAATTGGTCTATTTTCCGTCTCTCAATTAACTCACCATTTGATTATCGTAACGAAAATCCGAGGGGAAAATTACAGGCGTGTTTGTGACATTCTGCTGCGCCCGCAACGAGATGAAGATAAGCCCGATGCCACTGACGAAAAGGGATTTGTCACGGGAGAGGCACAAATCTCAACAGTTTTTGCCGAAGACACTGACACGCAAGGTACAGAGATAACACTCCTTGAAATCCGTCCCTTTGTTAGAGAAAGTTTGCAGTCAACGGCTAGATGGGATGCTATTGCTCAGGAATTGAAACTAGCTGCGGCCATCAGCGATCCAGACTCCACGACTAATGATGATGAGTTAGAGGAAGACGAAGATGTTGACGAAGAATTTCGCCTTCGTCCGAAAATGCCAATTTTCCACATCGGAGAGGTCAGTCGCCAAGATGATGAGGTATTACTGAAAGATGCCAAACTTCCTTGGAACAGCACCGACAAGGCTTCCGATAAATTTGGAAAGCTTGTCAGATCAATTCACGATTTGTCTAATCCCTCGACTGGTAGCGAAAAAACTAAGCTAACCGACGTCGTCGATTCATACCTGCGAATGTTATGGACACTAAGCCTGTCAATCCCGGTTCCGTATGTCGGAAAGCATCCTTTCGATCTGGACTCGACCGACGGGATGGGATTTTATGCGCTTAGCAATAAATCAAGCGGGAAGGCGGAGCCTATTCAACTCGCTCAAGGCCAGACTATCCGAACAAAGTTAAATTTGACCTCAGGCGTCAATACAGGAGCGCTGCCATTTTCTGTGGTGGTAGATGATGTTGAACTCTTTCGTCCCCTCGTCTACACCCATTCCGAATTGGGTAGCGACGACAGCAATAAACCGCTGTTGTTCTTCGGTAAGCTGAAGACAGATCTATCCGCATTGGCAGAAGAATATCGAGGGGGATCGTTAGAGTTTGAAGCGTATCTGTCTTGGAAGCCAAAAATTGTGCCGGCCGAACACAACGGAGTGATGATTCGCATCAATGGCGCGAGTGGAATTCTATTTGATAACAAATTCTTGGAATATCAAATTTCCGAACTAACTCGACTAAAGCAAGTTACCGCAGAGATTTTCATCAAGAAGGGGCTTGATGCAGCGCTTAACATTGACAGAGAGTCATTCAATATCGCGCACCCTCACTATCAATACATATCAAAATGGCTTCATCACGCTCTGAAACAGCTGATGTCTCGTCACAAAGCGCTTCAACAGGGAAAGTCGTTTAGCCATCTCGAAAACAAAAAAGCCGAGGCTATTGTTCAGCTAAAGGAGATCGTACAAAGCGATCCTCATAAGTCGCCTCCTTCAACTGAACGGCAGATTATCTTCTCTGGCACAGAAAAATCAGGCCAGCTAGAAATACCTTCGGACAGTAGCATCGTCTTTGAAAAAAAGGCGCTGTTTGCCTCTCGTACAGCCCGCCCTGTTACTCGCAACGACCGCTTGCGTGAGTCTCTTTTCGAGGAAAAAATTAAGGCCGTTGCCATCCTCTTAGATAGATATGGGCTTTTAGAAAAACTTGAGCAAGAAGAACAAGCCACATTGCTGAAATCCATCGTCGACATCTTTTCAGTGGAGCTGAAAAAATGAGCGATCAAATACACGACTTTGAAACAGCTGACGACGACTTTACTAAAGACATTTCTCCTAAAGATGTTGTTCACTCAGAAGTAGTACAGAAGACGGATTTCTTTCCTTGGCACAAGCCGCGAAAACACTGGCTTCGATTACACCAATGGAACACAAGTATTGCGCGACTTATCGAAACGCTCAAACTTGGTGAGAACACTCGTTCTTTGAATTATTTAAGCCTCCCAGGCCCAGATCTGCTAGATGTCAGAGCCATTCAGCCTGTTTGCGCTGGTGTAAATGTAAAGCTCCGCTTTTTGGGCTTGAATCACATTGGGACAAATCAGAAGGCAATGCAGAGGGAGCAAGCGCTTTCTATCAGCGAGGTTCGTGCGATGCCGCTCATCGATCCAGCCTCTGATGTTTATCTTGATAAATTTGAGCACATCGCAAATACGTCATCTATAGCCTACGGACGCGTCATTAAGGACAAATCATCGTTTGATGTCGTCAACATAGATCTGTGCAGTTCCTTTGCTGCGACAAGGCCCGGCGAAAATATCCCCAATCAATATGATGCTCTGTTTAAATTATTAAGACATCAAGCCGACACCAGAACGGATGATTGGCTTTTCTTCATGACTACACGAAACAACACCGACATGGTTCACGAGGAGGCATTCAACCGGTTCCTCGATTCTATTGATACGATGTTGAAGACAGATCAATCATTTCAACAAACTCTTGTACAGAAGAATGTATTTCCTGCAACAGCGTTTGCTGAAGGACAAATTGATAGAACAGCCCTAAATTCGGCATCATTTGCCAATTCTTTTTTAGTCGGAATTGGCAAATGGATTGTGTCAGCGTTACTTGATAACAATCCTAGATGGAAGGTACAAACCTTACCTATCTTCGCATATCACGTAGCGTCGCAAAATCCAGAATGTGACATGGTTTCATTAGGTTTCTATTGCTCGAAGGTTTTAGAAGAAGCTATAGATAAGCAAGGCTTAGCTGGAGCCACAGTAAATGCGAATGTGCAGTCTGCTGAAGCTATTGACACGCAATGCATGCGGCGCCTCATCGACAAAATCTCAGAGCAAACGGATGTGGACGTCAAACTTCACTTAGAGGAAGACGCTTATGTTCACAGCTTGGATAGTTCTGCTGCATTAATGAAAACGGCTCGTTACAGCGAACCTCATTACAGAACTTGGGCGGAAGGCGAAAAAACTAAGCTTGTTAAGTTGCTACATTCTTGGGGTCTTGTAAACCAAGCTGCGGCATAACGCAGACTGCGTTAGCTCTAGACCTGCCCACCCTGCTTCGCAAAACCCGCCAGCACCTCGCTCACAAAATTGATCGAGTTCTTGTCCCGGCTGGCGGTATGTTTGCAGACACAAGAAGATCTGTTTCTACTCAGGAATTAGACGAGAGACCTTTAAGTACAATCGATTTAGGAGGATCGCGTTATTCGCGCCGAAATGAAGCTCGCGATGACAATTCGGGCAGACAGCAACGGCGTTTGAAATTTTGTCAGATCCTTGGTCAGCCAATCGCTTCAAGTGATGAACCTCTAAAAACGGCACTCCTTCTGCAGTTATAAAAGGCGCCGCTTTTGAGCAGCACTCACAAGTATCTCCTGCGTTTTGTAGAATCCAGGCTTTCACTTGCGGATCACGTTCAATTCTAGTGATCGTGATATCCGATTTCACAGGGCGGCTTACTCCCGCAGGAGGAGATATGTCTCCTGAGTCTAAGCTCTTTCGCACCTGAGTTTCGAAAGCGGCAACTGGCAGAAATCGTTGATCTTCTAGCTCGAAGATAATCTTTTCTATCTCCGCAGCTACACCTGCGCCAACATTCTTCGCTGGCTTTAAGCCGTTTAGCCACTGGCGGCCGGCAAGGGACAACACGTACGAAATGTTCTGCATTCGATATTCAAATGCTTTTGGGGTTCGTCCGAACTGCTGGCTTAGCTCGAGATAGTATTGAGTTTTCGAAAACGCCTCCCCGCGTTGTGATTTCCCAAGCATATCTAAATAAACTCGAACTGCAGCCCTCAGTTCTTCGTTACTCCAGAATGAAGTAGCGTTATTACTATTCGAGGAAAGCTTGGAGCGATTTGCCATAGTTTTTGTAATGGGCAATTGAGTCGCTGAATTGTAGTAGATTAGATTGACTTGTTAAATAAATTTGGTTTTTTAAGCGAAGATTATTGATATTCAAATGTCAGCAATAGACATCTTAGGACGTTGATTAGATGTCCTTCTCAATTCTCAAAGGAGACCCACCATGCCAACAGGAACCGTAGAACTCCACCGCATCCTCCGCACCACCCCCGACAAAATCTACCGCGCCTTCACCGACGCCGCTGCTCTTGCCAAATGGCTTCCGCCCTACGGCTTCACCTGTACGGTGGAGCATCTGGAAGCCAAAGTCGGCGGTACCTTCCGCATGTCGTTCTCAAACTTCACCAGCGGCAACGGCCACTCTTTCGGCGGCGAATATAAGGAGCTGGTGCCGGGTGAACTGATCCGCTACACCGACAAGTTTGATCATCCCAATCTGCCTGGCGAATTGCTGGTGACGGTGAAGTTGAAGCCGGTTTTGACTGGCACGGAGGTGCGTATTACGCAGTCGGGGATTCCGGAGCTCATTCCGGTGGAGATGTGTTATCTCGGTTGGCAGGAGTCGCTGGCGCAGCTGGCCAATCTGGTGGAGCCGAATATTCCCGGCTAACGCGAGGCTGTATTGATCAAGTCGGCGCGCAATCAATAATGAAAAAGGCAGGGGGCGGGATGAAGACCGTTGGGCTTTTGCTCGCGTTGACTTTTATCGCGGTTCATCAATCCGCCGTCGCTACCAACACGCCTTGTTCTGGGAAAAAGGGCGGCGTCTCTCACTGCGCCGGTGCTGACTTTATTTGCAATGACGGTTCTGTCAGCGCATCAAAGAAGGTCTGTTCCATGTCCAACCAGCAGCGGCTGATACCGCTTGCGAAGGATGATGAGGACGGCTGCAGTTGTCGCAGCCATCGCTATTGCACTGGCCCGCGCGGCGGGCAGTTTTGTTATACGGACAACGGCGATAAAAGTTATCGGCGTCGCTGACTTGGTTTTGGTCTTAGTCGCCAAGATCGATGATGCTGGTTGTCGGGATTTCCGGCGGCGTCTCATAGAAGCTTGCGATCCAGGCTTGCTCGCCACCCTCTGCAAACTGTGCCAGCACTTCACACACAAAATTAATCGATCCCTTGTCCAGGCTGGCAAACGGATCATCCAGCAAATTCACCACCGCCCCCGCAGCAAACGCTCCTGCCAGATAGACCTTGCGCTTGCTGCCGGTCGACAGCATGAACAGCTTCTTCTCCACATGCGGCGTCAGCGATAAGCCTTCCAATAATTCCGGCAGCGCCGCATCGTCAAAGTCGGGAAACCGCGCCCGCACCGACGCAAAATATTCCGGCACCGTCATCTGGTCGAATGCTTCCGTGCGCGGGTCGACGTAGTAGACCTGTTGCTTGTATTGCCCGGCTTGTTCGTCCAGGCGAATGCCGTTGATGGCCAGTTGGCCGCTGTGTGCTTTCTGTTCGCCAGCCAGCAGGCGGATCAGGCTGGTTTTGCCGCGGCCGTCGCCACCGCGGATGATGGTGACGCCGGCGGGGATGGCGAGCGTGAGCTTGTTGAACAGTTCGCGCTCGGGGTAGTCGAAGGTCAGGTCGGTCGCCTGGAGGATCGTGGCTTGTGTCATGTGAGCGAAGAATGATGCGTTGTGGGCCGGGCTATCCCGAAAACGCATCAATTCTATCGCTGTTCAACTGTGCAGGTGTTTATTCCGTTGTCTGCGCGGAATGAGAAGCGCACAGGCAAGAATTGCTCGATCACGGTGGCATTTGTCTTGGCATGTTCGGAGACGCGATGCGTAGTGAACGAGCCTGCGCCGGCAAGTGCCAGCGGCACCATGAGCTGGTCGGCAAGATGTTCTCCGACGGCGCCCGAGGAGGCCATGTAATCACGCGCTTCGTGCACGACGCGTTTGGCGATGTCTTCGGCACGCACGGATTTCTCTCCGACGGCGCAGAACACTTCCGTGATGTGTTCATACTCCAGCGTCAGCAGCAAGGCGTTTCCCGGTCCTTGATCTGCCGGCAACACGTGGGACTGCAATTGTGCCGTATCCCAGTTCATGCCTGCGCCGATACAGCCGAGCTCACGTTTGGCGACACTGGCAGGTACATTGGCGACAAAGCTCTCTGCGTAGGCTGCGACGGGCTCGCCGCGTGCGGACAGATTGACGGGTATCAACTGCGGACACGGACGTACCGCTGCGGACAGCTCGCCACCGCCGGCGGGATAAAATCCGAACCGATGCAGCTCGATGTCGATATCTGCCCCCATCTGCTTGAGTACGCGGTTATACGCACGCTGCAAGAATTGCGCAGGCGGCGCCATCGGGTTGTGCGTTCCGCCGCTGAGGGAAATCGTTGATGGCGAATCTGCCGTCAACAATGCCGGCAGCAGCGTCTGCAATACCAGCGTGCAGCTGCCTGCGGTGCCGATCGCGAGCTGATAGTCGCCGCCTTTCATCTTCCCCGGTGTGAAAGTCAGCGTTTTCGAGCCCAGCGATGCGCCTTCAGTGTGCGCGTCACAGATCATGACAGTCGCCTGCACGGCAGCGAGATGCTGGCGCATCAGGCCGGGTTTGGGACGGTTGGCGCGGATATCGCTGATGTGGAAAGGCTGGCCGGTGATCGCCGACAGCGTCAGCGCCGTGCGCAGGATCTGACCGCCGCCCTCTCCCATTGCTCCATTCAAAATAATCATATTTCTGCATCTTCTTTTTCTGTATTTTTCTTTCTGGATGTGTGGCATCGGTAATGCGATGGCATTGCCGTCAGACGACAAACACCCGGACATCGCCGGGAGCTTATCGAGACGCATCGAGACACATCGAGAAAGAGGCGATCTTGCCTCTTCCTGTCCGATGCTATCCCTTCACACACACAACTTGTTTCAGCGTATGCACGACTTCGACCAGATCACGTTGCGCTTCCATCACGGCGTCGATGTCTTTGTATGCCATCGGGATTTCATCAATCACATTGGCGTCCTTGCGACATTCGACCCCTTGCGTGGCCTTGACCTGATCGTCGATCGTGAAACGCTTCTTGGCTTCGGTACGGCTCATGGTGCGACCAGCGCCATGGCTGCAGCTGTTGAAGCTTTCAGCGTTGCCTTTGCCGCGCACGATGTAGCTCTTCGCGCCCATCGAGCCAGGGATGATCCCGAGCTCGCCGGCCCGAGCGGATACGGCACCCTTGCGCGTTACCAACACGTCCTTGCCGAAGTGGTGTTCCTTCTGCACGTAGTTGTGGTGGCAGTTGACTGCTTCAACATGCGTTTCAAACGGTTTGGTGATGACCGTGCGCACCGCCGCGATCAGATTCTGCATCATGACTTCGCGATTCATGCGGGCAAACTTCTGCGCCCAGCCGACTGCTTCGACATAGTCGTCATAGTGCTGCGTGCCTTCTTTCAGGTAAGACAGATCCTGATCGGGTACGTTGATCATGTGCGCACGCATGTCTTCCTTGGCGACTTCGATGAAGTGCGAGCCGATCGCGTTGCCGACGCCGCGCGAGCCGGAGTGCAGCATGAACCACACCGCGCCTGCCTCATCCAGGCATACCTCAATAAAGTGATTGCCCGAACCCAGCGTGCCGAGGTGGCGGTAGTTGTTGGTCTTCTCAAGCTTTGGCGTCTTCACACAAATCGCATCGAAGCCATCCTTGAGTTGTTTCCATGCGTTGTCTACCGGTGTCGGCGGCGTCTCCCATGAACCCTTGTCGCGGCCTTTGTAGCTGCGGGTTTTAGGCGACATGCCGTGCGGCACGGCCCTTTCGATGGCGCTACGCAACGGCCCAAGGTTGTCCGGCAGATCGTTTGCCGAGAGTGTCGTCTTGGCTGCCATCATGCCGCAGCCGATATCAACACCGACCGCCGCCGGGATGATCGCGCCCAGCGTCGGGATCACGCTGCCAATGGTCGAGCCTTTGCCTACGTGGACATCCGGCATGACCGCAATGTGTTTGTAGATGAAAGGCATCCTGGCGGTGTTGCTGAGCTGGTCTTTTGCCTCGTTCTCTACAGGCACGCCCCTGGTCCACATCTTGATCTGGCTGCCACCATCGGTATTCAGTACATCAAATTGTTCTGTTTCTTGTATATGCATCATGTTCTCTTCTTCAGTATCAATAAGGCGATGACAAGGGGCGATGAAATAGTTGCTGAGCTATCGGCTTGCGCCGACCCGGAGTCGGACCGGGGACCTCCGAGGCATTGCCTTGGCGCTCTTACCATGTAATTCCATCTGCATTCATCAAAATCGCAAGGGTCTGTGGAATCTCAGTCATCCATCCCGACAAGAATCGACAAGACGTTCCACCAGGCTTGTTCCGCCTCGTGGCCCGGGTTTGAACCGGGTATTCCAGATGTAGTCTTGTCAGCATTCGGGCCATACCCTATCTGAGCAACGATATGACAATCGTTTGATGTGATGTAGTTTGGAAATGTAATCACACCGGCATTCGTATCTTGCTCAAAACCTGTTTTGCGTAGCTGCCCTACGCGGATCAGCCAAGCCATATTGGTCTCCCTATATGGTAATGGACTGGATCTCGCCGACCCAATGATCCGGGTTCAGCTGACCTGCTGCAAACGCGGCGATGATCTTGAATACCTCATCCGAAAAACCACCGACGTTCAGCACATCGGCACGCTCTTCCGCTTGCGTCGTGCCATAGGGCGCGATATCGATGCAAACCAGCTTCGCCTTCGGATTGCGGCGCTTGAAGATCTGCCACTGTTGCATCGTTGCGGTCGCGCCGTGACGGTTGGTGTCCAGCCAGGATTCGTTGTCCGAGACGAAAACCACCAGATCGGCCTTGGCATTCTGACTATTCAGATACGCCAACGGAGCGCTGCAGTTCGTCCCGCCACCACCGATGGCCGCCAGCTTCTGCGCGTTGGTCAGCACGGTATCACGCGGATTCAGTGGGCATTTCACCACACCTGTCTCAAACGGCAGCACTTGTGTACCGGCGTTTTTGCGCAGGATCGCGGCCGCCACCAGCGCGGCAACGTCAATGCAGCGTACCGCCGAGCTGGCCGATCCGCGATGTCCTGTAACGGCGGACGACATGGAGCCGGACACGTCAGGGCAGACAACGACCTTTCCCTCAATCTGCGGCACGTTGCTCAATGCGATCTCCAGCGCATCCTGCAGCGCTTCGCGGATCTCCGCAGGAACCTCATCCGAGGCCGCCTTGTAAGCCGACATCAACTGGTACGGAAACACCTTCGCTTTGGCGATGGCGTCAGCGTTACGCAGTTTGGCAGCGATTGCCTGAGTCAGGCCGTCGATGGTGTAAACACCATGGCGGGCAAACGTATTCAGATTCATCCGCGTCATCTGCCATCCACCTTGCAGCGCAATCTGCGCCCAGGCGGCTGTCGGCAGGTTCAGCGCCGTCAGCATTTGAAACGGCACCTCTGGTACAGGCCGGCTTTGATCCAGCTTGTACGCTTCAAACGCCTTGACGATGGCCGGCAGCGCGTCGGCGTTATGCGGCTTGTTCAGAAGCCAGGCGAAGAATGCTTCCCGCCAGGCTTCCGCCGGCTTTGGATGAACCATCTTCACGACATCAGCCAGCGATGGCGACTGACCTACTGCAGCTGCCAGCAGTTCTTTCTCCGTTGCTGTGTTCAGCCACATCTGCACCAGCTTCTTCGGGCGGGTGCCCAGCGATTTGCGTCCGACTGCGCCGGAACGCATGATCTGCACGAAGTTGCGGAGCATCTTTCCGTTGTCGATGGCGCGGCCAAACACCGGTGCCAGCTGTACCGCCCCCTGACCTGCCAGCACGGCGATCAGCAATGCAGGCATGTCTTTCATGTAGCCGCGTTCGCGGCAGTACAGCGCGGTCTGTGCGATGAACTTCGCATCGATCTCTTTGGACAAATCCAGCACGGTCTGCAACTGCGCTTCGGCGCTCGCATAGTAAGTGGCGTTCAGGCATCCGGTCGCGGCGTATTGTGCCAGGCGATGTTTCGGTGTCATCGCATAAGCAGGCGCTTGCTCGTGATTGAGCGCGGTTGCTTGCGGCAGAAATTTGTTTTTCAGGCTTTGGAACAAGTGAGCGTTTGCCATTTCATTTCCTCAGTTTTTTCGTTGTGTCTGCCCTTTCTATTGCAATGGGTGTGCCAGCTGCATCGGATATCGACCGGGCAATATGTAAGTGATTGATATAAAAAGAGTTATTTGGGTGAGTGCATGCTTTCTGATTTGTTTTTGGTCTGTTAGAATCCATAAAAAATTATCTTTTTATATAAAAATTTATAAAAATGGATGCAAAGAAAATCGTGGTGATCGGCTTTGTCGGTACACAGCTCGACAGCGGCAAGGGTGGATCGCGCTGGGAGAAGTGGCGGCCGACCGTCGCCCTGACCCAATTCGAAGACGTGGTGGTGGATCGTCTTGATCTGCTCTATTGCGGAAGCCGCTATGAGGGGGTGATCCATCAAGTCTGCAAGGACATTGCCAGCGTCTCGCCGGAAACCGCCGTGGCCTTGCATCAGTTGCCGATACGGGATGTCTGGGATTTCGAAGAGGTCTATGGCGGTCTGCTGGATTTTGCGAAAGCCTATCCATTCGATCCGGACCATGAGGAATACCGGATCCACATCACGACCGGCACGCACGTCGCGCAGATCTGCATGTTCCTGATGACCGAAGCGAACTACTTCCCCGGACGGCTGTTGCAGACCTCGCCGCCACGCCGGCAGGCGCGCGGAGATCCCGGCAGCTATGCGCTGATCGATCTGGACTTGTCCAAATACGACCAGATTGCCCAGCGCTTTTCACGCGAGCAAAAGGAAGGCGTCGCCTTTCTGAAATCGGGCATCGCCACGCGCAACGCCGACTTCAATGCCATGATCGACGAGATCGAGCGCGTTGCCATCAAATCTCGGGCGCCGATATTGCTGATGGGCCCGACCGGCGCGGGCAAGTCGTTCCTTGCCAGGCGCGTGTTTGAGCTCAAGAAGGCACGGCATCAGATAGAGGGAAAATTCGTCGAGCTCAATTGCGCCACCTTGCATGGCGATGGCGCGGGTTCAACCTTGTTCGGCCATATCAAGGGGGCATTCACCGGCGCCGCCTCTGATCGGCCGGGCCTGCTGCGCACGGCGCACAAGGGCCTGCTGTTTCTCGACGAAATCGGTGAGCTGGGACTCGACGAACAAGCCATGCTGCTCAAGGCGATCGAAGAGAAGCGCTTTCTTCCGATGGGCAGCGACCACGAGGTGCAAAGCGACTTTCAGCTGATCGCGGGTACTAACCGGGATCTTGCCCGGGAAGTCATGGCGGGCCGCTTCCGCGAAGATCTCTATGCGCGTATCAATTTGTGGATATACAACCTGCCGGGGCTGGCGGGACGTCTTGAAGACATCGAGCCCAACATCGACTACCTTCTGGAACAATACAGCGCGGAGAATGCGCAAATGATCCGCTTCAATACGGAGGCGCGCCAACGCTACATGCAATTTGCCATGTCGGCCGACGCGGTATGGAAAGGCAATTTCCGTGATTTGTCTGCGTCGGTAATGCGCATGGCGACCCTGGCCGATGCGGGGCGCATCAACGACACGATCGTCGATGACGAAACCCGCCGTCTGACGAACCTGTGGCAACACTATGTCGGTGTAGCGCGCGAAGAGCAGGAGATAGATCTGGAGGCGGTACTCGGCAGCGGGCAGTCGCAGGCGCTCGACCTGTTTGACGCCATGCAGTTGAAATCGGTCATCGCCATATGCCGCCAGTCCAGATCGATGTCAGACGCCGGACGCAAACTTTATGCGGTGTCTCGGGATGCCAAGGTCAGACCGAACGATGCAGACCGGCTCAAGAAGTACCTGGCCAGATTCGGTCTGACATGGGACGCTTTGCAGGTAAGGTGAGTCCCTGACGAGCGCCTGTGTCAGGCCAGAATGGTGTCGCGCAAGAGCTTGTCCAGTACGGTGAAATCCGCATCGTCTCCCTTGCCTGGCGCCGGTCCTTCGCTCAGGCGGCCCAGATGCAATTCGATGAAACGGTTGATGACGGGTATCGCCGGCGCATCCTCCGACTCCATTGCGCGGCGTTTGACTTCCAGAAGTGTTCCGATGGCGCTCTTCAGATCTTCCTCGGTCACCAGTATGTCGACCAGATCCTGAAAACGCATCGGCACCGGTCCGCGCTGCTGCTCGATCCACAAGCACGCAAACAGCGGGCGCAATACATAGAGATATTTCTTCAGACGCACCATGTCGCCACGCAAATACTCGCGATAGTTCTTCTTCGCCATGTGGAGATAATGATAGAAGGAACGATCGGGACGATGCACTTCTTCGGCCGCCGCTCGTATCGCATGGAGGAACGCCTCATCTGCTCTGTACACAACCGGCGACGACAACCATTCCACCAGCGTCGCGTTGCCATTTCTCAACAAGCCCAACGCCTTGCGCAGATCCCAGCCGCTGACGTCATAGATTTCATTGATCGGCAGCTCAATCACATCCCGGTCAGGGAAAACGGTCAGGTACCAGTCAAGCGGATGAGCGTAGATGAAGCGCACGTCATAGTCGCTGTCGGGTGAAGCGAAGCCCCAACCTCGGCTGCCTGATTCGCAGGCAAACAGGATTTTTACCTGGCGTTCATTTTCAATGCGCGTGAGTGTCTTCTCGATTTCGCTGCGGATTTGCGGATCGATAGGATGTTCGGCGTCTTGCCAATGTTGAGTGTCTTTTTCCATAGCCGGATATCTTACCGAAATTCTGTGGTGCTGCTAGCGGCCGCCTGGTCTTGTGCGCGCAACGTAATGGTGATCTCCCCATTCCTCTCCAGCACCGCGCGTGCCACGTGCTCCAGCGTGGCGCCGTCTTCCTTCTTGCGCAGGGCGACGTCGATGTCGCGGTCGCTGATCAGGCCGGCGCGCATCTGGTGGTGGTCTTTGCGGCCGTCCTTGACGAGCAGGCGTTCGGTACCGCTGATGAGGTCGTCGAGCCATGCCCAGCGTGTGACCAGCACGCCGATCAGACGGTGCAGCAAGACCAGCACCGCGCCGGCGGCGAGTGTCGGCAGCATCGGCGAGGCGCCGACGATGGCGCGGCTGAGGATGGCGCCGAGCAGCACCGTGATGCACAGGTCGAAGGCGCTGCGCTGGCCGAACGAGCGGCGGCCGGCGATGCGCAGGAAGATCAGCGTGAAGCAGAACACGATCAGCGCGCGGATGACCATGGCGGTCGCGCCGATCTGGTCGGTGGCGTCGATGAGCTGGTGGAGGTCTTGCATGCGGTTTTCTCGATGGCGGGTTGTGGGGTTGTCGGATGGGGCGAGAGGCGATTGTAATTCAGGGCGGGAGTACCTAATGACTGAATGATTGGCGGCAGACGTAAGCGACAGCTGCGCGGCGATGCGAAGTGCGGGTCGCTCTTACTCTACAAAACGTTATCATCAAGGCAATGCCGAAACGGCATGGGACTTTCCCATGCTGTATTTGTATAGTGATATGCCGGAAAAGCCATGTCGCCAAGCGTCTTCATCGCACAGTCAACGCGCCGGCATTGAGGCGAATTCAAACCAATTCAAGCCACTTCAAGCGAAACTTCAGGGAAAAGAGCGGGAACAATGGAAATCAAATGGGTCGAGGACTTTTTGTCGGTGGTGGAGACGCTCAACTTCAGCCGCTCGGCGAAGCTGCGCAATGT
>Ga0209913_1001190_pt1 | contig 15534 bp, 13 predicted proteins | sample PersoiDNA2013203_FD_185805 | JGI IMG/M metagenome (GOLD analysis project Ga0209913, IMG submission 185805) | Permafrost soil microbial communities from the Arctic, to analyse light accelerated degradation of dissolved organic matter (DOM) -... | ecosystem: Environmental > Terrestrial > Soil >... | reverse complement strand
CGGCGCACCCCAGAATGCCATCACGGCGTCGCCGATGTACTTGTCGAGCGTGCCGCGATTGCCGCGGATGTCTTCCGACATGGCGGTGAGATAGGCGTTGATGTATTCGCGCAATTCGTTGGGCTGCAAGCCTTCCGAAATCGTCGTGAAGCCGCGCACGTCGGAGAACATCACGGTCAGTTCGCGGCTCTCACCTTCCATGTTGTAGCTGGCGGGATTGGCGGCCATTTCGGCGACCAGTTCGGGGGCGACGTATTCACCGAACAGATTGACGATGGCGCGGCGGTTGCGGTATTCGAACAGATAGCCCCAGCCCAGATTGCAGATGAACAGCGCGGCGATCAGTATCAAGGCGGTGGCCATCGGTAGCACCAGCCCGGCGCTGTCATACAGCCAGAAGTTGAATGCACCGATGCCAAACGCCGTGCCCGCCGCCAATACGATGGCCCACAGCGGACCGAGCAAGGGCAGCAGCAAACCCAGCAGCAGACCGATGACGGCGATCTGCACGACGTTGAAGCCGACGGAGAATTCAGGCTGTTGCTTGAAGTCGCCGTCGAGGATGGAGGCGATGATGTTGGCGTGAATCTCCACGCCCGGATAGTTCGGACTTACCGGCGTAGCCCGCAAGTCATACAGGCCCGGCACCGTGGTGCCGACCAGCAGAATGCGGCCGGCCAGATCGTTTTTGGGAATGCGTCCTTTGAGGATGTCCACCGCCGGCACATAGCGGAATGCGCCGCCGTGAATGCCGCCGCGACCGCGATAGGTCACCAGCGTCGTGAGGTGACGCTCGACCGGGATGAACATCGGACGCGGTTTGGTATCAAGCGCAATCGATTCCAGCGCGCCGTAATCGCGCAGCTGCTTCTCCGACATCACTGCATCCTGCTGCAGGAAGATCGGCTTCATGCGGGTGGCGCCAAGTGCCGAGCGGGCGCTCGCCAATGCCAGTGACTCGTAGAAGTTGTCGCCGACCTGCGCGATCAATGGCACGCGGCGGATCAGGCCGTCGCTGTCGAGCAGCGGATTGAAGAAGCCGCCGGCTTCGGCCGCTTGCTGCAATTGCGGCAGATTGGCGCCGTAGGCTTTCCATTTTGTGACGTCGAGACGGCGACCGCCCAGAGCGGCTGTTGTGAAGACCGGCTTGGGCAATTCGCCCTTGGCGATGGCGTCAGGTTCGTTGGAGAGGTTGTAACCCATCACCACCGGACGTCCATTGATGGCCGCCGCCATGCGTGCGTCGAAATCGAGTTTGGGCTTGAGCGCCTGCAATTGCTGTCTGAATTGCGGCAACGATTTCAATTCGCTATTGGCAAGGCTTTCGAGGGTGGCATAACCGGAACTGTTATCGGGCTCAGCGAACAAAACGTCGAAGGCGACGGTCTGCGCTTCGTAGCTGTCGGTCATCTTGCTGATCAGGGCGGCGACGACGTCGCGGCTCCATGGCCAGCGGCCGATTTCGCCGATGCTCTTTTCGTCGATGTCTACGATAATGATGCGCGGGTCGGTCTCGACCTTGGCAATGCGCATGCGCATGTCATAGAAGAACAAGTCGATGCGGTCGGTCAGCAAGCCGGGCAGATACCCCATCACCTGCGCCCCCGCCACCAGCGTCAATACCAGCGCCAGCAACCAGCGCGCTCCGTGTTTTGCGAAGAGACGACGCATCACAGCTTTCCCCTGAGATTTATTTGTTGCGATGATGCCAGCAGTCATGGCGAATCACAACGTGATTCGCAGAGAAGCACGTCGCTACAACAGTCGTCTCACGCTCCGTCCTCCTGACGAAAGTCAGGATTCAGTGACGTTGATCGTGTCGGGGGAAGCTTGAAAGGATGAACGACGCTGGATCCCAGCGTTCGCTGGGACGACAGCGTGTTTTTATGGGGCAGTGAGAATTAAGAGAATTTCCGCACGGCATCTAAGGCCAGGCCAGACCCGATACTGCCAAACAGATCGCCTTCAACTTGCCGCGCATTCGGCACCAGGGCAGCAATGCGATGACGCAACAGATGCACGCCGCTGGAGCCGCCGGTGAAGAACACCGAATCGATGGCATCGGCTTTTACGCCGGCGTCGCTCAGCAATTTGCCGACGGTTTGTTCCACCGATTCCACCAGATGATCAATGCTGGCATCGAAATCGGCGCGCTGCAATTGCAGCGATTCCGGCGGACGCAAGCGATCAAGTTCCAGTGTCACCGACTCGCCTGCGGACAAACCGATCTTGGCGGCTTCCACTTGCAGCGCCAGCCAGTGACCGGCGCGTTGCTCAACCAGATCGAGCAGACGCGCGAACTTCTCGCGCTCGCTGACTTCGCGATAGACGTCCTGCAATTGCTGCCAGGCCTTGCGCGTGTAGATCAGGTTGATGGTGTGCCAGGTCGCCAGATTGAAGTAGTAGCTGGAAGGCACTTCGCTGTTGCTGGTGAGCTTGCTGCCCAAGCCGAGCAGCGGCATGACGCTGGCCAGGCTGAGGTATTTGTCGAAGTCGGTGCCGCCGATGTGTACGCCGCCGTTGGCGAGAATGTCATCGCGGCGCTCGGCCTTCTTGGCGCGCTCGGGCGACAGCCGCACCAGCGAAAAGTCGGAGGTACCACCGCCGATGTCGGCGATGAGCACCAGCTCTTCGCGATCGATAGTGGATTCGTAATCGAACGCCGCCGCGATCGGTTCATACTGGAAGTCGATGTGCTTGAAACCGACGGCGCGGGCGATCTCTTCGAGCGTATCTTGCGCCAGTTGATCGGCGTCGGCGTTGTCGTCGACGAAATGCACCGGACGTCCGAGCACCACGCTGTCGAAGCGACGGCCGGCGGAGCGTTCGCCGCGTTGTTTGAGTTCACCGATGAATTGCGTCAGCAAGGCGCGAAACGGTAGCGCGCGGCCACCGACTTCGGTCTGGCCGTCGATCATGCCGGAGCCGAGCAGGCTCTTCAACGAACGCATCAGGCGGCCTTCGTAGCCGGACAGATAGGTCGAGAGCGCAGCACGTCCGTAACTGAATTCGTTTTCATCGGCGTTGAAGAAGACCACCGAAGGCAAGGTCATCTTGCCGTCTTCCAGCGCCAGCAAGGAGGGTTGTCCCTGCCTGCTCCATCCCATCGTGGAATTGGACGTTCCGAAATCCACGCCGCAAGCGTCTGACATGCTTATCCCTGCCGTATTTTTGCAAAGGCGGGATGATATAGAAAAGCACGGCGCGTGTCTGTAGTAAAGCAGATACCTTGGCCGCATCTTTCCGCATTACGGGAAAATTGCCTAAATAACAAATAAAACCACTCGCCTGCCGCTTAATTTGCCGCGAATGAGACCTTGAAGCTGGCACCGGGCGCTGAATTTTCTGCCCGGAGACTCCAGCCATGCGTGCGTACAATTTCTTCGCAGATCGACAAACCCAGACCTGCACCTTCGTCACGCCGATGCGCGCCCCGCCAGAAACGTTTGAACAGCATCGGCATGGCGTCAGCGGCAATACCGTCGCCGTGATCTCTGACTGTGATGCCTTGCCGGTTGATATCGATGTCGACGGCACTGCCGGGTGGCGCATGATGGATGGCGTTCTCGATCAGGTTGCGCAGCAGGACGAATAGCGCGCCGCGATCGGCGGCGATCATGACCGGCTCATCGTTGGCGATCTCGACGACATGGACGTCACGCCGTTGGGCCAAGCGTTCGAGTTGCGCAGTCGCTTCGGCGGCGATGTCTTTGACGTCGATGTCTTCCATCGCATAATTCTGGCGCTCGCTGGCTTCCGCCAGATGCAGCAACTGGTGCACCTGCCGCGCCATGTGATCCAGATCGCGGAGCAAGGCGCTGCGATCTTGTCCTTCACCGTTGACGCCTTCAAGTTCGATCTGGCCGCGAATCAGCGCCAATGGCGTCTTCAGCTCATGCGCTGCGGTGGCAAGAAATTCGCGTTGCACGCGATAGCCGTCGTCGAGCCGTTGCAGCGCCAGATTGAAAGCATTGAACAGCGGCGCCAGCTCGGTCGGCACACCTTCCAGCGAGAGACGCGCAGACAAGTTGTCGATCTGAATTTCCTCTGCCGCAGCCGAGGCCTTGCGCAGGGGTTTCAACGCGCGGTGCAAGGTCCAGACCACCACAAGACTGAACATCAACATGGCGATCACGGCGGCAGCGATGGCAAGTTTTTGCGTCTTTTCGCTATCGCTGCCGAGCATCACACGATGCATGCGTTCGCTACGCATCATCTGCACGTAGAACGCACGGCCTTCATGGGTAAATGGCAAGGTCAGCACTTGCTGTCCTTCGCCATTGCTGACGATGCGGAAGCGACTGCGTGCGGGATCGAAACTTTCGCCTCGCGGCGCATAGGCGGTAAGAGCATGATCCGATGACAGCAGCGTCGTACCCTGCTGGTCGACCACACGATAGGCCGCATCCTGCTGGAGCACGGAATAAGTCGCCGTCAGCCGCTGATTCAGGCGAACGCTGTCGGGCACGCCGGCATCGCTGAAATGCACGCCAGCCACCACACGCTCGGCATTGCGCTTGAGATCGTGATCGATCAGCATGTCCGGCCCCAAACGCAATAGCAAAGCCAGCGCCAGCACGATGATGCCGCTGATGCATGAGAGCGCGATCGCGGTGGTGGTGAGCAAGCGAAACGATAAACTTTTCATGATGAAACCTGCGCTTGTTTGTCGGCTTCGAGCAAGGCGTAACCGTGGCCTCGTAGGTTGGCGATCTGCAGCGTGGAATCGATGGCGGCGAGTTTGCGGCGCAGACGATGCAGCGCGACGTCGAGGGCATTGGGGGTGACCGGTTCGGACAAGCCCCATGCGCCGGCTTCCAGTGCAGAGCGCCGTACCGTCTTGCCGGCGGCGCGCACCAGCACCAGCATCAATTGCATCTCGGCGGCGGCGAGCGATACGGAGTCGTCACCGTGACGCATGCAACCGGCATCGGGTTCGATACGCAGACCGGCGAACTCGGGAGAGAGACTTTGCAACTGAGACGGCCGCCGCATAAGTGCACGTACGCGTGCGACCATTTCTTCCATGGAAAAAGGCTTGGGCAAATAATCGTCAGCCCCTGCCTCCAATCCGGAGACGCGGTCATGCAACGCATCGCGCGCGGTCAGCATCAGACACGGGGTGAGCACGCCGCGCGCGCGCAGCTGCCGCACCAGATCGAGGCCGTCACCATCGGGCAGGCTGCGATCCAGCACCAACATCGGGTAGACCATCTGCGCACAACCATCGGCAGCGTGCGCGATGGTGGCGTAGACGTCGGTCTCGATGCCGGATGCGGCCAGGGCTTTCACGATCAACGCTGCCATACGTTCATGATCTTCCAACAGCGCGATGCGATTCATTGCAAACCCTGATTCTAAAATTTGTAGATATAGCCCAGTCGCAGTCCCGGTGCTGTCGAACGATCCACCAGCGGGCTGTCGGTAATACCGCTGCCGTAATGGGTCACGCTCAGATCAAGGAACATCGATTGCGCCGCAGTCAGGCTGTAGTCGGTGCGTAATCCTACACTGGCATTGGTGGTCGACTTGCCGGTGTAGGCTGCGCGCGTGGAGCGGACTTCCGTCGACTTTACGCCATAGTAGTAGTTAACGTAGTCATTGTTCATCCAGGCCACGCCCAAATGCGGCGTCAGCTTGACGCTCCCGACGGTGAACCCGCGCTCCGCTCCGAACTTGACGGTCTGTCCATTGCTGTTGCCGGCGGCCTTGAGCCACTCCAGTGTGAACTTGGCAAACGGCGCGCGCCATGCCGCAGAACCGCCCAGCCAGAAGCCGTCCTTGCGCTCATCCATGCCATTGAGGATGGTGGCGTCGCCGGATTTGTAGCCTTCATTGGAATATTTGGCACGCAAGGTGAAGTCGAACTGGCTCACGCTGCCCAGCTTGAAATCGGCCGTCGTACCGGCAACGCGGAAGTATTTGCCGTTGTACAACAGGATCGGCAATACACCGGTCTTGTTGCCGTAATCACGATATGGACTGCGCTGAACGCCCACACCCAGGCCGAGTCCCCATGTGGTTGCATCGGATTTTGCATCTGCCTGGCTATCCGCATTGGCATTGGCGTCGATATTGCCGATGACATCTTGCGCATGTGCCAGGGAGGCGCAGCTTGCTGCGACGCCAAGGACGAGGATGTTGAAGAAGGACTGGTAGTGCCGCATGAAAACTCCCGGGTTCGTATGCATCGTGTTGGAAAGGAATAGTGCGGCACGATGATCCGACAGGGAGTCTTACTGCTCACTTACCGTTTGCTTTCTCTTTGCGTTCTTTTACTTTTTGAGCAGCCCCAGCGCCATCAGGCTCTGCGCGCTTGCCACGATGGCTTCTTCATTGGAACGCGGTGCCCAACCCAATACGCGACGCGCCTTGTCGTTGCTGACCTGGCGCACCTTACCCAATTCCGGCACCACCAGCGCTACCGAGCGATCCAGCAGCGCAAACACGCGCAGCAACCAGTCCGGCAACAGGCGCGTCGGTACGCGCGCCGCGGCCTCTCCCAGACGGCTTTTCAGTATCTGTGCGACCTCTTGCAAGGGAATACTCTTGCCGGCCACGGCAAGAAAGCGCTCACCCTTTGCCGCCGGGTCGGTCATCGCCAGCAGATGCAGCTGTGCCACGTCACGTACGTCGACGATGCTGAAGGTGATGCGTGGAAGACCCGGCATCGCGCCGTCCATCAGGCGCTTGATGATTTCGATCGACGTGGAAACATCGGCGCCCAATGCCGGTCCGAATACGCCAACCGGATTGACCACCGACAGCTCCAGTGCGCCGCCTTCACGCGCGATGAAATCCCAGGCGGCGCGTTCGGCCAGGGTCTTGGATTTGTAATAGGCGGCAACCTCTGGTGCGTCCGGGTTGGTCCAGCTCTCTTCGGTAAAAGGCTGCGACGTGACCGGCACGCCATAGCCGACGGCAGCAAAAGACGAGGTCAGCACCACGCGCTTGACGCCTGCGTCGCGTGCCGCACGGAGCACGCGCAGCGTACCTTCGCGCGCCGGCTTGATCAGATCGTCTTCATGCTTGGGCACGCTGGCGGGAAACGGCGAGGCAACATGCAGCACGAAATCACATCCTTCCACCGCCTCTGTCCAGCCGGTGTCCTTGAGCAAATCGGCAACGACAAAACTCAATTGGACGTCGGATTGCACGCCCGCTGCTTTCAGCATCGTCCGCACTTCGGCCTCGCGGGACAATGATCGCAAGGTGGTGCGCACGCGGTATCCCGCCTCCAGCAGTTGCACGATGCAGTGCGCACCGATAAATCCCGAGCCGCCTGTGACCAATATCAGTTCGCCATTTGCCATGATTTTCCTCTCAGTGTTGGGCGTCGCGGAATTCCGCTGGACGCCGGATCACAGGGATACTAAGCTTGAAGTCAGGTTGAAGGTCAAGCAGGTAACACACCTCAGCAAACGATCCCATGAAAATCAGTGAACTCGCAGAACAAACCGGGCTGACGACGTCCGCCATCCGCTTCTACGAACGCAGCGGCCTGCTGCCGTCGCCGGAGCGCGGCAGCAACGGCTATCGCAGCTATTCGGAAATCGACGTGCAGCGTGTGTATGTGATCCGCATCGCGCAGAGCCTGGGGTTTCCGCTGGACAGTATCCGTATCTTTTTCGATGCGACGCCGGCCGGCCCTGCCGATGGCACCTTGCAGAGCGTCGATGCTCGGCTGCTAGAGATGGACAAGATGATTGCCGCGCTGCAGACCCAACGCAGCGATCTGCGCATGATGCGCGAGATGCTGATAGCCAGCTGGGAAGACGATGGTTGCCTTGATCCATCCGCGATGGCCAAGCGTATGCAGACGCAGCTGCATACGCCCGGTGCGAGGCCGACAAAAAAACCGGCGCGCTGATTGTTTCACTCTCCCTGATTCAATCTGATCAGCGAGAGCTCCACTTCGCAAACTCTTCTGCCGCCCAATCCACGAACACACGCAGCTTGGCACTGAGGTGGCGATTGGGCGGATAGACGATGTAGAGCGGATGCTTGTCGCGATGCCAGTCTTCCAGTATAGGAGCAAGCATCTTTTGCTGGATATACGGTCGCGCCATGAAGCCGAAAGTCTGGCCAATGCCAAGCCCTGACAGCAACGCCGTCATGTGCGCGGTGCTCTCGTTGACGGCCACCGCCGTGGCGGCCTGAACTTCCATCACTTCGCCGTCGCGGGCAAACATCATGGGAAACGGGCGGGCGGTCAGCGACGAGAAATAACCGACGATGTCATGGTTCAGCCCAAGTTCTGCGGGATCTTTGGGCTTGCCGCGCGCCTTGAGATAGCCGGGTGTAGCGCAAGTGACGTAGTCGAGTTCGGCAATACGGCGCGCTACCAGTGTCGAATCCTGCAAAGCGCCGCCACGGATGACGCAATCGACCGCATCGCCCACCATGTCCACCGAGCGATCGCTGACGCCCAGATCGAGCTGGATGTCGGGATAGCGTTTGCGAAAGTCCGGCAGCGCAGGAATCAGGATCAGGCTGGCGAGCGACGAACCGATGTCGATGCGCAATCGCCCTTTCGGTTGCGCCCGCGTACGCCCGGCGGCGGCATCCATGTCTTCCAGCTCGCCGATCAGCCGCAACGCACGCTGGTAATAGGCCGCACCTTCAGGCGTGACGGTCACGCGGCGTGTGGTGCGTTGGAGCAGCTTGGTGCCGAGATGGCTTTCCAGCTCCTGAATCAGTTTGGTGACGGTCGGCTTGGGAATGTCGAGCGAATCGGAAGCCTTGGTGAAAGTGCCGGCTTCGGCGATGCGCACAAAAACGCGTAGGGCGAGTAGTTGATCCATGTGTCCTTTCTTCAGCTTGCCACGCCATTATTCACATACAGAAATTATTATTTAATAAATAGCATATTTATTCATAAATTGAATAGTTATATCGTTCTCCTACACCTTAACCACTCCTTAGGAGAACGAAATGAGCAAGAAACTGGACAACAAAATCGCCCTCGTTACCGGCGGCACCAGCGGCATCGGCCTGGCAACTGCCAAGGCTTACGCAGAGCAAGGCGCGAAGGTGTTTATCACCGGTCGCCGTCAGGCGGAACTGGACGCTGCAGTCAAAGCGATCGGCGACAATGCCGTCGGCGTGCAAGCCGATTCCACCAAGCTGGCGGATCTGGATCGCGTGTTCGACATCATCCGTACCAAGGCCGGCCGTCTGGATGTGCTGTTTGCCAATGCCGGCGGCGGCAACATGCTGCCGCTGGGTCAGATCACAGAAGAACATTTCGATGAGACCTTTGACCGCAACGTAAAGGCCGTCGTCTTCACCGTGCAAAAATCCTTGCCGCTGCTGTCGCGCGGTGCCTCGGTGATCCTCAGCGGATCGACCACGACCACCATGGGCACCGCCGCCTTCAGTATCTATAGCGCAACCAAGGCGGCGGTACGCAATCTGGCGCGCAGCTGGACGCTGGATTTGAAAGAAACAGGCGTACGGGTGAATGTCATCAGTCCAGGACCGATCCGCACTACGGGTCTGGTCGAGCTGGCCGGCAATGACCCGGCGCAGCAACAAGGTTTGCTGGACTATCTGGCCAGCCAGGTGCCGATGGGACGTGTCGGCGAGCCGGAAGAAATCGCCAAGGCTCTGGTGTTCCTCGCGTCGGACGACAGCAGCTATATGAACGGCGCAGAGATGTTTGTGGATGGCGGCATGGCGCAGGTCTAAAGACCGTCCGCCGCGAACTTGAACTTACTTCGCAATGGCGCAGCCGTGGTCAAGCAAGACCTCGGCGCTGCCATGCTCGCCCTTGTCGAAGTTGACCGGCATGTTGATCAGATAGAAGCCCTCATCACCATCCTCAAAACGTCCACCGGTCAGCAGCAGGGATTGGGCGCCCATTGCCGTGGCAGCATGCGCGGTGCGCGCAGCAGCCAGCTTGAATGGATCCTGCGTTTGCAAGGCATCACCGCTCAGCCGCATGACGGAATAGACATGGCCGTCAAGTGTCAGCGGCATCCACTTGCCGAGAGGGTCGCGCCGATGCGCCGATAACCGTTGCGGCAAATCGGCGCGCATGCAGTCGATGTGGATGTGCAGCTGCAACTGGCTGCGTGCTGCGGCGGAGTTGATCTCAAGTCCGACCTGGCTCGACTCCAACGGTCGACCGAGCGCATCGCCGACGCGGTGGCGTTGCTCCCAGGCATAGCGCCAGTAATTGGGCGCATCGGCATGCAGCAGCTCGCGGCTTTCGATACCGGACAGGCGCATGGTCGGGATGAGCAGGTATTGCGCCGCGCCGACGATGTCCTTGAGGATGATGAAACCGCGTTCGCGATCGACCATGGCGCATGGTTTGGGGTCGCCGTTTTTCTCGCTGTTGGGTACGCATTGCTGGCTGACGATCTGCCACAGCGCGTCGGGGTTGGCAGCTTGCGTTGGCGTGCTGCAGCTGATGCAGAGCACGGCACAGAATGTCGCGAATGAAAAAAGACGAAATGGGTACATGATTTGATGTGACGTGATGGTTTGAATCTGCCAGCCTGCTTCATCTTAATGCAAGAATGTGTCGGTCCGGTTACCACTTTTTAGCTGTAAGGATGATGGCCACCTGTGATCGCTGAAAATTCGTCGTCGGCAAATGAACGCAAGCTGCGCTACATTGTAGGCTCCAGCTATCTTGCGCGACGGAGCCTGCATGAACGCCATTCCTACCATTACACTCAGCAACGGTGACCGCGTACCCGCGCTTGGTCAGGGCACCTGGAACATGGGTGAATCGGCCGCCCGGGCTGCCGATGAGGTGCGCGCCTTGCAGCACGGCATCGCGCTCGGCATGACGCTGATCGATACCGCTGAAATGTACGGCGACGGCGGCGCAGAAAAAGTTGTCGGCAGAGCCATTGCCGGCCGCCGCGATCAGGTCTATCTGGTCAGCAAGGTGCTGCCTTTCAATGCTTCGCGTCAAGGCACGATCAAAGCCTGCGAAGCCAGCCTGAAACGCCTGGCGGTTGATCGCATCGATCTCTATCTGCTGCACTGGCGTGGCACGCCGCCATTTGCCGCCACCATTGAAGCCATGGAGACGCTGATCGATCAGGGCAAGATCGGCGCCTGGGGCGTCAGCAATCTGGACAACGAGGACATGGCTGAATTGCTGGAACAAGACAACGGTCATCACGTGCAGGTCAATCAGGTGCTGTACAACCTTTCCCGGCGCGGCGTTGAGTTCGATCTGCAGCCTTATTGCACCGAGCAGAATATCGCCCTCATGGCCTACTCGCCCATCGAACAAGGGCGCATTCTCAAAGATCCGACGCTGACCGCCATCGCCAGACGCCATGGCGCCACGCCGGCACAGGTCGCACTGGCGTGGACGCTGCGCCGGCCGGGGGTGATTTCGATACCCAAGGCGTCTACCTTGCAACATGTGCAAGACAATCGTGCGTGCCTGGACGTGGTGTTGGACGCCGCTGATTTTGCCGAGCTGGACAAGGCATTTCCACCACCGAAAAAACGCCGCCCGCTGGAGATGCTGTAACCGTATTCCAAGGACGAGCACACGAGCGCCGATTCCGCTGGATTCAAAAGCAAGCGGCGGAGTGTTGTCCCAGCGTCTTCTTCCTACACTGTCCGCTGACATGTGAAAGGATGAATCGATGAGTACCGTTGCGGAACGTTCCAATACCATCGCACAGCGCGCGCATGCGCTGCATTGGCAAGAAGTTGGCGCGGAGCTGAATCAATATGGCTGCGCCCGCTTGCCGGCCTTACTGACTCCACAAGAATGCAATGCGCTGATTGCGCGTTATTCCCGCGACGAAATCTATCGCAGCCGCGTGGTGATGGAACGTCATGGCTTCGGACAAGGCGAATACAAGTATTTCAACTATCCCTTGCTGGAAATCATCGGTGAATTGCGCAGTACCTTTTACCCGCATCTGGCGCCTATCGCCAATCGCCGGAACGAGGCGATGGGTATTGACATGCGTTATCCCTCCGCACACGAACAATTCATCGCACGCTGCCATGCTGCCGGCCAACTAAGGCCGACGCCGCTCATCCTCACATATCAGGCGGGCGACTATAACTGCCTGCATCAGGACTTGTACGGCGAACATGTCTTCCCGATTCAGATGGCGATTCTGCTGTCTGATCCCGGACGCGATTTCAGCGGTGGTGAATTCGTGATGACAGAACAGCGTCCACGCATGCAATCACGCGCCGAGGTAGTGCCGCTACGCAAGGGCGATGCGGTCGTGTTCGCGGTCAATGAGCGGCCGGTGCAAGGCACGCGCGGGTTCTATCGTGTGAAGATGCGCCACGGCATCAGCCGTTTACGCTCCGGAAGTCGCTATACGGTGGGCATAATTTTTCATGACGCACTGTAAGTAGTCTGCATCTGTACGTAGCGGGCTTGATGGCTGAATCAGAAATGAAAACGGCACTCTCGCATTAAACGAGAGTGCCGTCATGTTGGCTGTAGTCAGATGCGGTGGCGATGCGCTGCGGTCACGCGGACTTGATGTTGTCCGGCGACAGCGGGATCTTGCGCACACGTTTTCCGGTAGCGGCGAACAAGGCATTCGCAACGACCGGGCCAACCAAAGCCGTTGCCGGCTCGCCGATGCCGCCTGGCTTCTCGGTACTCTTGACCAAAGTCACGTCAATGCGCGGCATCTGCGACATGCGGATGACCGGATAGTCGTGGAAGTTGGTCTGCTGAACGCGGCCTTTGTCGAGCGTGATTTCTGCTCCGAGCGTGGAGGACAGGCCGAAAGCGATACTCGACTCAAGCTGCGCTTGCACCGTATCGGGATTGACCATTTGCCCGAGGTCCGCGACGACCCAGATTTTATGTACGGTGATTTCATTGTCCTTCACCGAAATCTCCGCGACTTGCGCCATGTAGGTGTCGTAGCCTTCCATCAAGGCGATGCCGCGGCTACGCCCTGCCGGCAACGGCTTGCCCCAGCCGGCCTTGGTCGCAGCAGTCTTGAGTACATTGGCGTAACGCGGCTGCTTGTCGAGCAAGGCCAGACGGTATTGATAAGGATCCTTGCCGGCGGCTGCGGCCATTTCGTCGATGAAGCTTTCGTTGGCAAAGGCATTGAGCGCATGGCTGACAGAGCGCCAGTAGCCGACACGCAGGCCGCTGTCGTGTTCGATCAATTCCTGAGTCATGTTGGGGATGTCGTAGCCCACCACCGACGCTTCGGCCATGAACGGATCCAGTGTCCCCTTCGGCAGGCCAAAGGCGCGCTGCGTCACCGATTGCGAAGTCAGCTGGAAAGTCAACGCCACCGGCTTGCCGGACGCATCGAGTCCTGCCGCCATGCGATGGAAGGCCATCGGACGATAGAAGTCATGGGTAGTGTCATCTTCGCGGCTCCACAGCAGCTTGACCGGCTTGCCGACGGCTTTGGAGATCTCTGCCGCCTGCACGGCGAAGTCGTATTCGAGGCGCCGGCCGAAGCCACCACCGAGAAAGGTTGTTTTGACGGTGACGTCTTCCGGTTTCAGTCCCAGCGCAGCGGCGACATTGCCTTGCGTGCCTTGCTGAAATTGTGCCGGGCCGACGACCAGGCATTTGCCATCCTTGTAGTCGGCGGTAAAGTTTTGCGGTTCCATGGTGGCGTGCGCCAGCAGCGGCGACCAGTATTCAGCTTGCATAGTCTTGGCTGCGGTCTTCATGGCGGCGTCGGCGTCACCGGTTTTCTTGATCGGTGTCGGTGCATCTTTGGCGTTGCGAATGCCTTCCATCATGGACGCATTGTCGATCTTTGCGACCGGGCCTTCGTCCCAGGTGATAGCCAGCGCTTCACGTGCTTTCTTGGCATGCCAATAGCTGTCGGCCACGACGGCAACGCCGTCACGAATCTGCACGACGTCAATCACGCCCGGCATGGCCTTGGCTTTGCTGGCATCGAAGCTGGTGACCTTGCCGCCGATGACGGGGCATTGTTCAAGCGAGGCGTACACCATGCCTGGCAATTTGACGTCAATGCCGTAGACCGCCTTGCCGTTGACTTTGGTTGGCGTATCGAGACGCTTGGTGGCCTTGCCGATAATCTTGAAATCCTTGGGATCCTTCAGGACCACATCTTTTGGAACGGGTAGCTTCGAAGCCGCATCCGCCAGTTCGCCGTAGGTCGCCTTGCGTCCACCCGGCCCGATTACCTTACCGTCGCTGACGTGCAACTTGTCGGCGCTGACCTGCCATTTCTCTGCCGCTGCACTGATGAGCATGGTGCGAACCTGAGCCCCAGCGATACGGAGTTTTTCCCAGCCTTCTCGTACCGACGTGGAGCCGCCCGTAAGCTGGCCTCCGAGCAAGGTATTGGTATAGACCTCGCCGACCGGCGCGATCTCGACTTTGACCTTACGAATGTCGACACTGAGCTCTTCTGCAATCAGCATTGGCATGGAGGTGTAGACGCCCTGCCCCATTTCCGAGCGGGCTGAGATCAGCGTGATGGTATTGTCGTCGGCGATATGCACCCACGCATTGGGCGTATGCAATGTGCCGGCCGCTTGTGCCTCGACTATTGCACCTGGCAGACTGACACCTAGCGTCAGGCCGCCACCGACTACTGCCGTGACCTTGAGAAAATCGCGTCGTGTAGTTGTCATGATTTTCTCCTCAGGCCTTACGCATTTCCGCAGCGGCGCTCTTGATGGCGGCACGAATGCGGTTATAGGTGCCGCAGCGGCAAATATTGCCGCTCATGGCGTTTTCGATGTCTGCGTCGCTAGGATTTTTGTTTGTGCGCAGCAAGGCTGCGGCGCTCATCAGCTGTCCCGATTGGCAATAGCCGCATTGAGGCACATCGTGCGCGATCCATGCTTTTTGCAGCGGGTGGGAATTGTCTTTGGAGAGGGATTCGACCGTAGCCACTTTCTTGCCTGCTGCTGCTGACACCGGGGTCTGGCAAGAGCGTATTGGCGCGCCGTCGAGTTGCACGGTACAGGCGCCGCACAAGGCCATACCACAACCGAACTTGGTGCCGGTGAGACCAATTTCATCGCGGATCACCCATAACAACGGGGTGTCCGGTTCCGCCTTCACTGTGACTTGCTTACCGTTGAGGTTAAAGCTCGTTGTCATCTTTTTGCTCCTCCGACGTCCTGTTGGGTAGAACATCGGGGAAGACGTCAATCCGTCCGGATGTCCGTGCCTGGCGCGATCGAGAGTTCTGCGGAGAATCTGGCGGTGGCAGGTTTGCGGGGAGTTTTATCCCAGTCCCGTCTCGATTGCGTTTGCAGATAATAGGCTTATCTGGATTTTTTTGCAGGGAGATTTTTCGCTATTCCCGATTGAATACGGCGCTGGTAGCGGGTTTCGGGATGATGGGAGTGAGCGCTCTTCCTCGTTAGGCACTTTTTCTTCGGTTTATTTTTTATAGTTTCGGAGAGATTTTTGCAGCATTTTTCGATGAGTTGAGCGTAAGGCGCCGGTAAACCCACCTTGATGCTTGTTAGTTTTTTGGGCGGGTTAATTGGCGCGAGCAGGATGCCAATGATGTGGCAGCAGCTCGGAGATGAGGTGGTTCTTCTGGGTGGGCAAACGGG
>Ga0209913_1001189_pt1 | contig 15538 bp, 14 predicted proteins | sample PersoiDNA2013203_FD_185805 | JGI IMG/M metagenome (GOLD analysis project Ga0209913, IMG submission 185805) | Permafrost soil microbial communities from the Arctic, to analyse light accelerated degradation of dissolved organic matter (DOM) -... | ecosystem: Environmental > Terrestrial > Soil >... | reverse complement strand
AGTTATTTCTAAATGAATTGGTGTTGTGATTGGACTCAAGGCAAGGCGATCAGCGCTTCACCCACTACTTTTTTGTCGCCATATTGATTGCTGGCCTGAATCTCGACACGCACCCGGTGCTCGCCGTCCTGGTCCATCTTTTCGACGACACATCCGCTGCAAGTAACTTCGTTGTAGAGGTGCGTGATGCCCACAAAGCGAACATCCAGCTTGCGAATAAGGTCCTGGGTGACCCAGCCGGTCAGCATGCGGCCCAGCCATGCTGCGGTCAGCATGCCGTGACCAAAGACGTCGGGCATGCCGGCTTTGCGAGCGTAGTCGGTGTCGATGTGCAAGGGGACATGGTCACCCGAGGCGCCGGCATACAAGGCCAGCGTGGTGCGGGACAGTGGCGGCAGAACCAGGGGTGGTAACTGCGTGCCCACTTCCACAGCGTTGAACTGGGGATTACTCATTTTTTGCTTCCTGCTGGATTACGAATAACGGTCGAACACCTCATCCTGGCCACGAGCTGGTTCGACTGGTTGACCACCCTGGTTTCTGTCACTAGAAATTCCAGCGCACCGCCCTTCTTGTCGTAGATGTCCGTCACCCGCGACTCGTAGCTCAGGCTGTCACCGGCAAACGCCATCTGCAGGTATTCGAAGCTCTGTTCGCCATGCAGGATGGTTTGCAGGTTGACGCCGAGGTCGGTGATCCAGGATGTGGGATCCGGGTCGTCGATCATCTGCAGGCAGAAGAAATAGGTTGACGGTACCGGCAGCGAGCGGTAGCCTGCGGCTTTGGCCGCTGCTTCGTCAATATAAACCGGGTTGGTCTCGCCAATTGCCTTGGCAAAAAAACGCAACCGCCCTTTTTCCACCTCGGTGGTGATGCGGCCGTAGGTTTTCCCGATATGGGCTTTGTCCAGCATTGTGTCCTCCTAGATTTGGCCGTACATGGTGACGACGGCGGCTCCACCCAGGCCAAGGTTGTGTTGCAGTGCAATCTTGGCGCCCTTGACTTGCGTTCCTTCGGCGGTACCGCGCAATTGGCGAGTCAACTCATAGCACTGGGCCAGACCGGTGGCGCCCAGCGGGTGACCTTTGGACAGCAAACCACCCGATGGATTGGTGACGACCTTGCCGCCGTACGTGTTATCGCCGTCTTCCACAAAACGCTCTGCTTCACCGATGGGGCAGAAACCCAGGCCTTCGTAGGTCAGCAGTTCGTTTTGCGCAAAGCAGTCGTGCAGCTCGCAGACATCCACCTCCTCCGGTCCGATGCCGGCTTGGGCATAGACCTTTTTCGATGCATCGGCAGTCATCTGGAAACCGACCAAATCGATCATTGATCGTGATTCGAAAGAACTGGAAAAGTCGGTGGTCATGGCCTGCCCCAGAATTTGCACCTTGGGCGACAGGCCATGTTTATCTGCAAACGCCTTGGACACCAGCAGGGCGGCGGCGCCACCGCAAGTTGGGGGACATGCCATCAAACGCGTCAGGACACCGGGCCACAGCATCGGGGACTGCATCACGTCCTGTTCCGTCAACTCGGTACGGAACAATGCCAATGGGTTGTTGACCGCATGCCGGCTGGCCTTGGCCCTGATCTTGGCAAAGGTCTCCAGCTTGGTTCCATATTTTTTCATGTGCTCTTGGCCGGCACCACCGAAATAACGCAACGCCAGGGGCAGGCCCGCTCCGCCGGCAATTTCGTCGCACAATTTATCAAAATTGGCAAAGGTGCTGGGCCGGTCGGTCCAGATGCTACCCAGCGCGCCAGGCTGCATTTGCTCGAAACCCACGGCCAAGGCGCAGTCAACCGCGCCACTGGCAATGGCCTGGCGCGCCAGAAACAACGCGGTCGAGCCCGTGGAGCAATTGTTGTTGACGTTGATGACCGGGATGCCGGTCATCCCCACCTCATATAGCGCCCGCTGGCCACAGGTTGAGTCGCCATAGACGTACCCTGCGTAGGCCTGCTGAACGTGTTCATAGCCAACCCCCGCGTCTGCCAGCGCAGCCCGAACGGCTTGTGCGCCCATCTCAAAATAGGGCAGACTGGCCCCAGGCTTCTTGAACGGAATCATGCCGACCCCGGCCACTAAAATTTGCTGTGTCATGGTGAGTATTCCTTTGAATATGATTTCATGCTGGTGCGTTTGCACCATTCTTCATGTGTTGCTGGCGGAACTAATTTGCTTAACCGACGCTGCGCTGCTGTTCTCTCCAGAAGGGCTCGCGCAGCTTGGTCTTCAAAATCTTGCCTGCTCCCGACAGCGGCAAGGCCTCCAGAAAGGCAACGCTTCGAGGGCACTTGTAGTTGGCGATCAAGGTCTTGCAGTGCTCGATGATGTTGTCTGGCGTAGCTTGTGTCCCCGGCTTGAGGACAACAGCGGCGTGAACACGCTCACCCCATTGCTCGTCGGGTATTCCGATCACCGCGCACATCGCCACTGCAGGGTGCTTGAGAGCGGCGTTCTCGACTTCGATGCTGTAGACGTTTTCGCCACCAGTCACGATCATGTCCTTGATACGGTCCACGATGAAGACAAAACCCTCATCGTCCATGCGGCCGCCGTCGCCTGTGTGCATCCAGCCGTTGCGGACGGCCGCAGCGGTCTCCGCCGGTTTGTTCCAGTACCCGAGCATGACACCTGGACCGCGCACCGCCACCTCACCGACCTCACCACGTGGTACCTCTTTGCCTTCAGCATCCACAATGCGAACTTCGGCCAGCGTGCAGGCGGTCCCGGCAGACCGAAGCTTGCCTAGTGCCCGCTGCTCGTTGAGGTGATATTGCGGCAGTAGAAGGGTTGCAATGGGAGAAAGCTCTGTCATCCCGTAAGCCTGACAAAAGCCGGTCGAAGGCAGTGCCTTCATCGCGCGGTCAATCACTGCTTCGCTGATGGGCGAGGCACCGTACAAAACGCAGTTGAGGCTGTCAAGCTTGTAGCGACCAATTTCCGGATGGTCCACCAACATCTGAATCATGGTCGGCACCAGCAAGCTCGCCGTGATCTGCTCGCCCTGGATGACTTCCAGGACCCCGACCGGGGTGAAGCTGGGAATCATTACATGCGTGGCCCCAGCCGCCAACAATGCATTCATGAAGGCGCCATCGGCCAGATGAAACATCGGTGCGGCGTGCAGGCCCACGCTGTCTGGCGCGACCACGCCATTGGCCAGTACGGTCAGGCAATTGCTCGCCAGGTTGGAATGGGACAGCATTACACCCTTTGGAAAGCCAGTGGTGCCGCCGGTGTAGAACACACCCGCCAAGTCACTGCCACTGCGGTAGGCGTCCTCGACAGGCGTGGCATCCGCAATCAATGCCTCATACGACAGCATACCGATGGGCGGCTCGCCATCGCCCGCATGAATCAACACTTTCAGTGACTTGCAGCTGTCTTTCAGTCCTTGCGCCATGGCTTGGAAGGTGTCGTCGACGATCAGTATTGCAGTTTCGCAATCGTCAAGTGAATATGCAATCTCGGCCGGGCTCCAGCGGATATTGGCCGGATTGACGGCGCCGCCCGCCCAGTACACGGCCAAGTAATATTCCAAGTATCGGTCGGAGTTGAGTGACAGCATGCCCACTCTGTCACCCGCTTTCATACCAAGCCCACGTAACGCGCCAGCCAGTTTCGCGACCCGCCCAGCGAGTTCGGCAAAGGTGCGTTTTCTGCCCTGAAAGATGGTGGCAACGCCGTGCGGCTTCTGCTGGTGTGCCCGGTGCAGACCTTGCGTAAGGTACATGGTGATTCTTCCTTTCGTGATTGCCGCTCGAAACAACAACCGAATTGATATTGAGGTGCGCGATGTTACCGTCCGGTCAGTAACTTGTCTAATAGGTACTTTCCCTTACTGCTAGAATCGTCAACAATGAAAACTGTCACGAATAACGCCACGCCCGGTCAAGTTACTCCCGAGCGGAGCGCGACTCCGGCAGGGTCAAGCAATATCCGATGGGGGAATGGAATTCAGAGCAGGGACGAGCAAGGGGGCCTTAAGCGGTTTGCCATTCTGCGTACCGCGGCAGAGCTATTCAACGAGCGCGGCTTTTACGAGACATCGCTTAATGAGCTTGCGAAGCGCCTGAACGTCACCAAACCCAGCCTTTACTACTACTTCAAAAACAAGGATGACATCCTGCTTCAAATCCTGAGTCAAGCGGTCATTGAATTTCAGCCGGCCATGAACCTGGCCGAACAATCTGGTCTATGTGGGCTAGAAAAACTCAAAATCTTCATCACTCAATACACAGCCGCCATGACCGGCGTTTTCGGAAAATGCATGGTGTTGTCAGGTTTAGGCCCTCTGGAGCCATCGAGCAGAGATGAACTCACCCCGACGTTCCGGCGTTTGGACACCTTTGTCAGGAAACTCTTGAATGAGGGCATACAAGATGGCTCGATCGCGACTTGTGACACGAAAATCACTGCGTTCTCGATATTTGGTGCCATGCACTGGCTGGCGAGATGGTACCGCCCGGATGGAGAACTCAACGCCCAAGAAATTGCGGATCGAGTGATCACCCTCTTTGAATTGGGACTCAAACCTATTGGAAGTCGTCTGAAGTTCCTCTGAAGTCTCTGGTACGGTCGGTCCTCTGACCATCTTAAGGCGGGATGTTTGTGCAACGACTCTTCGTCCATTTAGGGTCCTGTCGTCCCTGAAGACATAACGAGTAAGGTTAGATCGTGCGAAGTCACGATCTGAACCGTTTGTTGGACGAGTCCGGACCAGGCCAAAACTTCGCCCGACACGCCATGGGATTCTTGCAAGGCCAGCAGTTGTTCTTGCGCAGTCCAGTCCTGGGGACGCTTCTCTTTGGTTGAACCGACAGCCGGTGTAGCTGACAATCCTCTCTTCATCCAGTTTTTGGCCGTGTGGTAGTTGACGTTGATATCCAGCGCGACTTCGCGCACCGTGCGCTGGCCACGGGAAAGTAGCTTGACCACGGCTTGTTTGATAAAGGCTTCGGAATATTTTGATTTCATTTTGTCGGTACTTCTAAAAGAATAATTTTTAGAGGCGACAACTAGTCGGACACAGGGGGATGGCGCTTATGACGAAGCGCCGACCTACGAGACCATCGCGCTACGTGACCCGCTGATAGAAGTTGTCATATCGCCGCGCGCCACAGCGCAGCCGAGCGCGCAATTCGAGACAAAGCCGTGCACGCGAGACACGCACCTGCTGATGATCCAGAGCCTGGGTCGACTGGATTGGCAGGAAGCCACGGGCTACGGCAAGCGCGCCTTGGTGGAGGCCACGATGGGTCGCTACAAAGCCATCATCGGACCAAGGCTGCGCGCACGCCACTGGGATGGACAGCAAACTGAAGCGACCATCGCAGTGGCGGTGCTCAACCGCATGCTGGGCGCTGGACGCCCGAACTCCGTGCGCACTTCAGCCATGGCGCCATAACCGCCGCGGGGCTGGGGTAACCTCGTCTTCGTCGTCGTCTTCGTCAGCATCCGTGCAACAACGCTCAGCTAGATGATTTTCAGAACCTGAGCAGTTACTATCGTCTTTTTGATAGATTCTTGAGAAAAGCCTCCGACCATGACTGAAAACCCGCCTCAGCGAGAACGACTCGAGAAGCCGACGCTGATCTATCCGTTCGCGGCACCACCCGATGTTGGCAAGGTGTTGGAGATCGCGCCCGGCGTGGTCTGGATGCGCATGCCTCTTCCCTTCATGCTGAATCACATCAATGTCTGGGGTCTTGAAGACGATGATGGCTGGGCCGTAGTTGACACCGGCATGGGTACCGACGAAACCCTGGCCGCATGGCGCGCGCTGTTTGCCACCGCCACAGAGCAGCGCCCACTGACAAGGGTCTTTGGTACCCATATGCACCCGGACCACATCGGTATGGCGGGCTGGCTAACGCGCAAGTTCAACTGCCGTCTGTGGATGACCCAGCTTGAATACCTGAACTGCCGCGTGTTGACGGCAGACACGGGCCGCGAAGCGCCTGAGAATGGCGTCACGTTTTACCGCAAAGCTGGCTGGAGCAGTGGGGCCATTGAGGACTACCAGGCCCGCTTCGGCAACTTTGGCAAGCGAATCCATGCTCTGCCCGACAGCTATCGGCGCATCGTAGATGGCGAAGAGATCAAGATTGGTACCAACACATGGCGCGTTATCGTCGGCACGGGCCATTCGCCCGAACACGCCTGCCTGTACTGCGTCGATCTGAAGTTGTTGATCTCGGGTGACCAGGTATTGCCCCGTATCTCTTCCAATGTATCGGTCCACCCGACCGAGCCGGACGCCGACCCCATGCGTGAGTGGTTGGAGTCATTGGCAAAGGTCAAGCGCGAGGTGCCTGATGATGTGCTGGTATTGCCTTCACACAACGACTGTTTTCGCGGACTGCACGCCCGACTGGACTACCTGGCGGCGTCGCAGGAGCGCACGCTGGACCGTTTGCGCAAGACGCTCAAAGAACCCAAACGCGCCGTCGATGTTTTTACCGCCTTGTTTGGCCGCAGCATTGACGAGACGGACGGCGGCCTGCTGAACCTGGCCACGGGCGAGAGCCTGGCCTGCCTGAACTATTTGTTGCATCGCGGTGAGGCCCAAAGTGAGCTGGATGACACCGGCGTGGCCAGGTATCAAATGCTCTGATCGACGGCTTGTTGGTCCTTAGGGCACTTTGCTGTCAATCACGCTGCAAAAACAGCATGACGGGTTTGTAGTAGCGTTACCGGGTATTGGCCAGGGGCTGCTTACTGGAAGCTCATTCAGCAATAAGTCCAACTGCTCGCGCCAGGACCACCGCCTGTTCTCGTTGCTGAACTCCAATCTTGCCGAAAATGCTTTTTAAGTGCGTTTTCACCGTTTCTGCGGATATGTTCATCGCCCGCGCCACTTCCTTGTTGGACTGGCCTGACGCAACCAACATCAGGACGTCGCGCTCGCGCTCAGTGAGCGTCCCGGCAACGCCTGTCTTGTTGGCCTTGTCCGCTTCATTTGCGTCCACGGCCAACAGACGACGAACGCTGGTGGCAAGCTCGGCATTGCAGTGGCTACTGACCAAAAAGCGTGGCAGGATGGCCTGCAGATCGCCTCCGGCGTCCAGAATGCTGCGGTTTGCACCAATGCGCTGCGCTGCCAGTAATACCTCGCGCAGCGTCTCAAAGCCCGCATCACGCTCGTCGTCCGCCATATGTGCCAATACCAGTGAAGTACCCGTCTGAATGGCACGCAAGTCGTTGCGCTCCGACCTCGCAAGCTCGAAGAGACGCGTCAGTGCAATGCGGGCCTCGCTGGCACGTCGATCAGCCAATGCGACCAACGCCTGCCCCCAGTCGCGAAAAACAAGCAAGTCGGTATGCGCGCCTGATGGCAAAGTGGCTTTCAGTGCTGCCAGTCGCGCCAAACGAACACCTGTCGCGTTGGCTTCGTCGAGTCGGTTCTCGCCAATGAGCCGCTTCAACCGTTCCAGCAGCATGGCGCCGACTAGCCTGTCCCAGCCTCGGTTGTATCCAATAGCCTCTGCATGCCCGATCAGCTCAAAGGCGCGTTCGCATTGTCCTTGGCACCACGCGATTCTGGAAAGAACCAAGTAGGTCTGCATGACGCTCTCAAGAATTGCAATGTTGTCTGTGAGGGAGACCAGCGGGTGTAACAATGCCCCTGCCTCCTCAAGCCGGCCTTGCTCATAATGCAGCATGGCCAGCAACGGTGCAGCCAGAGCAGCAGAAACCGACTGAGTGCCGGCATGCATCTCGGCCTGCCGCAAGGCCTCACGGGCATGGCGCTCGGCCAAGCCAAGACGCCCCTGTTCCATTTCAACATAGCCGAGAATCACTTCGCGATACACGGTGGAAAAGACATTGCGCCGATCCTCTTCAAAAGAGTAGGGCTCCCAAGGCTGTTCGTAAACACCGGCCCAGTCGCGGCTTACCCAATGTACGTATCGCATGACATTGGAGACCACGTTGAACGTCCATGCATCACCCTGCACGCCGAGCTCGCGCCATGCGCGCGCCAGTTCACCAGCGCGAGCCGAATCGTCTTGCAGCCCCGCGGCCACGGCGTGAACTGCCAAACATTGGGCTTGTGCATCGGCGTGACCCGTGACGAGTGGGTTCGCACGCTCAATCTCCGCCAGTAGCGGCACGGCATCCTCGTAGCGCATGGCCAGAGTCAGCCCCCACGCCACGGCCAACTGCACGCTTGGCTGTGATCGCAGCAGCTCCGCAGGGAACTGGCGACGCCAACCCACAAGCGTCATTAGATCGCCCGTTTTTACCAATGCCATGCAGCAGTGCACCATCCATTCGATGGCCTGGGTACTGTCGCCGGCTGCCAAGGCATGTCGCACAGCATCGGTCCAGGCGGACTGGCACGCGCACCACTGCGCAGCACGACGGTGCAACTGGACTTGGTCGATCTTCAGTCGCTGAGTAAGCGGGCCACGCAAATAGTCGCGCAGCAGTTGGGGGTAGCGCAGCCATCGACCTTCGCTGTCCAGTGGCTCGACCAACTGGTTAACCTGCTCGAGCTGGTCAAGAAGCTCGGCGCTGTTTTCTTGCGCAGTCACGGCATTGCACAAATCCACGGTCAGATGTTCAAGCACAGCTGTTTGGGCCATGAAGCGAACCGTGTCGGCTGGAATACTTGCCAGAAGATCTTCAATTAGGTGCGTGAAGACACGCGACGCGCCGGAAGCACTTGTCTCGAGTACCCCTGCACCACCCGGCCCAAGCGCTGCGATACGCAGGGCCGCAGCCCATCCACCTGTACTGGCATGCAACTGGACAATTTGCGCTGCAGTGGGTGGCTGTGCGCAGGCTGTGCGCAGGAAATGGTCCGTCTCATTGGGGTCGAAACGTAGTGCATTGGCATCGACATTGAGCCATTCACCGTGCGCACGCAGCCGCGACAACATCAATGGCGGTGCTTCTCGAGAAGTAATCACCAGATGCACGGTCGGCGGCGCATGCGATACCAAGAATGCCATAGCGTCGTGAACGGCGGAATCGTGGATCCACTGGAAATCGTCCAGCACCACAAAAACTTCCCCCTGCACCTTTTCCAGATCGTTCACTAGCAGCGAGACCACGGCACGTGGTGCGGCCAGCACGCTGCCTTGTAATAGTGCCAAGGCGGATTGACCAACGCCTGGTCCAAGACGATCCACCGCATGCGCCAGGCCATGCATGAAACGCACCGGTTCATCGTCATCCTGCTCCAAACTCAGCCAGGCGCAATGGTGACCGCTCGCAAGCCAGTGGGTCGTCCAAGCGGCGGCCAGGGTGGTCTTTCCAAAGCCACCCGGCGCGGTAAGTGTGACCAATCGTGCGAATGAAGCTGCAGCGCGCACGACGTCCAGACGCGCACGATCTATTGCTCCGCGAGGTGCGCGCAAGGAGTTCACCTTGGTACCCACCAAGGTTTCGCTTGAATTGATTTCCATAGTCTTGCGCAATCTAGCGCAAAGCTCCAGACGCGCCCATAGGGGTTTCCCTTCTCCCCCAGTCTACCCCCCGATGCATCCCCCATCGACCACCTATCGGACACCCGCTACGGGGGATGGTCGGAACGCAGGGTGGCACCTAGCATTGAATCGAGCTGCAGATTGAAGCAGCGAAACACGCCGCTACAGCGGCAAATCATCGACAAAAGGAGACAGACTATGACCAGCGCGTATGTACCCCTCACCCCGCTAGGGGCTGAGCCCGAATTCAATGATATGGCTGCGGCAGTGCAGGCAACCGCCAGGCGCTTTGCACAAGAGGTGATGCGTCCCGTTGGCAAGCAACTCGACCGCATGTCGCCAGAACAGGTGATTGCGGCAGATTCGCCCCTATGGGGGGTGTACCAGCAGTTTGCGGCTCTAGGTTTCGGGCTCGATAACTTGTTGGCCATGGAGCCGGGCGATCGGGCCCGCATCATGTGCATTCTGTTCGAGGAGCTTGGTTGGGGTGACTCAGGACTGGCCGTGTCCATCGGTGCCGGCATGATCCCCGCGATGATCAGCACAATGCTGGGCAACACTTTCTGCCGGGGACTGGCCAGCGATGACAAGTTGGGCGTCTGGTTGATCACCGAGCCGGACCATGGCACGGACTCGCTGGACCCTGACCGCAAGATTTTTCACCCACAAGGCAATTACGGTCGCCCAAACTGTGTCGTCACGATCACCGACGACGAACTGGTCATCAGCGGCCAAAAATCGGCCTGGGTGTCTAACGGCACTATTGGTCAGGTTGGACTGCTTTATGCTGCAGCCGACACCGGCAACGGTCCAGACACACAGCATGGCGCGGTGGTCATGGTGCCCATGGATACGAAGGGAATTTCACGCGGAAAGCCACTTGACAAGATGGGCCAACGTGCGCTGAACCAGGGTGAAGTGTATTTTGACAATGTGCGTTTGTCCAAAGAGCACTTGCTGGCCGGCCCCGATCAGTACCAAATGGCCACTTATCTGGTGCACACCATGGCAAACGGCCTGATGGGTGCAATCTTCACAGGCTGCGCACGCTCATCGTACGACCTGGCGCTGGCTTATGCGCATGAGCGCAAGGCGGGTGGTGTGCCCATCATCCGTCACCAATCGGTCGCGCAAAGGTTGTTCCACATGTTCCGCAAGGTGGAGGCCGCCTGCGCCTTGACGCGCCGCGTCGTGCACTACAACTTCCAGACGCCGCAACTTGCCTTGCAAGCCGCCATGGCGGCCAAGGTCAACGCGACACAGACTGCTTTTGAGGTCGCCAGCGACGCGCTGCAAATGCACGGCGCTAACGGACTGACACGGGATTACCCGGTCGAGAAAATATTGCGTGATGCGCGTGCTTCGCTGATTGAGGACGGCTGCAACGAGATTCTTGCCATCAAGGGTGGCTACTGCCTCACCAACCCCGACCTGCTTTAACCCAAAGCCTTTTCCCACACCAACGACAGGAGATAGAAGATCATGACTACCAATTACCAAGTGGTGCTGTATGGCGCCAGCGGCTACACCGGCAAGCTCACTGCGTGGAAGCTGGCCAAACGCGGCATCCCGTTCATTGCTGCAGGACGTGATGCTGCCCGCCTTGCCGCAGAAATGGAAAAAATTCCTGAACTCAAGGGCCACGACTATAAGTGCGTTAGCGTCAAGCACGACACCGCCTCGCTGACCGAGCTGCTCAAGGGCAAGAAAGTAGTTCTAAATATCGTCGGGCCCTTCATGCAATTGGGCCTGCCAGTGGTGCAAGCCGCGCTGGCTGCCGGTTGCCACTATTTCGACACTACGGGTGAAACCGACTGGATCATGCGGCTGAAAAAGGAATTCGGTGCAGCTTCGCAGAGAAGGAGCTCGCACTGTGCCCGGCCAACTCCTATATGTGGGCCGAGGGTACGCTGGCAGCAGAGATTGCGCTGGAAACCCCGGGCGTCGACTCGCTGGACCTGTTGTACTACGGCGACTCTGAGGTAAGCGTGGCATCGACCATGTCTTTTCTGCGCATGTGCACCAAGCCGATGTACTACCTTAAAGGCGGTGCGCTCGTGCAGTGGCCTTGGGCCACTGCCTATGACGTCACCGTTCCAGGCATTCACCGGGTTCTCAAGGCGTTGCCTTGGGGTGGTGCTGGAGAGCCTGTGTGGTACGAAGACGATCCACGCGTGAAGAACTGTTCGGTTCTGTTCTCATTGGGAAATCAGGAGATGTTCATGGGCATCGTCGGGCTGCTACAGCAATTTGAGACGGACCATCGGCACCTTGACGCTGCGGCACAGGAAGAGGTGACCAACGCCATTGGCAAACAAGTGACGCAGGTGGAGCCGCCTCGCGAGGTGCCCGAAGTGCACCGCAACGTCGTGTCCTGCCAGGCGCGTGGCAACACAAAGTCGGTCAGTGTCATCCTGCGCGGTAGCTGCGCTTACGCACAGACAGGCGTGTTCGCGGCCGAAGCCGCGATGCGCGTGCTGGCCGGCAAGCACAAGGCTGTGGGATTTGGCTCGGGTTCGGCCATTTTTGGGGCGCGGCAGCTGCTGGCGGCCCAGGCCGAAGAAGGCTATCTCTCCTACGAGATCAAGCAACAGTAAGACGCGCGACATGATGCAGACCTGCTGAGTCGGGTCTGCGTCATTACCCCCGCAGGCTTCACGGCGCAATCGAAGCGTCACCAACAAGGCAGGATATGAGCAATTCCATTTACGTTGCCGGAATCGGCATGACGCCCTTCGGCAGGCACATCTCTTTAAGCGTCAAGGACCTCACGCGACTGGCGGTCGAGGCAGCACTCACCGATGCGGGCTGCGACAAATCGCAGCTGCAAGCGGCCTACTTTGCCAATTCGACGCAGGGCCATATGGATGGTCAGCACATGATCCGTGGCCAACTTGCGCTGCGTGCTATGGGCCTTCAGAGCTTGCCGGTGGTGAACGTAGAGAATGCGTGCGCCAGCGCCAGTACGGCATTCCAGATGGCGGTGAACCATGTGCGTGCCGGCGCAGCGGACATTGTGCTTGCGGTGGGTTCCGAGAAAATGTTTTCTGCCGACAAAGCGCGCACATTTTCCGCCTTTGACGGTGCCTGGGATGTGCACGATAGAGAGGCAGGGCGAGAGCGTTTGCTTCAGATGGGTGCTGGCGTCGAGCCACCACCCGGCAGCGTCTCCACCAGTCCCTACAGTGTGTTTATGGACATTTATGCAGCAATGGGGCGCATGCACATGCGCGAGTACGGCACAACGCTACGCCAGTTCGCCGCCGTTTCGGCTAAGAACCATGGGCACTCGGTACACAACGTCAACTCTCAGTACCGCAATGCCTACACCATCGAGCAGATCTTGGCCGCTCCGCCCATCACCTACCCGTTGACGCTGCCAATGTGTTCACCGGTAAGCGATGGTGCCGCCGCAGCTATCGTTTGCAATGAAGCGGGCTTGAGGAAATTACAGGGCCGGCGTGAGCGAGCGATCCGAGTGCTGGCCTGTGCGCTGCAGACTGGAAGTGACCGCAGCGCCACTGACCTGGAGCACCACCTGGTGCGTATTGCGTCGCGCAGAGTCTACGAGCAAGCTGGCATCGGTCCCAAGGACGTAAGCGTGGCCGAAGTGCACGACGCCACCGCAATTGGTGAAATCCTGCAATCTGAGTTGTTGGGCTTGGTGCCCGTGGGCCAAGGCGGCCCTGCCGCCGAACGGGGGGAGACCACGATTGGCGGACGCATTCCAATCAACCCATCCGGCGGCCTCGAATCCAAAGGCCACCCCATTGGTGCCACCGGTATAGGGCAGATTTTTGAGCTTGTGACCCAATTGCGTGGCGAGGCCGGAGCGCGCCAGGTAGACGGCGCCCGCATCGCCATCGCCGAGAACGGTGGGGGCCTAGCTGGCGTGGAAGAGGCCGTGGCCTGCGTGACGCTGTTGGGGCACTGAACATCAACGCCAAAAGAGATTTCTATATGACGACCCTTAGTGAAAATATTCTGGCCAACCTGATCGCCAACCGCGCAGCAGCCATGCCGGACTTCGACGTCCTCACCATCGAAGGTGCTGGCGTCTGCCCTGATGAGGTGCGCAACTACCGAGATATTTGGGGCAATGGTCGTCGCATGGCACAGGTGTTGCTGGATCTGGGCGTTCAGCCCGGCCATCGTTTCGCACTGCTAATGGCCAACCACGCCGAGTTTGTTGAGGCCATGGTGGCGGCCAGCATCGTGGGGGCGGTGGTGGTGCCAATTGATCCGCGCGCCAAAGGCGATAAGCTGCATTTCATGCTAAGCAACGCGCAGTGCAGTGGTGCATTCATAGCCGACTACGCGCTAGGCAATCTGCAGCCATTGCGTGCCACGCTACCCGGTCTACGCTGGGTCATGGGCTTTGCGACCAATGAGGGCACGCGCCCCTTGTTGGACTATCCCGGCATTGTGGATTGGGTGGCTGCAGCGCCAACGAACGCGCCAGATCTTCCCGTGCTAACCACTGACCCTGATAGCCCGCTGGAATTGATCTTTACCTCAGGAACGACCGGAGATCCCAAGGGCATTGTGCTGACGAACCGCCGCTACTGCGACACCTCGCTGTTGGCAAAACGTCTGTTCGGCTATCGCGATGACGACAAGCTGTACTCTGGTTTATCGCTGACGCACGCCAATGCGCAAGTCCTCACGCTCGGCGCGGCGCTGGCGTGCAAGCTGCGTTGTGTTCTTTCACGGCGCTTTACCAAGTCACGTTTATGGAACATCACCCGCAAGTATGGAGCGACCAGCTTCACCTTATTGGGCGGCATGACCACCGCCGTCTACGCAGAGTTGCCAAAGCCAGACGATGCCGAAAACCCGGTTCGTTTCGTTGTCTCGGCAGGCATGCCTGCGGTCATTTGGGGGGAATTCGAGCGTCGTTTCAATGTGCAGGTTCTTGAGTTCTATGGTGCGGCAGAAGGGGGCTTGAGTTTCAATCACCCGGGAGCTGGACCGGTTGGCAGCATTGGAAAGGTGGCTCCGACACTCAAACATCGCATCGTGGATGACCTAGGCAACGATGTGCCGCGTGGCGTACCAGGCGAATTGTTGTTTCGTCACGTCAATGGAGATCCCTTCGTGGTTGAGTATTTCGGCAATCCTGAAGCGTCAACCAAAAAGTGTGCCGGCGGTTGGTTGCATATGGGTGACGTCGTCCACGAAGACGAAAACGGTTGGCTCTTTTTTGACTACCGTAAGGGAAATGGCATCCGACGGAACGGCGAGTTCATTGACACCACCTTCATTGAAAAGGTAATTGCCGAGTCAGGCTTGGTCGATGATGTCTACGTCTACGGCATTGAGAGCGCGAATATGGTGCCAGGCGAAAAAGACGTCGTCGCTGCCGTTGTGGCTAAGAACGCGGCCACGTTTGACCCACAACAGCTGTTTGAATCCTGCAGGGGCAAACTCGACGCCAGTCTCCTACCCGGATTCATCCAGGTGCTCGCCCAGATTCCAAAAACAGCTTCCGAAAAACCGCAGGACCGTTTTCTAATCGACGCGTTCAAGCAGGACTCGCACGCGGTTTACCGCCGAGTCTAATCTGCTGACCTGCACAACGGGTGGACGTGCGCATCAGCCAATCAACTGGTTGCGAGTTTTCTGGAAGTTGAAATTGTCTACCAGGCCGCATGAACATTGGGTTTGAGTAAAACCTGCTCGTGCTGGCAGAATCCGCTTGCTTTGACTGTTCGCGGATCAGCGATGTCTGAATTTATGCGAATTTCGATGTTTGAACCAAAATTCATCACATACCCGGCAGGGGGTTGGCCACAACCAGGCACCGGCCCACATCTGTGTAATCGAAAGAGTCATGCACGTGTCCGTGCCGCCACAGCTGCTGGGATTGATCGGGACCTAGCTCAGTTTGCCCCCTTGCCGGATCTGGTCGCTGGATTGGTGTAAAAACGCAAGCCGGTCGAGGACGCGCTCGGGGTGGGCATCAACCGGAATTTCGACGTGACGGAACTGCCCCGGCAGACACGGGGGCGCGGAACTGTCGGCCCAGAACGACGGCGGCGTAGAGATGCCGGTTCGCGCAGCGAGCCCACGCGGTGCGATAAAGAAGCCAACG
>Ga0209913_1001188_pt1 | contig 15543 bp, 11 predicted proteins | sample PersoiDNA2013203_FD_185805 | JGI IMG/M metagenome (GOLD analysis project Ga0209913, IMG submission 185805) | Permafrost soil microbial communities from the Arctic, to analyse light accelerated degradation of dissolved organic matter (DOM) -... | ecosystem: Environmental > Terrestrial > Soil >... | reverse complement strand
GCACCGCTTAGTAAGGAAATGAAGAGCCAGAACGCGGCGTAGGTCGATGCCTTGCGCGCGGTATCAGCAGCCATGAACCATGGCGGTCTGTGCACCATGCAAACTGGCTCGTGCGCGGGCATCGGTCGACGCTTTCCCGCGAGTTAAGCGGAGCATGAGAGGGACAACCACCCACTAGTACGAGACCTAGGTCAATCGCAACTCTGCGCCTTGAGTAAAAGACCGCTCTGGCACCCTATGTTTGGTTTTCACGACGGCGGCAACGGCTGCGGGGTGTCGATGCCTCAAGATCTCAAAGGGAGTCACTGCGCGAAATGGAGCACACGGCTCGGTCATGGAAGTGTGATTTTTCAAGGCAGGCGACCTGTCGATGTTTCGCCGCGCACAATCCTGTCCTGTTCACTGGGCGTGACTGTAGGCCTGCCGGCCACATAGAAGCCCGCGCCACCTATGAGCACGATGAGAGCAAGCACACACAGAATTGCCATGGTTTCTCCTTTGCAGTGCGCATTCAAGCAAGACGCCTCGCAAGCCTACAGACTCGGGAGCCAAAGAGGTAAGCATTTCCCTGCTTAGTTTTAACGATGCCGGGGGCATTAACAAGTACAGGGACACCCTCAACACGGCAAATCAGCTTTCGCCGTGGCATCTACGGGAATTGCACCGCGTCTGTCTTTGCACGCAACGCACTCTTGATAGCCAAATGAGTGAGCGGTAGTTGATCAAGATGGCCCAGTTTCGCCTTGAGCTCCGGCAACCGCTGGTAGATCTGCCAAAGCTTCACCCGGCGACCCGGCGCTTCGTTCGCCAACTTCAAAGACACGTCGGCCACCTCGTCCGCAAGAGCTCGGTCCCTGCCGTCCCAATCTAGTCTTGAGGCTCCTGGATCTCTTTGAATACTGAACTGTTGTGCCTGCGCCAACATCCATTCGCGATCATTCCGATAGAGCCAAGCATAGATGTCAGGCCTCGCTAGGCGCACAGCATTGACGCCGGAGTTCGGGTTAGCCGCAAGCAGCCTGCTCCAAGTACTTCGAGCGCGGGTTTGCACCTTAGCATTCCGGGCAGCCGTCCATGCCGCTCGCAAGCCGACCTCTGTACGCAGCAATCGGGTCACAGACTCTATCGATACGCCGCCCAACGTGGCCACATCACTCTTAGCAGCTCCTCGCATCAACGCAGATTTCATCCTCGATCGGACATCGTCTTTCAGGACACTCGGCCTCTTGTTGGTTGAAATGCCCTCACGTGCTAACCACGCCATGCCTGTATGCGGATCTATGCCTAATTGCCTCGATGCTGCAGACACGCTGAGACCAGAGGAGACCAAGCCCAAAAGTACGGTCTGCCGGTGATCATTGCCCGGCTCGCCAGGCCGCGTGTCCATCGCTGGCTCTGCTTGCCGCAATGACTGAGCTGATCTGCTCATTGCATCAACGAAGCTGAGAGCATCGCCAAAGAGCCATCCAATCAATGCCAGGTGACGCAGAGGATGCAGCCCACCGCGCGGCTCATACGAGAGCCGCGCGACCTCACGGGCTGCGGCCTCCGGCGTTTCGGGCAACGCCCGCAACTCATCGATCTGACGAAGTGGCACCAGAAATTCTGAATACTGCCTACCGACTTCCTTGTGGGTCAGTCGGCCCCGGGCGCGTCCACGAATCAACCCCCTCTCGCGCAACGCCAAACGATAGGTTTCGGAGACTTGAACGGGGTCGAAGCGTATCCCCGCAGGCTGTGACCAAAGCCAGATAGACAGGTTCGCGCCGCGCCTCAGCGCCGAGACGTCTGCGGGATGACTCACAGGCTGGGTCAAATGAGATGCATCTGGCAAATGCCATTGAAAGCGACCGACGCCCGATGCCTTCAAATCAGACTGCCAAAGTACTTCGCCATGCGCTGGACAGATCCATACCCCCGGCAGTTGGTGCTCCAGGTGCCAATAGGCGCCACCCCATGCCGGGCGATCTGAAGCCATGCAAGTGGGACAGGCTTTGAGAGGGTGGTTAGCTCTGAATCTACTGGTCAGTAGTCCCAACTGAAACTTCAAGCTGCCAATCGAAGGCCCTGTCATGCTTTCGATAGTGGCCGCCTCGACAACACGTGTTGAGAAGGGCAAATAGAACGGCAGGACGGTTCGGCGACGGATGATGGTCTGCGCATCACCCAGCTGCCCCTTCGTCACTTCGACAAAGTAACCAACCCTACTCGGAAGGTCATGCGCAGAGCCCTGGCTTCGGTGTCCGAACAACTGTTGACACGTGGAGGAGGACTTGAAGTTGTTGGACAACCAATGGTGCCGGCTGCAAAGACTGAACAAAGACTCATCTGGCAGCCACGCCTGCGGAATGACGCCGTCAAATAGATCACAGGGCGCGCTCGAAGTCATGTCAACGTGGTCAATAGCGGGCAGCTAGCCGACAGGGCGCTGCTGCTTCCTGCTTGGGAGCGAAACGACGTTGCCTTGATAACCCTGGGATCCTCGAAAGGCCTGCCCTTGCTCAGGGTCTTCAACTGCCTCCTTATTGGACTGATCCAACTGCCATGCCCCCGCCAACAGCAATAGAAAGGCCTGGCCCAACCAAATGAGTCGCGCCGGAAAAGGTGAACTTGGCCAGACAAGAAACGCCACGACGATGCAAAAGGGTGCCAGACAAAAGAAGCCAATCGCATTTCGAAAGCTGCGCTGACCTGGTGGCGGCTTTGGTGGTGTTGGGGGAAGAGGTTCCAAAAAAGACTGCATTGCCTCTGTCAGCAATCCAACCACGTCTGCTGACGTTGCTTTGGAGTCTGGTGTGTCACTCATATCCGACGTTCCTCTTACAACACCCGCTGTCAGGCCATTAAACGCAACGTGTCATCCATGGCTTGCATGTCCGTGCCCCCTTTCGCAGCCAAACTTTGATACAGGATTTTCAGCAGGAGCATTTGTTTGGTCGGAGGAACAGCAATGGCGTTCGCGAGAGCCCAATCTTGGATGCCCGTCAAGATAACTTCAACAAGACTCCAATCAACCAACTGCGCAGCAGCGACCGAAGAACGCTCCCCAGTCATCACAAACATGAAGTCAACGCCTTCGGCTTTGCCCAAAGTCATCAAGCGTTCAACGTCAAGCGCGGCACGGTCTCCTTCGATCGCGGCGTAGCCTGACCGCCCCAATCCGATCGACCGAGCGAAGTCATCTTGACTCCGTCCAAGACGTCTCCTCTCCTCTGCCAGTCTTTTTCCATACATATTGCAAATCCGTCAATCATCTATTAAATTGTCAAAAGTTCAATAAATTATCAACGACTGTGACGCATTTTTCAACACTGCGAACACCATCAGAGGCACAGGCGTGGCTGGAGCGTCATGGAGTGACTGCATCGCAGTGGGCGAGGGCGCACGGTTTCTCCCCGGCTATCGTGTTCGCGCTTCTTAGTGGCCGGACACACGGTCGGCGCGGACAAGCGCACTTAGCAGCGGTGGCACTTGGCATGAAGCGCGCTGCGCCTGAGGATGAGACCTCGCCATTGGCTGATGTTCCTGCACCAGGACTCCAATCAGGGTCAAAGGCCTTGCCACGAGCTCATGAACCAGCTCTTCACCTGTCCGGAGGCCCTTCGATGACCTGACACACAAGATGTGAGGGCACAAAGCACAACACCCGCGATCCCCCTGGCAGGGGATCACGGGTGTTTGGATGTGCGGGCAGAGATTTTTGCGATTTCGCCTGTCCGCTACTTTCCACCAGGACCAGCGCGCTGTCAAGTGATTGGCAGGGTGAGCTCTGGCCCGTGCTGCTGCCTTCAATTTCCCCTGTCCCGCCTCGAAAAAAGGCGGCGTTTTAACGCAGCACGGAAAAACAAAAATGGGAACAGTTCGCCGCCTCACCGAGGCACGCTTGCGCACAATTTTGCAGCGCCAGGATCCGCCCTCTTTCGGAAGAGACTACGACCCTTCAATCCGAGCAGTACGGGAAGAAGCTCCAAGACTGAGCCGCTATGCAAAGGTATGGTCGGAGGTTGTTGGCCGCTACATCCATACGCTTTCAAGGCCTGAAAAGTGGACCCTTTTCATTGTCCTTCACTGCCCTCAGCTATTCGACATTCATGAGCAGCGGATGCTTCCATACTTGCCAGCCCCACATCCACTGGCCGGACATCCATTCGCGGCAGGAGTTCAACTTCCCAATTTCCAGGGAACCCTGGCTGTTACTGAGCAACTCGGGGCTCTTGAACTTCATCCGGTCTTGCATCTCCCCGACCAGGTCGATCTAAGCACGTTCACTGCGGTGCCCTTCCCTTGGATTGGGGATTTCCTCTTGTTCCTACGTGATGCCAAAGGACCTTACTGCGTCAACCTGACCATCAAATCGACAGAGTCTGAGTTTGAAGTTCCAACTGCGGGCACTACATCCAAAACAGACATGACGCGAGCGATCAGACGTGCTGAGATTCGCCACAAAGTGGAAGAGATACTGTACGCAGACATCGGCATACCCACGATTCGGGTATCAGTAGATCAACTGAACCCCATCCTGCTGGCGAACCTCGAACAAATTTATGGTTGGCAAGCTAGAAAGCATCCCTTCGACGAAATCCAACGACTTGAAATCGTCGACGCTCTACGTTCGGGCCTCCTGGCTGGCACTTCTGCACTCGAGGTTATGCACAACCTGATGGTCGAATTCGACCATTCAATGGAGCATCTCAAGACAGTCATGTACCAGTCGATCTGGCAGCGTGAACTGCGCATTGACCTCTACCAGTACTTCTTCATCGAACAACCGATGATCCCGGAACGCCGGGACGTGCTGAATGACTTCAGCCATTGGTTCAGGAGGGCGTGAGCATGTCCGGCATATCTATCGGCACACAACTCGAAGCTCCACTAGGGTACGACGTGCTCGAACAGGGCTTGACGTACCACTTTTTGAGGAGCAGTTCGGTGACTGAACGCGTACTGCTGCTCCTATTTGTCGTCAGGGAACCAAAGGCTGTCACTTACAAATCATCCAAACGCCCAACGCGTATGGTCACCCCAACTCCTTTGCCAATTTTGGTTGGGATGCAACGTGAGGCTTTCGAGGCCGGCGTGCTCGCTGGAAAAATCATCAAGAAGTCCAACCAATCAACGATGCCACCTTGGCTTGCCGATCTTGAGGGTCTCGATCTTCACAGCCTCGAAGAATTCAGGAAGAAGCCAACCCGCAGTCATTCGGACAGGATGGATGACAAGATCCAAACAATCTACCCCCTCGCTCGCAAGTTTGACGAAGTGCTTGACGCCGAAGATCCAGATCGGGTCATTAATGCACACGCACGTAGCTGCAGGCCGCAGCGTAATGAGACCCGCGTTCGACTTTGGTTCTACGTTTACATACTGTTTGGTAGAAATAGGTTTGCTCTGCACTATCCGATCAGAAACATCGGTCGATGGTGCCGAGAAAAAACGACCCCAACGCAAAAATGGGGAGCCCCCCACAAGTACCGCGGAAAGGGCTATGGGCACAACACTTCGCCAGAAATGAAAGCTCTAATCTTGAGGGGCTATCGCCGGGAAGTCGGGCTCGGCGTCACCATGACCAAGATCTACAACAAGTCCATGCTGAAAGACTTTGGTTGCAGGTGGAGGGAGGTACATCATGGCAGCTTCGTTCACAAGGAGCTGTGGCATCCACAAGGCAAGCCATTTCCATTGAAGGGAGCATTTTGCTATCACGTGCTAGAAGCGTTCGGAGCTGAAAAAGTTCAGATGAACATGTTTGGCTACGTCAAAGCACGCTCCAAGATGCTCCCACCTCGGGGGGCATTCACTGAGCAGGTCTGGAACCTGATGCAAAAAGTTGAACGCGATGCCTACGCACTTCCCGAGCTGGCCAGGGGCTTGATTGATGGGGCGCCACTTCCGCCGCTGTACACAGTGCGCTGCCGGGATACCGCCAGTGGACTCATAACGGGCATCGGGTTCAGTCAAGGTGGAGAGCAAGCTTCAGCGTATCGCATGGCACTGTTTTGCTCGGCCATCGACAAGGTTCGGTACTTCTCATTTTTTGGACTTGAACTGGAGCCCGGTCGGTGGCCCAGCATAGGTATATCCAGCTTCGATATTCAAGATCGCGGTGCGGGTAGTACAACTGATGCGTTCAGTCGAACCGAAAGGTATCAACCCTCGGTGATTGAATCGCCGCCGGCCCATGCCGGCCAGAGCAAAGCCATCATCGAAACATCGAATCCAAAAACGTACTCTAATGATGAGGCTCCTTCATACATCCAGTCGGAGCTTCGGACCTTTGAGCTCATCAGGCGTGAGTTGTTTCGCGTTCTGAAGGACAACGACACCTTCTATGTTGGTGATCGAATACCGCCAGACTTGGTTGGTCGAGTGGAACGCGCCACACCAATTGGCGTCTGGAGGGCCTTGGATGAGGTTGGGAGAAACGATGCAGTTCAAATGAGCTTTGAAGATGCCGTGCGCGCTTACCTTAATAAAGCGAAAGCAAAACTCAACAAAGAAGGCGTATTACTACACGGAATGCTGTTTAGATCAGACGCTCTAGACGAAGTTGGCGCCCGCAAAATGGTCTCCGGCAAGCAGACCGTCGATGTCGACGTATATGTACTCGATGCCTGCATACGCAAAATTTGGATAGACATCAAAGGTGAACTTATTGAGCTTGATCTGACATTCAAAGTTCCGGTCGGGAACGAGATTCTTCTGATGTCCCTCGAGGAGGTAATGCAGTTTGAAGCCTTCTGCAAAGAGCGTGACAGCTTTCACGGAGAACACTGTGCAGCGGTGACGATTCAGATCTACCAAGAGTTCAAAGCGGCAACAGGTCGAGATTGGGACGCAGGGCGGCGCGTGAAAGGCAAGGCTAAACGAGGATCGCCCGTCGGCAAGCGTGAGGCTGCGGAGGCGCGATGGGCTGTTCATTCGACAAAGGTGCGCGCATGAACAACATCCTGGTAAGTCGTTACTCAGATCTGAACTCCAGCGATGCGATCAAGCGCCTTTCAAGGCTTGAGGTAGATCCGATCTCGGATCTTCATGACAACACTGTCGAACAGGCCTGCCTGCGCATCAGCAACGCTTGGAAAGCGACATTTGTGCCGACTCGGGCTGTCGTTGAAATCATGCGCGAGCAAATCGAGTGCGCCCAAGCTCATGCGTCCGTGTACTTCCAAGACCAGAAGTCCTTGCTGACCCTCGGCTTCGAGGGAGCGCATGACGTCGAGCCATATTTTCCAACGTGTCTTACCGGACTGGCAGGAACAGGTAAATCGCAACTCCAAACTGCGTTAGTTCGACTTTTCTGTCGAAAGGAATACACGATTAAGCTTGATGGCCATACGTCCCTGCCTTTGACTACCTTCACTCGTCTTTCAGTGAAAGGCCAAAAAAGCATTTCCCAGATCCTACGGCCACTTTGCAAACCAGAAATCGCAAGCGGTTCAGCCAAGGTTAGCGAGCCAGAAATAATCGCCAATGGCGCCAAATGGCAATACCTGACAGGAGGATGCCTTTTCGCGATCGATGAGTTGCAGTTCTTAGCGCAATCCCAAGCGGCGACCACTCTGATCACACGTGTTCTTTTAGCGCTAGCGGAAGTCAGGACACCATGGTTTTTTGGTGCTAACTACAGCCTCTGCTGGAAACTACGAGAACGACCCTCCGAGGCTAAGCAGCGACTGCTAAGTCGTCCAATTGTCCTGGTACCCGATGCCCCTGGTTCAGAGTGCTGGGAGGGGGTGCTCAAGGCATACGAACGTGTTGTACGAGGCTCTTTTGGGTTTGAATTCAAAGAGCGTAAATTTGAGTTATGGAACTATACGGCTGGTATCAAAAGGCAGCTAGTAACCCTGCTGACGCATGCCTATAGACTGTGCCGCCGGCGCGGTGCTTGGGAAGTGAAGTGGGCAGATGTAGATCGTGCCTACGACTCCTTGGAGTACTCAACGTTACGCTCCGACGTTGCGTTACTCATCGCCCACGCCGCCCAAGGCGGAACGTTGAGACAAGACCTCATGTGTCCGTTCATGGACGATGTCAGCAACGAATCCGTAGAGGGATACAAAGCCGAACTGAGAAACGCGCGAGCCAACAAGGTGATAGCTGCCGCCATCGAGTCTTCGATGACAGTTGCAGAGCGTCAAGCCCTGAAATCCATCACTAATACCACTGACAGCCATGATGAAAAAGGAACTGGCTCGGTAGTCAAATTGCGACGGCCGTCCAAGCCTAGTCTTGCGGCTCTGCAACAGGCGGGCAGAGACTTTAAGAGCGAGTCTTCCCAATGGCAGGCTGCTCAATCACAGAGGCCATCGAGCGACGAGTGATCCGCCATCTGTGAATTTAAACTGATGTCCTCTTCTTCAACCAACCAAGCTGATATGTCTGATGATACATCACTCGAATTGAAAAAATCCTTACGGGCAATCAGGTCGAGCCTGAATACTCATGCCTTTTGGCCAAACTCTCCATAGCCTTGACCAGTGGCGCACAGGTCACGCGGATTAACGCATGAAATGCTTGCTCGTCTGCACCGTGAGCAGCACAAGACTTATCTATTGATTCTCCGCTAGCGAAAGTGCTCAATGTAGCTCCGAGCACATCCGTTTGAAGTTCTGTCAAATCAGGAAGTCCTGCGTGCAAAAGACGAGACGTTACTTGATTTAAAGGAAGCCAAAGAGCTTTAGCTATAGCTCTGTGGTCACCTTTGTACTTCAGATAGTACGGCCAAATTTCGCCTTGCCAGAAGCTCGAAAAAGAGGAAGGCCTCGAATTTGTGCCCAATTCGGTTTGATTAACCACCTCTTCAAACGCTTGATCAACCGATGGATACAGCGCAGCCATAGCCATCGCATAGGCATCCGCTGTAGCCGGCTCACTTACACAAACTTGATCATCGATGTAATCTATGTATTCATGCTTATGCTTCTGAGCGAGCGTTGGTACGTGGGCGTGCAGCCAACTCCTTGGCGCCAAATCAAAAATGTGGTCGCTTAAATATGGCTGCAGACCCCTCATCGATTTCCCCATGAAAAAGTCAGAGGCACGAACTCGAATTGCATGGTTAACCTGATAGGCACATAAAGGTGCAAAAAGTCGCAATAGGGCAACAGAAATAGCTACAAACCTTTGGATAAAGGCGGGAGCTGCATCAAGTGTCGGTGAGCAGACATCCAATTTTCGCAATTTCCCGTTTTTGCGCCAAATATGAGGCAATGAACCAAAAGGCTTCGCGTCTGTCACCTGCCACAAAGGGTCACCGTGATGAACACACCAATCCACTCCAATTAGGTGATGCACACGGTGAAACCATGAGAGGTCAGACCTCTTGAGATCGTCCTCGATACACTTCAAACAAACGAATCCACCTTCTTTGGGCACCTTGGTCCCAAACCGTTTATTCAGATGGGCGTCTGCAGAATGCCCGTACGGTTGGGTATACACACAACGTGTCGAAACTCGGAGCACGGGCATCATGGAATTCGCATGTGCGTATGCAATAGTCGACATGCCAGACGACAACGCAAGCCCATCCATCACAGACAGACCATCCAGCTCGTGCCCTTCGGCCCGCAACGTAGCCCTCAGTGCAGGCACAACCCTGGTGGCTGGTAGCCCATTTAAGCCCCCAAAGCGTTCAAGGTGCGCAGCAGAAAGCTCGTCGGGCATTGCTTCTGCGAGGATCCAACTAGCTCCTCTATCTTCGATGAACGGTGGTTGCAATTTCATGCATAATATTATGCACTTTATGCCAAGAATAGCCAAGCCGCCACACCCTCAGCTTCCACGGCTGCGCCGGGAACTGGAAGCGTATCTTGAGCGCACGGGAAGCAATCCCAACAGCTATGCCAAGGTAATGGGTGTCAATCAATCGACAGTTCAGAGATTCTTGGCGGGGCGCACAAAGAACGTCACTGAGGCAATCATGCCGCTGTTGACTTATGCAGGTATTCAGATCGATTTAGGCATAGTTGAAAGCCAGCCGCCTTCCTCGTCTCGTGGAAGCATGCGGATCAGGCAGGCACTGGAGAAGGTGTGGGATGGTGATGACGCATCAGCCCTGGCGATTGCGCAAGTGATTGAAGCGGTTGGGCCGTTTTTGAAAAATTGCGGAGGGAAAGAGCCACAAAAGTGATGCCGATGATGCCATTCGATGCACCCTCTCACTCAAACCCCGACCGGGAATTGCAATGGAAATTCATTGACATTCCGAGCGGGGATTCTGGCTTCCGGACAACTGAACCTAGGAAGACTACTTTGCAGCGACAGCCGACGATCACCTCCCCCCAATCAATGACAGCTTATCGGCGGATGACGCCAAGATCGCTTATCGCAGCGAACGCGCGGTTCCAGCGCTCTGGCGTGAAGGTTCGACGCAATGGCCCTGGTATGTCGCCCGACTGAACTTTTTCTGTGAACTCACCCATTTAAGTAATTTTTCCAGCCACTACAGACGTGGACTGGCGGCGCTGGCTCCAGTGCGTTGTTCTGGCGTCGATGAGCCCATCATTTGTCATGAAACGGCCATAGTGCGTTGCCCCCTGAGATTCGCATCAGGTAGTTTTAGAGTCCGATCAGGGTCACGTCGCTGATGACTTCACCACGGCTCAACGACGTACGCCGACGAGTGCGCGCCGCCAGCGACACGAGCTCAGACAGCCCTTTCAGCAATGCGACTCGGCGTCATGCTGACACACTGTCGATAAGCTCATCCTCAGTAAACCAACCTTGCCCCAACAAAAAATTGCGTACTCGGGACGGGGCAGAGGAATACGCAACCAATGCCAGACTTTCTTTCGCTCGGCTAGCCGTCACATAGAACAGCCGCCGTGTGTTTTCAACGCTCTTGTCACCTGCTGCCTTTCCGCCAAACAAATCCTCGTACTTGAACGAGAACCCTCTCGCCTCCACGTCATCCATGATGACCATCACGCGATCAAACTGAAGCCCCTTTACGCCTTGGTGGGTGTCGAACGGCGCGTTTCCCAAGAGGTATTCGGCCATCGGCTCGATTTGGGAAAACGGTGCGTTAAGAAACTCCTGAATGGCGAGGTCGCGCTCCGCTGGGGGGTCCAGTTCCTCATCAGCGCCAGAAGCCTTCACAACGGCGGCTCCCGACGCTTGAGAAGCATGGGGCTTCAGCGCATCAGGTATCTCAAACAGGTTCCGGCTGCCGATGCACTGGAGCACTTGCAGCAAAGAGGGGTCGGCTCCACTTTTCCAGAGATCCAGGAGCGCGTCGACGGCGGCCCCAACCTCACTCAGCTGTGCCTGGGCATCCACGGAAGCGCGCAGCGCCGCCTGTGATAGCAAGGGAGAGTTAGCTTTGACGATGCGGGCCGTAGCAAACCTGTCTCCGGCGCGCTTGGCCTTCACGAGGGACAGAACTTGGTCGGAGAAGAACTTCAAGACCACAAGCGACCCGTCAAGGAGGCTCGTCCGCCAGTTCTCGTAGTCGTATAGCGGTGAAAAGGCATCGAGGAAGCCTAGCCTGGACGCAGCCATCCTATGCTCCAGCGTCAAGGTTTTGACGAGCTTCGGCTCCTTCCAATGCTCATCCCCTGTCGCCTTGGCCATGTATCGAGCAATGGCCCGCTCTACTTCAGGCTTATCAACCAGGTCGCTGGGCAAGATGAAGAATCGAAGCAGCCCTTCCTTAGCACTGGTTGGAGGCAGCTGCACCTGATTATCTGTGGCGCTTCGGACCTTGTTGATGAGATTGATTACGCGCCTGGGGCAGCGGTAATTAAGCTTCTTGGTAGGAGTCGCCCAGTGGTCCGGGAGGTCTTGGCCTAGCCCCTCCTTCCCATCGGTGTAGATGCGCTGCATCATGTCCCCGAGCAGTCCGAGAAGAAACTTGCCTTTGAGCTTCGCCTCGACTTCAAAGAAGGCGTCTACCAAATGCTTGTTCGTATCCTGGCTCTCGTCGATCAACAGGATGGGATGCCGCCCAACCAGGATGCTCTGCATCGCCGGCTTAGTACTGAGGAAGTGAGCCGCTAGCTGCAGCACCTCAGCATGGTTCAAGGAGTCTCGACCCCGATTGGTGCCAGTCGGGCTGTAGGTGAAGCTCTTGATGACTGGCAGGTTTGCCAGGCGCCTTGTCTTTGACTCAATCTTGCTGAGTCGGGTCGCGGAGGCCTTCGTGCCCTTGCGCCCCTTGGCTTCATCCGCCGCTAACGTCTGGATGTTGGCAGCGAGGTCGACCTTGAGCCACTCGCGAATATCGTGATTGAAGCCCTCAACTAGCGACCAAGCGAAGCTGTGGATGGTACGTACATCGATCAACGGATCGAACCTGAGCCGACTCTTGATCTCGTCACTTGCCGCATTGGTGAACGTGATGACCGCGACCTTCTGCCCTTTGGCGCGAAGCCTGTCGCTCATCGTTGCCTGGACATGCTCAAGCGCAGTCACAAGCGACCTGGTCTTACCAGAACCCGCCCCCGCGAACAGAAAAAAGCTCTTGGGAGCGTCTAGATTTAAACACGTAGCAATCTCGACGTCGACACTCGCGTCGGTGTCGTCGTCGGCCATCACGTCCACCGACACACTCATGGTTTTGCTCCAACTGGAGCACCCCCCGCGGGCGCGATGGCGACCTTCCCAAGAACGCCATCCTCCTTGCGCTTGAGCTGATCAGCGAGCCAGGTCAGCCCTTGGTCGATGTACGCCGGCACCACCATCGTGTCGATCTCTGTGCTGTACAACAACTCCATCGCGAACTCTGCTTTTCCGCCTTTTGCAAGGTCAGCAGACAGCCTTGCAGCGAGTTCGGCTTGGTCGCTTGCTGAATCCAAGGATTCACGAATACGCCCGAGCAACGCGGTTCCGTTCATCGACTTGAACATCTTCATGTTCTCGTACACAAGCGCATCCTCGAACGTATTTGCCAAAGCTTCGCCCGGCTTTCCGACAACGAATTCCGCCTGGATAGGCTGCTGATACGCCACTCGGACCGCGAAGCCTGTCTTATCGACTAGAGCCAAAGCATCCGGCTTCATATCCAGGAGCGTATCCAATGCCTGCTCACCGGGCACCCAGGATTTCAGGGTCTCATTTCTGGCCTTGAGCGAGACGCCGCGCGCGGGCGGAACTGATTTCCCACCGGCATCCTTCGCGTCGACGTCCGTGATGATGAGTGTGTTCAGCCCAAGGTTTTCGATCAAGGTCCGAAGCCGGTGCGCATGGCTTCCGCCGATTTCAAGCCAGGTCACATACCGTCGCTTCAGGAAGTCGTACTTAGGTCGCGCGCGAACGAAATGAGGCACCAAGATTCGTTCAGCCGGCCCTTCGACCAGCACCGCACCGTCCGCGAAAAACAGGTCGCAGTGCGTCGCTTTGAGATATCTCTTCGCAAAGCGGGCCGTCTCGTCGCCAGTTCCGAAGGTTTCCGACAGATTAACCACGCAGGTGACCGGGACCGCTCCGTCAATGGCTTTGACCGGAAGTCGCCGGAAATACCTCAACGAAGAGAACTCAGCTTCATGTGCAATGTGGCTCGAGTGCGTGCTAACCACCAGCTGCGTGCGCAGGTCGGTCGACGCATGAAGCTTGTCATGCTTGCGAAGAACGTTGTAGGCCTGAGTGATGAAGACCTGCTGGACCTGGGCGTGAAGATGGGCTTCCGGCTCCTCGACGAGCACCAGATGAAGTGGTGGTAGAAGCGCCTCATCGGGGTCTGCATTCTTCGAGGCCTTCCCCACCTTCATCCACTTGTCTCGAAAGCTCATGAGGGCGAAAACGATCGACACCAAGTTCTGATAGCCGAGGCCATTTGAATCTTCCGGAAGACGGTGCTCGAATCCACCGGGCGCGCTCGCATGCGTTGGCACCGAGTACTGCACCGCTGATGCATGGTTCAAACCATCTATCGGCTTGATGCTCGTTGTCAGCGTGAGCTTCGGGTCTGTCACTCCTGGATAGCCGATGGCTTCGAGTTCGTCCAAGGCAGTGGAGAAGCATTTCTCTAGGCGCTTGCCAAATGCTGCCTGCGCTTGGTGCAATGCCTGAAGCGCTTCCAGATCCTTCGGTTCCGGCTGGTCGAATGGGTCCAGATGCTGTGTGTAGTAGCTTCTCAGCTGTGCTGACAGTTTCTTCCCGCCCTTCGGATTCGCGTCTTCGTTCGAATCGTCCGCGCGTCCAGAGCTGGCACCGAAGCCAAATCCACGTTGTGCACTGATCTCGTCAATTCGGATAATTCGCTTGAGTGGGTCACCCTCGATCGGCTCGCTTCCAGCCGGCAACGCCTGCGGCGAAGCAATGCCACTCTCCGGGGGCTCAAGCTTGCTGGGGTCAAGAAGATATGCCTTGACTTCAAAGAGGGCCCTCAGCTTCACGGAGAGGAAATCCATCATGGACCTAGGCCAAAGAGCAAAGGGCTCTTCCGACTCTGACACAGGCCCTCCACCTCCTGCAGCCACGGCCGCAGCGAGCACATCCACTGCAGCCTTTCTGGCTGTCAGGTACTCGTGGCGAAACGCTTCTGTGTCCCGTGGCTCGAAACGCAGCCTCACACCGATGAGTCCACCGGCCCAATCAAGCGTCGGCAAGATCTTCTGGACATAGTGAAGCTGTGCCATCGGCACGCTTAGCCAGAGGTCCAGGTGAGGCAGAACAGCATCCCAATCCAGCACCGGTTCGGGCTGGCTAGGAAGCAACGCCTCCCACGCTGCACCGAACGCGTCAACGATCGCCCAGTTCGACAGAGTGAAGTCGTTGATGGAGAACTCAGTCCTGTCTACGAGGAAGCGTCGAAGCGCCACCATGGCGGAGGTCTTGCCACTATTGTTGGCCCCGACAAAGACTGTTGTCTTCTCCGCGAAGTCAACACGGACGCTCTGCAGCTTGCGAAAATTTCCGACTTCAATGTGCTCGATGTGCATATCCCTCCCTGGGATCTGTTCTTGTGCTGCTGATCAGCCGTTTCACACTCACGCCATTCTGCGGGCGCCTTTTCTCTGGCATGCCATTCTCTATGTTGGCCGTCGCATTGCAAAGGGTGCTTCATACGGGAAACCATGCACGCGCAGCATGGAACCCAATGACTCGTGTTTGTCGTGGCCCTCGTTCGTAGCGTCCACCGCGGATGGCTCCGACCAGGGACTGCTGAGATTCGGCGAACTTTCGCTTTGTGCACTTTGCAGCCGCTCGACTGCAAGATCCGAGCGGCTGCAATCAGCCTGAAGCTGACCGATGACACCCCCAGTCAGCAGTGCGATTGCAGTGCGGTCTAGGTCGTCAATCCTACTCGGAAGCAACCTGACCTTCACAACCAGTTGCGCCCTCCAACGAGGCCGCAACAAAACAGAGGATCGTCAACATCTGTCGTGCCCAATGACCACTCCCGCCGGGTTCAAAAAAACGACGCAACTCCCGACGGACTTTCTTTGTTCCCGACGGACTTTCTTTGTTGCAGTCAACCTGCCCCCTGCAGCCCTGCCCCTCACTCCACCGTCACGCTTTTCGCCAGGTTGCGCGGCTTGTCCACATCGGTGCCGCGCGCGCAGGCTGTGTGGTAGGCCAGCAGTTGCAGCGGCACCACGTGCA
>Ga0209913_1001185_pt1 | contig 15632 bp, 15 predicted proteins | sample PersoiDNA2013203_FD_185805 | JGI IMG/M metagenome (GOLD analysis project Ga0209913, IMG submission 185805) | Permafrost soil microbial communities from the Arctic, to analyse light accelerated degradation of dissolved organic matter (DOM) -... | ecosystem: Environmental > Terrestrial > Soil >... | reverse complement strand
TGTGGGTTGAGGATGGCGACGGCGCCAGTTTTATTGAGGGGACAGCATGGCGGCAGCGACAATCAAATCGGTACAATGCATCTCGCCGGCCGGCCTGCACCGCATGGCCTACAAGGAATGGGGCGATTCCGCCAACCCCCGCGTGCTTGTGTGCGTGCATGGCGTGACGAGGGTGGGCGATGACTTCGATGCCCTGGCGGCCAACCTGTCCGACCGCTACCGGGTGGTCTGCCCCGACGTGGTGGGCCGTGGCCGCTCGGGCCGCCTGCGCAATCCCATGTTCTACGCGATCCCCCAGTACGTCAGCGATATGGTGACCCTGGTGGCGCGCGTCACGGCCAATTCGCCGGAAGGTGAAGCGAAAGTCGACTGGTTCGGCACTTCGATGGGCGGCCTGATCGGGATGGTGCTGGCGGGCCAGCCGGAGGCGCCGATCGGCAAGCTGGTGCTCAACGATATCGGACCGACCCTCGATCCCGTGGCCATGCAGCGCATCGCCGCCTACATCGCCCAGGAACTGAGTTTCGACAGTTTCGAGCAGGGCAAGCAGTTCGTGCGCGAAGTGTCCGCTTCCTTCGGCGCGCACACGGATGCGCAATGGAACAAGCTGGCGGCCGACGTGCTGCGCCAGAACGAACAGGGCCGCTGGGTGCGCCATTACGACATGGGCCTGGCCGAGCCCCTGAAACAGTCCACGCCGGAATCGGCCAAGGCGGGCGAAGCGGCGCTGTGGGCGGCCTACGATGCCATCCACTGTCCCACCCTGCTGGTGCGGGGCGCGAACTCGGATCTGCTGTCGCGCCAGACGGCGGAGCAGATGCTGCAACGCGGACCGAAGCCCCAATTTGCCGAGATCGCTGACACGGGCCATGCGCCCACCTTCATCGATCCGGCCCAGATCGCGATTGCCCGGAATTTTTTACTGGGCCAGTAAAACTTTTTAAAACAGAACCACAGGAACAACTATGGAAATCACCCGTCTGCACGTTGGCAAGCGCCTCTCCGAAGTGGCGGTGCACAACGGCACCGTCTATCTGGCCGGCCAGATCGCCGAAGACACCTCAAGCGACATCGGCGGCCAGACCCGCGAAGTGCTGGCCCACGTCGACCGCCTCCTGATGGAAGTGGGCAGCGACAAGACCTGCATCCTGATGTGCCAGATCTTCATCAAGGACATGGCCTTGTTCCCCGAGATGAACGCCGTGTGGGACGAGTGGGTCGCCGCCGGCCACACCCCGCCCCGCGCCACCGTCGAGGCCAAGCTGGCCAATCCCGCCTGCCTGGTCGAGATCTGCGTCACGGCAGCACTGCGCTAAGCGGCCATGGTTGCCATCGCAGCACTCGGCAGCGTCACCGCCGAACTGGTCCAGGGCCTCGGCCCCGATGACTGCGCGCGCGTGGAGGCGGCGCTGGCCTTCGCCACCGAGGCCTACGGCGACAGCGTCTGCACCTCGGGCCAGAACGCGCTCGAGTTTTCCATGGGCGTGGCCAGCACCCTGGCGTTTTTGCGCAGCGACGTGGAAACCCGCATTGCCGGCCTGATGGTGGAATTGACGGTGCTGGAACCGGCCGCCGCGGCGGGCCTGGAAATTCGCTTCGGCAAGGAAGTGACGGACCTGGTCACGGGCGTGCGCCAGCTGATCCGGCTGCGCGACATGACGGTGGGCCAGGCCCCAGCCCAGCCCGCCGGACGTGGCAAGGGCGCCGCGCAAGCCGCCGTGGCCCAGGTGGAAACCCTGCGCAAGATGCTGCTGGCCATGGCCACCGATATGCGGGTGGTGCTGGTGCGCCTGGCCTCCTGCGTGACGACACTGCGCTGGTTCGCCGACCAAAAACTGTTCAACGACATGACCCGCGCCTACGGCCGCGAGACCATGGACTTGTACGCGCCCCTGGCCAACCGCCTGGGCATCTGGCAACTCAAGTGGGAGCTGGAAGATCTGTCCTTCCGCTTCCTCGAGCCGGACACCTATAAACGTATCGCCAAGATGCTCGAAGAAAAGCGCATGCTGCGCGAGAGCTTCGTGCAATCGGCGATCAAGCGGCTCGAGGATGAGCTGGCGGCGGCGGGCATCAAGGCCGAGGTGTTCGGCCGGCCCAAGCACATCTACAGCATCTGGAACAAGATGCGCGGCAAGGAGCTGGACTTCAGCGAACTGTACGACGTGCGCGCCTTCCGCGTCATCGTCGAGGACGACCGCACCTGCTACGCCGTGCTGGGCCTGGTCCACAATATCTGGACCCCGATCCCGAAGGAATTCGACGACTATATCTCTCGGCCGAAGCCGAACGGCTACCAGTCCCTGCACACGGTGGTCACGGCCGACGACGGGCGGCCGCTGGAAGTGCAAATCCGCACCAAGGAAATGCACAACTTCGCCGAATACGGCATTGCGGCCCACTGGCGCTACAAGGAAGAGGGCGGCTCCAACTTCAAGGGCCAGAAGTACGACGAGAAAATTGCCTGGCTGCGCCAGTTGCTGGCCTGGAAAACCGACGTGGCCGATGCCGTGGTCGGCCAGGAAGGCCAGCAGGAAATCCAGCGCGAGTGGGTGGAAAAACTGAAATCCACTACCCTGGATGACCGCATCTTCGTGCTGACCCCGCAAGCGCGGGTGCTGGAATTGCCGGTCGGCGCCACGCCCATCGATTTCGCCTACCACCTGCACAGCGAAGTGGGCCACCGTTGCCGCGGCGCCCGGGTCGACGGCGTGATGGTGCCGCTGAACACGCCGCTGCGCAACGGCCAGACCGTCGAGATCATCACGGCCAAGGGCGCGCCCGGCACGGCCGGTCCCTCGCGCGACTGGCTGACGCCCGGCTACACGGCCAGCAACCGCACCCGCGCCAAGGTGCGCGCCTGGTTCCACGCCATCGACCTGGAAGAAACCCTGTCGCACGGGCGCAGCATGGTGGAAAAAACCTTGCAGCGCGAAGGCAAGACGGCCGTCAACCTGGAAACCCTGGCCCACAAGCTGGGTTTCAACCGGGTCGACGATTTGTTCGTCGCCGTCGGCAAGGAAGAGTTCAGCCTGCGCCACGTCGAGCAAGCCCTGCACGACACGGGCGAAGTGGCCGAGGTGGAAGATGCCGTGGTGGTGCGCAACAGCCGTGCTTCCAGCGTCGAGCAGGGCGCCAAATCCGGCGTGCTGGTGGTAGGCACGGAAGGCTTGATGACCATGCTGGCCAAGTGCTGCAAGCCGGCGCCGCCGGATGGCATCGTCGGTTTTGTGACGCGCGGCAAGGGCGTGTCCATCCACCGCGCCACCTGCAAGAACTTTGCGGAAATGCGCGCCAAGGCGCCCGAGCGGGTGATCCACACGGACTGGGGCAGGACGGGCCAGGACACGGTGTATCCCGTCGACCTGTTCATCCTGGCGGGCGACCGCCAGGGCTTGTTGCGCGACATTTCCGAGGTATTCTCTCGCGAAAAAATCAACGTCATCGGCGTCAACACCCAAAGCGCCAAGGGCCAGGCCCGCATGACTTTTACCGCCGAGATCGGATCGACCGCCCAGCTGCAAAAAGCCCTGGCGGCCATCATGGAAGTGTCCGGCGTGCAGGAGGCCCGCCGTCATTGAGCCGCCCACCTCCTTCGACCGCCTGACCGCGCGGCCCCGCCGCCTGATCAGGACGGGTTTTCTGTACACGGCGCCCCACCGCTGGCTGCCCCTGCTGGGCCACTGGCTGGCCAGCTGGTGGCGCATGTTCCTGCTGGGCGCGGTGGCGCTGGTGCTGGCCTGTTCGCCATCCACCTACACACCCGCCCACCGCCACGCCACCGCGCGCCAGATCTATCTTGGCGCCTGGCAGGTGCTGCCCTGGTTCACGGCCCTGGCCACCTTGCTGAGCCTGGCCATCATCCGCATCGTGCTGGTCACGGCCAGCAGTTATGGCTTGTCGAAATTTGCCCTGGAGATGGTGGTGCGGGTGCTGGTGCTGGAATTGATTCCCCTGGCCGCCGCCCTGTTCGTGGCGCTGCGGGCCGGCATGCGGTTTTCCGTTTCTTCGCTGGACTTGCTGGCGGCCGACCGCAGCGAAACCGCCCGCTGGCGCCTGCGCCGCGAGCTGGTGGCCGAAGTGAGCGGCAATGCCGTCGCCGTATTGACCTTGGCGATGGCAAGCAGCATCATCGTGCTGGTGCTGGCGTATTTGAACGTGTACGGCCTCTCGCCCTGGGGCGTGGGCGATTACACGAGAACGGTGGGCCGCGTGTTCGAGCCGGACGTGACCATCGGCTTCGCCTTGAAGACGGTGCTGTTCGGCTTTGCGGTGGCCGTGATTCCCGCGGCGGCGCTGGTGGAGATCCAGCGTTTCGGCCGGCGCAACCTGTCGACCATGCAGCCGGGCGCGGTGCGCCTGCTGTTCGTGCTGTTCGTTATCGAGGCGGCCTCGCTGGCCGTGAAGTACATCTAATAAAATTAACGGAGTCCCATGGCCGATCAACAAGAAACAACGGCAGCCCATCCGGACGAGACGCCCCACGTGGAAGCCAAGGCCGTCATGCTGCTGGTGCTGATGGCGGCCCTGGTGATCGGCTTTCTCGGCTACGTCATGTACGCGCGGGGCGTGTTCGAGCCCACCCAGGAGCTGGTGTTGATTTCGGACGACTCCGAAGGCGTGCAACCGGGCATGGACGTCACCTTTGCCGGCTTCGCCATCGGCCGGGTGCGCCAGGTCGACCTGGCGCCGGACGGCAAGGCCCGCATTCGCGTCGACGTGCCCAAGAAAGATGCCCGCTGGCTGCGCGACTCCAGCGTGTTCACGTTGGAGCGGGGCCTGGTGGGCGACACCCACATCAAGGCGTTCACGGGCCAGCTGACCGATCCGCCCCTGCCGGAAGGGGCGATCCGCACCGTGCTGCGCGGCGACACGGCGGCGGAAATCCCCCGCCTGGTCGCCACCGCCCGCACCCTGCTGGAAAACCTGGAGGCCATCACCCGCAGCGATTCTGCCCTGGCCAATACCCTGGATAATGTGAAGACGGCGACGGGCCGCCTGTCCGGCAAGTACGGCCTGCTGGGCGGCGCCCTGGGCAGCGACGCCGAGGCGCAAAAGCTGATGTTGACACTCGATCGCGTGAACGGCTTGCTGGCCAAGGCCGACAGCCGCGTGTTCGGCAAGAAGGGCGTGATGGACGAGACCCAGGCGGCGGTGGTGCAGCTGCACGTGGTGTTGAACGATGCCAGCCAGACCCTCAAGAAAGTCGACGCCGTGCTGGTCGAGGCCCAGGCGGTGGGCAAGAATGCCCGCGTCGCCACCGACGATCTGGGCACCCTGCGCATGGAGGTCGATGCCAGCCTGCAGAAAGTCACCCGCCTGGTCGACGAGATCAACCGCAAATGGCCGTTTGCCAGGAAATCGGAGTTGAAGCTGCCATGAGCGCGATTTTTAACACTACCGGACGGGCGGCGGCGGTCAGCCTGGCGCTGCTGCTGTCCGCCTGCGCCAGCAAGCCGGTCGAACCGTCCTGGCGCAGCAATGCAGCGTCCGCCCTCGACAATTTCACGGCCGCGTATCTGGAAGGCAGCAGCGCCCTGGCCGCCAGCGATTTCACGCGCGCCCGCGCCGCCATGAGCAGCACGGGCCGGCCCGACCTGGTGGCCCACGCCGAACTGGTGCGCTGCGCCGCCATGACGGCCAGCGCCGCCGGCGGCGAATGCGCCGGTTTCGCACCGCTGGCGGCGGAAGCGACACCGGCCCAGCGCAGCTACGCGGCTTACCTGGCCGGACGCTGGAACGAGGTCGACGCCGACCTCTTGCCGCCACAGCATCAGGCCGTGGTCCGCGCCGCCAGCCCCGCGCTGGCCGCCATCGCCGATCCCTTGTCGCGGCTGGTCGCGGCGGGCGCTTCCTTGCAGGCAGGCCGGCTCGCGCCCGCCGACATCTCGCTCGCCATCGACACCGCCTCGCAACAGGGCTGGCGGCGCCCCTTGCTGGCCTGGCTGGGCATTGCCGCCCAGCGCGCGCGGGCGGCGGGGAACGGCGACGAAGTGGCGCGCATCGAGCGGCGGATTGCGCTGGCGGGCGGCAAGTAAAGCTCAGCGGGCCGCAGTGGCAAGCTTGGCCTTGTCGTTCAGCCGGCGCGCCATCCATTCGCGGGCCACGTCCAGCGCCTGATCAGGCTTGGCGGCCACGTCGGGCAACACGCCGGTGCCCTCCCAATTGCTGTTGGTGATAGGACTGATGCTGCGCGCATCGGGCACCACGGCAAAAAAATGCTCGCCCAGCCGATAGGGGCGGGACGGATGGGCGCCGCCCCAGCTGGGCGCGCCGATCACGGTGGCGCGTTTCATCGCCTGCATGGTGTAGGTAAAATCTTCGCCAGCGGAGCGGGTGTGGGGCCCGGCCAGGATCAGCACGGGCTTGGTGCCGCCATAACGCTTGCCAGCAAGCTGGTCCTGCGTCCAGTGCTGGGTGCTGCTGCCGGTGTTGCGATCCCAGATGTCGTTCAGGCGGGTGCGCTGGTCGACGAAATAGCTGGCCAGCAGCGCCACCGTATCGGGCCCGCCGCCGCCGTTCTCGCGTACGTCGATGATGAGGCCGTCCGTGTCGGCCAACTGGTCCATTGCCGCCGCATACTTGTCCGCCGCGAAGAAGGGTGGCGGAAAGCCCGATACTTTCAGGTAACCCACCTTGGGATCAAGGTGCTCGACCTTTTCCACGCCAAAATCCGCCACGTGCTGGTAGATGCCCATCCACAGCCGCACTGGCAAGGGCGCCTGCGCCTGCCACTCGGCTTTCGTGGTGGGCCGCGGTCCCATCACGCGGTCGGGCGGCACGGCCGAGCGGCTGAATCCTACGCGCATGTGCAAGTCCTGGGCGACCCCGCGCAGGTCTTCCGTCAACTGCCTGGCCAACTGGTCGCCATCCGTGATCCTGTCGTATTTGCCGTCGTGCTGGCTCTGGCGCAGCATGGTTTCCATCTGCCTGGCTTTATCTGGAAACACATAGTGGGCGTTCAAGGTCGCCGCCAGGGTATCGATCGCCTCCGTTCGCATGGCTTTGTCGACCACCACTTTCGGCCCGAGTTCTTCCCGAAGCGGCTGCCCCATCGGCGTGGCGAACAGCACGCCAAGTCCGGTCAGCAACAGCAGGGACGGGATGAGGATCCATTTCTTTTTCATTGTTTTGCTCTCCGTGTGGCGCCCCGGGCGGTGCGCCGGTTCGATGTTTTTAGGAAAATGACATCATTGATGAAGTGATCAATGATGTGTGAGCATAGCGTATACAATTGCTAGGGTATAGCAATCATTTATGCCAGTCGAACGATGAAATGGAGGGTGGCGGTTGGTCGCCGTGGTACAGCGGCGCGGTGTGCTGAAGCCACGGGCAAGGGGAACGTGCGGAAGTGGCGCAGCCGGCGCTGCGCAATGCGGGACGGAACGCAGGAACCTTCGATGGTGTCGGGCCTGCGCGGCCGAGCGATCAGGACAGACTCAGATTCAGGCCGACCGTTTTAACCAGCACGATGGTGAAGATTGCCAAGCCGATCAGCGACAGCAGGAAGATGGCCGCCACCTTGCCACCAGCGCGCAGCACGGCGCGCCTGTCCGTCGCGTGCTCCTTCTGGCCCTTGTCGTAATGCCATTTGATGGCAAAGACCATGCCGGTGACGAGCACGATGGCCTTGAAGGTCACCAGGAAGACAGGGATCCATTCCATCATGTTGAGTTTTCCAGGCGCTTGGGCGACACGATCTGTCGCAGATGTGAGGGGAGAAAATCTGCAGTACCCCACCATTGTACGGAACAGGGCCCAGAGTGCAATGAGACATAATGTCCCAGTTGGTTTCTAGATAAGCTGGGTTTCGGCGGCGCGGCTGAGCGGGGCAAACGCCCGCAGGGCCGCTGTCAAGGCATCGACGTCACCTGATGCAAGCAGGGTCAGATGCACTTGCGGCGGCAAGCCGCAGGCCGCGGTCGCAATCACGGGTATGCCGCAAGCCAGGGCCTCCAGCAAACGCGCGGGACGGTTTTCACTCCAGGCTGGCAATACCACCACGGCCGCTTCGACCAGCCAGTTCCTGCTGGCATCCAGATGGACGACGTTGACGCCGTCCCAGAATGCTGGCGCTTCCAGCACAGGGCCCAGCAGGAACAAAGGCAGACTGAGGGCGCGGGCCGCCTCTCGCAGTTCGTAGGCGCCTTTGCGGCCCAGGGTGGAGGCGGGGAAAATGATCCGGCTGCCAAGCTGGCGTGGCCGCGGCTTGCCGGCGTGCCACGCCAGCAGCTCGCTGTTACGCGACAGGCGCGCCACTTCCGCATGGGGCGTGATCAGCTTGCGGGCTTGCCGCAGGGCTGCAAGCTCCTGCTCCGCCAGGCCGGCGGGCGCGCGGAAGTCGTTCAGGGTGGAACTCTGCGGGTAGCGAGCAAAGGCGCGGTCCAACTGCTGCTGCATCTCGCGCATGGGCAAGGCAGTCATCATCACGTCGTAGCTGCGGCCCTGCAGGCAACCCAACTCCCACAGATAAGGCAAGAGCTCCTGCGGCACCACCAGATGTTCATCCAGATAATGCAGTGAGCTCGCATACGCTGCCGCCAGACGCGCGCGGAACCGCTGCGCCGACCGCTGGCGCGCTGCGCCCTGGCTGGATAAACGCCGCGAGGCCAGCGCGCGCCAGATGGTCAGGAGGGGAAAGGTTCTGGCGAGCATGTCCTTCCTGATGGTCCAGCCATAGCGCGCCTGTCCCCGGGCCCGTCCATCGATGGGCAGAAACATGCGGTCGCCAGCCCGCGCCGCGGCGGCGATCCAGGCATCGAACTCGGGCCAGACGCCATCGACCATGTAGACCGTGCGTCCCTGCGCGACGGGCAGGCTGGCGCGGCGGTAGCAATCGTCCTCCCCGCAGCTGGCGCAGGATTTGACGGTGGTCGCAGTGTGCTTTCTCGCCATGATGGACGCAGGCCGTGCCGCGACGGGCGCCGGCCGGGCTACCTTGATGCGCACGATCAGCGCTTCGCGGTCCAGCCTGGCCTCTATCCGAAAACCCTGCGCGCCGCGCAGGCGCAAGTCGACGTAATTCCAGAACACGGTGGCATCGAGACCGTGCTCGGCGGCCGATCCCGGCACCAGCTGCGAATGGGCATGGCGCTCGACGATCTCCAGTCCCGCTTGCAAGGCAGCCTGATACAGCGCATTCGACAGCTGGCACAGACCGCCGCCGATGCTGGGAATGATGCAGCCTTCGCGCAGCTCGCGGCCGGGTACATACGCCCGCCTGGCAACTGGTTTGCCAAGCTGGGACCAGAAGCTGAAGGTGGCGCCCGCGGGCACCTCCGCGCCGTGCAGGGACTTGAGCGCGACCCGCAGATTTTCAATTTTGCCCAGCACCAGCAGGTGTTCCTCGGGTCCTTGTCCCGGGTCCAGCGGGGAAATGGATTCGCCGGCCGTGATCCTGTGCTGCTGCGCTTCCCCGCACACCGGCCAGCGCCTGACGGTGGGCGAGGCCAGGTCGCTCAAGGCGCGCTTCGCTTGAAACGCGGTGGTTTTGAGCGTGAAGGCGGCGGCTTGAAAGCGGTTGGGGAGGGTGCGATTCGCCATATGCCAAGGGGACCAGAGACATGAAAGAGTGATGTCCCGAATGGATGAGGCGAGGACGGTGCAAAGTTAGCACGGGGCGACGCGCTCACATACTGTCGACCTTGATAAGGTGATTCACTCAATGAGCTGATGAAAATCAAAATGGGGACAGCACCTTTCGACTGGCACTTGCTGTCGTTCGTGGCACGGCCATTCGTGGCCCGGCCATTCGTGGCGCGGCCTGTCCCCGGTTTTGCATACGCCGCAGTCCCAATCCGGGACAGGCAGCGAGTGCCAGTCCCGGTTCTACTAAGTGTACCGATGGAAAACGGGGACAGCAGCTGCGGCGCCGCATGCGAGTCGAGTCGCGGCATGCGCGCTAATTTGCCCGGCTTGCCTCCACCATCGCATGCCAGGCCTGGACGCTGGGCCGGGCCTGCATACGCTGATGCCAGGCGTGCAGGGCGCTCAGCGTGGCGGGCACGTCCAGCTTGACGATGGCGGCGAAAATGAAGGCGCCGATGACGGTGATGTCGGCCATCGAAAAGGCGGCGCCGGCAATGTAGGGCTGGCTTTGCAGCAGGGTGTCGAAGTAAGCCATGGCCCGCAGCGCCCGCTCGCGCTGGTGCAAGCCCCACTCGCGGTTCTGGTACAGCTCGACGGCCGGTCCCAGTCCCGGCGTCGCGTGGTGGAAATAGACGCTGATGGCGTCGAGCAGTTCCAGCTCGGCCCGCCGGCTCATCATGTGGATCAGGCCTTTTTCGCGCGCCGTGCTGCCGGTCAGGGTGGGTGGGCCGGCCAGATTGTCGAGGTATTCCGTGATGGCCGTGCATTCGGCGATCAGGGTGCCGTCGGCCAGTTCCAGCACGGGCAGGGTGCCTGAATAATTCTTGGCGATAAAGGCCGGCTGCTTGTGCTCGCCGGTCCACAGATTGACGGGGACGAAGCGCACTTGGGACTGCAGGGCTTTCTCGGCAATGGCAATGCGTACGCGGGCAGGGTAGGGGCCGTCGAACCAGTCGTAGACGGTCATGGTGGCGGGAGCGGGGGCTGGGGCTGGCATGGAAGGCTTCCTTTCAAGGTGGGGAAACGGCGCAATCGGTCAGGCAGCGCGGGCGGCCAGCGTCTGCAACAGGGTGGTGGCGGCGGCGGTCGAGGAGGCGGGATTCTGTCCCGTGATCAAGCGGCCGTCGGTGACGATGTAGGATGCCCAGTCCTCGCCGCGGCTGAAATGCCCTCCTTTGGCCTTGAGCTCGTCCTCGACCAGGAAGGGCACGATGTCGCTCAGTTCGACTGCCGCTTCTTCGGTGTTGGTGAAGCCCGTCACCTGCTTGCCGGCCACCAGGGGCGCGCCGTCCGCGCTGCGCACGTGGCGCAGTACGCCAGGAGCGTGGCAGACCAGGGCCACCGGCTTGCCGGCCCCGATGAACGATTCGATCAGGCCGATCGAGTTGGCGTCCTCGGCCAGATCCCACAGGGGACCGTGGCCGCCCGGATAAAACACGGCATCGAAGTCGGCCTGGGACACGCTGTCGAGGCGCACTGTGCTGGCCAGTTGGGCCTGGGCGGCAGGGTCGCCTTCAAAACGTTGGGTCAGCGCCGTCTGGAAGGCGGGTTCATTGCTCTTCGGATCGAGCGGTGGCTGGCCGCCGGCGGGCGAGGCCAGCACGACGGTGGCGCCGGCATCCTTGAAAGCGTAATAGGGCGCGGCCAGTTCTTCCAGCCAGAAGCCGGTCTTGCGGCCAGTGTTGCCCAGGGTGTCGTGGGAAGTCAGTACGATGAGGATGTTCATGAAGTGCTCCTTGCGTTGGTGGATTTGTGAGTAGACCAGTCGTCTAGTTGTTGATTCAAAAAAAACGCTTTGGCTGAAGCGTTCGAGTGCCATCAGTGTGGCAGTTGCAGCAATTGTTTTGTGGTGGACATCGCGGCATCGAAAGGCGCCGCATCGCGGCTGATTTTGGCCATCACGCTGGCGCCCAGCCACAGTTGGTACAAGGTTTCCGCGAGGATGGCCGCTGGCGCCTGGGCCCCGACCGATCCTTCGGCCACGCCCCCTTCGATGGCGCCCGCCAGGCGCCCAATGATGCCGGCGGTGCCCAGCTTCAGGGCGTGACGCATGGGTTCGGACAGATCGGCCACTTCCGCGCCCAGTTTCACCACCATGCATTTGCCGTGGCAATCGTCCGGCAACTGTTTGCTGCGCCAGCATTTGAAATAGCGGATCAGGGCATCCGCCTTGCTCAGTTTCGCTTGCGAAAACAGGGCGTCGATCTCGGCCAGGTAGGTGTCGAAATAATGTTCCAGCAAGGCCACCCCGAACGCATCTTTCGAAGCAAAATAATGATAAAAGGAACCCTTGGGGACCCTGGCAGTGGTGAGAATCTCGTTGAGCCCCACGGCCGAGAACCCTTTGCCCGACATGATGCGCTGTCCCTCCGCGATAATCGTGTCGCGGACGGGCGAAGATTGGGTGTGTGTCGATTGATCCATGGCGCCATCATACGATCAATTAGACCAGTCGTCTAGTGATATTCAAGCGTGCGCGCTTTTTTTGGGGAGAATAGGTGGAGCTGATCATCCGGGATTACGGCAATGCGGACCGCGACAAGGTCAACCGCGTGGCCCTGGCCGCATTTGACCAGTACGAGGGACAGTACGAGGATTGGACCAGCTTCCAGGAAGGCATCGGGCGCATGGCCGACCTGGCCGGCGCCGCCGACCTGATCGTTGCCGAACGGGGCGGCGTGGTGGGGGCCGTGGTGCACGTGGGACCGGGCGGACCGAGGGGGGCGCTGTTTCCGGCTCACTGGTCGCTCATCCGTATGCTGGTGGTGGCGCCGTCCGCACGGGGGCAGGGGATCGCCACACGCCTGATGGAAGCCGCGCTGGAGCGGGCGCTGCAGGCGCAGGCGCCGGTGGTCGGCTTGCACACCAGTCCCATCATGGAGGCGGCCCTGGCGATGTACCTGCGCATCGGTTTCGTGCCCGACTGCGCCTTGCCGCCGATCCGGGGCGTGCCGTATGGGCGTTATGTGATGGAGCGGGAAGCGATCCCGGCGGCGCTGGGGCGGTTGCGGCGCGCCTGACCAGAATCTTTGTACAATCGCTCGGCTCCTTGCGATCGTGCTGCCCGCATCTGCACACCGTGGCCGCAGCTTTTCCATGCAGCGGCGGATGGCTGGCACGGCCACATCGGGATGGCCGCCTCCTGCCGCGGCGGGCTATGCGCGTCAACGATCTGTATTATTCACCACCTCACCCTTCCGGAGTCCGCCCCCATGCAAGACATTTCCCCGCTGACCGTCGTCCAGGCCCAGCTCGATGCTTTCAACGCCAGGGACATCGAGGCCCTGATGGCGACCTATGCGCCCGATGCGGAGCAGTTCATTTTGCACGGCGAGCGGCTGGCGCAAGGCCATGCTGAACTGCGGCCGCGCTATCTGGCGCGCTTTCAGGAACCGGACTTGTACGCGCGGCTGCTCTCGCGCACCGTGATGGGCCATATCGTCATCGACCTCGAACTGATCAGCCGTAATTTCCCGGAAGGCCGGGGCAGCCTGGAAATGCTGTGCGTGTACGAAGTCGTCCAGGGGCGCATCCGGCGGGCCTCGTTTGCGTCCGGCGCGATGACCATGCTGGCGCCGTCTCCGGTCTGAGCGGGCGGGGCTGGAAACTGTGCGTGCAAGGCGGTGCTTGCGCGGCGTGATGCGGTCACGCCATTCCGGTAGCGGTCCCGCTTACTTGTTTTTCCTGGCGTGGAACTATTCTGGCAATGTGCTGTCCAAGCAGAATTTGATGGACTGCCATGCGGCTGAGCGATTTTCTTCGCGAAAAAATTGAGCTCATACTGTCACAGTGGGACGAATTTGCAGGGCAGCTTGATGCTCCTGGACCCTTGAGCGCCGAGGTCTTGCGCGATCACGCGCGCGGCATCGTCAATGCAATCGCCAATGATCTGGACAGCGCGCAGAGCGAGTTGCAGCAGTTGGTCAAATCGCGCGGTCTGGCGCCCCCGGTCGCGCAGGCGACCGAGGCGGAAATGCACGGTTCGTCCCGGTTCGCGGAGGGCTACGACGTCAACCAGGCCATGGCGGAATTCAGGGCGTTGCGCGCCACCGTGTTGCGCCTGTTCGGCGAAAACCAGCAACTGGCGCAAGCCGATGAAATCACCCGCTTCAACGAGGCGATCGACCAGGCCCTGGCGGAATCCCTGGCCCGGTTCACCGCACTGAAAAACCGCCAGAGCCGCCTGTTCGAAGTGCTGCTGTCGAATTCGCCCGACCTGAATTACATCGTGGAACCGGGCGGCATCCTGATCTACGCCAACAAATCCTTTGCCCACGTGTTCGGGATCAGACTGGTCGACTTGATCGGCCAGAATTTTTTCTCGCTGTGCATGCCTTTCGTCGCCGATATCGATCAGCGTATCCGCAAGGTGGCTGCCAGCGGCAAAATCCATCGTGACGAAATGCGCGTCGGCACCAGCAGAGGCGAGGAGCGCACGTTCGAGTATTTGCTGGTGCCCGTGCTCGATCCAAAGGGCCGCTGCGAGGCAGTGGCCGGCAGCGCCCGCGATATCACGGAGCGCAAGGCGGCCGAGGAGCAGGTGCGCCACAGCGCCAATTACGACAGCCTGACCGACCTGGCCAACCGCGGCCTGTTCCGCGAACGCTTGCAGCACGAACTCAGGCATGCCGCCCGCAACGGGCTGCGGCTAAGCCTGCTTTTCATCGACCTGGACCACTTCAAGGAGATCAACGACCAGTTCGGTCACGGGGCGGGCGATCAACTGCTCAAGGAAGCTGCCCAACGCATCAAGGCCTGCGTGCGCGACACCGATACGGTGGCCCGGCTGGGGGGCGACGAATTCACCGTCATCCTCACCGATGTCACCGATGCCGCCCACATCGACAATATCGCCGCCGAGATCAACGCCGAGCTGCGCCGCCCGTTCCTGCTCAGCGAGGGCGCGGCGGCCATCTCCGCCAGCATCGGCATCACCGTGTTTCCCGGTGACGGCGGGACGGCCGATGAGCTGGTCAGAAACGCTGATGAGGCGATGTACGCGGCCAAGAACGGGGGCCGCGATCAGTATCGCTTTTTCACGCCGGAGTTGCGCAGTCTGCCCGGTTGAAGCGGCCGGCCGGGTGCACCGCGCTGTTTTGCGCATCGCGGGAACTCGCGGCCGCGCAAGGCAGTCTAATTTTTCCATTGCAAAATTAATAAGCAGATGAACGCCGAAGAACCTATCGATACGATTCCATCATCGTGGGAAGAAACCTGCGCCAGCGAGCCGATCCACACCATCGGCACGGTGCAATCCTATGGTTTTCTGCTGGTGGCCGATATCGGCTCCGGCAAGATCGTCCAGGTGTCGTCCGGTATAGTGGCGCACTGGCCCGGCCTGACTGCGGCCACGGCGCTGCTCGATGCACCGCTGTCCGACTGGGTGGGCGGCCCCGATCCCCTTGCCTTGTCCGACCTTGCAACGTTGCCGGAGGCGCACCCGGTGACGCTCAATGCCCGCCCGCAGTTTGAAAAAACGGATCCCGCCGCGAATCTGGCGCAGGCGGCGTGCTGGGAGTGCCTGGCCCACCGCCGCGGCCAGTGGGCCCTGCTCGAATGGCTGCCTGGTGAAAACTGCCACAATGAATTGCGGCGCCAGTCGGAAATATTCGACAATTTTGGCTCGACCTTGCAGCGATTGCGCCACGCCGAAGAGCTCGGTCCCTTCTTTGACGAATGCCTGCAAGTCATCCAGGAGTTCTGCCAATTCGACCGGGTCATGATCTACCGCTTTCTGCACGATGGCGCTGGCGAGGTCATCGCGGAGCGTACCCGGCCTGCGCTGCCGACGCGCTATGTGGGCTTGCGCTTTCCCGCCTCGGACATTCCGGCCCAGGCGCGCGCCCTTTACCTCAACAACCGCCTGCGGGTGCTGGCCGACATCGAAGCATCCACCGACAGCCTGTTGCCGCCCGGTTTGCCCGATGGCAGCGCGCTCGATCAAAGCCTGTGCCTGCTGCGCGGCCTGTCGCCTGTCCACCTGTCCTATCTGCGCAATATGGGCGTGCGGGCCACCCTGACCCTGTCGATCATTTGTGAAGGAA
>Ga0209913_1001184_pt1 | contig 15638 bp, 25 predicted proteins | sample PersoiDNA2013203_FD_185805 | JGI IMG/M metagenome (GOLD analysis project Ga0209913, IMG submission 185805) | Permafrost soil microbial communities from the Arctic, to analyse light accelerated degradation of dissolved organic matter (DOM) -... | ecosystem: Environmental > Terrestrial > Soil >... | reverse complement strand
CGTTCGATAATTGCGCTGCAGCAGGCGCAAGCCCGCCGCCTGCAGGTGCTGCAAGGCCTGCTGTTCGGCGAGTTCGCCCAGTGCCCGCGTGGTCGGGCGGGCCGGCCCAGCCGGCTTCTTTCCAAGGGATCGCATATCAAGCCACAGACCGCATGGATGCTCGTTTTCCAGAAGAACCCCTTTAAAAGTACCGTCAAAAGTACCGTAAAAAAGAAAAATGCCCCCTTTGGCTGATCCGGGGAGGCCAGTCGCTCAACGCCAGGCACACAAGCAGGGACCTTCTTTGGAGCACGACATGACCAACAACCTCTTCCTCAACGATGCGGAGCTGGCCCAACTCACCGGCCGCAAGTTCAAATCGCTGCAGATCAAGTGGCTCAGGACGTCAGGTCTCCCGTTCTGGGTCAATGCAAGGGGCCACCCTGTGGTTACCCGGGCGGCTGTCCATGGGCTCCCAGTGACAAAGGCGCCGCGCGACGTCTGGGTTCCGAACTTTCTCAAGCAGGGCCAATAACGCGGGCTACGGCATCCCCTGCACCCACTTCTCCACCGCCTGCATGTCAATCCAGATGCGGCCGTCTTCAGCGCGGCGGAATTGTCGGCCTTCGATCCAGTAGCCTCGTTCGATCCGTTTTCCAACTGCGCCCTTGGACAGCCCGGTGATTGCTGAGCAGAGTTCGACGGTCACAAACCTGGCAGCGTTGATGAATACCGGTTGACCCTGCCCGTTTGAATGGTCTCTGAGCGCGGGACGGTGGGGCATCGGTGCGGTTGCTCCATCAACTGCTGGCGCCTTTGGTTCCCTGCTCCAGGCTGGCTGAGCCTGCGCCCTCAACGCCAATGCCATCAAAGTAAGCATGTCAGCCAATTTGGCCACGTCAATTTTGGTGTCCATCTGAACCTCCTGAAGGTTCATGCAGTGTGGCGCTACCGACTCGACGCGGGTAGGCCTCTCAAAAAGAAGACCCGGCACTTGGCCAGGTGAACCCTTGCGGGCTTGCTCAGGGAGGAGAAGCAAAGTCAGCCGATGGACTGGCGAACAGATCGTAGGCCCCGGGACTGGGGGTGCGCATCACCCAGTGTGACGAAGATGGTCGACAGCCCGGTCCAAGCAACGGCGATCAACCGCACTCATATCGTCCTGATCCCAATCGACCACCTATTTGGCCAGCCCATCAGGTAACAGTCGGTCGTACTCCGTCTTCACCACCTGGTAGCACTCGCACGTGCGCTTTTCCAGGCCTGGTCGGTCCAGCACCGTGATGTGGCCTCGGACGTACCGGATCAAGCCGGCTGCTTGCAGTTGCAGGGCTGCCCCTGTCACCCCTTCGCGACGAACCCCCAGCATGTTGGAGATCAGCTCCTGGGTCATGATGAGGTCGGGCCCGCTGAGACGGTCCAGACTCAGCAACAACCAGCGGCACAGTTGCTGATCCAACGAGTGGTGGCGGTTGCACACGGCGGTCTGCGACATCTGCGTCAGCAGGGCCTGGGTATAGCGCAGCAGCAGGTGGAGAAAGGGGCCAGCGCGGTCAAATTCGCTCTTGAGAATCGAAGCCCGCAGCCGGTAGCCCTCACCCGCACTTTGCACCACAGCCCGGCTGGGCGTTGAGTTTCCGCCCATGAACAAGGCAATCCCCACCATGCCCTCATTGCCTACCACCGCGATCTCAGCTGAGGCGCCCGTCTCCAGCACGTAGAGCAACGAAATAACAGCCGTCGTTGGAAAGTAGGCATAGCTCATCGCTGTGCCCGATTCGTACAAGACCTTGCCGAGTGGCAGATCTACCCATTCGAGTTCTGCCTGAACATGCGCAAAGTCGAGTGTGTGCATCGCCTTGAGCAGGTGGTTGTCATCAAAGGGATGCTCGGTCGGGGGCATGAGACTCCAGAAGCATGGGCTGCTGAGGGAAAACTGCCATCAGCGGATCTGCCGCAGCGCCCTCTTTTGGAATCATATGCAAATGAATGGGGCCTGTGTGTTGGGAAACGCACAGACAAAGCAAACTGTCTATCCGCGCGTACCGTCACTTTGCATCTGGTTGACAGTGGCTTCTGGCTCATCCGCGGCTGGCTCTGTGCTTGCCAAGCCATGCAGCTCGTAGGCGATCCACAGCAGGGCCAGCACCTGGGCGATTCGAATCAAGCGGTCAATCAATGGGGTCCCCGGTTGGGTTTTGCAAGAGATCTGCCACCCAGATCTCTCGTCCCAATTGTCCTTGCTCAGCGGGCTCAGCTTTGAGCTGGCACAGGGGTGTCCAGATTCCGGACGCCCACTCGCTTCGCCTGCAGCAGATGGTTTATCTAGATGGTGACCGCCAGACGGTCAAGGCGAAGGGTGAAAACAGCCCCGGATAGGACCGTCTCACGGTCAAGGCAGCGGGCTCTCTTGACCGTCTCACGGTCCTATTGAGTGGCCACCTTGACCGCCAGACGGTCAAAGGGATGCGTTTTTGAGATGGGCACATGGCGGCCCCCTCGCAGGCAAGTGCAGGACCTCGGCGGTGCGGCGGTACGCACCGCGCTGGAAGCCCTCCAAGGCACCGGCGTCGAAATCTGGATGCCGATCGAGCGTCATCCAGGTCACGGCGTACCAGCTGGCGCGGTTCGGGCGCTGCCCCTTGACGGTCTCGAAGATGAAGCCGGCGTCCATCAGCTCGCGCTTTGCCCGGGTGATGACATCCCTGCTCTTCCAGCCCCGCGCCTCGAGGTGGCCGGCCGATGCCAGCAGCCGGCCATTGTTGTCCCTGACCAGCTGCCGGGCGATCTCCAGCAGCAGCGCCCGGGCCGGGTGGCTCAGGGCTGCATAAGCATGGCAATCCAGCACGGACCAGGGAAGCGCCACGAAGCCGCCGGCATCGCGGCTGGTGTCGACCCGCCGGAGCTTGTTGCGACCGTTGGCCATGGGCTACCCCTCCAGATGAAGGCCCAGCCTCTGGCGCAGGCTCTCGGTGGTTTCCTGTTCGTCGCCACAGGCGCTCATGAGGACCGTGGAAATCGACCGAAGCCGAGCAGCAACACCACGCACCTGCAGGAACTCCGCCAGATCGTCATCGTCGCGCGTCAGGAGGGATGGCAGCAGCCGCGCCAGCGCGTCGATTTCCCATGCGGCCTCAAGACAGACCTTGATGCGGCCCTCATCCATCACTGGGCCGTCATCAGGCGTTGGCTGCCCCGATGCTTTGGCGGGGTTGCTTTTTGCCGCGGTACTCATGCGCCGGCCCTCCCGCCCTTGGCTTTGGCCTGCTTCTTGTGCTGGGCCAGAAACCCCGCGTCACGGGCCACGCTGGTCAGCGCCCCCAGCACGCCAACTTGATGGGACACGTTCCAAAGTACGGTGCTCACGTCGTAGCGCTCAGAGAGTGCGCCGCTTGACGCATCGTTGCTGATGAGACAACCCAGCCCTTGGGTGATATTCGCGATGTAGTCAGCCTGAAGTTGCACCAGGTCGGGCGCCCCTTCTGCAAACCAATCCAGCTCATCCTCGGTCATGTGGTCGCCCGCACGCCGCCACAGCAGCAGCATGGCGTTGGCGGCATCAAACACAGCCAGCTTTTTGGAAGTGGTGCTCATGCGCCAGCCCTCACGAATTGCCATTCATTGCGGCCGGCGCCGGGCATGGTGACACTCCCGGATTGCCGGGCCCGCGCTCGGGCCTCCAGGCGGGTGGTGCAGTAGTCGCGCAGCTCGGTCAAGAACTCCACCGAGTGGGGGTACTCATTGAGGTGGAGAAACAGGTCTCGCTCGATGTTCAAGACCGAGTCACCGAACTCCACAGCCTGCACCCGGAACATGCCGCCCTCGGTGGGGGCCACCAGCAGGGCGCGCGCGCCTTCCGGCACAGCCAGGCCAGGGATGTTCATGTCTTCGATGTGGCTGCTCATGATTGCTGTCCTTCCTGGGGTTCTTGCTGGCGCTGGCCGACGTGGCGGGCCTGGTGGTGCCAGAGCTCGGGGCGGGTGTTGCTGACGAATCGGCGGATGATTTCTCGACCGACACGCTCAGCAAAGTCGCAGGCCTCAGCATCGCCAAAGGGTGCGGGGTTGGCCTGGGCGATGTGCCAGAGCTGAGCCAGGTACTGGTCGTCACAATGCTCCAGGTCGCTGCTGTCGACTTCGAATTGAATGATGGTCTTGGCCATGGTCAAGCCCTCCCATCGTTGGCAGCCTCACCGCGGCCGACGAAGCGCAGCGCGTTGATGGCGGCCAGGGCCTGCACGGCCTTGCGGCTGGCGCCCGGCACATTGCTCTCAGGCTGGCGCAGGTAGTGCAGCGCCATGGTCAGGCTGTTGACGGCGCGGGCGTGGATCTGGATGGGGTCGGGGGTCTCCGCAAAGTTGCGGAGACGGTCGCGAGCCCCCCGAAGTGGGGTTCTCGACAAATCGCCGGGGGCTTTCTCGAAAGCAAGGAGGGGGGTGTCCTTGAAATTGAGGACACCCCTCGAATGGGACTCCTTGAAAGTAAGGAGTCCTCGGGCCTGCTCGCTGGGGATATCCTTCGAGTCCAGGAGATCTGGCGCGGGTGCGGCGGCGGCCTCCGCAATGATGCGGCGGGGGGTAGCGGGTTGGGTCGTGCCCGGAACTGGGCGGAAAATCGGCGCAGCGCAGCGGCCGGCCTCGGTGGATACCGTGGTCATGGGTCAAGCTCCTAATCGAGACTGAAACCCACCTGTCACCTGTTCAAGGGATCGGGGTGGACGGGATGTTGAACACACGCGATTAGACGTGCCGCCAGCCTTACGGACTGACGCATCCCGTCCGAAACCACGCGACGAGGCCTTTCGGGGCCCATCGACGAAATGTAGGGACGTAACAAAGGCTCCTGACGGGGAGCCTGCACCGCTAATCGAATGGTGTGTTCAGCACCGCCCCTGTTACTGCAAGGGCAGAAAGAATGTAGCACGGTGCGACTGGTATTGTGAAGCCCTAAATATTTCGACGTCGGGGGAGGGGAAATGAAGAGGACTTTCGTTCGCGTAAGGGCGGTTTTCATGTGGACACCAGTCTGGGCAAGCATCCTGCTGGTTGCCGCCTTTGTGGCCTTAGGATTGGTGTGGCCGGCCTCAAATAGCTCAGACTTTCGCCTGAGATGCCTCGCGATGGCATACCAGCTGATCGGCGCGTATACGGTCTGGAGGGACCTCACCGGCTCAGCTGTAACTTTTGGTCGTGAGCCAATCCTGAGTTCATTGCGACGCCGAATGACACAGGACGGAAGGACCGTTGGTCAGGCGGTTTCAATCCAATCCGGAGCCTTTGGCAAGGCCCGCGGCACTGTGAGACGACCGGTGGACCCCAACGCAGCAACAGAGGCCAGATTGCAAGCCATTGAGGCAAACCTTCAACACATTGATGCCGATCTCAAGGACGCTTTCAACGAACTTTCGGCTACCGAAAGCCAGCTTTCGCGAGAGATATCCGACGCTGTCCGCCTCGGACATCAAGAAGCACAGACCATCGCAAAGCGCCTGGAGGAGGTGGCGGTGGGAAGCTACGAGACCCTGATATTCGGAGCGTTCTGGGTCGGCGTCGGCACCGTTCTGAGCGCTCTTGCGCCGGAGTTGGCGAAAATCATCGCGTGCGGATGCTTTGCGGCGTTGCAGACCATTTGAAAAATGGTGCAACTCACTTGTGGCAACTTCAACACTAGTTTCGGATCAAGGTCAGAATCTTCCCGGCCATAGGCGACCAGCGATATAGGCTTGCATCCCAAGTAGGGGCATCGGCATAAAGCAGCCCCATTGACAGCAGCCCGACGAACACCATTTCCTCTTCGCTGCCAGGCTTGAAGAAAAGTCGCTCGCTTGAGGTAGAGGCTTCCTCCGATATCCCAATCGCCTGAAATCCAAAATTGGCATGGAGGAAGGCCAATTCAGCGGGGGATAGGTCACGGATGATCCTTGCGAGAATTTCAGAACGCCCACGTACAGTTGAACCGTCCCTTGCTGCGTTTGATATTGCGCTCCGTAAGTAGCCGAGTTTCTCTTGGTTGATCGTCGTCATCATGGTGACGATGGAATGAGAAACGAACTGATGTTGGTCATCGTCGAAAGCAACCACCTCTTTCCGTAGCTCGGCGAGATCCTCGGAGACCTGCTGCAATGCTTTCGTGACCCTTTGTTCAAGTCTTCCTTGGGCAAGGCTTTGGGCCAGCGAAGGAACTACGTTTGTCAGGGCCGACATGATCTGCGAAGGATCTCCCGTGCCGATCGCGGCAAGTGCGGCGGGCGCAACGGTCAATGCTGTGGCAGTCACGGTGCTGCCTGCAATTGCCTCGACTGCAGACTTCTTTTCCATTTTCTCTCCCTGAGTACCAACTATTTGGCACTGTGAACACGCTTCGACAAAGCGGAAACGTTGCCCTTCATTTTGGGCCAAGAGTTGAACAACCTCACCTCTTTTTTGGGGTTGCAACCTGCCACCATGCCTGCCACTCCTCCGCTGTCTGCCACGCGGCCTGCGGAGGGGGGAGTATCCGAACTCTTCGGAAAAATTCGGATTTATCGCGCGGAAACAGTTTCGAAACCCTGCCCTGGATTTCATACCTCATCGCCCGCAGGCCCAATGTTGGCGCGGGTCTAGGCTGGCGGCACAGTTTCGAAACTGCGCCGATGAGTTCGGCGAAATCTGGCCCCCATTTTTCCGAACGATGCGGGTCTCACCCGGTGCTGTTCCCTGCGTACCTGGGTGCGTACCGGGCCTGCGTACCGCCGAAACCCGCGGCAATCAGGCCAGCAACCTGGCACCCACCCAAGGCGCCAGCCAAGGCAGGTCGACGGATCTGGCGCAGCTCAGTCCAGCTCGGAGATGCTGCCGCCTCTCTCCAGCGGCGAGGCCGGCAGCGCATCTGCGCCAGCCACGCGAACCATTCCGCTCCAGACCTGCCGATCGGTGAACACCATGCCGCAGCCATCGCAGGCGAACCGGCCCAGGTGGCTCATCGCACCCCCTGGGTCTCGCTCGATCACCTTGCGGAAGCTGGTGGCTCCGCAGACGTGGCATTTACTCATGAGGGCAGTCTACTGGCCACGCTTGACAGGAAGCTGTCGGGTGCAACCCTCGCCGCCAACCTGGGTGCCATACCTCGGTTTCCGTGGCAACCACGCTGGCAACCTGGGACTGGCAACCGGCGCCTCGGTGTTAACCAGGCTGTTAACCATCCGCCCCCACTCTCTTTCGGTGGATACCTCGGTGGATACCAACGCTTTGGATACCGGGGTTTGGGTGTTCGCCAGCGTGTTTACCCGCGACCGTTTACAACCGGCGGTGACCAATTGAGATGCGCGGTGCGACCAGATGGGGTGTCCTCGGTTTTGAGAAGGCTCATCCGCGCAGATCGCCCTTTCCCCGAGGCCCCCGAAGCGGGGGTGTCGAGGCAGCCCATTGTCCCGCGCAAGCAGGTCACCGGTTCGAGGATCGCGTTTCAAACGCGATCCCTTGCCGCGGATCTGGCCAGGGCATCACTAGGATTTCAAAGCTGAGTGAAGGGGCATCCAAACTGTCTCCCACGCAGGATGCCAACGAAGCCGACCACATCGACGTTTGAGACGCGGAAGTGCGGGCCCTGGCCATGGACAGCAGGCCAGAGGAACCGGCCGAAGTGGCATCACATCGCCTGTAACGATCCGTTGACACAGACCAGACAGGCCCTACGTGGGTCGCTTGCTGAATAGGTACTTGGTGATGACAAAGACCACGCCAAAAACTTCGGCCAACGTCCCACCCATGTAGAGATGGAGGGCGTATTCCTCAAAGCCAAGACATCCGACACCAACGCCAATGAAAACGAGGTTCATCAGCAGCAATTGACCAATCAGGATGCCGATGAAGAACTTGGCATAGAGCTTTCTGAGCTTCGTGTCAGCAACCTTGTCCGCATTGTCAATGTGCTTTCCCTCGGTTTCGGGATCGAGGGATTTCAACTCGCGAGCAACACCAGCGGTCAAATCTATCGCAGCGTAGATTTCAGCGTGTGCGGTCGCAGTTCTGGCGGCCGCTTCCTGCTGGTCCGTCATCTCAGGAGATTCTCAGCTTCGCAAAACGAAAGCCAATAGCCTCGCCAGAAACTCCGAGGCGAGCGGCTATCACCGACTGGTGAAGCCCCTCTTTGTTCATTCGACGCACGGCATCCTCGGGCATCAACAAGCAGGCAGCAAAGCTGTTTGCGAAAACCTCTTCCGGATCGCGTCCAGAAGCCGCAGAAGGTCCACGCAATTCGACATACTCGTATGAGGGTTCGTTGCGGGCAAGTCGACTGACGTAATGTCCCAATTCGTGAGCACAGGTGAAGCGTTTGCGCACCGTGCTGTCAGCGGCATTGAGCACGATCACCGGATCTTCATCCGGTTTCTTGACCAACGCACCAGAGATATCAGGCTTGATCTGAGCCTCGATAACTCTCAGTCCAAGTTTGTTTGCAATCCAAACAGGATCTACGGGAAATCCTCGGTCACCCCACACATCACGCAGGATGCCGGAGGCAGCATCTTTAGGCATATGGGCTCCAAGCAGTTGACGGCTAGATGATAACAAAGCAACCTTACTTGAAGGTATCAGGGCTTGTATGGGTTAAGGCTCCGCAAAGCCAGGCCTCCAAGCTGCCGGCCACCGTCAGGCCGAAGTCACTCCACTGGCCAGTCCTTGCCACGCTCCAGCGAACGAACCAGGAGCGGCGGTGCCCACGGTGGGCCAGGGCTGGCGGTAGGCCGTGCACATCAGCTTGGGCGCAGGCCTCGGCCCACAGTGCCCGCAGCTCGGCCGGCGTTGGGCTGGTGATTTTCCTGGGGGTGATGCACCAGCCATCCACACCCAGCAGCACCAGGGGCGCCAGCAGGGTGCAGGCGCGGCCCGTGCGGGGCTCCAGCAACTCAGCCAGCTCTCGGGCAGCCCGGTAGTGCTTGCGAAGGGTTCTGGGCGTCATGGGGCTGAATTGTCGGCTACTCAGTAGCCGACAACTGGCTCAACCCATGTTCAACCTGGGCGGCTCCAGACCAGTTGGCGACCATTCACCCACGCGTCGTTTCCGACGTTGTCGAAGAGCAGTTCTCCGATCCCCCATGCGGGGACGTACGCGCCAGCCGCATGTGCCAAAGCTCTGACATGCATGGCTTCAGCCATGAGGCCTGTGCATTTGACGGTGTAGGCGTTCAGCGCCTCTTCAAACAGCCTGGTGCGCTCGGCGGCCGCGGCCTCTTCAGCCTGACGCACCTGGGCTTGGCAGCGCTCCTCATACGAGGACAGCGCGGCCGCGTGGGTTGCCACCGCTTCGCGCGCTTCCTCTGCGGTTTCTCGCTCTGCAACCAAGGCGTTCCGCAGAGCTACCGGGTCGACTTCAGCGATCGAGGCGCGGCACCGGTCTGCTTCAACATGAGCAGCGCGGGCCTTGAGTTCGGCGGCCTGCGCGTGGGTGGCCAAGAGGCGGATGCGCTGGGTCTCGACGTCCAGAGACTCAGCAGGTTTGATGGCAGAGGCAAGCTTGGTGAAAAGGGTGTTCATTGGGTTTCCTTTCGTGGTCAGGTTGTGTGCAGCCCGGTGGGCGCCATGGTTCAACCCGGAGATTGATGGGTTTGCAGACTTGGGATGAGCTGTCAGGCCGGCGGCCCGCTGGTGTCGCCACCGGAGCGCACGCCGCCATGGGTGTGGTTCTTGAGGCTCTTGCCGCCGCCGATCACGTCGGTTGTGGCCGTCACCGTGCCGGTCACGTTGATGTCACCGGTGTGGTTCCAGGTGGGGGCGCTGCTGGTCAGCGGGCCTGCGGCCACCAGGTTGACGCTGCCGTCCTCGTTGAACTTCAACAGGGAGCCGCTGGCGTGCTGCAGCAGGATCTCCCCTGGCTTCACTTCGGGGGAAACGGCCTGGACCGAAAAGGACCGGGCCACGATCACGCCAGTGCTGAAGTTCCCCTCGCTGAACAGCACTGTCACCTGATCCCCAATCTGGGGGCCGACAACGACCCCCCAGCCATTCCCGACTCCAATGGCCCCCAGAGGCATCCAGTTGGACTCGATGTTCTCGGGTTGGATGAGGACTTTGACCGCATGTGATTTGGGGTCGTAGCTGCTGATCAGACCAGTTCGCGGCCGGGAGTTCTCATATCCCGGTGTCTGCCCGTGCCGGCGCATGGCCTCTGCCAAGAAGTGATGTTCGATCATCGAGCCACCTGCACTTCCATTGCCGAGTTCTTCCCCCGCACCGACATGGTGAAGCCGTCGTCAAAGTCAAGCCGCCGGGTGATGGAATCAGGGAAGTAGGCTTGATCGTAGGCCGTGCCGGTCCCAACCACATTGAGCACAGAGTCCATGTCCAGCACGACATCGCCGGGCATCTCCGCTTGCAGCCCAACCTCATGTTGGATGATCTGTTTATGGAGTGATTCCGCCCGCAGATTGCACTGCTCTTGGGTCAATCCATGAATGGAATACCGGTAAACCAAGGCATCTCCGAAAGAGACCGTGTTGGGGTCGACGTCCTTCTCTGGCGCAAGGGGAAAGTAGCCGGTGAAGCTTTTCTGTTGGTTCGGGTTCCAACTCATCACGATCACCTCAACCCCGCGCGATACGTTCAGAGACCGGCAAAACTCCAGGCGCTGAACATTGGAGATGGCATTGCCCCTGCTGGAATTTGGAGGACTCCATTGAATCTTCCAGGGCGTCGGTGGGCCACTGAGCCTCGGACCGAAATACAAAGTGGTGCCGCGGACCCAGCATACGAAGTCCTCGAGTTGGGCGAGGTACTGCAGCGTGTCCCAGTCCGTGCGCTGCTCAGTGATGAGCCGATATTCGAGCTTTTGAAAGCTTCCCAAAGGAACGTCGGTGGCAGTGACCTCCGGCTTGAGCCCGTATTTTTTGGCGAGTGACAGGGCCACTGCCGAGCTGGTTTGATTCACGAAGTTCCGGGTGCTCTTCACATCGCTCAAGAGGCAAGTCAGATCACGGCCGCTCAGCGTGATTTCGGCGACCGCAGGATCGAACTCCACGTTGTCAGTTCGGCCGACGATGAAGCAGCGCAGATCAGAGGTGCCGAAGCTCTCGGGGTTCTGGACTGCCCCGAGCCACACGGACACGTACAGGGCCTGAGGGGTAATCAGTTGGCTTTGATTAAAGCCTGCAGGCAGGTTCGAAAGCGAGAAGGTGACTTGAAAGGTGTCGGCGGCGGAGAGGTTGTTGTTGTTGACCTCGCAGCGGGTCCATCCCGAGACAGGTGCGAGGCTGGCCAGGGAATTGCCAATCATGACAATGCCGCGAGGGTATTGGACTGTTCCGCTGGGGTCTTGGTTGTTGGTCATGGTTCGTACCTTGTGCAGATTGAATGGGCTGATGTGTTCGCGTCTGGTGTCATCCCAGGGTCAGTTGCGTCGGCGGCACCTCAGCAACGGCCTTTTTCGAGGCATGGAGCGCATCGGCGGGCCCGGTCTGGGGCTGGGTGGTGGGGGGAGTTGCCTCGGGCTCAAAGTCGGTGATGAACTCGTCCAGCAGCGTCATGATGCTGCCGGACTGGACCATCATCTCCAGGCCAACTTGGCCATCGTTGGACTCTGAGCGCAGCCAGTTGTCCAGCAGTGCCACCTCCTCACGCACCAAGCGCAGGCGGCGCTGAAGCTGGGCAATCGTGCGGGCGGCCATCGGGTCCGTAGTGATGGGGGCCAGGCCGAAGTGGTGCAGCATTGCCCGCATGTGCGTGGGCGAGACCAACACCGCGTGGTATTCGCCACATCCAACGGACTGCTGCAGGTTCAAGTCGCCGTTTGCCTCGCGGGTGATGCGCAGGTCAGTGATTTCCAGGTCGTCAGGATTTGTGTTCATGGTGGGTTTCCTCAATCAGGTGCTCAGCGCCTGCAGGCGAGCGTCGGCGCGGCGGTGGTGGCTGCGGGTGGCGTGATGGGTGCCGTGATGGCACTTCTGCTGCGCTATGGATGGCAACATGTAAAGGAGTCCAGTTTTTGGACCATGGATCGCAAAATCCATCAAGCCTCGAAATCGCCCGCTAGGCCGCGCCAGCATTGGGTTTTCATCGCTTTTCACCAGGTCCATTTTTTGAACCGGTCGAGCGGGCCACGGTCCATTTTTTGGACCGGTTTTAGTGCTGAGCGGTCCATTTTTTGGACTGGTATGAGTCAATTTCTGGACCTGGGTTTTCAATTTCAATGCCTCCTGTTCGGCGGCCGCTTCAGCGGCAGCGATCAAGCTCGCCCCGTGCGCGATCGACTCAACCGCTTTCCATTTATCTGTTGCTGGACGGGCCTCGATGCCTTTCAATGGGCGCTCGAAGACAGGCTCACTGGTCAACGCATACAGGGTTGGTTCACGTTGGCCACCGGCAGTGCATCCACCCTGCCGAGTTACTGCAATGAAGCCGGTGGCGACCAGCGCGCGAAGGCTCTTGGCCAAGGTCGTCTTGCTTGCAATGCCGGCCTGTTTCGCCTGCGTGGCCGTCAGGCTGAGGGTGCCGTTGCTGTTCGCCGTGAGTTGCCGGGCCATGGTGGTGTAGGCGCGCTGATCGGTCGCGGAGAGGCAGGCCCAGGCCGGGCTGTCAAGCATTGCCCAGTACAAGCGAACGTGCCCGCCTCGCGGGTCTCGTCCCGGTTTGACCTTGGCCATCAGACGCCCCCCTCATCAGTGCGGCCGCGCTTCACGCTCGCCATCAAGACGTACTGCCCAATGGTGTGGCTGTCGCCCGACTCGGTCTCAATGCGGATGCGGTTGGTGATGATCCAGCAGCCTTGGCGGCGCAACTCCATCACGCGCGGCCTGGGATCGAAGCAATCCAAGTGACGCATCGCCTCGTATGTCGAGACCGGAAATTCGCGAAGTGCTTCCTGGATGCGGGTACGCTGGGCAGCGGCGGACCGGCCAGGAAACGAATCACGGATCTCGTGAAGGCGCCTGATCTTTTGATTTGAGGTCATGCTGCCCCTCCTTCGATGGCCAGGCTCTGGAGTGCCGCGAGTGCGGCTTTTGCCTTGATGAATCCGTCGTGATGGTCCTGCGCGGTTCGCATGGCCTGAGCTGCAACCGCCTGGGCAACACAGACGAGGGACACCTCGCCAATCTCGCCCAGAGCGCGGGCGACCGAGGCCAAGTCACCGCAATGGCGGCGCACGCGGTGGCCAACAAGGTTGAAGCCCGTCGAAGATTCGGTGAGCTCGAGTCCGGCCAGTGCTGCGCGGGCCTGGAGGCTGGCCAGGCGCTTCCGGTCATCGAGCTGATCGTCGACTTCCGCCAGCTCCGCTTCAAGTTGCGCGACAGTTTTGACGGGGCGCGCAATAATGCTGGCGCCGTTCACGAGAAGCCCTGCCGCAGGTTGCAAAGCCTGGGTGGGGTTTTCTTTTTGGGGGGTGGTGACAATGCCGTTCACGCTCGCCCCCGTTACGCCGCAGCGCCATCAGTGTTCGCAGCATGGCCATTCAGCCAGGCGCGGACCTCACCAACATTCCAGGCGGTAGTCCTCGAGCCAAATCTGCGCGGGGCAGGAAACTCACCAGCTTTGACCTTTCGCCACAAACTCATCTCAGAAAACGGAAGCGGCACAGGGAGCGTTGGCCGCTTGGATGAGTTATTGGTCAGCTGGGTGGCACGCACAAATGCGCTGTCGGGGAGGTCGTCGAAGCATGGCGCTGATGCAGCCTTCTTGGCATCGTTCAAATGGGTGTGCTTGGTCACTATTGGTACTCCAGAAATGACAATGCCCGCGACGGTGAAAACCGTGCGGGCATAAAAAAAGCCGACTGCTCTTATGAGAAGTCGGCTGCGGTTACCCGCTTGGCACGGGCAATTGGGGGATCAGGTCACCGCCTGGGGACAGTGATTCGATCAGCGTGAAGTTGCGAAATGAAAAAGCCGCCAAGGCTTGAACCTGGGCGGCTTGGAATCTGCGGAGAATTTTGGGCGAGCTTCAGCGTCTGAGGCGATCCCTGGCGCTTACGTGGCACCTCCAGGGCTCAGAACTACAGAACTTCCGGGCACGAAAGGTTGATCAACCTCTGCAATCCCTCATCCCAATCCGACAATCTGGTGTCGATGGGGTACGGCTTTGATCTCAAAAATGTCGCTATGAGAATTTAACACTGTTTTTGCATCCAGCGCAATCACAACCCATCAGTTGACATCAAAAAAGATCAAGCCACTTTGAACTGAAGCACCTCGGCACCTTGACGAAGCTTGTCAAGATAGTCGGCCCAGCGCTGCATCATTTCGCGCCGTGCCGGTAGGTGGGCTGTGCGGTTGTACGCCCGGCCGTTGGCGTCCTTCACCGCGTGAGCCAGCTGGTGCTCGATCAGATCCACGCGCTCCCCCAGCACCTCATCCAGGATAGTGCGAGCGGTAGCCCGGAAACCGTGGGCGGTGTGCACCTCTTTCGGGTAGCCCATAGCCCGCAAGGCTGAATTGATCGTGTTTGCCGACATGCAGGCATCGCCGCCGCGCAGGTTGGGGAACACAAAACGCCTGTGCCCCGTCACGAGGTGCAGATCACGCAAGATGGCCACGGCCTGGGTGGATAGCGGAACGATGTGATCGTTTCGCATCTTCATCTTCGCGGCAGGGATGCGCCACTCTGCAGCTTCAAGATCGATCTCGGCCCATTCAGCAGAGCGAAGCTCACCAGGCCGGAGAAAGACCAACGGTGCCAGCTTCAAGGCTGCTTGCCCGAAGGCATGACCTTCATAGGCGTGGATTGAGCGCAGCAAAGGCGCCAGCTTGGCCGGCTCAGTGATTGCGGCGAAGTGCTCTTTCTCGATGCTGTGAAGCGCCCCCTTGAGGTCCGCAGTCACGTCGCGCTCGGCGGAACCCTCTGCGACCGCGAAGCGAAACACGCGCCCGCAGAGCTGGTGCACCCTGTGGGCAGTCTCGAAGACCTCACGGGCTTCCACCTTTCGCACCACAGCCAGCACATCGCGGGGGGCGATCGACGCAATGGGCATGGCCCCGATCGATGGATACACGTCATTCTCGAGCAACTGCCGCGCCTTGTCCTGAGTCCTCTCCGATCGATCTGCGGCAGTTGCCTTGAGCCATTGCTCTGCAACAGCCTTGAATGTGTTGGCTGCCTCCACCCGCTTTTGCAGCTTCTGCTCGCGCTTCGCCTGGCCGGGGTCGATGTCCTGCGCCAGCAACTTTTTGGCTTGCTCGCGGAGCTGCCGGGCCTGAGCCAGAGACACGGCCGGGTAGACACCCAGCGCCAGGGTCTTGCGCTTGCCATGGATGGCATAGTCCAAGCGCCAGTACTTGCCTGCAGCCTTAACGAGAAGGAACATGCCACCGCCGTCGGCATACTTGTCGCCAGCAGGCTTGCCGGTGTGCTTTACTTGCTTGATGAAGGTGTCTGTCAGTGCCATGAGGTATCCAGTTACGGTATCTGCACTTCCAACACCAGCAAGGTACCGAAGGAAGTACCGTAAAAATACCGATATGTGATGTTACCTCTTGAGGTGAACTGAGGCAACAAAAAGGCCGGCTATCTAGGAGATACCCAGATTTTTGAAGTTGTCTGAGGCTTCATGAGGTTGTCATTCCATCCCTTTCCAAGGAATCCCATTGAGCGCATCTTTTGCTTCTGCCCTGAATGCCGCCCGCGAGGCGGCCGCCCCGCAGCATTACCCCCAGGGTACCCTGTACGTGGTGGCAACGCCGATCGGTAATCTGGC
>Ga0209913_1001182_pt1 | contig 15663 bp, 17 predicted proteins | sample PersoiDNA2013203_FD_185805 | JGI IMG/M metagenome (GOLD analysis project Ga0209913, IMG submission 185805) | Permafrost soil microbial communities from the Arctic, to analyse light accelerated degradation of dissolved organic matter (DOM) -... | ecosystem: Environmental > Terrestrial > Soil >... | reverse complement strand
CCGCGTTGCGGGCGACGACGGCGCCGAAAACGATACGCCGCCGCACACGCGTTTTAGTCCTTCAGCGATAGCTTGCCAGGCCGGAGTCGGCACTTAGAGAACAAGATTACGTTTTTACACAGCCTGGGTCGGTAGCGGACGTTGGTGATAGTGCGAGAGATTTTCGCCTTAGCAACCTGCTATGCTGGCTCGACCGGCCGCTTTCGGCCAGAAGCGGACCGTCGCACTGTTTTGCAATCGAATTCAAGCGACCCGTTGTTGCCGGAGCTGCTTGTTAAGGTATTGAGTAGTACACGATAGGAGGTTTAGATGGCGCGCAAGTTTGGTATTGATCGGGCAGTCCGCCATGCAATTCTAGCTTGCTGGATATTTGTCGCGGGCAACTCGTCAGCCTGGGCGCAGGCCACTTCGCGGTCTTGTGTCGAAGGAAAGGATGAGCAACCTGGCCCAGCTTGCCTTATGGCGCACCAGCCGCTGGGGAATTTGTCGGGCACTTCAGTTTACTGGCAGCTCTTTACTTACGACGATATGGTCACGGGTGCACGCGAGCAGCCGCCCAACAGCACGCTTGTACTTGCCTTTGGACGAGTATGGTTATTTATCGTCGGTCCTCAAGGTTTCGTTCCGAAGGATGGGAAGCGCGTCGCCGAAGTCGGGCCTATTCCTATCGACGGCGACACCGTCTACGCGGCCGAGTTCCTCAAGTCGACGTTCAGCCCAGGTATGGAGGCGCCGGTCCATGTTCATTCCGGGCCAGAAGCTTTCTACGCAATCAGTGGCGATACTTGCATCGAAACACCAGATGGAGTTCAGTTTGGAAAAGGTCCAGGCAACACTCTAGTCGTTCGAGGCGGCCCGCCGATGCTGTTAATGGCAACTGGCCCGGATCCGCGAAAAGGCTTTGCTATGATCTTGCACGACAACTCGCGCGCGCCGACGACCTTGGTAAGGACGTGGACCCCGAAAGGCTTGTGCAAAGCCCGAAATGACATTGGCCACCTAGATCGATAGGGCCAGTCGCCATGGCATTGCTACAGGCAGCAATCGGACCAGAAGCAGACGTTTATAGTCGCTTAAAATCGCGGGCGTATCGTCGCCGGAAGAGCACTAGCTAACCCTTGCGCATAGTGTCGACCATTAATGTCGGCTCCGGGGTCTTGCGAGGGCGTAAATCAGTTCCACTGCGTTTTCCATAGAGGATTGGGACCGCGAAAGCTCAACAGTCTGGATATTTTCGACGACCCGTCTTCTAGCGCGCCTTTCCAAGACTCGCGCGAGGAGATCATTTCGTTCAATATTGTTCAACTCGGGGGAAGTGGAGAGCAATCCCTCAATATTTGCGATTTTCGTTTCAAAGGTAGACGCATCAACATCGATCAATTTGATCAAACTGATGAAGTCCTCGTAGTAGATTGACATATCGACACCACCCACAAAAGCAATAGTAATTGCCCTGAGTCTATGTCAACGCCACCAACTCAGCCATACTTAATGCTGGCTAGTTATGTGCAGATCGGTTGCCTGGAACTCCCAATGTGAGTCCGCAATGGGTCGTAAGCTGACTGTCACGATCCAAGCGCGCTTGCGCACCGCCCCATATATATCTGAGAACACGTAACTCGATAGTCACAGGAGCGGGCTAGAGTGCATTTAGCTGGCGAACATTTTTAGCAATGCAACTGCTGGGGATGTAGACCCAATTTTGCGATTTGCCTGAGCTGCTTCCAATACCTCGACCAATTCATCGTATTTGTCAGCCTGACGATCGTTCAGGTTCGTCATATTCATACTCCAGCGCGGGAAGGTGCGGAACTTTGCAGGCTCATTGTAGAGCACGCGCGAATTCTTGTGCCGAGGATCGAGCTCGATTTTGTTATAGAGCTGTTCGAGCGTTGCTGGCGGACCTTCTAAAACTTGCAAGAACCATCCTCCGTTATAAAACAAACTACCAGTTACATCCAAAGGCGCGTTGTTCATCTTCGCGGTCTCCTGGATAGCTGATAAATCGGTGGGAGACATCTTTCGTACTGCTTGACTGATATAGACAAGTTGATTGATAGACATTGAAAATTCCTTTTCCGTTAGGCAACTTACCAACTATAACGTGGTATTAAAAGAATTGTCCAGGACAAATAATTCTTGTTGGAAATATGCGACTATTAGTGAGCAATTCGGGGCGCACCGCGTTTCGTCTCGTGCGAATTGCTGTGGGCAGGACCCGAAGATAGTGTGAATGGCTGGCGGCGGCTAACGATCGGAGGCGCGGGATGAAGTGAGTAGTGTACGTCGCTCAGGCCAATTTCTCGACAGCCCAGCGGCTGCTTTGGGTCGAAACCGGACGGTCATGCACTCACGCGCAGCACTTCTTCCCAATTGGACGACTACTCCCAGGCTTCCGATTTGCTGTGCACCGTAAGTGGCGCGACGCCGAGCTGGCAGCGAGCGTCAAGCACATCATCGGCCACTGGCTGGCCGTGCTGGCCGCATCAGGGCGATACCAAGGCCGCTTTTAAGCATTGTGGTCAGGTGCAGATAATGCTGGCCCGCGCCGATGGAATGCAGGTCGGCGCGGATGAATGCAGGTTCATTTGCAGCATGCTGGTTTGAGGGGGCCATCAGTTGCACTTATTCCTGGCCGAGAACTGGCTGGAATGCTGGTCGGACTTGTTTCAAACGCAGGTCACTACAGATAGCCTTATCAGGTACCAGGTGAAACAACCTTGTGGCAGCAATGCGTTCAGTGGGATTCGGCGACCACGCCGTCTGAGACCATCGCCGTCGGCTCAGTCTGGGCCTTGCGCGCCAGTATGTCTGCCTGCTGCTCGCGCGCGCAACGCGGATACCTTCTCCAACAGCCCTATCTTGATGTCTGCCTTTAGCCGCGAGGCATCGGCCATGTACGCCACCGGCGCTTCAAGGTCGGCAACGTTGACCACTTTGGAACACTTTTTCCTCGTGGATGAAGACCTTGGAATTACATTTGCGAGTTAGTAATTCGATAATATTGCTTAGCGTCCCTGTGCTCTTGCCGTCCCAGATCATTAAGCCCACATCGGCATCCTTGGCCATTTCTATGTCCTTGGCGGTGCAGTAGGGCGCGAGCCGCGTGGCTTTGCCTCAGGTTCACCTCCACTGCCGCCTCCAAGAGATGATTGATGATCAATTCTTTATGGCACCAATTTTCGAAATATCAAGAGTGTTGGTCGTGAAATTTTCGGATGGCATACGTACGGGCCCCGAAGGAGCTCGCCCAGTCCAGACAACGCGACGAACTCGGCGTGAACGTGTCAGGGCGATGGGTGGTCATCTATGTCTTCGGGATTCATGCCGCGCAGAGCAGTTTCGCTCAAAACAACTTGGCAAAGTTAATTTTTTTCAGCTACACTGTAGCCTTGGAAAATTAACATAAGGAACCTCGATGCGCCGCGCTATAGTCATCAACGACCCTTTAGATGTCGAGCAGGAAATTTCCCAACTCGGGCTGAAATTGTCTATCGCCCAAAAGGTGGCGCGTGCTGCATCAGCCGCCCGAGCGTCCGCCTTGGAAGTTGATGTAGCGTTCACACCCGGTATGCTTTCCCATATCCATGGAAATCGTCATCTTCGTCTTGAGTTGATGCCTCAAGGATGGAGAAAGGGACGTTTTAATAATGTGGAATCGGTTATTAACGATGAGCTGGGAATTCAGGTTATCTTTCAAAATGTGGATCTCGCTTGTGATTTGGGTCATTCTCCCCAAGCGATATCTGGTAAGGGCGCGGGTTCAAGAAAATTGGTCGAAGCCGGACTCCAAGGGGAACTTTGGGAAAAACCGGTGAATTCGCAGACGCTTCAAAAAGAAGAAGTTAGCAAAGTGGGCGTTATTCCATCCGTTTGGATGTTCTGTGTGAGTAATGATGGTCGGCACTTGCGTGCTGAATTATCTAAACCTTTTAATTTCGACGGTGCTCAATTCGAAGATTTTAGCAAACGAATTTTTTTGCTTAATGAAGAATGTAGCACAGATCCTACTATTTCTATCAAGCCATCTTCCGATGACGATGGAAATTCAGAATTTGATGTTGAAGTTAAGGTTGTTAAAAGGTGAAAATAGATGTTTAATTGCAGTAAACTTGCTCTAGCTAGGAAAAGACGTCATTTTACAAAAAAGGATTTAGCAGAGAAGTCTGGAATCACGGCGGTCACACTGACAAGATTGGAAACAGGAAAAACTGCCGATCCCTCAATGGAAACCTTGAAGGTGCTGGCTGCAGTCTTGCGCTATCCCGTGGAATTCTTTTTTGGAGAAAGTTACGAAGAACTGACAACCGATGCTGCTAGTTTCCGAAGCCTTTCCACAATGAGTGCTGCCCAGCGAGATGCCGCTCTGGCGGCCGGTCAGATTGCATTTTCATTTACAGAATGGATTACTCGTCGATTTGATTTGCCAGTTCCAGACTTACCTGATTTGCGTGAAGACGATCCAATCTCGGCTGCCGGAGCGGCTCGTAACTATTGGGGTATCGGTGTTAAGCCAATACCTAAGTTACTTACATTACTTGAAGCGAAAGGAATTCGCGTTTTTACTTTAGCGGAAAGAAACAAGAATGTTGATGCATTTTCCTGCTGGAAAAAGGGTATTCCTTATATCTTCTTAAATACTTTCAAGTCATCTGAGCGCACACGCTTCGACGCAGCGCATGAGCTCGGACATTTACTATTGCATCGACACACACCAGCGGGTCACATTGATGGAGAAAAAGAAGCCGATATGTTCGCAGCATCTTTTCTTATTCCACAAGATGATTTAATCAGCCATTTGCCTAAGGTATATTCGTTAAAGCAATTGATTGAAAAGAAGGAACGGTGGGGCGTGTCGATTGCAGCGTTGGCTCGTACCGCCTTCAACAATGGTTTAGTCAGTGATTGGCATTATCGTGATCTTTGTAAGCAGATGAGTATGCTAGGGTACCGCAATGCGGAGCCACGCGAGCGAGATCCCGAGCGATCGATTGTTTGGCCAAAGGTACTCGAGCTATTGTGGAAAGATGGAATAACTAAATCACATGTTGCAAAGGACCTAAACTTACCTCTTGATGAGATTGAGGCGTTAATTGGTCCATTAGTGGCTGGCGATTTGGCAGGTGGGTCGACTGAATTTAAGAAACTTTCACTGGTGCGTTAAGTCAAATTACTCTGGTGAGCAATAAAAATATCGTGCAGCAACAAGATGAAAGCCAGCATCAGTCATTTTTGGCCTACCGGGTCGCCAGTCGGTGCGCCAAACAAAATAGGAAATCATCGCTGGTTTCTACGACTTTTGGCTCTTCATGCAGGATCACGCCGCCATGTTGCAGCTCATCGAGCAATAATTTAGAGACTGACAATACTTCCGCACATAAATCGTGATATGCCATGAAGGGTGCAGGTATCTGCGCCACTTGATAGCACTTCGTGACTATGTCGCGATCGGAAAATCTGTTTTTCAAGGCAGTTTCAAACGAAATCCGAACTCCGCCACGTCCAGGGTGAGTAAAATTCTCTGCTGTGAACATCAAAGACTCCTTATGAACAACTATGAACTATCGTGAATTGTTATTAATTTCTATCGCCCTAAATAGACTGCGGTAATTGCCTCCCGCGAGTGTCCTAATTCCTCGGAAATTGTCAGGCGCGCCGCCCTGTCAATGACCTTCATCTCCGATGTCAACTGCCTTGACTTCGGGCCACCGCCTACAGGTGGCTCCCAGCCTGTCAATTCTCGATACCGCTGTTGTGCGTACTCGTGACGTAATCCATGTAATTTGCTCAAGCCCGCACGGCACGTCGTGTTCTCGTATCGCTTCAGCTGGTCCTTGTAGCTCTGATTTTCAGAAATCAATGAGCCAGTACCAGCGAGATCGGCCGCGCGCGCCAGCACGTCGCGCTGATACTTCGTCCGTATGGGAATCGCGCGCGCTCGTCCGCCCTTGCACCAGGTTGCCTTCAAGAGGATCTTGTCGGGCCCGGCGCCCATCGCAAATTGTGGCTGAAATTTGATGCTCTCTTCGCGGCGCAGTCCGAAGGCACCTTGCAGTTCTAATGACATACGAACCCGTTCGTCTTTGACACCGATCAGGGCATCGATGCTGACCTGGACGGCCTTGGTCTTATTCGTGACGTATTTTCGGCGCCCGATTCCGAGCTCTGCATTGGTGCGAGGCACTAGATTCTGTTTGCCAATTTTCTCGGCCCACCAACGTACATGCGACATACGATTCTTCAATGTCGCATCGCTCAGGCCGTCAGCTTTCCAGCGTTCCAGCAGCTTGAACACGTGCTTCTGCTTCAGCCCTGTGGCAGGAAGATTGTAGATGCCCAACTCAACAAGCTGGCGACCGGCGAGGGACAGGATGTCCCGGCGTGCCGCCTGGGTCGAAAACGAGCCGTCGCGATTGCGATTACACAGCTGCGTCAGCTCTCGTTGGACGTTGATTTTCGTCATTCTGGTGAGTGTTTATTAATCCCATACGAAACCTTAGTTGCGAGTGGGGGATACTACGTTTTTACAAGCGGCTGTGGCCGCTAGAACTACTGGATCGGCAGCAAATTTCAGGTTGCCACTGTTGCGGCGATACAAGGAATAGCTGTCTTAGGTTGTCACCTGACTTGATCCTGAGTTCACACTTTCCATCAGAACATGATCTGTCGCGATGTCGTGCGCCGTAACGTCATTTGTCGCCCCGCCGTAAACACGCTGTCCGTACGACTGGACAAGCTCGGCAACGTTTGACAAGTTCGCAGCGGCTAGCAACATTGCAGACGCCGTCAAACTGAGCTCAGGACGCAATTTGACGAGTGCTTGCGCTGCTTTTCGCACTTGTCTCACTGCGTCCATCGCTTCTTCTGACACCGGTATTTTGGTCTCCGAAGATGGTTCCAGCTCGCCAAACTCGGATCCGTTCCACTGGTAGAGTTTGCCTTTTTGATACATAACTTCTTCATTTTCCATTTACTTTCCTTTTAGTTAAGTTGACCCACATTTCACGGTGTGCGGCGTTGGTTGCCTGTTCGCGTCTAAATCGCTGTGCTCTGCTCTATAGACATGCCCCGACGGGATCTTTTTTTGAGATAAAAAAGATAAAAAAAACCTTTAGTCAGCTGCCTGAGCGACGAGCTTGGCCTTAAATCGGTTCGCTCGGTCCACGCTAGCGTTCTGCCGCAGCCTGCACTTGACAAGGGCGGCTTTCACCGCCTCCAGTTCAGCTTTGCCTTGCTCCATTTGCAACGTCAGCGCGGCAGCGTGCAAATGGGCTTGCGCCAACTCAGCAGCCAATCGCTTCCGCGCTTTGTCAGCGAGTTCCAGCTCCCCGCCCAGCCGCGCTAGCTCATCTTTGTCCTTGTCGCTAACACCAAACATTCTCATCGGATCTCGCTCTAATTATTACCAATCAGCACTAATGCCAATCTGTGTAAGTCATTGGATTTGTTGGGTTTTTTTGCCTTTATTGGCCGAATTGTATATGATGAATTTCCTTCCGTCACCTTATATTTCGTGTGGTCATCAGAGCAGCGGCCAGCGATAGTGCGAAGCGTCACTACCTCATTTTTGTTCCAAAAATTGGTAGAGACGCTTCGCAAAGGCAACGGCAACTGCAACACCAGAATCAAAGGCATCTCGTGGCTAATGCACTCGATAAAACCAAAACCGCCGCGCTGGCGATCGGCGTCGGCGCCAGCACGTCGGCGTGCGCCGCCCTGCTCGGCCTAGCAGTGCTGGCGCAGCGGTCCAGCACCTCCTTGGCCATTGCGATCGGATACGTGACGACGTTCCCGATCGCGACATGGCCAGCCTCGCTGCAGCTCTGGGCTCTGATCATCCCCATCTTGGCGGGCGCATCAGCGGCTGCCGTGTTGTGGCTAAATCTTGCCAATTTACGCTGGACGTTCCGCGCACGTCGCATCGATGGCCCCGAAGCCGCTACCGCGCTGATCGCAAGAGCAGCAAAGGCCGGCACGCGCATCTTCGCGGGAAGGTTCGAAGGCAAACCGATGCATGTGAGTGTGGAGGACCGCGGCCTCGTTATCGGCCCACCTGGCACAGGCAAGACCGCCTTTCTCTTGAATCAAATACTGCGCGCGACCAAGCTAGGGCTTTCATTTGTTATGGTTGACTTCAAGCCGGAAATTCACAAGATCCTTGCCGCTTCACTCGACAAAGCCGGATACAGAGTGTTGCGGATCAATCCGGCTGCCATTGATGAAACTATGGATCATTGGAACCCATTGGCAGATATCGACGACGAGACGCAACGAACCGAACTGTGCGCCGCGCTGCTACCGATTCGAGATCCCAGGGAAGCACCTTTTATTGAAGCACAACGAGATTGGCTCAAAGCAGCGGTGTTTCACGTCACGGCAATACCTGGCGGCAGTATCCCGGCAGCATTCAATTTACTGTCGGCTCACGCCGATCCGTTAAAGCTGCTGGACATAATAGGCCGCTCGCCCAGCCCAACAGCGGCACGCCTGGCGCGACGCATTGCCGCTGGACTTGCCGGGGGAAAGCCGGATCCGTTGATCCTGCAGGGGCTGACGGGGGCTCTACGTAGTCTCGACTATCTTGGCTTGCCGGGGGTTCAAAAGGCGTTAGGCCATAGTGATTTTTCCGCACGCGAGCTGGGTAAAGTTGAAAGGCCAACGGCCCTTTTCCTACAATTTGAGGAGGCAAAGATTAACGCGCTAGGGCCACTCTTGGCATTCATGGCCACTAGCGTCCTTATTGCCCTAATTGACACGGCGGGGCAGCGAGCCCCTGTCGCATTGTTCCTGGACGAACTGGGCAACATGCCACCTATACCGAACCTTCCGCAGAAGCTAAATACTATTCGAAGCCGGTATATCCCCACATGGATGTATTTCCAAACGGCTGAGCAAATGGATATGGGGTATGGACGCGGCGCAATTAGCACCTTTTTTGCCAGCTCCGACTTCCAAATGGTCTTTCGCTTGAATGACCAAAGCACACGTGAGTTGGTATCAAAACTGATTGGTACTACCCATAAAAATAGATTTTCGCATAACAAAGGCGGTCAACAACGATCAACCACACAAAGCAGAGAGCTTGCAAACGTTGTCGAACCGCATGAGCTCGGCCAATTATTACCTGGTGAGGTCGTAGTTTTGTATCGAGGAGCAGCAGCAAAAGGAAAAGCCACACCTCATTTTGTTGATTATCCCGAATTCAAGCGGAAATAAGATGCCAAAAATACTTTGATCCAGATGATCGGCACAGCCTTTGCGCTGCAAGCAGCACCGCCAATATGCTGAGCGCCGCGTTCCAATACTTCAACTGGCGGTTCTGTCCCCCACAGCAATCCGACGTCCTATGTCGTTATCTTCGGCGTGGCCAACGGAACATGTCAACGCCCGACCAACATCTCTAAGTAGAATCCGACGAGGAGTCAAGGATCCGGGCTCAGCTTATACTTGCTACATGGTTTAACCGCGCGATCCGCCCTGAATATCCTCTTCCATTTCAGACGTCTCACGCCTGATTTTGCGCTTGAACATACGATCAATCATGACCTCAGTCATCATGGCGACATTATCGATACCGTACATGGTTAAAATTTGGCGCTTGTATTCGAGGGACTTCGTGTCGAAATTTGGAATGTAGCGCTGGACGTCGTTTCCTCTTTTAGCTTCATGAAAAGTTCTGGCGAACGACTTGACCTCTTTGGGAGCGAGAACGAGGCCAAATCGCCGCGCTAATACGGTGAGGGTCTTATCCAAATGATGAAGCTGCGACAGCGCATCGTCGTCAATTTGGGAAAAATAGAAAACCCAACCTTTTCTGACGCCTTCGTTGATGCAGCCGGTGGCGCGAAGGTTCAGGCGCCACAAGCAAATCTTTTTTGCCTTATCCAGCAAATGTAGCTGTTTGAACGGGTTTGGCTCGCTTCTCGCCGAGTCGCAGCGGTACTTATAGGTCGTAAGAATCTTTGCAATAGAACCTTCTACGCGACGAATCGAATCGATCTTCACGGACGCCATACCAGCTTTGAATACGTAGCCCAAAAAGTTGAATGTATCGGATATTTCACCGACCGAGGACTTGCCAATTTTCCCGATTTCGTGGGTCGCCAGGCGGTATTTTTCCCACATGCGCGCGCGAAACCGTTCAGCAAGCGCGTCTGGTTCTTCTTTCGTCAATACCAGGATGTCGTCGACATACCGATGATAAACAACGTCTGGCAAGGCCCGCGCCCACTTATCAAATTCGGAAAGGTAAATCTCTGCAAGGATGTTCGAGATCGATAAACCTTGCGGCACCCCTATATCCTCGTTGGGACGCTCACGATCCGGATAAGCAACAGTCGGCGACTCTATCGCGGCGCGGATTAAGGAGCGGATCTCGGGCTTGCGAATCTTATGGTGGAGAATGCGCATCAACACCGAATGCTCGATCGTAGGATAAAACGTTTTTACGTCCAGTTTGATGAAATGCGAAAACCCGCCAGCCTTTAGGTACGTCCGTATTTCCGAGATGGTGTGCTGCGGCAGTTTTACATTGAGCTGTTCAGAGAAGGTGTGTTTCAAAACATTGCATAGCGCCCTCAGCGTGAGCCGGTCTCGAAATGTGGGAATGGAGATCACTCGGGGAATTTTGTTGGCACCCTTCGAGATCAGTTTCTCCCTGTATTGAGAAAATTTGTATTTTCCTTCAGCTACTTTCGTCGAGATCAAATTGATTTCTTGCTCAAGCCGACTCTCGAATATCGACCTGCTGAGACGATCAACACCGATTGCACCGGTCAAAGAGATGTGACTGCTATACAGCAGATTCAGCTGCTCTAAGGTGTATTCCTTGGCGAACTGCTTTGCCGCCGTCATTTAAAGGAATACCGAATGACGGCAGCTATCGGAGCGCAATAGGCACCCGCGAGGCCGAGAAAGCGCCAGATGCGCCACCAAAAATAGCGCACGTAATCCTGGCGTGTGAGGTGGCGCGAAGACAGTCTAGTGCCGGCAAGCACACGGGAACGGATATCATCTAGTTCAGCGTGATTTTCGACATCGCGCAGAGTCTTGTTGTAGTGCTCGGCCAGCATAGCAAACTCGTGCTCGCCTTCCTGTGTAGCCGGTTGGCCCGCCAAAGACTTCAAGCGGTCTTCAATGCTTTGCAGGTCGTGGTAGCCACTTTTGAAACGCGCTGCGCGATCTTTGAACGATTTCGTATTCAAGTAGAGAGAGAGGGCCAGCAGGACAATGGACAAGACCGCCAGGCTCGTATCAATGAAACTCTTGTCGATGGGCCGTGGCTCGTATTTGAGCAGCACGACCGAAAGGCAACTGGTGTAGGAGGCGTACACTACCATCAGTAGTTGTGTGTGAAAATCGTTTTTAAGAAGGCGATCTTCGGCATTAATCCAGGCCTTCCGAGTGAACCAGATGTTGTTAGCTAATTCGCTGGCGCGTTCAGAGGTCGTCAAAATTTATCCAGATAAGGGAGGAGAGCACGAAAATTATGCAAGGTTAAACTCCCCATGAATAGGGGACAGCCGAGGCCGATGGCAGGGCCATCGTGGGATTAGAGTCACCCCAAAAGGGGTCCTGGTTGCCCAGCGTGCTCTCCTAGCATGACATTACTGCAATTTCCATTTTTTGGCAATAATGAATAGGCCGCCATCAACAGGGGAGTTCGGCGTTCCGACCGATTTCATTGTTTCGGTTACAGTCTGACATTTAACCCGATAGCTGTACTAGATTTAGCTATATTCCGAATACGCCACAAGCCAACTGGCCGCCTTAGCGCGCGGTTCTCGCTTGCTTGCGCACCGACGATACCCCCGTCGGCACGCCCGGTTAACCTGGAACTTCGATAAATCTAAACTCTTGAAAACCATCCCCAGCGGCAACCCGGGCCACCGGCCTGCGCACACCAACCGCACTGGCAAGCGTTATTGGAGACCTCCGCATTGAAGGGCCAGCCAGCCGCCGCGTCCCGAGAGGGCGCGGGGTTTCGGCGGGCGTTCACGGCGAGCAGGTGCCCGAAGCCCCGAAGGGGTGAGGCGGTAGCCCCCGCGCCGGTAGGCGTGCCCCCAGGGCAGGGCGTATCCCGCCGAAGGTCTGCGAGTCCGTCCACTGGCCGTCGAGCTGCCCGCTGTTGAGTCCCTCCTTGTGCGTGAAGCGCAGTCTTGATTTCCCCTCACGGGGTGCCCGCTAGCGGGCGGGGTGGGGGTATTAGAACGCACGGCGCAGCCGCGTGGGGATTAGAGGACTATTAAAAATCTATTATTGCCTCGCCGTTCTCCTATGAAAAATCGGGTTTTCACGCGAGTGAAACCCCGAACCAATACGAGTCAAATCCCGAAAGCTTGCGAGTTAAACCCCGAATGATGCGAGTGAAACCCCGAACGCATGTTACGAGTCAAACCCCGAAGGAAAACACTCGTTAAAAGACGCTTTTGCGAGCGAATCCCCGATGCTCAACGGGCGGCTAGAACCCGGTCAGAGTGCCGGATGGGTTGTCAAAGTCATTAGTATTCTGCGCCGCCTCCTGCTTGTCGAGGTAGCGCTGTTGGCTGACGCTGGCTTTCCGGCGCACGGTCACTAGGTCGGTTGCCTTGTCGATGTTCCAACTGGTGATAGCGCCAACCTGATTGAGCTTGTCCAGCGCGAGCCGAAGGGCCGTACGGAAGTCCGATAGCCGTTCGGTGGTACTGCCGCAGAGCTCTAATAGCGTCTCAACCTTATACCGGAGTGGGGCCGCGTGCGTGGCATAGAAACCATGCAGCCATTTGGCCAAGTTATTGCCCTTGAGCTTGGTCCGCTGTTCCCAATCTACATGCGTATAGCCAGCGTCGTACAACTTGCGCATCTTTTCATCAAACACAAGGACGTAACGCTGCGTCGCCTCTTCGCGGTAAGCATTGTGAATCAACGATCCGATAAAGGTTTCGTTAGTGTCAGTGAACGTGATTTCGACGACGCCGCCCATCAGACGCGAAATGTCCTCTTTCAAATCTTCATAGTCGGTGCCGCCGGTGGCCCGGCCAAGCGCCTTTAGCAAGTCACTGCCGACGAACTCAATGTGCTTGCCATACGTCTGCTGCCTGCCAATGTGCAGCAGCATTTCCCACAGATCCAAATCATTTTGGCTGAACCGCTCTCCCTTGAACATGACTTGGTAGCCGTCCACTGTCGCCAGGCGCTGCCGCTTCTTAGCCATGCCGCGCTCTTTGCTAATCGAGAACAGCGCGCCACGAAGTGCGGCATTTGGCACGCCGCGCACAGCGTCCGGCCAAAATCCGAGCTGGAGCATTGCAATCTCCGCAACGTCGGTCGGTGCACGCGATACCGCGCGGGGCTTCCGAGTTCCAGGTGCCGCCGCTTCAAGCACGCCATTCGGCCCGCTCCGCGTTCGCGTTGGTTGCGGCTGATTCGCCGTGGACACAGTTATTGCCCGACGTGTTGTGCTACGGGCGTGCTAACCCCTGCTCGCTCCCTCGCTACTTGTTCTGCTTTAGTTGGCCGACCGCGTCGACGCTTGGGTTGTGGCACCGCCGCTTGTCCAGCCTGGATCCACTCTGCAACCGTTCCGGGAAGCCATGCCAAGCGCCGGGCACCTGGCAATTTGAACCAGCGGGGAAGAAGGTGGCCGAATTTTTCGGCGTTGCCTGTGTAATGCCTGATGGTGGTTATGCTCAATCCGGTAATACGGGAAATATCTTCGGAAAAGAGGAGCTGTGGCAGCGGTACGAGGCTGGCGTTGGTCTGATTGGCCTCAATTGCCTTGAGGATGGAAGAAATTTGACTGCTCATGACCTGATTCCCTTGAATCGAATCTGCGTACGCAAGACGTACCGCAGCTACGGTTATTAAGGGAGATACAGGTCCAGAAACTCAAATCGTGATGACGGCCAGGTCTACTCGCATTACCTATAGCACGTTTCTCAATTCTTTGATTAATGCATCCGAACACGTCGGAGAATATTAAGATCGGTAAGTCATGCCGATCCATAGCCCGTTTTAGTCTTGCTCTGTTATCTCAGGGTTGCAGTACATCCCCTCCACCGATTAGTGGACGCAGAGCAGCTTTTCTCGCCGGCATGGTAGTTATAGAAGTGAGGAGCCTACCCATTCACTCGAACCCGGCGCGGGTCTCGTCAAAGATGGTTCTTAACCATGAGTAATAGAATAAGGGAATTGGCAAAGCAAGTCAAGCGATAATGGGACTATTCTGAGACAGCGGGACATCAGATTTATCACTTACAGCCACTAATTCATGTCAATGAGTAGCGGTGGAAAATTGCTTAAACATCTGATTATTAAGGCGATTTTCCAGTAATTCTGGTGGGCCTCCCGTGAGTCGAACACGGCACCAACGGATTATGAGTCCGCTGCTCGTTCGAATTCGAATCCCAATTGGTCTTAACATTTATATCACTGTCATGACCTGGTGTGTAGCAATGCTACCTCATTCGTTTAGCTAAGTCCTCGGCTCGCAAATGTGTGTACCTCTTAAGCATTTGCAGCGTCTTGTGCCCTGTGATCGATGCGACTTCCATCGGATTAAACCCTCGCTCAAACAGTCTGGACGTAGCTTCATGACGCAAATCGTGAAAATGAAAGTCATTAACGCCTGCATTATCGCACACGCGTCGCCATAATCCTTTTACGCTGTCTATTGCGGTCCAATGCCAAAAACACGATCAGAATCAGCACTACGCGGTAGGCGCTCCAGAATTTCAATGGCCATAGATGACAGTGGAACTTGTCGCGATTCGCCATTTTTAGTATCAATGAGGCATACAACCCCTTTTTCAAAACTGACATTACCCCATGTCAGCGAAAGCATTTCACCCAAACGCATTGCGGTTTCCAAAGCAACCAGTATAAGAGGCTTCAAAGCCGCCGATCTGCTTGCGCCAGCAACACGCAGCAACCTTGCCTCCTCATCACCTAAAAACCGCCTATTCCTGCCATTCGGCAACTTCGGCTTTTTGACCAATTCAACCGGATTTTTCAAATTCTCCATTCCCCATTCCTTCCGAGCAATGTTGAACATATTTGAAATCAAATTCAGATCGTGGACAACGGTTTGGGCACCGACAGACTTGAGCCTAAGATCGCGATAGCTCGCTACGTCGCTACTTCGCAACGAGGACAACGAGCGTAACGCCAAAGGATGAGCGAGGATGATTTTGATTCGGCTCTTCTCCTGCGCGGCACTTTTTTTCTGAACAGTAATTTCGCGACCGTAGCGCTCGAACGCCTCACGGAGCGTCGTCCGCTCTGATTCCGTGCTATTGATGAAAACGCCATGTGCCATCGCGGACTCGACAGTTGCCGCCCACGCTTCAGCCTCCGCTTTCGAGGTGAACGTCTTTACCTGCGGTGGGAAGCCCTTGCGCGCAACGCGGGCTTGCCACTGAAGTTCGCCACGCTTGCGAAAAGACGCCATTGTCATCCTCAATTGTCAGACGTTAAAGAAATCGGTTTGGACAGATTTTGGACAATAATACGGTTTTGTCAGGAAATAAGCGAGGAAAAACGCTGTAACCGATTGATTTTATTGGCCTGCCCAACAGGAATCGAACCTGTGACCCTCAGCTTAGAAGGCTGATGCTCTATCCAACTGAGCTATGGGCAGCTTGTGATATGCAGGCGGCTGAACAGTCGCCAGAAAGGAAAACGGGC
>Ga0209913_1001181_pt1 | contig 15711 bp, 11 predicted proteins | sample PersoiDNA2013203_FD_185805 | JGI IMG/M metagenome (GOLD analysis project Ga0209913, IMG submission 185805) | Permafrost soil microbial communities from the Arctic, to analyse light accelerated degradation of dissolved organic matter (DOM) -... | ecosystem: Environmental > Terrestrial > Soil >... | reverse complement strand
GATGTTCAGCAAACAAGGCTGCCAACTTTTCACCATCACAAATATCACCCTGCACAAACAGGTGACGATCATCGTTACTCAGACTGGTGAGATTATTTAAATTTCCAGCATAGGTCAGTTTATCGTAGTTCAGCACTGACTCATCAGACTGCGCCAGCCAGCTCAACACGAAGTTTGCGCCGATAAAGCCTGCGCCGCCAGTTACAAAAATCATACTAAAGTCCTAAATAATCAAATTAAAAACATCATAATGTTAAAAATACATATTAACCAATAGACAACTCTCGGGCCCATAAAATAGCCTATAATTTCGCAACAGGCTATTTAGACATCGGCAGAAAGATTCCCAAAAAGTTTTCAGCTTCCAATCAAGAAAACTTCAAATAGCGCTTCAATTTACGTAACTTTTCAGCTTCTACTTCAGACTTAGGCTGAATCAGTGCCTCAGACACAAACGAGGTAATCAAAGCGAGAATCAAGCCAACAAACGCAGCAGCAATGGTAATTAATGCACGTTGTGGTTTGAATTTGCGTTCAGGCTCAACCGCCTTATCCAATACCTGAATTAAGGGGATATCCTTCGCCTCATCCAAACGTGCTACCTCGTACTGCTTTGCCAGCATTTCGTAAAGCATTTGGTAATATTTGACGTCACGCAATAACTGAATGTTGCTCGCTCCTGGCTCTGCTACCTTACTTGAATTTGTAGATGCTTCTGCCAAGTTAGTACGTGTATCAGATTTGGAAGCGCTGTGCGTATTAGAACCATTCTCTAACTTTGACAATTCATCTTGCATCCCTAGCAACTCTTGATTAGCACGCTTGTACTCCGTGTTATTCGGCGTAACAAATGCTTGCATCGCTTTGAGTTGAATTTGCTTGGCAGAGATATTCGCACGCAAACGCGCCACCGTCTCCAACACTGCCTTGCTTTGCGCATCAACACTCAGCATCCCTTTGCTATCAATACCTGAAGAGAGCGCTGTTTCGGCTGAAATCATTTTATCTTTAGCAAGTTCGAGTTGTTTTTCATAAAATACACGACGCTGTGACGCCTCGGTCAATGCAAACTTACTAGTTAACACAGTCAATTCTTCAACATAAGCATTAGCCATTGCCGCTGCAACTTTAGGGTCTTTATCCTCGACCTCAATTGTAATAAGACCATCCTTACCTGCAGCAATGTTAGATTTTTCGTCCAATTCCTTTCTGGTTTCTTCGACAAGTTTTGCTTCATAACGCTTCTGTAAATCAAAACGCTGAATCAATTTATCCGTCAAAGCGCGACTCCTCATTAACGCAATATAAAGATCATTTGGACTTTTAATACCTAACGCAGCACCAGCCCCTCCTGCTAGCCCCCCCAACTGACTCAACATCGCCGAAGCCGTTGATTGGCTTTGCTGTGGCGGCAAGATCTTTGTGTTCGCCCGATAACTATTTGGCAGTACCATGCAGATCGCCAAGCCTGCGACACCAAAGGCAATCGGATACGCAATAATTTTCTTCTTATGCTTTGCGAACGTCAGCAAGATATCCATGATGCTGATGCCGTTGTCTTCATCATCTTCATTAACGTATGTTGGCTGCTCGTGATTAATTGTCGTCATACTTATTGTCTCAAACTCTTAATTGCTGCTGCACTAATACCAAATCCAGAAAGAATTTGCGCCCAATCTTTTAAGCCGTTAGTAAAGGCCTTATACGCAGACTCTTTGTTCAGCTTTTCAGGAACAACAATGCTGTCGCCAGGCATTAATTCTGCAGAATTCACACTAGAGAACCATCCGCGCCCAGTGGCAGACAAGACAGTGCCGTTAGCACGTAAGACAAAGACGTTTTCTAAGTCAGCCTCTGATGTTGGGCCAGCGTCCGCCAAGTACTTACCTACGGAGCCGCCCTTGCGCCAGATCATTGACGACTCTTGATTCACTGCACCAAATACATGGACAAAATCAGGACGACTCGGAACAACTAAATGGTCACCATTCTCTAGTTTAAGCACAGGTAACTTATCAAAGTTTTCGTCATTTGCCGCCAAACCAAACGAGATCCGGCCACTGGCTTTCAGTTGCCTCATTTTGGCAATGGCTTCGTCGCTCGACTCTTTGGCAGCTTTTAACTTAGTGGCGGCTGTTGCTGCATCTGTTGTGCCTGGATCATTTGCTGCCGCTTTTGCATTCTCTGAACGCATTTGTGACTCTAAACGGCGCACTGCTTTTTCTAGATTAGCTTGCTGCTCTTTACGTACTTGTTCGCGATAAAACTCTGTACCAAATAAGTAAGCATTAGCCGTCGTTCCTCCTGCTTTAGCGATCAACGATTGGATGGTCTCACCCGGCGACATTTGATACACACCTGGTACATTAACTTCGCCCTCAACGCGAGCAAAGACTTTGCGTTTAGCAATCGGTACCTGAATATCGTTTTGGGAGAACACCGTGACAGAATCGCCCGGTTGCAGCATCACGTTATCCGGATTTGCCGGATTTTCCATCGCCTTACCTAAATTAAACGGGATTAAACTCACGTTCAAAGTCTCTCGGTCAATGCGCTCAATCACTGCATAATCCCAATTGACGTCATCAATCAGGTTACCGATACGTGCAGAGATTGACTCTGTCGACCTAGCAATGACACGCGTATTATCATTGTATCCATTTGCGTTGCTGCCTTTCGCATCAACCGTCTCGGCATCATCATTTGACCGACGCGATTGTTTACCATCGAAACTACCATCAGGATTACCGGTAAGATTACCAACACGCCCCTCCTCATAATTACCTTCAAAGTTTTGACGCTCAATCGACGCACGGGTAATCAACACCTCGCGATTAGGAATCAAGTCACGAATCCGCATGCCTTGCTTAAAAGGCACCCGCAATTGCTGACCAACGTTCCCCCGCAGACTGACTGCGTTAGAAAATTCTGGCGTAATTGGTGTTACGGTAAGAATATCGCCGTTCTTCAGTGTTTTTGTTAGGCCAACTTTATTCAAGGCAAAGTCTTCCACGCTACGTGGCTGAGATTTATTTGGCTCAATTCTCTCTAAGAATGCACGACGAGGATCTGCTACGACCGGCAAACCACCAGCTAGATCGAGGATAGTCGAGATAGATTCATTGGCAGACCTCAGTTCATAAATAGCAGGTACATTCACCTTACCCATCAAAGCGACATGGCCGACCGCAGGTGGGATGTAAATGGTGTCACCGTCTTGCAGTTTCACATCATTGCTCTTGTCGCCTTTCGCAAGAAACGTGTACATGTCTAACGTACCCACCGTCTTACCAGCACGCTTAACCTGAACGTTACGCATCGAACCCGTTGCATTTGGCCCACCACTGGCTAACAGTGCAGTCACAAGCGTAGAGTATCCTGATACTGTATAGGAGCCAGGTTTCTTCGCCTGGCCGACCACATAGACTGTCATCGCACGCAAACGACCAAAGCTCACGCTCACAGCAACGTCACGGTATAACTTAGCGATAGAAGACTTTACTACTTTCTCAGCATCGCCAGCATTGACACCTGCCAAGGTGATTGCGCCAATGGTCGGGATGTTAATCACACCATTACGATCAACCGTAGCACGATAGTCGATATCAACACTACCCCAGGCACGAACGATGACCTCATCACCCGGGCCAAGTGCATATTCAGAGGGCAAAGGTGAATTTTGTAATGGCGCAAACGTCGATGGGGTATTGGAGAAAAACTCACTGCCGAACAAGGCTAAACTCTTGCCTGTCGCGTATTTAATGAAATTTTGGAATTCGCTTTTTTCTGCTTTTTTATTTTCCATTGCACGGCTAATCTGCCCCGTCTCATCAATATCGCTCCTATTTTGCAGAGAGTTATATGGGCTACTTGGCTGATTATTAATTTTTAATGAGCGCGCGATACCGTTTGCATTGCTCATGTAGTCTGCCGTTAACTTTGCATCCTGTTGATTACTTTGCAGATCAGCTTGCTGCGCAAGAACACTGCCAGCTGCAAAAATAGCAAAAATTGGAAGTGTGCTTTTCATTTTTCTATGCATATGTAAATACTTTTTTAAAGATAATAAGCCAGAATCCAAACTAGCTAAGTGAGTTACGGCGAATAATAAATACAAGAAATTTCAGTGGATTTTCATTGAAATTCAAAAATTAATAAGGCTAAGCCAAGAGCAAACATACAAACTTATTTAAAGCGGTACTAACAAAGACATTCTCAACTGAAAACACTTTAGTTGTCTCTCGGAAAAGCTACGCTAGATAAATAATATTCAAACATGCATAAAAAAGAATATTGAAACATTTAAGCTTAAATAAAAAACAATGCGCTTTACTTTTCATAGAAATATAGCTCACTTAAAATCATTAGTATCCAGTTTGAAATCGAATAAATTAAATTAGCTAACGATATCGGAGATATCCTATTTCAGGGACACAGCTATTGCGATGAATAAGTACATGAAATCTCAGTTTTTCTCAAAAAAATAAATTAACAAATTAATAATATCGTGTAAAGCAAAGCTTTCAATTGCAACTTCTGATCGACGTCGAATTATAAGTTTAAGATTCACTCTAAAATTTTCAGACAAATCTAATACTTAGGAGTAAGTACGAATTTCGGAACTTTTGACTGACTATAGTTGTTTCTAATAAGCTCATTTCCGAAGGGAGGACTATGGTCGCCAACAATAACAACATAAGGAAGTTTTAAAGGGTCAATTCGATTTAATTCAAAATTAATTTGGGTAAAAACCACAGAATGACTCTTCTCTAGAGCGCAAACTTCAATATGCAAGCGACACTCTCCCCTTGACATATCCTCCTTAGTAAAAACAGTTGACGGTATTGGCAAATGGCTATTCAGTGTGAGTATATAAATAAATTCTTTATTGAATTGTGAAGTTGAAAAAGCTTGATGAATTAGATCTGCATCACAAATACCTGCAAACATGCCCCCACACCTTCTTAGGCTGCTATTCAATTCTTCAAAGAAAAAAGTTTGCTGAAATCCAATATACTTCCACCATTCCGAACGATTAAACATTTTTTTTGAAAAACCATGGTATCCCTTTGTCACCCAGTCGAGAGTATTAAAATAGTTAGGTAAGCAATTGGCTCCAATTTTATTATCTAGAACACTATAGGATCCGATTTTCGAACACAATTCTCGCATTTCTGCCGATGTCGTCGAGCCATTAAATCCAACCAGTTCACTTCTAATTTCATATTTAGAAGTTAATCCTTTCTTCAAAATCTCTATAAATAGATCTTCATTACCGTCTAACGACTCACCTAGTGACTCCACTAAGACATAGACAACGCTTCTTTTTTGGTTTTTTTCTGCCCAAACTTTAACTTCTGCCAAATTTGAAGCTAAATCAGCATCACTAATATCTACAATTTTTGACGAATCTCTTTGAACAGTAGATATTATTGCAATTCGGAGGGCGCTTCCAGCAACATTTATTGGAGCAATTGTCGCACCAGTCTTATAAAAATACGGAGCACTACCGTTCAATATATCGAGAGAGATAACACTGACACATAAAAACGAAGCTGCTGCGAAAGTTTTTAAGAAACCAGCTTTTTTCGTAGATGGTAATATTTTATTTGTCAGATATAAAAACAGAACTCCAAATAAAAGAACAGCGGATGACCGATAAGCGATTTCGAAAAAATTAGCATAAGTAAGAAATCTGACTGACGTAAGGTATTCCAACGGAGATAGAAAATGAAATTGCGCTGCACCAATTACAGAATAATCAACAAGACAGATTAATATCAATAAGATTAACGATAACTGCCTAGAAACGCTCGAAATTACAATAACTATCAAATAATCTAGGTTAAAGATCGGCCTATTTAAGTGGCCAATTCCAAAAAAAAGCAACAATGGCGCGTTTAGTAAAAAAAATAATACTGATGAACCACGTATATCACGCAAAATACTTGACAACTTAGGATAAAAAAAAGTGAAGGGTCTCATTCCCACGCTGGTCCTTATTTAATTTTTATATTAACGACGAGATTTTCCTGCACTTATAGCAACGAACTATCCAACTAAGAAAGTAATGTTTAGGTCTATCCAACATCATGAATTTTTGATTGCATATTATTTTCACTCAGAATAAAACAACGTATCCGTCGAATTTTTTTCCACAAATTCGTGCAGCACTGTCCTCTTTAGTGCGGACTCAAGAGGAACAGGGTGAATAAAACCTGTTTCACTAATCGCAGTGTTATATACGGAGTTTGCGCAAAACTTCTTTACACGAATTGAACTAATTGAAAATTTTTTACCGCTAATATTTGCGAGTAGATCAAATATTTTACCGACCCCCAAACCCAAAAAAATTGGAAGGCGTATCCCAATCCTCTCACTTTTCCCCAATATTTTGTTTACATTTAAAACTAATGCATTCATGGTGAAATCTGGCTTATCGATAAAATTATAAATATGCACGCCAGGTAAGAATTTCATACTATACTCAATAAAAGCAGTAAGATTTTCAACGTAAGCCATAGATTTTCTGTTTTCACCATTACCAATCATCATGAAGTGACCTGATGCAATCTGGCGTAAGAGGTTATATACATTTCCTCTATTTTGTTCGCCGAATACCACTGTAGGCCGAATAATTACTAAGGTTCTCTCGTCTTTTTTTTCAGATTGCCATTTCAAAAAAACCTGTTCAGCTTCATACTTTGTTCTACCATAGTCATTGAACGGTGCAATAGCACCGGATTCATCTGTACCGATAGGCGCAAATCCATACACAGCAACCGAACTGGTAAAAATAATCGTATTAATTTTTTTTTCTACAGCAGCTTTGCAAATGTTAACGGCCCCCCCAACATTTACGTCATCGTAAAGACTCAATGGACGAACATCATCTCTATGTTCTGCAGCCAAATTGATCAAAACAGATTGTTCAGTAAGACTAGACATGATTTCTTCAAATGATCGAACATCTCCAATAGTTGCCAGCTCTGGAAAAGTTGCGCTTGATATTTTATCAATTATTTTAACCTTAGTATCACTAGAGTTCATCAATCGTTTGATCAAACGAGTTCCAATAAATCCACTACCACCTATCACATCGACATTCATTTTTTTCCTTTTAAACAGGGAAGAGTTCAAATACATCAATATTTGTCAAACTGACTAAGAGTACGCTTATTAAGAGCTGACCGAATTGGATCCCACACCCACCCCCATTTATTAAAATATTTGATCAAATTAAATGCATGAATAGCAAACATTTTAAATGACTTGTGTGACGCGGCACCGTGCTCATGAGTAACTGTAACAATCGGAAAAAAAATCGTGTCGTATTTTTGCGCCATCCGCCTTGTTAAATCAATATCTTCTGGATACATAAAAAAACGCTCATCAAAGTTTCCGATATCCATTAAATAGTTATTTCTGAGAAGCATAAAACATCCAGACAAATACGGCACAAACATAATCTTGTCATAACCAGACTGATGAAGCTCGAATCTAGAATTATTTAGTTCCTTAGATTTTTCACTAAAAAAACGTCTAAAAAATAAATCTGCAGGAGTTGGCACTAACTTACATAACCTTTGAATCTCGCCATTTGGGTATTTTATTTTTGGCATCATTTGCCCTACCACAACATGGTTGTCCATATATTCCAGCATAGGTTCAAGAACATTTCTATCGAAATACACGTCCGCATTCAGCACTAAGTGATACTGAAATCCTTCTGATTGAGATTTACTAATAGCGATGTTGTGCCCGCTCCCAAACCCCGGGTTATTGGGGCAATGGACATATTCCACATTTTTATAATATATCAATGCATCAGACACGAGATCAACTGGAGAGTTATCAACAATATAAATTTTTAGAGTGCCAGAATAATAAAAAAGGGACTGCAAACAACGCTTGAGTTGATCTTGATTTGTCTTGTACAAAACAATCGAAACAGATAATTTGTTCATTTTCGTCGAATATATAAATTTCTAATTATTTTTTGCTAGTAATAAATTACGGACAGTTAGGTTACGTTTTTCAGAGTTAGCTAACCCATCCTGATAAATTTGCCGAGACAGGATAGATAAATCCTGTAATTCTGAAGCATTTCGAAGTAAGTTAATTACCTCTTTACAAATATCTTCGAATCCGATTGTTAAAGGCAAAATGAACTTTTCTAAATCACCAACCATGTAAGATACAGGTCCACCTGAATTACGACAAATTGGAATACAACCTGCTCCCATTGCTTCCAATGGGGGTAATCCAAAACCTTCAAAATCACTTAACAATAAAAATATTTTAGCTCGCTCATACAAGTCAGCCATTTCCTTCTGAGTTGGACAAAGCAGATAAGCGGAAGTGTAGCCTCTTATAAAATCTACATATTCTCTCTCGGGTGTGATGATCCCAATTTTTAATTGAGGTTGTTTTTCAGCAAAAAATCTCAAGCAATCTTTGTATAAATCTAACCGCTTTAACTGCCCTTTACGCAACATAATAACAACGTCAATATCACGGATTTTATTTTTTTTTTCGTCCCTTAAATATTCCGGTGCAGCCCAGATAGGCGCCATACCCGCTACATCTATCCTATGAGCTGTCAATGACTGTTTTAAGAAATTGTTTGTAACTAATAAATAAGATCTTCGATAAAAAAAGAAAATTAACTCTCTAAAATAAAACGATAGTCCGGGGATTTTTAGAAAGTTCCACTCTTCGCCTTGCACATAAATCCACCTTTTTCTCCTTTTTATACTTAAAGAAAGCGGCAAAGTCGTGTAATGGGTAAAAATCCACGTGTTGCACTCAGCACTTCTGTTAATTATGTAAGAAAGTAACCAAAACATAATTGACATTACAGGAATCTGAAACATCGCCAAACTCATTCTTGTTCGCCAATTTGTCAGGCGTAAAACGGGAACACCACTGTCAAGTGCAATCTCATTTGGAGACCGCCACATAGTCACGATAGACACTTGCTCACCTAACTCATGTAGTTCAGTAGCGAGCTTATAAGCTTCTAATACTCCACCACATACTTTCAATGAATTAATTACCAAAAATATTTTTTTTTGCCCTGCAATCCGTTTAGTACCTGAAATCAAATTGAGGCTTGTAAAGCGCGACACAAATTTAACGCCAAGCCGTTTAAAGATGTTGGGTCTCGAAATTAAATCCGAGCTCCCAGAAAGCCCAGATATTAGAGGACGCTTAAAAAGCAGATTACTGACTCCTGAGCTTCTGGCGACCCAATCATTAACAGCATGTTCCATATAATAATTTTTACGGTCATCAATATTATCTAAAATATCTGACGCTTCAATATAAGATCGCGGTTTAAATCCGAAAACTCTAGTATCAACAATGGGCTTGTTCAGATGTTTCCAAGCACAAACTGGAGAATTTAAATCAACCAGATAGTCAATAACGTCATCTAAGTTTTCGACTATATATTTACCAGTGATTTTTAAAACGCATGCATTTTGAACGTCCGCGCCCCAGTGTCGGATGGATTTCAAAATTAGCTCATGTTCCAGACGCCCCTTACCAAATTCAATCAAATCGACATTCTGTTCAAACCACATCCAGTTTTCTCGTAATAAACCTAGTGCTTCAGCCATTAAGCACGCTTGTTCATAAGCGCCGGTAAACGCGACAATTAAGCGAAATTTATTTCGAAGATTATTACAAATCGAATTTAAAGCCGTAAAGGTTGCATTAAATCTGATCTGCTGATCTTCTAGCGCGGACTGACTAGTTAATGGTTTTCCCAAAAAAGAAGTTATCATCACCACCAACTTATTATTCATAACCATTTCCTTAAAGATCTACAAAACTAATTTCACGCGCTGTGCGATTTCCGTACGGAAATCGAATGTTTCATCCATTTATGCTTGGCTATGTAAGCATTGCAAATAATCCACGCCAAAAAACTTGGCATTCCATTTTTTTGTAAAATCGATTGGTTTGCGAAAAATCCAGCTTGAAAATTTATGTCACTATGACCACCGAGCCTATATGAGCCTAGAGCTTCATCAATTACATGAAATTTCGAGCTCCCTAATATTTTGAATACCCGATGAAACCATTCAAAATCCATTGAATGAGGAAGCAATTTGTAGTAACCAAATTTAATGTAAAATTTTCTAGGAACACAACACCAATTATGAGGAAGATGCATTCCTCTCCATAAGCGTTTTGGATGGGCTTTAAATAGACCTAAATAATCACCATATTCGGAAATTAGGCGAGTATGGCAGCAAGTGATAAATTCATCTCTTACACATGAGGAAAATTTCTCAATCAGCGTTTCGTCGTATGTATCGCCCGCGTTGAGAATTAATACATAGTCACCGGACGCAAGATTAATTCCCTTGTTCCAAGCGTCAGATATCCCTTTATCTCTCTCACTAATCCATTTTAAATTAATATTATTTTGATCTAGCTTAGACAGCCATTCTTGCGTACCGTCTGTAGAGGCCGCATCAATAACTATCCATTCAAAATCTTTAACTGTTTGGCGATGCAACGAATTGAAAGTTTCTTGCAATCCCTTTAAATCGTTTTTAACCGCAGTAATAATTGAAAATTTTAAGGTCATGGTTTATTTTCGCTCAGTAACAGCAAGGGCAATTCCGAACGCCAAAAATGGGAAACAATAAGTATCTTGAGTCAAGAGAAAACCAATAGACCCAGCCACCATACAAATTCCCATTTGAGTTTGCCTGTCAATGGAATTCCTTAACTTAAAAAATAGTTTATAAAAAAAAGATAGTCCAACTAGAAATCCACAAACCCCCATCTCTACTAATATGCGTAATGGGAGATTAAACGTTGACGCTCTGCTTTCTGAAATGGCATATAGTTGATCTTGTCCTTCTTGAGATAGAAAAAGAAAACTAGGCGCAAATTGCGGAAGATACATGAAATGAAACTGTCCAGTACCAATACCGAGAAGAGCATATCCATCTTTAGCAACATTGAAAGCCAAAACGCTAGATCCAATTCGCATTATCGAGCTCAGATTTTCCTCTAAATTAGTTGCTTCCGATCTTGATGCTAACCCAGCCCCAGCCATTGCAATAATAAGAAATAAAGCTATTAGCCCAATGCGTAGGCTTCTTTTCATCTTCATAAAAAAAATCATTACGAATGCCTGGGCAAGAGCAACAACAAACATAGTTTTAGCCGATATGGCAAATGCCGTTACAAGCAACAAACTAGCAACAAGTCTATAAATAAATTTATTTTTTTCACAAAAAAACATAAGTGGCAATGCATACATTGCGGCGAAAGTCCCATAATACGAAGGCTCACTCATCAATCCACTTGGCCTTTCAATCAGACCCGCTTCATTTCGGAACAATAAAAAAATATTATCCGTCTTAATTCCTAAAAGCCTTAATGCATCAAAACAAAATAAGGATAGATGTATCACGGATACTATAAAAAATAATTTCAGAACTTGTTTACGTAATTGTTGACGATGAAACAAATATATCAAAACTTGCAATACAAACATAAACATCATTAGCATAGATGTTTGCGCAATAAATTGAACAGTTCGTGAGCGATCAGAGTGCGGCAATTCTGGCAACGAAAGATAACTCAAAATAAAAGCAACGCTACCAAAAAATAATAAAATCAACAAATAAGGTTGGGCACGGAAAGTGACTTTTACTCCAAAAATACGATGCCCACACAAGAAAAAGAATATGCCGACTACTACGATAAAAAGATTTACGGGCTTCGCACCTGCTTCGCGAAAAAAGCTACCCGTAGGATAGAACCAATCAATTGGTAACAAAAAAATTATTACAAATAATATTTTTGAAAATCGTAAATTTTTTCTCAAGTATCTCATTCGTCAAGTCGACCGTTAGCAGAAATAAGAAATCTCGCTCTTTTCCAAAGTAATAACATTATGCAATTTTCTGCAAAGGCCGCAGACATCATCAAAAACTGCCACATGTTACCAATTAAAAATTTCGAAAAAAACACACTTAAAACAAAGAAAACTGCGCCAAAAAAAATTGCGCTTCTGTAACTTTTATCGTTATTCAACGGATGTAGGAAGGTCATTGCTATTGTATTTGAAGCCGAAGCAGCTATCGCAGCTGACCCGCCCAAAAATATAGCTGAAAGCGAAAGGTGCAAATGTGTTAAGAGCCAAAATTCCGATTGGGGAACAATCAAGGAAAGGGGTATTAAAATTATGCTCACAAAAGCAAGTGGCAATACTATCTTGCGTTGAGTAATAATAAACTTCTTTGTTAATTCATTTGCCCCATATTTAATAAGCGTTGGATAAATGGAGTTCAACAAAATTGCGACCATATTCGAAGCCGACATACGAAGTCGATCAAACTGTTGAAGCATCACTAAATGTGATGGGTTAACCATCGCAACAATTGACGATGGTCCAAGTAAATAAACGGAAGACAACAAACTGGATACAAATAAGTCTCGTCCTAACCTGATTTCATTCCAAAAACTGGCACCAAATGAATTCAAGGCCTGATTTTGAATTATCTTTTTACAGAGAAAAATTTGCGCTGTTGAATAAACAGGCAGTATGGCAATGCACGCCAGCATACCGAAATTTATATCAACAACATTAAATATCAACGGGAACTTCAAAATGGCAAAAATCTCAATGAAAATCAATGTTACTCGTGAGACAATTAAAAGTATGGCTTGCACTACCCCACTATCTCTCCCTATATGAAACCATTGCCATTGCAACACTGCACTATAGCCAATAATAAATGCGGAAATAGCTTGGACGCTATTTATCCTTGACGGATCTATACAAATTAACAAAAATATTGACCCTAACCCGACAGCTACCTGAAAAAAAAGCACCTTAGCAATCAAAGCGCTATATTGAGAAAAATCGAGATCCTTTAAAATTCTGGGCAAAATAATTGGAAACGAATATGTTGCTAAGACTCCAGCTAATTGCGATGCCAATAACCCTGACGCCCCGCGTCCACCACCTAAAGGATCTATACTAAGAAAAGTAGGTAACAATAACAACATAGACACTGTATTAAGGACATTGCCAATGCTATAACTGATAACTAGTCTTCTTTTGATTAACTCTAATATATATTTAATGTACACAATTTAAATCGAATAGTTTCAGCGAAATCAGCTAGGTTAAAACATCAAAGAATCAATGTTAATTTTTTCGTCTAAGGATAAATGCCTTAGCATTCACTATTCGATACTAAAAGGGACGCTATATCCATGTGACTTTAAAAGAGCATGTTTTTTTGCGTCATTTAAGTCTGCATGGGTCATTTCCTCACACATTTCCTGAACAGTAATATGTGGTACCCAACCGAGTTTTTCTTTCGCTTTGGTAGGATCGCCTAACAAAGTCTCAACTTCAGTTGGTCTGAAATACCTTGGATCAATCTGAACAATAACATCACCAGGTTTTACACCGTTGATATCATCCCTTGAAACCGATGCAACAATACCTTTTTCATCTACCCCGGTACCTACCCAATCAATCGTAATACCAAGGAAAGCCGCAGTCATATTAATGAAATGACGAACACTAAATTGCACACCTGTAGCGATAACAAAATCATCTGGCGTGTCTTGTTGCAACATCATCCATTGCATACGAACGTAATCTTTTGCATGCCCCCAATCGCGCAATGCATCAATATTACCCATGTACAAACACGACTCAAGACCTTGACTGATATTCGCTAATCCACGTGTAATCTTGCGCGTGACGAAGGTCTCACCTCGACGAGGACTTTCATGATTAAACAAGATACCGTTACATGCATACATGCCGTATGCTTCGCGGTAGTTCACAGTCATCCAATACGCATACATTTTTGCAACTGCATATGGACTGCGTGGATAAAATGGAGTTGTTTCTTTTTGGGGAATTTCTTGAACCAAACCATATAATTCAGAAGTGGAAGCCTGGTAAAAACGTGTCGTTTTTTCTAATCCAAGAATTCGAATTGCCTCAAGCAAACGCAAAGTACCAATTGCGTCAACGTCTGCAGTGTATTCTGGACTTTCAAAACTCACAGCCACGTGACTTTGCGCACCAAGATTATAAATTTCGTCAGGCTGCGTTTCTTGCACAATCCGAATCAAATTACTTGTGTCAGTCAAATCGCCATAATGCAGTTTAAAATTAGCGTTTTCAATGTGAGGATCTTGGTAGATATGATCGACGCGCTGCGTATTAAACAAACTTGCTCTTCGTTTAATACCGTGCACGATGTAGCCTTTTTCCAGCAAAAATTCAGCCAAATAGGAACCATCCTGACCAGTAACACCTGTGATTAACGCAACTTTTTTACCGTTTATCATTTTCTATATTCCAATTCTTTTTAATGGGTTCTCAATATATTTTGATTAGCCAAAAAGTCGTTGTAAGCAACAACCAATCCATTTATAAGCTCAACATTAGCGTGCCAACCAAGTGCTGCAAGTCGACCACTATTCATCAATTTTCTTGGCGTACCATCCGGTTTAGTTGAGTCAAATTCTATCTTTCCCTGATAGCCAACAACTTGGCCAATAGTTTCCGCTAATTCACGAATAGTCACATCGTCACCATAGCCAACGTTAATATGACTTTGCATTGGCGATGTTTGCGCATCGTAAATTTCTTTATCCAAATTCATCACATGAACACTTGCGGAAGCCATATCGTCAACGAATAGAAATTCTCGCCGAGGCGTACCAGTACCCCAGATCGTCACAATTGGTAAAGAAGCTTGCTTCGCTTCGTGAAAACGTCGTATCAAAGCAGGAATAACGTGACTATTTTCAGGGTGATAATTATCGCCAGGACCATAAAGATTAGTTGGCATCACGCTTCTATAATCAATGCAGTGGCTTTTGCCATACTGACGATTGTAACTTTCGCACAATTTTATACCTGCAATCTTAGCGATAGCGTAAGGCTCATTAGTCGATTCTAAAGTACCCGTCAGTAGAGCGTCCTCTGCCATCGGCTGCGTTGCAAATTTAGGATAAATACAGCTAGACCCTAGGAAAAGCAATTTTTTCACCCCAGCAGAGAATGCCTCATGAATAACGTTCGCCTCCATCATCAGGTTCTGGTAAATGAACTCGGCTGGGAACGTATTATTCGCATGAATACCACCAACTTTTGCAGCGGCAAGATAAACATATTCAGGCTTTTCTGTTAAAAAAAACCCTCTTACTTGTGCTTGATTAGTAAGATCTAATTCAGCATGTGTTCGGGTAACAATATTTACATGCCCCTGCTCCTTCAAAGCTCGGACGATGGCCGAACCGACCATCCCGCGGTGCCCTGCTACATAAATTTTTGTTTGCTCATTCATGACAATTAAACCTTAGTTCGTCCATACGTATCTTCAAACCGCACAATATCATCCTCCCCCAAATAGCTGCCAGATTGCACTTCGATAATCTCTAACGGGATAGATCCCGGATTTCTCAAGCGATGCACTTCACCCAAAGGAATGTAAGTAGACTGATTTTCAGTCAACAAAATCACTTTTTCCCCACAAGTAACTTCAGCCGTGCCCTTGACAACAATCCAGTGCTCGGCACGATGATGATGTTTTTGCAGACTTAAGCTGGCACCCGGTTTGACGTTGATTCGTTTGACTTTGAAGCGATCTTCTTCATCGATACTGTCGTACCATCCCCAAGGGCGATGTACTTTTCTATGCA
>Ga0209913_1001180_pt1 | contig 15718 bp, 15 predicted proteins | sample PersoiDNA2013203_FD_185805 | JGI IMG/M metagenome (GOLD analysis project Ga0209913, IMG submission 185805) | Permafrost soil microbial communities from the Arctic, to analyse light accelerated degradation of dissolved organic matter (DOM) -... | ecosystem: Environmental > Terrestrial > Soil >... | reverse complement strand
TCAGGCATTTGCAAATATGATGGCGCAAAACAAAGGTCATACTTCTATGTTTGCTGTGCGTGACCTTAACCAATTAGTCCGTCCAGCTTGCATGATGGTGCCAAAAGTCACATTAAAAGATAGCGCAAACATCGAGTTATTCGGCGGTTTAGTGCAAGCTGCAACTGCAGATGCCATTTTAGACTGCGTAATCGAAGGTATTATCCCAAAAGATCAAGTCAACGATTTATGTATTATCAGCATGGTTTGGATTGACCCACGTGCGGCGAAAGATGAGAACCTTGATAAAGCCGACATGTATAAAAACAATTACGAAGCGACTAAACTAGCGATTAAACGCGCATTGAATGATGAGCCAAGTATTGATGAGTTGATTGCTAACCGTCACAAAATCAAACATTGCATGTGGGAAGATTCTTGGGATCAAAAATAAGCTAGATTATCATTAGCTAAAACATGATTAAGAAATAAAAAAGCGGCCTCAACCGCAAGGGTCGTCCCCGTGGAATATAGGTGCTAAAGCACCTTATTCACACGTGATAGCCGCCGCTTTTTTAACGTTTATTTACAGAGCCTGATAACTTACGTGCAATATCCAGCACCACCCAGCCGCTCTGCAGCCATTTGCCCAAACGGGTCGAGCGCAGCAATCCGAGTAATACCGCGCCACCAACCATCAAAACAGGATGCTGCTTCACGTATTTAACCGCAACCATACCAGTATCGATTAGTGCTATTGAAGTACGAAAAGGCTCAAAATTTTGCGCTAATTCGATACGTTGTTCCGCAGTCTGCTCTATAAGCTGTTTGCGACGTTCAGCGAGATGCGCTAATTTTTTTTTCATTTACGTGTGTCGAGCTGCTGTTGATCTTTTGACAATTCAGCCAAACTAGCAGCAAACATTCTTGGCATAGTTTTCAATGTGTGTATTGCTATGCCACAAAAAACTGCCCCAGTAAGCAGAAACACCCCAGCTACAGCGCTTAACACCAATAGTCGATGGGTATCCCAAAGCGCGACCACAATCAGAATGGCCAAGAACACTACACCAACGCACATGCAAAAAAACGACACGAAGACCATCAGCAGTAGCGACATCAGACGTAATCGCTCTTCCTCTAAATCCGTGCGTAGAAGATCAAGTCGCGTATGCGCGATAGCGATAAATGTAGCCGTTAAGTTTTTCAGAGATGAGAACAAACCTGTATCTACTTTGTTGGATTCTTCAGTCAATGTTTGTCTAGCGCCGACCAATGAGAAGGCCGATTACCAAGCCGACCCCAGCAGAAACACCAATCGCTTTCCATGGGTTTTCATGCACATATTCATCTGTAACTTTTGCAGCTACTTTACCTTTTTCGACCAGTGATTCCTGCGCATCGGCCATTTTCAGTTTTGCTATAGCTAGAGAGTCCTCAGCCTTGCCACGTAAGGTAGCGAGCGCCTCGCCTCCCTGATTAGCCGTTGCTTTGATGAGCGCTTCAGCATCTGCCACCACAACCTTAAAGTCAGCGATTAATTGCTCTTTTGTGACATCTGAAAAGCCTGTTTCAGTCGGCAAATTATTCGTACTCATTGAAATTTCTCCTTAAATCTTATGATGTTAAAAAAGGGGATTGCAATAAATCATTGGTTAATTCTACCCCTTGAAAAGCGGTTCATCAATGCAAGAAAAATGACCGCTTTACAACCTTACATCTTCACCAAAAACTCAGCCAGTTTCTTACTCAACGCTTGTTATACTACAGTTGAACTGCATCATTAGATTGATATAAAACAAATGGGGTTAACATTGGTATATTTAAAGGCCTGCTTTTAATAATTGTAAGATTTTTCTTACTGGCGTGGGAATCGCCGCGCCAAGAGCGTCATCAATATTAAGCCATAGATAGCCTGCCTCGCTTACCTGTGTGTTACTGGTTAATACATCTAATGGTTGCGGTTGGATATGTAGTTTAAAGTGGGTAAAAGCGTGGCTTAGTGTAGGCAAAGGCTTGGTGACTTGTGCGCTAACACCAAAACGACTAAAGGCTAAATCTCCAAAGTTTTCATTATTCTCAGCTTCTGGAAAGCTCCATAACCCGCCCCAAATGCCAGTGGGTGGGCGTTTTTCTAGCATGACTTCACCCCCATGCAATAATATCAACATAGTGGTATGTTTTTCAGGAATCGCTTTACGTGGCTTGGGTGTCGGCAGCTGGTGAACGCGTTGCTGTTTATAGGCTTCACAGCTGTTAATGAGTGGACAGCTGTCACATTTTGGTTTGCTTCTGGTGCAAAGGGTTGCGCCTAGATCCATCAGACCCTGTGTGTAGGCAATCATCTGCTGTGTTGGCAGCAGGTTTTCAGCGCGCGCCCATAACTCCTTTTCAATTTTTGGATGACTTGGCCATCCTTCAACTAAAAAGTGTCGAGCAAGTACGCGCTTCACATTGCCATCTAAAATAGTTTGTATTTGATTGAAGGCAAACGAGGCGATGGCCGCAGCGGTAGAGCGGCCGATGCCAGAGAGGGTTTGAATGGCGTCAAAATCTTCTGGGAATTTCCCGCCATGAACATCCATAATAGTGACGGCAGCTTTATGTAAGTTACGCGCGCGGGAGTAATATCCAAGACCACTCCAGTATTGCAACACTTCTTCTTGTGTAGCACTGGCCAGTGCTGCAATATCTGGAAACCGTTGCATGAACTTGCTGTAATAGCCAATGACAGCCGCGACCTGAGTTTGCTGCAACATGATTTCTGACACCCAAATAGCATAAGGATCCGTGGTATTTTGCCAAGGTAAATCATGTCGCCCATGTATTTTTTGCCAAGCAATGAGGCTGCTTGAAAAATCAGACATTTGTCATTTTTCTTGACTGCTTAGCTAAGTTTTTTACTAACACGCCCACTTAAAAATTGAGCAACTTTTTAAGTTTATTCGCAGCTTTTTCTTTTACCTGATCTTCAGCTGATTTAGGTGCTTCTGCTGTAGCAGGTGCCGGAGCACCTGTCGGCGCTGCGGCAGCATCTGCTGGTTTTTTCTTCTCTAATAAGCTTTTAAGTGCATCAACTTTATTGCCACTACCTAGCAGCTCTTGTACCGCTGCACCTTTTCCGCCACCTACTTTATCTAGCAAGTTTGATTTTGCGAGCGCAGCGCCAACTGAGGCAAAGTCCATACCGTATTTAGGATTAGAAAAAGTACCTGTGATTTTTATGGGGATAGCAAAGCCTGCTAGCGCATCTAGCTCAGCCCCGCCTTGTCCTTTGAGTGATTTAACTATCGTAGGTTTGGCTAAGTAGTTGATTGACTCGTTACCAATATCAATATCACCGCGACTGTCGCCTTTGGCCAAGCGCAATATAGGTGCTTTCATGGCTAAATCTTCATTATGGGCTACGCCATTTTTAATGACAAAACTGGCTGTTAGCTCACTGAAGTCAGTTTTCTTCCTACTATCTGCAGCGACGCTATCCTTCGCCTTAAGGAAGTTGACTTTGCTTTTAAGCTCACGAACACTACCAGCAATATCTACGCCTTTAAGCGCACCATCAACCAAACTAAGCGATGCGTTACCCGCTAACGCTTTTTTAAGTGCGCCAGCACTGTTGCCTGATGTCGTCACGTCTATATTGACCGTGCCTTTGCCTTCTAACATATCATTATGGATGGCATCGACCATTAGCGGCCCAACAGCTACAGATTTCATGTCTTGTTTAAATATAATGCTAGGCGTAGTGCGGGCATCGACTTTCAGCATGCCGCTCATACTGCCTTGATACAAATTGGCCGAAAATGGCGACAGCGTTGCAACGCCACCCTCGGCTTTTAAGCCTAGATTCACATTCTCAGTTTTAACATTTGCCAATTTAAGCCAGCCAATTTTCGCCTCGCCTGAGGCGTTCAACTTTTTTAGTGCGGATAAATCAATCGGTGTATCACCAGTATTTTTAACAACTGGCTGATCACTTTTTGTAATGTATTTATCAGCGTCTAGCTTATCAATATTGAGATTGAACGTATAAATAGGGTCGCTAAAGCGCGCAATACCTAAGTTGGCGTTAATCTGGCTATCATCCACTTTTGCTGAAAGTGGATTCAGACTTAATTTTTGACCATCCGCTTTTAAATCAATGCGTATATTTGATGCCTTAGTTTTGCCGTATTTAAGCTTGCCGATTCGCAAACTACCATCTGCATTCAAAGCCTTAAGTGCGCTCAAATCAAGAGGTTTGTCGCTGGATTTTTTATCCGCAGTACTGTTGACGTCAGTTTTAGTGGTCGCCATGTATTTATCCAGATCTAACTGATCAATATCTAAATTAAACGTGTAAAGCGGTTTAGCAAATTGGCTAATACCCACGCTACCTTTAATTTGGCTATCGTCTACTTTAACGTTAAGGCCGCTTAGCACTAACTTTTCGCCATCTGCCTTGATGCTCACGTTAAGTCCTGATATATGATATTTGTCGTACAAAATACTACCGACGTTGAGTTTCCCATCAAGTAGCAGAGTTTTAAGTGCGCTTAAATCAGCAGGCTTATCGTTCGGCTTGCCAGGCTTGCTATCTTGGCTTGTTTTTGCCATCAACTTATTAAGATTAAGCTTATCGGCATTCACGTTAAATTTGATATTTGGTTTTTTGAAACTAGCTACCGACACATCGCCGTTCAGCTTGGTTTCATCAATGCTTAAGTTAAACTGACTATTTGCCAGTTCGTTTTTAATATCAGTATGCACGGCTAAGTTAAAGCTACCTTGCATAGCGCCATTAGGAAGACTTGGATCTTTAACATCAAGGTTGCCGGCAAGTTTTGGTAAGTCAAAAATCAAGTTTTCCAGATTGCCGCTAAATGGTGAAGAAAACTTACCATTGATTGTGCGTTTACCTTGCACCGCAGCAATATCACCCGTAACGCCGCTGCTTTGCAACGCTTTAGGCGAACCTTTGATGTCAGCTAAAACCAAATTGGCTTTAAAGGTATCGCCAGCCTTTTCTTGCGTTAAGCTCACGGTGGTTTTTTTACTGGTGACTTCATCTTTTTGTGCGATTAGCGCTGGTGCACTTAAATCAATGGTCATTTTTGCACCACTAAACTGGCCAGAAGCCACGAGTTTTAGGCCTTCGACTAAAAACTCGCGTGTGTCAGGTTTAGCATCAATATCACCCGTTGCAACAATATTGACCTCTTTACCACCCAGTAAATCACCCTTAATGGTGGCATCTAAGCCTTTTGCAACAAAGTGTTTGTTTTTTGAATCTACTAAAAAATTACCTTTTAATTTTACGTTAGCGGCAATTTCAGGTTTATTCGCGCTAACTGTAAAATCGGTCGTCAAATCTACAGGTTCAGCCAAAGCCACATGACCAGATTTAAGGTTTAATTTAGCGATGCTATAGGTAGCGCCAGAGGCTTCATCAGTATAGTTGGCTGCTGAATTGGTTACGTTGATGCCATCAATGTCAAATTTGATGTTCTGTGATTCTTCATCTTTGCTGAGTAGGTCATCAAAGTTGGTGCTGCCATCTTTATATTTAACAACGTTTGCCCGTGCACCATCAATGTAAACGGTATCTACAATCAACTCTTTTTTGAGTAATGGTAGCAACGCAAGCGATACTTTTACGCTGTCTACCGATGCAAATTCAGCGCTATTCTTGTGTTCAGAGAGTGAGACTTTACCCAAATTAGCGCCAATTTTTGGCCAAAAGGAGAGTTTGATGTCGCCTTCTAATTTCAAAGTTCGGCTTTTTTTAGCCTGCACTAAGTCGATTATCTGTTGTTTGTAGTCATTGGGATTAAACGTAGCGCTAACTATGGCAACCACAATTAATACTAAGCTTATTAAGCCGCCTAGCCCATATGCAGAATATTTAAGGAGTTTTTTCATGAAGATTCTCACTACAAAGATTTACAAAAATTCTAACACTTTTTTAATCAAGCACCATACTAGCCTGCTAACGTGAAATTAGCACGAACTTAACGATGACGCGCTAATAGTGACTTAATTATCGCCAAAAGAAGTGGCTAATAGCTGCCGCGCCAAATTTCCATACGATATAAAATAACAAGCCATAAAAAATAACTGTTAACACTAAACATATCAGCGCGAAAATTATCATCAAACCATCATGCTCAATCTCGCCAGTACAGTAAAACAACACCGCCAAGCTCGGAAATAGATTTTTAAATGGCACTATGCCACCTAATGGAATAGCCACTAACACACCAATCGCCATAAAAATAAAGCCGCCAATTTGTTGGCCCAACTTACCTTGAACTAAAAAGCTCAATCGCGGCTTAGTAAATCGATGAAAGAATCCGATAATTTTTAGACATGTTTTTACCAAGGCTTGGCGCGTGCGTAAACTCAAGGTTACAGCGCGAATTTTTTGTGGCAATACTAAAGATTGCTCGCCCTTATATAGCTGTAAACCTAAGGCAATAAAAGCAGCGCTGCCAATAAGCGCAAAAAAACCTAAAGGTATTGGCTGTAAGAAAGGTAAAACCGCGAGAGTTGCGGTAAACGTATAAGCTTTATGATCCAGCTTATCCATTGCGTCACCAAAAGCCAATGGCTCGGCTTCTGCTGGTGCTGCAAACAAGTTCAGCGTAGTTACCAAGTCGTTATATTGACTTGTTAACACATTCATTTACAGCTTCCAAAAATACAACAAAACGATTGCGCCAAAAACAATGCGATACCAGGCAAAGGCTTTAAAGTTATGTGTGGCAACAAAGCGTAGCAAAAAGCGGATGGCAACTAAAGCTGATAAAAAGGCTGTCACAAATCCCACAGCAAACATGCCGGCATCGTCCCAGAAGAGAAATTTCCAGCTTTTGTAAACATCTAAAACAGTTGCGGCAAACATGATGGGGATTGCCAGGAAAAATGAAAAGCCTGTCGCGGTTTGTCTATCTAGCCCAAACAACATGCCACCCAGAATTGTCGCACCGGCGCGCGAAACACCTGGAAACAAAGCCAAAGACTGTGCAAAGCCGACTTGTAAAGCCTGTTGAGGCGTCATGTCGTCAATATGTGTCGTTGAGGTTTTGAGAGGTAGCCGCTCAACCCATAAAATAGCGAAACCACCTACAATTAAAGCAATCGCCACAGTAATGGGTGAAAATAAATATTGCTTAATAGCGCTGTGAAACGCCAGCCCCAATACGGCTGCTGGTAAAAACGCTATAAATAAATTAATTATGAAACGCTGCGCTGTATTTTGGTTGGTAATGTGCAAAGCTGTATCTACCAGCTTAAGTCTAAACTCCCAGCACACAGCTAAAATGGCGGCTAGTTGTATGACGATTTCAAACACTTTACCTTTATCATCGTTAAAGTGAAGTAAATCACCCACGATAATTAAATGGCCAGTGCTGCTGATTGGCAAAAATTCGGTGGCGCCCTCAACCAAACCAAGAATAAAGGCTTTAAGTAATAATATGATGTCCATGGCGTTATTTTATCAGTCGTGATTTTTATATGGTTGAGTGAGTGCAAAAATGTAAAAAGGGCAATCAATTGCCCTTCTTGCTTATTCTAACCTAATCTTTAATTTGCTGCCGTCTACTTAAGCATACTTAAAACTGTACTTAGCAAACTGCCTGAGTTAGTGCCCACTTCTCCATTAGGGGTCATTTCATCTACTATTACAGGTAAATATTGTGCAATTTTGCTGCTTAACTCTTCTGGTGTGATACCAAATTTAGCGGCCATTTCGGTAATGGCACCATCGCCTAGTACGCTAGAGATCTGTTCTGCTGAAATTGGCAGGTTTTCACCGGTACCAACCCATGATGCTGCTTGTTCAGCAAAGCCACTAGCTTTAAGTTTCTCTAAAATACCACTCAGGCCACCATTTTGATTAAACATTTCCATGGCAGCCTGTGCCATATTACCTTGTTCGCCACCTAATTTACCTAAAACAGCACCGGCTAAATTATCAAATAAACCCATGATTAATCCTTAAAAATATTCACATAAAAATTGCTTGGTAAATAACCTAACTTAAAAGCGTTCATCATTGCGCAGGTAACGCCACTGCCCAACCGGTAATTTACCTAAGTTTACACTACCGATGCGTACGCGTTTTAAACCCACTACATGCAAGCCCACCATTTCACACATACGGCGAATTTGGCGCTTTTTACCCTCACGCAAAACAAAGCGTAATTGATCTTCGTTTTGCCAGCTGACTTTGGCTGGTTTAAGTTTTTCTCCATCTAGACTTAAGCCAAAATTTAGCCGCTTCATATCTGCATCGCTTAATTCGCCTTCAACGCGCACCAAGTATTCTTTTTCTACAGTAGAGTCTTCACCAATCAGATGGCGTGCCACACGACCATCTTGAGTAAGCACTAACATTCCCGTAGAGTCAATATCTAAGCGGCCTGCTGGCGCCAATCCATGCAGAAATCCGCGTTGAAACTCTTTGGCATGATGTGGATTTAAGTTAGGATCATCCAGCCACTCGTTATCGGGGTGAACCAGCACAATTGCAGGCTCGTAGCCATCTTCGGCTTGCCCGCTCACATAACCCACTGGTTTATGCAAAATTATCGTCACCGATTCCGCTTGAACCTCATGCGCGTAGCTACTGATAATAATTTCAGCATCTGGATTGATACGTGTACCTAAGGTATCAATAATCACGCCATCCACTTTCACCCAGCCATTCACAATCCACTCATCCGCCTCACGACGTGAGCAAATGCCACGCTCAGCCATCACCTTAGAAAGCCGCGGCAACTCTGTGCTAATAGCGGTAGATTTATACGCAGCCTTTGCCGCAGCGCCATATTGCGGCGTGTTTACCGCATCATAACCATCGCGCACCTTGCCGCCACGGCGCGGCGTTTGACGATACTGCGGCTCGTTTTTATCAGGACGCGGCGTAATGCGGGTGTCAGCGCCATGTGCTTTAGGTGATCTTGCTGGTTTTTCTTCATACGCCCTGCGTTCATTCGGTGCAGCGTCAGTTGAAGCCGCTTGATATGGCTTACCATCAATGCGGTGATTGCGTTGCCCAGCTTTCGGAGAGACATTAACTGCTGGCGCACTTTGTGCTGGTGTTGACTCAACTTGTACAGGAGCCGTTGCTCTAGGCGGCGCCACGCTACGATCCCGCGTGACACTATTTGTGCGACGCACAGGCGCTTTGGTCGCCTTAATTTGCGTGTCGTCAGGTTTTTTATTCAGTTTAATGGTGGTCAAAATAGTTTGCAGTCATTTAATTTGTAAGGCTATTTTAACAAAAAATCACGCATGACCCTATTGATTAATTAAGCTCAAAAATATTGTTATAGAGTTTACATCGCAGGCAATAAATATTAGACTAGACTAACTAAACTTAGTTTAATTGAGAACATCATGCAAACCGTCAATATTCACGAAGCAAAAACACAGCTTTCAAAGCTCATAGAACAAGCTGTTAGCGGTGAATCTTTCATTATCGCCAAGGCAGGTAAGCCTTTGGTGAAAGTCACCAGAATAGATGCGCCAGAGCCTAGCAGTAAAAAAAAGTTAGGTTTTATGGCTGGTCAAATTAGCACGCCCAAAGACTTTGATGAAATGGGAAAAGAAGAAATTGCCAAACTGTTTGGAGTAGAGTAATTAGCATGAAGTTATTACTAGATACGCACATCATACTTTGGGCGGCAGGCGAGCCAGAGCAGCTGTCAAACAAAGCAAAATCTTTAATTGAAGACCCAGAAAACCAGCTTTATTTTAGCGCCGCCAGTCTGTGGGAAATCTCAATTAAAAACAAACTTGGCAGAGCAGATTTTAAAGTGGATTTAGCCGTATTAAGGCGCAATTTGCTAGACAATGGTTATTTGGAAATCGCTATTAACAGCGCCCATGCAATAGGGGTAGATGCTTTACCCAATATTCACAAAGATCCATTTGACCGTATGCTTGTTGCGCAAACGGCGGTGGAAGGTATTACGTTGATGACTGCGGATAGTGTGGTGGCGGAGTATCCAGTGGCGGTGGTTAAGGTTTGAATTTATACATGCTGTGGATGCATTCACTCTATGTGGGCTGGAGAGAGCTCAGTAGAGTCGTAGCTACAAGAAACAAAGCTGAAAAATAAAAAATAGGAGACCCTAAATATGATTACTGAGATAACGATTCAAAATGCGGCAACCTACACATCACCAGTTACTCTCAGTAATATTAGAAAAATAAATTACATATTTGGATCCAATGGAAGTGGCAAAACTACCATAGGTCGTGCAATTGAGCGGGCAGAAGGCCATGCGCAATGTAATATCACTTGGGTAGGTGGTACACCATTAGAGGTAATGGTTTATAACCGTGATTTTGTTGATAGAAACTTCAACCTATCAAGCCCCGTGCGAGGTGTTTTTACATTGGGTGAAAATCAAGTTCAAGCTGAGGCTGAGATTGCAGCCTTACGTCCACAAGTTGAGCAAGAGTCAACCCGAATCAAAAACCTGAACATAAATCTTGAGGGTATCGAGGAGCAACAAGGTAAAAGGAAAGAGCTAGTTGCCCTTGAGAATGCTTTTCGTGATAAAGCCTGGAAACAAAAACAAAAGCACGATGATTATTTTCAAGGGGCTTTTACTGGGGTAAGAAACAGCGCTGAAAAATTTAAGGAAAGGGTGTTGCAGGAAATTGCAACAAATCGATCTATCCTACTTGATTTAGATAGTTTACAAGCTAAAGCCACAACAGTTTTTTCTTCTACTGTGCAGCGAATTGAGCCACTACCTGTAATTGCATCAGAGGATTTAATGTCATGCGAAGCAAACGACATATTGCAGAAACCAATTATTGGTAGCCAAGATGTCAATATTGCGGCCATAATTAAGCAATTAGGCAATGCAGATTGGGTCAAGCAAGGTTTACATTTTCACCAGCAAGCTAATGACACTTGCCCATTTTGCCAGCAACCTACCACGCCCGAATTTTCTGATGAGTTGGGTAAGTTTTTCAATCAGGCTTACGACGACGACCTGCAAAAAGTGAGTCAGCTCAAAGCGAATTATGAATCAGCAGCAAACTCTGTAAAAGCCAAACTCACAGTTATCAAACTAGCGAACTCAACGTTTCTGGATCATGCACTTTTTGTAGCAGAGGCAAATTTATTTGAAGACTTGCTGGATAGAAACATTGGCTTAATTATAAATAAGCTAAAGGAACCCAGTAGAAAGTTAGATCTTGAATCCGTAAGTGATTTGGCAACAAAACTGCTGAACCATATCACACAAACTAATATTAAGATTGAAGAGCATAACCAAGTCGTTTCAAATATCTCACAAGAAAAAACGCAACTCACATTACAAATTTGGCGATTTGAGATTGGGGAATTGCAAACTGATATAACTGACTATCAAACAAATAAAACTAGGTTAGAAAATACCATACGGGCAATGGAGGGCAGCTTAACTGAGGCACAAGGTAGAAAACGAAACTTAGAAGATCAGATAAAAGCTCTAGAAAGACAGTCAACTTCAGTTCAGCCTACTAAAGATGCAATAAACAATTTATTGCGTACTTTTGGATTCACTTCATTCACTATCGAAATTGCCAACGAACAAGGCCAATACAAAATATCTAGGGCTGATGGTTCTGACGCACGTCGCTCCCTTAGCGAAGGTGAAAAAACATTCATTACTTTTTTGTATTTCTATTCCTTAATCAAAGGCGCACAAACAACCGAAGGCACTACAACAAATCGGATAGTGGTATTTGATGACCCAATTTCTAGCCTTGATAGTGATGTTTTATTTATCGTAAGTAGTTTGATAAAAGCAGTTTTCGAAGAGGTAAAATCTCAAACTGGATACATCAAACAAGTAGTTGTGCTTACGCACAACGCCTACTTCCACAAAGAAATTAGTTTTAATTCAAGGCGTTCTGGTAATACACCATTTGCGGAAGAGTCGTTTTGGATGGTTAAAAAACTTTCAACAGGCTCTACTATTGAAAGATGTCCTGAAAATCCAATTAAGTCAGCCTATGAGCTTCTTTGGAGCGAAGTTAAGACGCCCAATCTATCAAGCCTTACGCTACAAAACACCTTGCGTAGAATATTGGAAAACTACTTCACGATGTGGGGTGGTAAAAGCAAAGACGAGATATGTGACATGTTTATCGGCAGGGACAAGTTGACATGTCAGTCTCTTTTTTAATGGGTAAATGATGGGTCCCATTCGATTCATGATGACCTTTATATTAATCAAGGTACTCAGGCTAACGAAAGTTATTTGCATGTTTTTAAACAGATATTTACTCACTCTGGACAGGATGGTCATTACAACATGATGATTGGTATTGAAATTACCAATTAGCAAGCGTAGGGTGTACAAAACGAGTTACCTTGCACACCATTAATCGTCAATTTAAACACGGTGTGCAAATAGAAAGCCATTTGGTAAAGTTCTCGAATATAAAAAAGCCAGCATTACGCTGGCTTTTAAAATGCAGTCCCGCCTACGCGGGAATGACGGCGAACTGAAATAAGTTAGACTTTTTGGTAGACTTCAGAACCTTTCTTCACGAACTCAATCGATTTTTCTTCCATGCCTTTTTTCAGCGCATCTTGATCAGAAATACCTTTTTCTGCGGCGTAATCACGTACGTCTTGAGAAATTTTCATTGAGCAGAAGTGTGGGCCGCACATTGAGCAGAAGTGAGCTTGTTTTGCGCCTTCTTGGGGCAATGTTTCGTCGTGGAATTCCTTGGCTTTATCTGGGTCCAGGCCTAGATTAAACTGGTCATCCCAGCGGAATTCGAAACGTGCTTTTGATAAAGCGTTGTCACGAATTTGTGCGCCGGGGTGGCCTTTTGCCAAGTCAGCAGCGTGGGCGGCAATTTTGTAGGTGATGATACCTACACGCACGTCTTCTTTATCTGGCAAGCCTAAATGCTCTTTAGGTGTAACGTAGCACAACATCGCACAGCCGTACCAGCCGATCATGGCGGCACCGATGCCTGAAGTAATGTGGTCATAACCCGGAGCGATGTCGGTAGTTAATGGGCCTAAGGTGTAGAAAGGGGCTTCACCGCAATGCTCAAGTTGCAACTCCATGTTTTCTTTGATGAGGTGCATAGGCACGTGACCTGGGCCTTCGATCATGCATTGTACGTCGTGCTTCCAAGCGATTTGTGTGAGCTCGCCTAATGTGATGAGTTCGGCAAATTGCGCTTCATCGTTGGCATCGTAGATAGAACCCGGACGCAAGCCATCACCTAAGCTGAATGAAACGTCATACTGTTTCATGATTAGGCAAATGTCTTCAAAATGCTCGTACAAGAAGCTTTCTTTGTGATGCGCCAAGCACCATTTCGCCATAATAGAACCGCCGCGTGACACGATACCTGTCATGCGTTTTGCAGTCATTGGGATGTGCGCCAAGCGTATACCAGCATGGATAGTGAAGTAGTCAACACCTTGTTCTGCTTGCTCAATCAATGTGTCGCGGAAGATTTCCCAAGTTAAATCTTCGGCTTTGCCGTCTACTTTTTCAAGTGCTTGGTAGATAGGCACAGTACCAATCGGCACTGGGCTGTTGCGGATGATCCACTCGCGTGTTTCGTGGATGTTTTTACCGGTTGATAAATCCATCACAGTATCGCCACCCCAACGTGTACTCCACACCATTTTTTCAACTTCTTCAGAAATTGAAGAGCCGAGCGCAGAGTTGCCGATGTTGGCATTGATTTTTACCAAAAAGTTGCGGCCAATAATCATAGGCTCGATTTCTGGGTGGTTGATGTTCATTGGAATAATAGCGCGACCACGTGCTACTTCATCGCGCACGAATTCTGGCGTAATCATTTTTGGAATGCTTGCGCCAAAATCCTGACCTTTATGCTGTGTTTGCAGCAATTCGCTCATGTTTTCGCGGCGTTGATTTTCACGAATCGCAATGTATTCCATCTCAGGCGTAATAATGCCTTTACGCGCATAGTGCATTTGGCTCACGTTCATGCCTGCTTTTGCGCGGCGTGGTTTGCGCAATAGGTTGAAGCGCATTTCAGCCAGTTCAGGGTCATTTTTACGGATAACACCAAACTCTGAGCTTGGGCCATCCAGTTGTTCTGTGTCGTTACGCTCTTCAATCCAGCCGGTACGTAATGCCGGCAAGCCATTGCGAATGTCGATTTGATAGTTAGGGTCAGTGTAGAGGCCTGAAGTATCGTAAACCATGACTGGTGGATTTTTTTCAGCACCAAAAGCTGACGGTGTATCGCTTAAGCTAATTTCACGAAATGGCACTTGAATATCAGCGCGTGAGCCTTGGATATAGACTTTGCGTGAATTGGTAAATGATTTGGTGGTTGCAGGGTCAATCTCAGCGGTTTCACTAATGAATTTAGTGAGATTTTTGTTTAAAGCCTTATCGGTGGCGTTCATGGTACATTCCTATTTGTTTGGTCAAACACGGAAAAGCTTTTACGGCTTTTCTTATATTAAATTCATAGGAAGGCATCAAAGTGCTTTCCTACGGCGGCATTACCCGCATCAGGTTCAAAGGGTGATTCTCACTATAGTTTAGTAAACGCTCTAAAATATAGACCCCTAGCAATGCAGGAAATATACGCTAAAGTGACAATAAAACCAAGTGCTTAGCTGCAAATAAAGAGTCGGCTGGAACATCAAAACAAAGCACTGTTCATAAGCAATATTCATAAACACCGTTCATTAGTTTGAATGAATGGTAGTAAGACTTGCAAAAAAATATAATTAACGATGGTTGTAGTTGAAATTTAGTTTTTATTGGTTTTTTTTGTTAAAATAAAATACATAGAAAAAATCTTAAAAATAAGTAACTTAACGATAGAATTGGTCAATTTATGGCATTGATGATTTATGTACTTTACTACGTAGTGGCAATCACTGCGCTTTTCTTTCATTTCACGGGGCACTTAGAACGCTGGGGCATGGAGTGGGTAATTTTAGTGTTGGCGGTTAGTGTATTTCCAGTCGTATTGTATTTGTAGTGAAAACTAACCCTTTGATTTAAGCAACAGAAAACAATCTACCCTAACGTTGCTTAGATATTTATTGTGGAATTTTTTGGTGATTTGCAGCACGACTCCAGTGAGCCGACTCAAGTGAACATTGATTATTTCCGTGTTAGCCTATACCTTTGATTCTAATTTTGCCTTAATTAACTTTAACTCTGCCTGTCTTTATCATGGGTCATGAGGAACTCCCTCAAAGCTGAATAGACTTAAGTATTATCATTTGGCATTTATTATTTGTCTATCGGCTAATCTGTAAGTCTAAATACCATGAGTTTAAATATCGTGAGTCTAAATACCGCACCTTTAATTAAGAAACAATTTGGAAGGTTGAAATGAAACGCTTTATGCACGCGGTCAGTGGCATCGGTTTAACTATTTCTGCCCCGGCACTGCTGTGGCTTTGCTCCGTTTACATAGTACTAGCCGACAACCAGTATTTTTGGAATGCCATTCTAAAATTAATTGACATCTCGACTTGGGGTGGCATTTCGTTTGGCTTGGGCATCTTTTCCATTCTGACTTGCATTTTCAGCGTCATTTTTCATGCTTTCAGCGCCAAAGTTTTATTAAAGCCTGTGCTCATCCTGCTTCTCATTCTTGCCGCTGGGGTTAGTTATTTTCAGACAAAATATGGCGTCATTATCGACAAGAGCATGATTCAGAATGTTGTTGAAACTGATTATAAAGAAGCTAAGGAGCTAATTAGCCTTTCTTTACTGTT
>Ga0209913_1001179_pt1 | contig 15730 bp, 15 predicted proteins | sample PersoiDNA2013203_FD_185805 | JGI IMG/M metagenome (GOLD analysis project Ga0209913, IMG submission 185805) | Permafrost soil microbial communities from the Arctic, to analyse light accelerated degradation of dissolved organic matter (DOM) -... | ecosystem: Environmental > Terrestrial > Soil >... | reverse complement strand
CGAGTTTGCGGCTCTCCCGATGGTTACGCCGCAGCGCCGGGAACCCCGTAGGGGCGACGTAGTAGCGGTCGCCTTTCTTTGCTTACTTATCTTTGGGCGAGACCAAAGAAAGTGAGCGGCTGCCGGGCCGCCCCCGGCTAGCGCGTCCGAAGAAAACAAAGCATCAGCAACCAAGAAAAGCCGGCTTTTCATAACTGAACCGCACCAAACAAAGCCAAGGCTCCCGCTTTTATTCACACGTCACACAGAGGTACTCAGTAGACGTCCGGCACCATGATTTCATTCGCCACTTCGCGACGGAAATAGCCGTCGTGCCGCTCGCGCTCCGGCAAGGAAATCGCCGGATGTTCCACCTCACCGTAAGGCATCTGACTGAGCAGATGATGGATACAGTTGAGTCGGGCCTTCTTTTTATCTACCGCCTGCACCACCCACCATGGCGCTTCCGCGATATGGGTGCGTTCCAGCATGATTTCCTTGGCCTTGGTGTAGTCTTCCCAACGGCGGCGTGACTCCAGGTCCATCGGACTCAATTTCCACTGCTTCAGCGGATCATGGATGCGACTCAGAAAGCGCATGTGCTGTTCTTCATCCGTGATCGAAAACCAATACTTGATCAGTTGTATGCCAGAACGCGCCAGCATCCGTTCGAACTCCGGTGCCGATCGGAAAAATTCCTCATATTGGTCATCGGTACAAAAACCCATGACACGCTCAACGCCAGCACGGTTGTACCAACTGCGATCAAATAGCACCATCTCGCCGGCGGCCGGCAGATGCGATATATAGCGTTGAAAATACCATTGCGTGCGCTCGCGATCATTGGGCGCTGGCAATGCGGCGACGCGACAGACACGCGGATTGAGGCGCTGAGTGATGCGTTTGATCACACCACCTTTGCCAGCAGCATCGCGCCCTTCAAACAAGATCACCACCTTGTGGCCGGTAGCGACCACCCAATCCTGCAACTTGACCAGCTCGGCCTGCAAGCGGAACAGCTCGCGGAAATACAGGCGGCGGTCTTCCTTGTCCTGATCTTCGCTGCTGCCATCGGTGCCATACACGCCCGCGGCAAGTTGTTCGATGGTGCGGTCTTCAATTTCCAGTTCCAGCTCTTCGTCATAGCTGTCAGCCAGCTCAAGACGCATGCGGCGCATCAATTCGTCGTCGTTCATTTTTTCTCCGTGAGGCGAGCGCTGTCAGGCAGCGGCTACGCCGTAACATACACAGCGATTGTGACCCAGGAGTGACAGCCCACAGCATCATTGAGGGTCGTTCTGGCGCAATTGCCAAGCCTGCAAGGCTAGGCGATAACGTTCCAGTGCATCTTGATAAAGATCAAAGATGCAAGGGCTACAACCGCTCTGACAACAATCTTCCAACGCTGGCGCCAACGGTGGCTGCGGGGCGGGGTCCGACACGACTGGCGCGGTGACCGATTTGCGAGGTTTGGCAGGCATCAAAAAATCCATCCGCAACGAGAGGAAGAGACCGCATCCGTTATAAATTTGATGCCATTATTTCCTATTGACAACGCCAGCGCACGAAAAGCGGAAATTCTGTTGGCAAATGACAATTCTTGCCGATTTCATCACTGTTTCAACGCTATTGCACGGCTATTTCAAGTAGCATTGTCTCCGGTTTGGATGCTGGCATCCAACGATAAAAACACCCCCACATGAGCGCAATTCCTCCACCGCAGCGCCCCATCCCGCCCCCGCCTGCTACCTGCGACAGCACGCGCATCGTCTTCCGCGCCAAGCTTTTGTTCTTCGTGATTTGTGTCGCGCTGTTGCTGATCGAATCCTGGCAAAACTGGAAAGCCTATAGTGAACAATTACGCGATGCCGATATCACCATCAGCAACATGGCACGGGCACTGGCGCAGCATGGCGACGATACGCTCAAGGCGGTCGATCTGGTTCTCGCCAGCGTGGTCGAAACGGTCGAAGCCGAAGGCGTGACAGCACAAAACAAGGCACGACTGCACAAGTTGTTGCAAGCCCGCGTAAAAGACCTGCCACAGTTAGCCGGGTTATACATGCTCGACGCTGCCGGCAATGTCATCGTCGATTCTCAGGAGCCGCAGTTTGAAAGCAATTTCAGCGCGCGCGTCTATTTTCAACATCACCGACAATTTCCGGAACGTACTCCCTTCATCGGTCCGCTGGTGCAGAATCCAAGTGGCGCCTGGCGGCTCAGTGTATCTCGCCGCATCGACCGTGCCGATGGCAGCTTCGACGGTGTCATTGTGGCCGGCATCGACATTGCGTATTTCCGCAATTTCTATGACAGTTTCGACATCGGCAACGATGGCTTGATCGTGCTGGGTCTCAACAACGGTACCTTGCTGGTGCGGCGACCGTTTCAGGAACGTGGTATCGGCTTTGACATGAGTCGGTTGCCGATCTTCCGCAACTATGTCGCAAAAAACCATGACGGTACCCATCCCACCCATTCCACCATTGACGGCAAGGACAGGCTCAATGCCTACCGGCATTTCAATCAATTTCCCTTGTTTGTGGCGGTCGCAGTCGCCAACGATGAAGTGCTTGATGGCTGGATTGCCGATGCCTGGCGTCATGCTGCCGCCCTGCTGTTCTTGATCTTCTTGCTGGGCTTGCTGGGCAACTGGTTGCTCAAGCAAATCCAGCGACGCCACGAAACCGAAGCACAATTGCGCGTGGCGCGCGACGATCTTGACCAGCTCAATCAACATCTGCAAAACCTGGCACTCGAAGATAGTCTGACTGGCATGGCCAACCGCCGCCACTTCGATATCGCGCTCAATCAAGAGTTTTCCCGCGCGCTGCGCAATGGCGACATGCTGGCGCTGATCCTGCTCGACGTCGACTGGTTCAAGCAATACAACGACCTCTACGGCCATCCCGCCGGCGATGAATGCCTGCGCCGTATTGCCGCATTGATCAAAACGATTCCACAACGGGTCGGTGATATGGCGGCGCGCTACGGCGGCGAAGAAATTGTTGTGCTATTGCCGAAAACCACACTGGATGCGGCCGCCATGATCGCCGAACGTATTCGCAGCAGCATTGCCGAACTTGATTTGCACCATGCCGCCAGCCCCTTGACCATTGTCACCGTCAGCGCCGGCGTGGCAGTCATGCTGCCGACATTGCAGTCAGAGGACGCCGACCAACTGGTCGAAGCCGCCGACCGCGCCCTCTATATTGCCAAAGCCAAGGGCCGCAATTGCGTGGCGCGTCAAGATGACGTCAAGCTCGATATCCCGTATGCTTGACTGTTGACCAACGGTGACCATCGTCACCAGTCCCCAGCATCGCCATGGATCAAGAACATCTGTTGAAACTGGTCAGCATGACCATGCCCTTTGGCAAATACAAAGACCGCCTGCTGGCCGATCTGCCCGGTCATTATCTGGCCTGGTTCGCCCGTGAAGGCTTCCCGCACGGCGAGCTCGGTGCGCTGCTGGCACTGATGTATGAACTGGATCACAACGCCCTGCGGCAGTTGCTCGATCCATTACGCCAGCTCAACCAACATCGCCAAAATCGATAAAAATCGATAACAGCCCGATATCAAATCAACATCTTTTCCTCTCAAAAGCTGGCAACTTTGCCCATTTTTCGCAAGTTAGAGTCCAAAATAATACTAGCCCCATTTATCCAAATATCAATTCGTCTATCCTCGCTTTCATTGCGCAGTTAAAGCAAGATGCTTCGAATTGACTTTTGTATAGTGCTATTTTTTGCCTCTGTTTCGAACGTGTCTAGTGCCACAGTTTTACGCGCCTGCCTGCGTTTCTATTATAGAAAACGCGAAATACCCATCAACAGGAGCTCGCTATGTCTTCACTCGTTCATTCGATCAAATTTAAAATAGGTGCGACTTTCGGCATCTGCATTTTGCTGATGCTCATCATCGGCGCAACGGCGCTGATCGGCATTCGCACGCTGAGCAACAACTCGACGGCGATGTTCAAGGACAATCTGCAACCCATTGTCAGCGTTGCCGCTGTGCGCGCCGACGTCATCGATATTCGCCTGCAATTGCGCCGCGCGCAGACCTTCCGCAACGAAGCCGAGACCAAGGAAGCAGTGACCCGCATTAACAAGATTCAGGCTGATCTGAAGAAAAACTGGGATGCTTATTACCCCGACCGGATCACCAATGCCAACGAAAAAAAGATCGCCGATAGCATCAATAAAGAGATCATCGAATTTCGGGATATCGTCACAAGAATCAATGACAAGATGGCGGCAGGCAAATATGACGAAGCCACCGAGATCATGGAAGTGCAGATGACGCCGATCGCCAACGCCATCGAAAAAGACATCTCGCTCAATCTCGACAGCAACATCGTCCAATCAAATCAGGTCCTGGCCCACAACCTCAATACCAGCCAGACCATCCTGTGGTCGGTATTGTCTTGCATCGTGGTGGCTGTCCTGTTTGCGTTATTGGCTTCCGTCTTTATCGTTACGACCATCACCAAGCCTTTGCAACACGCGATCGCTATCGCCAATCAGATCGCCGATGGCCATCTGGAAAATGAAGTCACCTACAGCACCAAGGATGAGTTCCGCCACTTGCTCGGCGCGCTGGCACGTATGGACGGTCAATTGACCAAAATCGTCAAGGGCATCAAGATGTCGAGTTCCACTATCGCCACCGCCTCGGGCGAGATCGCTGCCGGTAATCTGGACCTGTCCGGTCGTACCGAAGCACAAGCCGGCTCGCTGGAAGAAACCGCCTCGGCAATGGAACAATTGACTGCCACCGTCAAGCAAAACTCCGAGAGCGCACAGGAAGCCAGCAAACTGGCGCTGACAGCATCGAAGAATGCCGTCAATGGCGGCAGTGTGGTGGAAGAAGTGATCACGACCATGGACTCGATCAACGCATCGTCCAAGAAAATTGTCGATATCATCAGTGTCATCGACGGCATCGCGTTTCAGACCAATATCCTGGCGCTGAATGCTGCAGTGGAAGCCGCGCGTGCCGGCGAACAAGGGCGTGGATTTGCCGTGGTCGCCTCGGAAGTACGCAATCTGGCGCAGCGTTCAGCCTCGGCCGCTAAGGAAATCAAGTTGCTCATCGACGACTCGGTGCAGCGCGTCGACAGCGGCAGCAAACTGGTCGCCGATGCCGGCATTACCATGCGCGAAGTGGTAGCCAGCGTCAAAATGGTGACCTCAATTGTCGGCGAGATTTCTTCAGCCAGTAACGAACAGGCCACCGGCATCGCGGAAATCAACCGCGCCATCGTACAAATGGATGAAGTCACGCAGCAAAATGCCGCACTGGTGGAGCAAGCCGCCGCCGCCGCGCAATCGCTGAGCGAACAGGCGACCAACCTGGAACAATCGGTACGCGTATTCGCCTTACGCAGCGAAACCGAGCATCCCCTGATTCTGCAAGGCTGATGCCGGCAGCGCCTGATCAGACTGTTTGAGAAGCCCGACAGAAGATATGCCTGTAGCGCTGGCAGGTGTAACGTCATGACACCGCGCCAGCAGGCACGCACGACGATAGGCACTGGGCGAGATGCCGAAGCTGCGCCGGAACGCGCGACTGAAATCGGACGCACTGCCGTAACCAACGTAGTAAGCAATATCGACAATCCCCTGGAATGGCAATTGCACCAGGATGATGGCAGCCTCACGCAAACGGCAGGTACGGATATAGCTCACCAGACCACCATCGGCGCCAAACAGGCGGTATAAAGTTGGGCGCGAGCAGGGAAACACCTGCAGTATCTCGGCCGGCGAAATCGCCCTGTGCAGATTCGCAGCGATATAGTCTTGTACTTGCTCCCTGAGCGTGCCGCGTGGCTCTGGCAATGCCACCTCTGACAGCAACGGCTCGGCAGCAACGGCTGCAAAGCGACGTTCGGTATTCTGTTCAATGTGCTGTATGCGGTACATAGACATGCCCTGTTCACAGATAGTTTGGCTTGAAGTAGCCCGACTATATTGTGAAGATGCAGCCTTGTCTGTCCCCCAAATGTACTACACGGCAATAGAAATTGACGCTGGCGCCAGTCTGATCGTGCGTTAGGGGACGATCGTTGTAAACAAGTAAACCGCGAAAATGACCATATGCACCATGCCTTGCATGACTGTCGTGCGACCGGTGCTGAGCGAAAAGGCGGCAACAACAAAGGACAGCATCAGCAATACTGTTGACTTGATGTCAAGACCAAGCGATATGGCCCAGCCAGTCGTCAGCGATACCATCGCCACGGCCGGAATCGTCAAGCCGATGCTCGCCAGCGCCGACCCAATCGCCAGATTGAGACTGGTTTGCAAACGGTTGGCACGGGCCGCGCGCACCGCCGCCAGGCCTTCCGGCAACAACACAATGGCAGCGATCACGATACCGACCACGGTTTTTGGGGCCCCGGCATTGGCCAGACCTATTTCCAGCGCCGGCGCCAGCGCCTTGGCCAGCAATACCACGGCCCCGAGACAAACCAGCAACAACAGAGCGCTGCCGATTGCGACTTTATTGCCAGGCGGCAATGCATGGACATCTTCATCAGCGACAGCGTTTTCAGGAAGGAAGTAATCACGATGGCGCACGGTCTGCACCAACACGAAGGTGCCATACAACACCACTGAAATGATCGCGATGAACGCTAATTGGCTGTTACTGTAGTAAGGGCCGGCTGCGCTCGACGTGTAATTGGGCAGCACCAAGGTCAGCACGGCGATGGCCGCCAGCGTTGCCATGGAAGCAGCAACGCCATTCAATCCAAAGGTCTGCTCGCCATGACGACTGGCGCCGACCAGTAGACAAATGCCAACAATACCGTTGAGGATAATCATGATGGCAGCGAACACCGTGTCGCGCGCCAGGCCCTCGGTGGATTGGCCGCCGGCCAGCATCAACGAGACGATCAGGGCGACTTCAATCAAGGTGACCGCCAACGCCAGCACCAGCGTACCGAACGGCTCGCCAACCTTGTGCGCCACCACTTCAGCGTGATACACCGCTGCCAGCACGGCGCCGATCAGGCCAGCGACCAAGAACAGAATCAACCAGCCTGCGGCGTCTTTACCACCGACAACAATCAGTATCCAGCCCGCCAGCGGTGCAAACATGGACCATAACGGCAACGACTGGGAAGTTTTCATGAGCGTCTCTTGGTTAGGTTGGCCCAGTAACTCCCAGCGCCATTTATTTTTGCGGCCAGGCGGTCAGAATTTCGGCACCATCGGCAGTTACCGCAATCATATGCTCCCACTGCGCCGAAAGCGAGCCATCCCGGGTCAGCACAGTCCAGCCATCGGCTTGCAGTTGTACGCCGCGCGCACCGGCATTGATCATCGGTTCAATGGTGAAGGTCATGCCTTCCTTGAGCAACAAACCCGTATTGGCTTGCCCATAATGCAGCACCTGCGGGTCTTCGTGATAAATCTTGCCGATGCCATGTCCGCAATATTCACGCACCACCGAAAAACCGGCGCCTTCGGCCAAGGTTTGAATCGCATGGCCAACGTCACCCAATCGAGCCCCGGGATGCACCACGGCAATACCGGCCAGCATGCAGTCAAGCGTGGTCTGCACCAAGCGTGCCGCCTCCGGCGATGGCGTACCGGCAAAATACATGCGGCTGGTGTCGCCGTGCCAGCCATCCTTGATTACGGTGACGTCAATATTGATGATGTCACCCTCCTTAAGGATCTCTTTACTGGTCGGGATACCATGACAGACCACGCCATTGACCGAGGTGCACAAGGTCTTGGGGAAACCGTGATAACCGACATTGGCCGGTGTCGCCTTTTGCACCTTGCGGATGTGATCGTGGCAACGACGATCGAGTTCTTCGGTCGATACGCCGGGCACGACGTATTCACTGATCATCTCCAGCACTTCCGCTGCCAGAGCCCCGGCCACGCGCATCATTGCCACTTGCTTTGCGGTTTTAATGGTGACTGCCACAACTTACCTCGCTTCGGAAAAATACTTCTATTATCACCGAAGCGGCGCCATTGTGTATTCTGCCCGCACTACATTGACCAGGCAGCCGCGCCGATCAGGCTTTGTCCATGGATGTCGGCGCCCAACGGGCAGGCACCGCACCGGCCAAAATCTTCGTTGGCCGTTTCCGGCAACACAATCAGGAACGCGGCATTTGTGCCAATGCCGTCATCGCCAAGGCATAGCCGGCAACGCCAAAACCAAACATCACGCCGACTGCCACCGCCGATAAATAGGAATGCTGGCGGAATTCTTCGCGCGCATGCACATTTGAGATATGCAATTCCACCAGGCGCACGCCAGCACCCTTGACTGCATCGCGCAACGCAATCGAGGTATGGGTATAAGCGCCGGCATTCAGTACCACCCCCAACGCTTCACCAGCGGCTTGCGCAGCACCGGCCTCGTGCAGCCAATCAACCAGCACGCCTTCGTAATTGCTCTGACGAAAATCGACCGCCAGATCATGGGCAGCAGCGGCCTGCAGACACAGTTGTTCGACATCGGCCAGACTATGTGCGCCATAGACAGCCGGTTCACGTTTGCCGAGCAAATTCAGGTTGGGACCGTTGAAGACGAAGATTTTTTTCATGGTAATTGCTCCGGTTGGATGGTGCTGCCGGTACGGGCAGCGTCGATGACGGCGAGCGTGGCAGCCAGGCTGCGTGCGGCATCCACCACGGTCACCAGCGGCCTTTCCTGGCCGCGCACGACAGCACAGAAATGCACCAATTGCTGCGCCATTGGGTCGTTCTGTTGTAGCGCCAACTGCGTGCAGACAAATGGCGTCCACCAACTCGCCGCTTGCGCATAGCGCCACATCCTGAGGGTTGGCACCGCAATCGATCCGCGCGTGCCGCTGATGAAATAGCAATCCTGCTGAGGATAGGCCGGATAGTCGGGATTTTCTTGCGAAGTCTGTTCCCAGCTACGCGGGGCTGCCGCCGTATCGGACAAGCTGAAGCTGGCCAACGCACCCGAGGCAAAGCGTAGATTGATGACCGCGCTATCCTCCACCTCGAACTGACGCACAGCGTTGGATGTCAGTGCCTGCACCTGTACGATGTCACCGAGCAGGAAGCGCAAACTGTCGATTTCGTGAATCAGGTTGATCAATACCGGACCGCCCCCTGCCTGCCGACGCCATGGGGCAGCATTGAAATAACTGTCGGGCTTGAAAAACAAGGCACTACCACTCAGACTAACGATCTTGCCGAGCGCGCCCGACTCCAGTGTCTGCCGGACCTGCTGCAGGGTGTGGCTATGGCGCCGGTGATGCCCTACCAGCAGCGCGACCGGACTGCTGGCAGCCGCTTGCAGCAAGCGCCTGGCATCGACCAAGGTATCCGCCAGCGGCTTTTCTATCAGCGTTGCAATACCTGCCTGCAGACAAGCCAGCGCATCCGCCACATGCAGCGCATTGGGCGTGGCCAGGATGACGCCGTCTGGCCGTGCCGTGCCGCGCGCTGCGGCCAGATAATCGGCCAGCGTGCGGAAATACGGCACCTCTTCAGCCTGCGCCAGCGCGGCCGCATGCGGTGACGGATCGATCAGCGCTGCCAGCGTGGTATCTGCATTGGCGCGCACTAACGCCATATGCCGGACACCGATCAAGCCGGCACCAACGACGGCAATACGTAAGACTTGCGAACTCTCCATGTGACGTCCTTTGGTCGTGGTCTGACCTGGTATTTTTTTGGACCAAGCCGCCCCTGCCAGACCGAGGTCCGGCAACGCGACTATCAAATCGATAAGAAGCTTAAGCGCTAGCGTCAGGCCGCAAAACTTGGCGTGACCAATGGCACTGACGGTGACGCAGCATGCGCGCCGCCCAAAAACAAGCGCTCGATATGTGGGTCATCAAGCAAAGCCGCTGCCGCGGTCTGCAGCACGCAATGTCCCGACTCCAGCGCAATGGCTTCATCGGCGATCTTCAGCGCACTCTTGACGTTCTGCTCCACCATCAGCACCGTCGTGCCCTGGTCGGCCAGCTTGCGCAAGAGTCTGAAAACATCTGCCACCACCAGCGGCGACAAACCAATGGACGGCTCGTCAATCAGCAGCACCTTGGGCCGCAGCAGCAGGGCACGGCCGATTTCAAGCTGTTTTTGCTCGCCGCCGGACAAGGCCGATGCCTGCGAATGCAAGCGTTCGCGCACGCGCGGAAACAAGTCGAGGATTTCTGGAATCCGCTCGCGCGTGGTTTTCATACCCAGCGTGATGCCGCCCAGTTCCAGGTTTTGCCAAGCCGTCAGCTCGCCAAACAAGTTGCGTCCCTGCGGCACAAACGCGATGCCGCGGCCCAGCAATTGGCGCGAGCTGGCGCCGGTCAAATCCTCACCATCGAGCAGGATCTTGCCCTGGCGTACCTTGAGCAGACCAAACAAGGTCTTCAGCACGGTCGACTTGCCCGCGCCATTCGGTCCCAGCAACAATGAAATCGCTCCCCGCCGTGCCTTGAACGACAAGTCGTTGAGAATCATAAAATCCTGGTAACCGGCCACCACGCCGTCAAATTCGATTGCAACATCAGCCATGTCAATTCCCCAGATAAGCGTCCAGCACTGCCTTGTTGGCGCGGATTTCGGCTGGCGTGCCGATCGCCATCACCTTGCCTTCCACCATCACCATGATGCGATGGCACAAGTCCATGACGAAATCCATATTGTGTTCAATCACTACAAACGAGCCTTTGCGCGTCCGATTGAGTTCCTTGAGCAAGCTCGAAATACCGCTGACCAGACTGGGATTGACACCCGCACAGGGTTCGTCGAGCAGCACCAGATCGGGGTCACTCATGAAGGCCATGGCAATGTCGACCAACTTTTGCTGACCATAACTGAGTGCACCCGCTTGCTGGTCGGCCACATGACCCAGGCGAAATTGCGCGATCAGCGCATCCGCCTTGGCGCCCAGACCAGAATCGCCGGGTGCGAACAGGCGGCGCAACATCGTGCCGTGATGCTCCTGCGCCGCCACCAGCAGATTGTCGCGCACGCTCATCTTGGCAAACACCTGCAAGGTCTGGAAGGTACGACCGACGCCGCGCTGGTTCAACTGCATCGGCGACAGGCCGGTAATATCTTCGCCGTTGAGATGGATTTTCCCGGCATCGGGATCAATCTGCCCCAGCACGCTGTTGAACATGGTGGTCTTGCCTGAACCATTGGGGCCGATCACACCAAAGATTTCGCCCGGCATGACCTCGAACGACACGCCGCCCACGGCGGCAATCGCGCCATAGGATTTTTTCAAATCACGAACCTGCAAGACGGGTGCCGACGGTGACAAAGGTGCAGCGCCGGTGGCACGTTGCGCATGCAGAGCGCTACTCATGCCGCCACCTCTTTGCTCAGTTTGTTGGCCACCGCGGCAGCCGTGCGCGCCGCCGAGGCGGCCTTGGATTTGCGCCGTTCACGCAGACGATCTGGAATCGAGGCAATGCCGCCGGGCAGCCACACCATCAATGCGATCACCAGCGCACCGAACACAAACAGATACCAGCCTTCCACAAAACGCAGCCATTCCGGCGCCAGTACGCCGATGATGGAACCGATGATGGGCCCGGCCAGATAACCCGCGCCACCGACCACCACCATCAGATACATCATGATCGAGGTCTGTACCGAAAAGGGTGCCGGTTCGATGAATTGCACCAGCGAACCGAACAGCACGCCGGCCGCACCCGCATAGGCCGAACCGATGGCAAACGCCAGCAAGGTATAGGCTTGGATGTTGACGCCCAGACTCTCGGCCCGGATCGGGTTGTCGCGCAGCGCCGTAAACGCCTTGCCCCAGGGCGAGCGCAAGATGCCACGCAACAGCAAGAAGCCCAGCACGGTCAACACCAGCACCAGATGGTAATACGCCCTGGCACCGTCCAGCGACCAGCCGAACAGGCTGGGACGGGCAATATCAGACAAGCCAAAGGTACCGCCCGTGAGCCATTCTTCGTTACGAAATACCAGACTGATCACTTCGTTAAAACCCAGCGTGGCAAAGGCCAAATAGACCATTTTTACGCGCAATGCCGGAAAACCGATCAGCAAACCGGCCACGAAACACAACAGCATGGCCGCCGGCAAGGCCAGCCAGAAACTGATGCCAGCCTTGAGCAACAAGGCTGCCGCATAGGCGCCGATACCAAAGAAGGCACCATGACCGAGCGACTTTTGTCCGGCATAGCCGACGATCAGATTCAAGCCCATAGTCGCCATGACATAGATGAGCCAATAGGTCAGCAGATACAGACCATAGCTCTTGAGGAAATGCGGTACCACCAGTGCTGCGACCGCCAGCAGCGCCAGCGCAGCCACCGCCAGCGAAGGAGATTTCAAAATACGCATGTGAGACCTTTGCATGTGAGACCGCTTAAACCTTGCGCTCTTCAGTTTTGCCCAACAGACCGTTCGGCTTGAAGATGATGACCACCAGGAACAGCACCAGCGCCACCGCATCCTTGTAGGCCGGCGAAATGTAGGCACCGGCCAGGTTTTCACCGATGCCGACGATCAAGCCGCCGAGCAAGGCGCCGCGCGAATTATTGAACCCGCCAATGATGGCTGCCAGGAAGGCTTTCAAGCCCAGATGCATGCCCATATCGAATTTGGCCAGATAGACCGGTGCCACCAGCAGCGCCGCCGATGCCGCCAGCACAGCGTTGATGCCAAACGTGTAGAACACCATGCGCTTGACGTTGATACCGAGTACCGTGGCGCTCTCGGTGTTTTGCGCCACCGCCTGCATGGCGCGGCCGGTCACGGTTTTTTGCAGAAAGGTCTGCAAACCCAGCACGATCAACAACGCCACCACCAGCGTGCCGACATCGCCGGCCGATACCGTCACGCCCGCCAACGCAAACACCTGTTCGCCGAAAATACTGGGAAATGGATGCGCTTGAGCGCTATAGCCGGCACGCACGCCGTTGCGCATCATCAATGACAGACCGATGGTAGCCACCACCAGCGGCATCATGCCGTAGCGCAACAGCGGGTCGACCACAATGCGCTTGAAACCCCAACCCAACACCAGCACCGACAACAGCACCGTGGCCGGAAACGCCAGCGCCATCGGCCAACCCATGGCCAGGAAACCCAGCATAGCAAACGCCGGCAACATCACGAATTCGCCAATCGCAAAATTGAGCGTGCCGGAGGCCTGCCACAGCAAGGTGAAACCAAGTGCCGCCAGCGCATACACAGAACCAATCGCACAGCCGGAGAAAACCAGTTGAAGAAAATCCGTCATATCACTTCCTGAAATACCTGTTGCGGAGAGAGTTACCGTCTTTCGCCATCCTGCATCCTGCCGCGCAAGACTTGCATCTTGCGCTTGGCAGAACGAATGACGCTTACTTCTTCAGTGGCGGCAAAACGGAGATGACTTCCTGTTTGCCGTTCTTGACCTGAGTAATGAAACTTTCACGGTTGATGTCGCCCTTGTCATCGATCGTCACATCCATCAGCACCCCCGGTTGCTGGGCGGCCTTGATGGTCAAACCGTGCAGTGCTTGTGCGACTGCCTTGCGGTCAAGCTTGCCGACCTTTTCGATGGCAGCCTTGAGGAAGTACATGCCGGTGTAACCCTTGATACAGTTGTGATCGGGCGCATATTTGTATTCTTTCTCAAAGCGCTGCTTGAAGGCCTGCATCAAGGGATTCTTGGCGTCGGCGGTCAAGCCGACATGCGAGATGGCGCCATTGGCAGCATCGCCGGCCAGCTCGATGACCTTTTGTCCGATCAGCGTGGTTTCACCGATGATCGGCTTGTTCCAGCCCTGCTTGCGCAATTCGCGCAGTACGTGCGCCGACTCTTCTTCATTGGTATACACAAACACAGCATCGGCATTGCTCTGCTTGGCCTTGAGCACGGCCGCCGAAAAATCGACCTGCCCCGGATCGGTGGAAATATCGGCGACTATCTTGGTATTGCTCTTTTCCAATGCCTTGATCAGCATGTCGCGGCCACCCTTGCCGAAGTCATTGTTGCCATAAATGATAGCCAGCTTGCCGACCTTGGCATCATTGACGATATACGACGCCACCTTGGGCATCGCATCAGCCTGGGTGAAACTGGTACGAAACACGTAGGGATTGCCCTGCATGGTGATATTGGCCGCTTCCGCACCGGTGATATTGGGGATTTCCGCGCGCCGGGTTTCGGCCATGCTGACGATGAAAGAGCCCGAGAAGATCGGGCCGAACACCGCAAATACATCATCGTCAACAGCCTTCTTGACCAAGCCCTTGGCCACGCCCGGATTGGATTGTGTATCCAGCGTGGTAGAGGCAATCTTGTTGCCGAGGATACCGCCGCTGGCATTGATTTCCTTGATTGCCAGCTCCACCCCATTCTTGAAATTGGTACCGGCAGTAGCCCCGGTACCGGTCAGCTCCAGCACATTGGCAACGTTGATGGTGGCGGCGCGCGCCGTCGTGGTACCCAGTACCGCACACAGAGCTGCGCTGGCGGTGATGGCAGCAATGACTTTGATTGCCGCTTTTTTATCGATGTTCATGTCGTCTCCTTGATGTATTCGTTATATGTTGTGATGCGAAACTGAATGCTCCCCTGACTCCTTTTGCGTTTGGCGTACTTGCAGGCTGCGCCGTAATACCTGATCGGTGACCCATTTGGCAGAACGGCGGGCACGCGCGGCGACCACGTCCAGCGTCATTTGCAGATAATCGTCGTTGAATACCTCAAAACTGTAATCGCCGCGATAACCGCCGCGATGCAGACGCCGTACCATGTCCGAGAGCTCCAGCGAATGTTCGCCCTCGCCGGGGAAGACGCGCAGATGACGCGCCGTTTCCAGCTTTTCTTCCGGATTGCGGATGTCACGCCACATGAAATCCGACAACTGCACCATGGCAATCCGTTGGCCGGGGATATCGTCAAGATCGTCCAACGCCGCATTATTTGCCAGGATATGGAAAGAGTCGATCACCACGCCCAGATTGGCATGATCGGCGCGCTCCACCACTTCCCAGGCTTGCATGTATTGATTGACATGACGGCCCCAGGACAAGGCTTCGTAACCGATGCGAATGCCCAACGGCACCGCCAGATTGGCCAGTTTTGCCAGATGCCGCGCAATGACTTGCAGCTCGCCGCTGGCGTGGCGCGAGGTGGACGAACAGACCAGCAACAGCGGTGCGCCCACCGCATGACAGATCTGTAACATGTTGCGGGCGACGTCGATCTTGTAATCATGCAAGGTGCCGTCGAGTCCCTCGTAGTCGCGCATGACCTGAATCCCGGTCACGCGCAGCCCGCTGGCGCGCACCAGTTGCACCGCCGCTGCCAGGCCGCCGGGATGGCCGACCAGATCTTTCGACCACAACATGATCTGCGCAAAGCCAGCCGCTCGCGACGCCGCCAGTTTGGCCTCCAGCGTACCAGCCAGGGTGATCGTATCCATGCCGAAGTTATCCAGGTTCACAATGCCTCCAGGGTCCGAAAATCGTCGGCGCTCACGCCGGGCCAGCCAAACAACTCCAGATACAGCGGCGCTTGTTCGATCAGCATTTCCTTGCCTTTCTGAATCCGGCAACCGAGCGCCTGTGCCTGTTGCAATAACTTGCTCATCTCGATTTTCATGCCGCAGTCGGCGACGATGCAGTCGGCGCTGATGCCATCGAGCGACAACGGCAAAGCATCATTGGCATGCATGCCCAACGGCGTGCAATTGATCACCAGATCGTAACCGGCAGCCTGCGCTGCCGCACGCACTACACGGGTGTCCGGATAGGCCGCCGCG
>Ga0209913_1001176_pt1 | contig 15746 bp, 16 predicted proteins | sample PersoiDNA2013203_FD_185805 | JGI IMG/M metagenome (GOLD analysis project Ga0209913, IMG submission 185805) | Permafrost soil microbial communities from the Arctic, to analyse light accelerated degradation of dissolved organic matter (DOM) -... | ecosystem: Environmental > Terrestrial > Soil >... | reverse complement strand
AGCGAGACTTGACCCGCTGCCCTCTGCCTTCCCCGACGCATTCCCCGCCGGGCGATAAAAAAGTTTGCGCCGGTCTGACAGTGGCGTGAAGCGCGCGCTGGGGTCCCAACGCTGATTGAACGCGGGCGATCAGGTAGCGCCCACATTCCGGCAAGCCCTTGCCTGCATGTTGGCACTGACCCGCGCTCCCTAGCGCGCCGATGCATTCGTTGCCATACGCCGGTCCAGCGACATAATGTGCCGCGGTACACCGTTTTCGGCAGGGGATCGTTGGAGAAAACTGCGCCCCGCGGCGCTGTCCTTCAAATAGGTATCGAGAAACGCCTGCACGTAACGTGCCGTCCAGCCATACGCGGCCAGGACTTCCTGACGGTCATACTCCTCCTTGGGATCGGTTGGCGTAAACCGCAACAGTTGCGAAGCCAAATCGACATGCCGCAGGGGACGCATGGTGGCCACATACAAGTCGGCATGCGTCATTTCGTTGAGGAAGCTTCGGCTGACGTCCATTTTCTCCTGCTGCAGTGCTTCGATGGATTTGTCGCGTGACCCTACAAACAGCAGCGGCGTGGTGATGCGTGCCGCGCTGACATCGCGCGCCGCCTTCGGGCCGCCATCGACAAACGCGTTCACGTAGCGGAACGGACCTTCGAGGCTGACCACGGCCCGAATGCGGTTGTCGGTGGCGGCCGCGATCATATCGGCCATCCCGCCCCAGCTGAAACCGACCACGCCGACCTTGTCCATATTCACTTGTGGCAGTTGCCGCGCTGCGCTGATCAAAAACCGGATGTCGGCCGCCTGCGCTTCGACCCCGTCGATGTTCAGTGTCTCCGGGGTATCTGCTTTACTGGCTCGCCCGGGCCGAATGCAGTACGGGCGCGATCGAGATGGCAGCCAGCGCCAGCGCCAGCGGCACGGTCGAGACAAATCCCAGGTAGTGAAATCCCATTGCGCCGACAATGCCGCCCAGCAGGAACGAAGCAATCAGCGTCGCGTGGATGCGCAGCTTGTCGCGATTGGCGCGTACCATGCCGTGCTGCGGATGAGAACCGCTGCGGTTCCAGTACAGCATTCTTCCCAGCTCGATCCCCAGGTCGGTGGTCAAGCCCGTCAGATGGGTCGTGCGTATTTCCGCCCGCGAGATCTTGGTGATCAGCGCGTTCTGCAAGCCCATGGTGAAGCACAGCGTGATCGCGGCCAGCGACACGTCGATCAGCTCGTGCTTCTGCAGCGTGCCGCCGAAGGTACCAAACACGAGCACCAGCACCGCTTCGATCAGCAAGGGGACCGCATACGGATTGCTCACCTGCGCGCGCTGCAGGTAGTTGACGATCAAGGCGGTCGTGGCAGCGCCCGCTACGAAGGCGCACCAGGACATGGCCGCGACACTGGCGAAGCCGATGTTGCGCAACACAATCTGGTCGGCAAAGGACGACACCATGCCCGTCATGTGCGAGGTGTACTGGCCAATCGCCAGGAAGCCGCCCGCGTTGAGCGCGCCCGCCACCAGGGTCAGGATCACGCCAATGTGCAGATCGGCGCGCCCCGTGCGGGGCCTGGCGGTCAGGCCGGATAGATAGTAGATGGGCATCGTCGCTCCTGGGCAATTCCTCACCATCGTGCGCGTGATTTGGCTGTAAGGCAAGACTGATGGGTATCGATGCCGCCCTGCGATCGCACTCGATCCTGGCTGGAACGCACCGCCTCAGTTCAATGCAAATGAACAAATTGCGTTCAACCATGCCGGCGCGATGCGCCTGCCTCCCGCCCCCTCATGAACGTGCCCGTTTACCAGACTTGCCCCTTTGCCTCCCTACCTAGAGGTTTAGTGGGAAACGGCGGGAAAGGAGAAATGCTCCGGAAATGGCCGATAAGGGAAAAAATGGGAACGCGGGAAAGCTCGAAGTTGGCAGCTATCCCGCGCAATCTTGTCTCGGTCTCGTAAGCGTCTGATATAGTCGAAAGTGGAATCAGTTCTAAATTTCGACATAAATAAGGCAATATTGTGAATACCTTCACATTTCGATTTTTTGCGGTGACCCTGGCACTGTTCCTTTCCGGTCCCGTGATAAGTCAATCGTTAAAGATTGAAACGATTCCCGGCGCTCCATGGGGATTTATTGGCGATAACGGCAAGGTCACCGGCATGATGTATGAGATTGGAAATCGCATTGCGGAAGAAGCGGGATTCAATTATACGAATCTGGTTGTGCCTTACGCGCGCACGGCCATTGATGTTGAAAGTGGGCGGGCAGATTTTGTGTTGCGATTCCCCAATGACCAGTTGATGCGTGTTGCTCTCCCCGTCGCCAAAATCGTGACGATGCCAATCGCGGTGCTGGGTCCCAGCGGAACGCAATATCACAGTTTGAGTGAACTAAGCGGTCAGCGCATTGGATATATCCGCACCAGCAAGTTAGTCGAGCAATTTGACTCGAACACAACCATGTATAAATACGAGGTCAATGATTATGAACAAATGGCAAAAATGCTCGCGGCGGGACGGCTGGACGCCGGAATAGGCTCTATCAGCGGCCTGTATTACGGAACCTATATGGCGGGGGTCAGGCCCGAACAATTGGGCGTTCCATTAATCGTAGGCTACAACGATTTCGTCTTATTTTTTTCTAGAAAAACTGCTCGGCCGGAGACTATTACCGCCCTTAAAAACGCGGTGAAAAAGCTTACCGCCAGCGGAGAGACTCATCAAATTGTGAATAAATACAATAGTAAATTTTCTATCAATTTGCCGTCGGAATGAGCTTTATTGGGATCAGTGCCCACAATCCAACACTTACTTAGCGGTTGATGTACTTCCGGGCCGGCCCTATTGGACCAAATATGAGTTCGTGCTGAATTGTGGGCAACGACCCTGAAGCGGGTCCGTCATGTATCCCAACCGCTCTCGTGTATGTTTGTGAGACCTCGCCTTCCCTCACTCTACCTCCCCAAATTACCACAGCCGAGGAAGCTGATGCAAATGAACCAAATTCGTAATCTCGACGTCGACACTCGAAACCACGATCCCTACGACCAGCCAAAGCGCTCCTAGGCGAAGTACCGCATAATTACCCACCAATGCATCCTTAAGCTGGTGCCGCACTCCTTCAATGGAGTTTTGCAACTCCCCGGTTTTCCGATTAATTTCATTCGATAGCTCGTTCGATTGGTTCGCGATTTGGGTATGGATACCGGCGATTTCAGAATCGAGGTTTTGAACAAATCGCTCCAAATGAGACGTACGTACGTCAAGCGGTTGGTTTCGATCGAATGATGAGCTAAGACGACCTGTCGCGGAGCAGTTTGCTCCTGCCAACGTAACCTTAAGCGATCCTGTAACTTCGCGCGGCTTACGAAAAAAAGACTTGAGATAATCCCAAGTTTTCCAAAACGATGGCCCCTCGCCGAAGTCCTTTGCGGTTTTCGTTATGTCAACCCAGACGGTATAAGCGCCAAAAAGCTGCAAGCACATTCCCCAAAAGCGAACAGGCAGATCAGTAATGGAGCGATTGACCTGTGCGGGCTTGATAAAGATGCATGCTAAAGTCACAGCTAGCAAGAAAACAGATACCCAAAATGGCTTGTTCTGGCAGACCCAGAACCACTTTTGACGCAGGACTGCTTTAATCGCTTGCATAGCTCCTCCAGGAAATTTCGCTATAGGAATGTTACTGAGGCAGGGGTCAAGTCTTACAAACATACCTACGCTCGCCTGCTTGCTGATACACGGCCTGAAAGCGCGAAGAAGGTCAAGTCTGGTAAACGGACACGAACTCGGCAGCTAGCTGCGGATTGCCCACACCTAAACCGCCCTGCGTCGGGAATACGAATAGCGATAGGAATTCTGGTGGGCCTCCCGTGAGTCGAACACGGCACCAACGGATTATGAGTCAAACCAAGCGAACCGTAGTTTACCTGTACTCACTTGATTTCACTAGAGATTTTGTAACCTGACTCAACCATAGTTCACTGCGATTCACTCAACCGTTCCGGCAAATTTCCGGCAGCATTTCGAAAGCGATCATTGCTTGATGTGTGCCTGTTGGTTCGTTTCGCGCAGGCGAAAATCGGTGATCTCCAAGCGCCTCAACTGACCTCAAGCAGGTCGACGCACCCCAAGGGAGACTCTCGGCTGACCAACGCGAGAGCGAGGTTGGCCTTTGCGACCAGCTCCATTGGTTTCAGATTCTGGACATAGTGCCCATGAGTGATACGGTCCATTCCGGCGCCGGCTAGCTTGGATACCGTGCGCAAACTTGCCGTGAGCGCTACGCTATCGAGCCGTGCTCCGTGAAGAATAAGATTACGCTGCCGGTAAAGCCGGTGAAAGGACTCGCCGATCGATTCCCGGACGGTCTGCAGCTCAGGGCCAGGGTTCGCGAGCAGCTTCTTAAGCCGAGCGACCGCCGCCTGGTCTGCCACACCGGGCATTTCCGGCAGGCGTCTCTCGATGATCATTTTCGCAAGAATTCGGGAGCGCTCGCGATTGGTGCGCGCGCCCACCAACTCCCGGCATTCCTCGGGGTGCGTGCGCTCAGCGCGATAGGACAATGCCGTGAGTTCAGCACGTGGGAAAGAGCATGTGACCAATGTGGCGAGATTGTCCGCAGCGGTAGCCCGGTCGTTCGGGTCAGCGAGCAGACCCTCGATGGCACCCCAACCTCCCGCAACAGCCGCAGGCGGTGAACTTCCTTCCAAGTGGGCCAACAACTCCAATGCGGCGTCGACGCTTTGGCTCACATCCGTAGAAAAAACGCGATCTTCGCGAAACAGTTCTTTAACGTCCACACCTCTGGAGTGCTCTTTCATTGGAGCGGGCGCGTGACCGCCTTTCACCCAAAGCATCGGAACACGGTTGAGCGGCTCGCCAGTGGCGATCAAGGCGCGCGCGGCGTAGCGATCAGACTCGTTTCGCGCCGCCTGTGCCGCGCCAATCTCATCCCGTGCTTGGACCTTCAATACCATAGCCACCGGCGAGCGCACTCCGGCTGTGTCGAAGCCGTGTTCTTTCAGCCACGCAGTGATGGCCGCACCCTGCAGCCATGAGGGAGGGATACCGTTGGGCAGCGACGGCACGCTGGAGAACGCCAGCAGCACCTCAAACTCCCGCCGAGGACTCGCGAGCATTTCCGCCTGTAGAGCATCGCACAGCTGCGGCAAAGTGATCGGTTCCGGCGCATCCAGGCGAGTTTTGATGAAGTCGTGTAGGTATTGACCTGCGAAGCCGGCATCGAGCAGATAAGCAGCGATGCTGCGCGCGAAGTGTTCGACAGTGAATCTCCCGTCACTGACGACCCTTCCCCACCGTGACAAATAGTCGGTCGATACGCGAACGGAGAGTTCTCGAATCCCGAAATGGGCTGCACCGTCGGCACGCGGCACTTGTTGCACTTGTTGACGAAGAAAAAGTTTTTCCGCTTCCGAAAAGGCAGGATGCATGCCGACCCGTTTCTGGAGCGAGGATGCCATCCGTTTGATAGCGCCTTCGCTCAAATGTCCTTGTCGCATGGCTACACAGGCCTCGTACAACTCTTCCATAGCCAGAACCACGCCAATGCCCCATAGGGATCGGTACCAAGGCCTCCGTTCAGAGAGAAATTCCAGGAGCCGTACCACAGCGGTTTTCTCAAGCGGATTGACAGGTGTGAGCATGCGGCGTATTATGCCTTATCGGGCAACCAAATGTTGCCCAACCGTCTAAGCGGGGCGCGACCCGAGCGGATGCGGCAGTTCAACTGCTTAATCCAAATGGCTCAAGCCCCCAGTTCTTAAAAGGCCCTGCGTAAGCGGGGCCTTTTTCCTTGAAAATCAATTTTTCCACCAAAGCTTGTAAAGCACTGCCATCCTGTTCGGCTTTTGAAACGCACTACTCTTTGCGCTTGTCATCTGAGAACATTTGGTTGATGAGTTCTTGTACGATTTCAAACGTCCGGCCTACAGCAGGGTACAGCGCGCCAGATCCATGCGCGTGCATATTCCTTAGGTCGGGAAGAGTGACAATGAAATGCTCCAGCCAATCAAACTGCATGTCCTCGTCGCTCGGCCGCACATGCGCGTAGTCGATTGTGCACTCAGTCAAACCTTCCTCGTTCATCCTCTGCATCTGGGCGCAGTCGTGCCGCCAGCGTGCGCGTTCCAAAGCCCATTGATCTCTGTTCGATAAACGCTCGTTCGCAATGAGCTCATTGGCGCGCGCAGCGCGAAGTAATTTCGCTAACCCACGAGGTGTGTCGCCACCTGCGGAAGCAGCAAGATGTGCGCGTATGGCCATCTCTAAGGTTGCCAGGATGTGCTGCTCCGCAACCATGTGGAATCGGTAGACGTACCAGGCGTAAACGAAGAGATTCTTTCCCGTTTCGAAATGAATTTGGACATCCTCGGGGACGTTCGCAAACAGTTTGAACTGAGCGATATAGCGCAGCCGGTCGTCGAGGCGCTGGTGCTGCATGCGTGGATCCGCGCCTCGAACGTTTGCTCTGTCGCGAACCAGATCGGATGGGTCAATCATTGCTTTTTCCTAGTGCATTTCCTGGTACAAGCTACTTGGCGATTGTCCACGAGTCAGCAAGGGCCGAGGCTGTAAGTCCAGCCTCTAGCTCGGAGAACAACTCCCGCCCATTCACCGAGTTGCCCCACTGCGCGAAGAATGCACGCGTCAATTTCGCTTTTTCTGCGTACGGGTGCAAGAAAGCGCCAACAGGCGTGCCCGCGGCCACTCCAATCGATTCCCGATCAAGCCACGGCAAACCGCGGTCCCAAAGTACCCCCCATTGCCACGCGTACAGCTTCAGCATTTCTGGCCACGAATCATGCGCCCCTTTTTCAACGAGCTCGTGTATAGGCGGAAAGTCACAAAATAAAGTGCTAGGGTCATATTTCAAACGCCTGTACGTAGGCCAATCTCCCTCATAGCCGAGTTGAAAATCGTTGGCTTTGTATTCCCGAAGGTTCACATTTTCCTCGGGACGGCCTGCGATGAAGCCTTCCTCGTGGAACCCACCTTCTGTAATTTTTGCATTATTTTCCACGACCACAGTTTGCGGCACCCGGCCCAGCAGCTTTGCAACCCGATTCTCCAGCTCTTGTATGCCAGCAGCCTGAGGTGCACGGGTGTCACCTCCGCCCTTGTTGTAACGGGAATATCGTATCGATTGCCCTGGTGGGAACCCTAAGGCTTCGTCAAGTCTTTCGTATGAGAAGCCTGTAATGTCCCGCGCTTCTTCAATCAGCACAGCGGCGAACCTGGCTAATGCCAGTCGCAACCGGCGTCCCTTGTTGGGCCCAACATTCATTTCTGCGCTCGCAATTTCAAAAACTGGCCCTAGTCGGAGATGCACACCGGCAATATTCTACGCCCATCTCAACCGCACATGACAGGTGATTTCAAATGGCTAAAACCGAAGACTTCCGGCTGGCGTTCAGCAAAATGGCACCCCAAGCGATAATTTCGCGTTCGGAGCTGGCCTCCTTGCTCAGCACCACTGACGGCGCAATCTCACAAATGGCCTATCGGGGTGAACTTCCTGCAACAGCATTTCCAACAAAGCGACGGGCGTGCTGGTTTGTTTCGGATATCAGGCGATGGTTGGACAAGATTGCGGAAGGGCGCCCGGCGGCTTCCGCCAACTTGCCGGGTGTATCGGCCGTTCCAAGGAGTGGGCGCCCCCGTCTGTCCGTGGAAGGGTTGGCATGAGCATTCGCGCGATGAACTGGGCATGGATGCAAGAGCTCGCACCTTCTCCAAAGCTAATATTAATGGCCCTGGCAGACGCGGCGGACGACCACGGGAAATGCTGGCCGGGAATTCCATACATTGCAAAAAAATGTTGCGTCTCCGAACGAACGGTCCAGCGCACGTTGCAGGCCTTCAAGACACGTAATTTGGTTTCTGCTGACCAAAATTTCGCTCCCAGCGGCAGGCAGACTTCAAACGTTTACCGACTTCGACTCACTACAAGTTCGAGCCCCGACAAAATGTCACCGTCTGACGGCAATGGCAGCGAGATGGCGGAGGCGGGGGTGACGCATACTGGCACCGCCGCCCCTGCCAATGCTTTGACACCCCTAGAACCACAAGACGAAACTCAACAACAACCACTACAGTTTCCGCCGCAGCTGTCCGCTGCAGAACACAGTGTCATAGCCTCCCTGGTGGCGCCAATCGCTCCACAGGACGCCCAAGCGCTACTGGACGAGCTCGCGGATGCTATCGAAACCAAATCGATAAAGACCAGCCCCTTGCGCTGGTTTCGAGCTGTTCTTGGCCGTCAACGGAACGGAAAGTTCGTGCCAGCAGGTGGTGTGCGAATTTCGGAACGCCGCAGAAACCGCGCAACACACGAACGCGGTCAACCGCCGAAAAATGCTGAGTCGCAAACCGAGCGTGAGATTGCTCGCGAAAAGCTCGCCGAGGTCAAACGCTTGGTGTCCAAACATGGACGAACAACGAAGAAGAAATCGGAAGAAAAATGAAGTCGCCCAGATGCCAAGCGCTGCTCTTGAAGCGAGATTGTGCGCTCTCTTCCGCCAGGAATATACTGGTGCCTACCAACTTGGTAGCACTCGAAAGCGGCGTCAGCGGAATACCGGATCTGGAAAATGGACATTGAAAAAAGCAGAAAAATCATTCACCGATGGCATCGACAGCGCAACAATGTGCTCGATTGACGAATACGCCGAAGCGATCCTTGATCAAGTGTACAAAGACCTGGTCAGGCAATTTTTAAGTGTGCTCGGATTAGCGTTCCGTCTTGACGGCGCAACGGTGGATAGGGCCGATTGGGTGGAACTTTTCAAGCTAACTTCCAATGTCATTGCATGCGTGAGTCATACAGATCCTGGTTGCGGCGAGCAGGCGATTTGGATTGGAAGAAATCGCGGAGGCCCCACCGATCGCGCTTGGACAACGCTGACTTCTCAACTCAAGGAGCCCTACTGGATTGGAAAAGCTGACATCCATAGGATGCAAGCGTTGGAAGCTGCGTTGGACAGGCTTACCACCAATTCTCGTCATTGAAACCCCGCATGTGCGGTGTTGGCATCTCGCAACTGCAAAAAATTTGCAAAAGTTCTGCAACATCGTTGCAAAAACTTTGAGCAAATCTGCAAAAAAACTGCCACAGCAATGAGGGCCTTGATGGGTGAAAGCGTCCAGAGATCGAAACGCGCGCAAAACTGCCCGGTACCGTGCAAATTTCTGCACCCTTAGTGCATTTTGTCCTAAGCCGGCTCACTCCCGGGCGCCCGCACACATTGCGACAGGGCATATACAGAGCTGAAATAATTGATCAAAAGGCAGAGAATGAGCTGAGGGCAGGATACGCATTGGTAGCGTGTTTTGGTACCACATCAAGCCTTAGTAATAACTTCGAACAACCACGATGAGCCAATTGAAAACACAGGTCGACCCCGCCTTGAAGAGTGCATTCGCTTCGCTGGCGGCAGCCAAGCAGCTATCTGAAGCGGCTCTGTTGCGAGAGCTTGTGGTTGCTGCCACCAGGCAAGAACCAACACCCCATCCGGTCTTGCCCGATCCACATCGGAGAACGAAGTCGATTACGGTATACCTTCCCGAATTCTTGAAAAAATCGGTGACACATCGGGCGAAGACAAAGTATCTGACCACCAGCGGCTGGGTAAGCGCTTTGATCCAGTCGAACTTGATGCGTGAGCCTGTGATGACGCACAATCAGTTGGTTGCGCTTAACGCCAGCATCCGTGAGCTTACGGCGATCGGCCGCAATGTAAATCAGATCGCTAAGGCCCTTCACCAACGACCAGGTGAGACGGGAATGAGTAATGAAATTGTGGCATCACTGAGTGCTGAAATTGGGGCTCATCGATCGGCAGTTCGGCAACTTGTTAGGGCCAGCGAGCGGGCGTGGAGCGCCGAGTCATAACTGTACTGACGCGGCGCGGAAGCGCGCACGCAACTAAACCGCGACCTACAGGAAAGTGTTCAGATGGTCCATCGGTAGTACACCTCTAAGTAGGACCTTGGTGGGGAAGTCCATCGATTGGATCGTCTTTGCTTCCGTTGCGGTTGCCACAAGAACGTAGAGCCCGGCGACTTTTGATAGATCGAGATTTCCCAAGAGACGCCACTCACGCTCATGCGTCCAATCTATCGAAGGCGGCTCAAAACGAACGTGACGCCACCGCTCTTCGCGTGGGATCCACTCGGCTTCATCATCAGGCAAATAGATGGCAGGACGCCCTCCTAGTTCATATACTGAGCTCTTTCCTATAGCAATGCCGTAAGTCGTATATGGCTCTTTGTCCTTTTTGTTCTGACAGTAGGCTTCACTCGCCCCAATAAGATGAGGTACACCGGACAAAGGCGCTTCGGAAAAACAAACAGCAGGTTTACTCCCCTTCACGAATCCCTTCTTCCCGCTTGCCAAAAGCTTCCCAGAGCTCAAAATTTCTTGAAGCACTTGCAAGGCCGAGCTTCCCACCCTCGCCTTTGTGAGATGGATAAGGCCAGCACTGATATCTGGACGGCGAGCGCTTTTATTGGTCATGGGACTATGTCGATAGTGGGAAAATATATATCGCAGCCGAGCGCAAATTTGATCCATGCCGAATTGCAAACTTTTGTCGCCATGGTCCGTCAACTACGACTAAAGTCTAGAAAATTCATCCAGGCGCACTGCAATCGCCATCTCAATGCATTCCGCCAATTTCCGGAACTTCTCGATGTAATCGATCAGATCCACGCCAGACGGCGGCGTGTTGTGTCGTCCAGTATGCGCGCAAATATTTCGAAGTTTCATAAAAGCAGTTAAGAAAACGTCCAACGGTCCGTATTGAGAACTCAAATCGTGAATAGCTTTCCAACCCTTTTCTATTTCCAATCCACTTAGCAACGTAGATACTGTGTCTTTTCCCGGATTCGAATTCGTATTCGCAAAGGCTTCCCAAGCCAGTACGTAACCGGTAACATTACTTAGCGAGGCCAACCGATTAGTTAGATCTTGGGACATCACCAGTGTGTTCAGTTCCTTGTCGCGCTTGCTTGCCCACACTAACGCTTCCGCGCCGCCGGAAAAATGTTTACGCTGCATAGTTTGCGGAATTAGCGAAATATGCTTCGCGAAACCGTTTATGCTTTCGATATATTCTTTTATTACGTTCTTAAGGTAACTCTCAAAGTATCCACTAAGCAGAACTACACTTGCGCAACTAATGGCGTTAGTAACAGGTAACTGATTAGGACTGAGAGCATGCGGTGTTAAAAGGGAATCAGCAACTTGCTCAGCGGTATCAAGGGACTGCAAATAGTCTACTGTAGCGTTAAAAATTGCAGCCATGGTTAATTTGCAACATTAAATGCACTGAACGCTTCGCGGGCCATGGTTACTCTCGTGCGAATGGCGCCACGACCGTTGGTTCCGCTAGAAATTGCCTTGACGAATGTTTCGTTGCCGCACAATTCAGTGAATTTCGATCTTATCTTGGCAGCGACGTCTTCCGTAATCGCAGCCGTGTTGAAATCGGCCAATGCGATCATTACCGCGTCCGCAATTGGTAACGAGCGAGGGCCGGACGCTTTTTTGTGAACGTTTCGAAAGGAATTCATGCCGAACACCTTAAAGCTATTTACGACAGCTCTCTTGAACCGCGCGGCATCATCAGCTTCAGTACCAGGCACCAATCCATACATTTTATTTCTCTCCTCCATATAGGCACTAAGGTGATCCTTGAAGGGGAGTTCAATTGATTCGGGATCAGACAGAGCAAAAAATCGAAGCACAATCGTCAGATCGACCATCTTCTGAAACAGTAAGTTCGATTGGGCCTCAATAACATCCGAAGGAATTTCCCAAGTTGCACAAAACTCGGGAAGTCGCGATAGCTGATGCAGGGAATCAGTAAATTTCCCACGAAATACGGCGTTCCTAACTTCCATCTCGTTTGCTTTAACGCCGCCAGTATTCAGACGATCAAAGACATCATACTTAACGATAGAAGACGACTCTTTCAATAATGCTATCGCAGAGATAAATCTACGCGTCAAATGTTTATCTAATCCTCGTTTCACCAAATCATTGAAGCGTTGACCATTAAGGTCGTCCCACACTTTCAAATTCTGCAATATTAGCGTATTATTTAAAAAACTCTGTATTGCTGTCAGCCGTTGCCTGCCATCTAAGACAACGTAATGGCCGTATTCATCCTCGCCAAGGAACACTGGTGGAATAGGGACATTCATGATTAATGACTCAATAAGCCGAGACTGCCGATCTTCGTCCCAGCGATCGCGACGTTGAAATTCAGGATTAATTTTTATTTGATCTTGAAGCATTGCAGGCAAGGTCGAAATTGGGAGATCAATTTTCTGCGTCACAATTTGACGCATCTGCGTCTTATATTTCTTTTCAAAGCCAGCGAGCCCCTCCCCCTCGGACTCGCCCTCTTCCACTCCATCGACAATTGACGTCTCGTCCATATCACCCCCAAATTTTAATTTTATTCGAAAATCCGCCAGAAAATCATTCTTTATCGTAGTGCGAAAATTAGCACGGCCTCAGCGGTCTGCCGTTTCGACAGATATTTCTTAGCTCTGCTATTTATAACCGACATGGAATTGTTTTTCAAAAAATCCTTCCTTTGCAATAGATGCAGCCCGGCATTTTCCGCCATATCAATGGTGATCTGAGCAATATCGTTGCGAATCTCTTTGTAATGTGAGTCTTGGACGACAAAAATACACCGCCCATTTCTCCTTAACACGCGAGTAGCTTCGTCAATGCAAGTCTTAAGGGACGAAAAATATTGCAGGTGAGTCTTGTAGTAATAAGTTTTTGATGCTTGCGACGTGTGATTATATAATTCGTTCAAAAACTTAAGGCAGGTCGCGCCCCACATACGGTCCGCCGTGGGAACTGTCTTTTCGACCGTAGAATTACCCATCAATGAACGACGAATGGAATCGAATTGCTCTTTTGAGCACCGGAGCACTGCTAATTCGATTGAAGTTGCGACGGCATAGTCGATTCGAGTGCAATATGGCGGCGAGGTCAAAATTACATCCACGCTATTTGACGCTAATGAAATCGATTTTGCATCGCCGAGTCTAATCTCAATTTTTCTAAGGTCAGATTCAGAAATACTAGCGCTTGGCAAACATGAACTGAGATGCTGCACTTCATCAAGAAATCCGCGTTCGATAATTTGGCGAGAAGGCCTTTTTCGATTTCTCAGGGAAGTTGGACGTTTGACCCAGGTTGGATTCGTAGGCACGAAATCAATTAATAATTTTCGAACGGAGCGAAATAAGCAGATATAAAAGAATGCAGCTAGCGGCTGCACGGTGTTGATAATGCTCGTATTCACGAGGCACGTGTAATCCGTAGCGCCTAAAAAGGATTTATTTATTGAATCTTCAATTGCGCGGATTACTTGGGTCGCAGCCGGGAAGATCCAAGTGTTGAGCGGGTCATCGGATACCGCGTCCGCGAACAGTAGGCTACGCGTAAGTACTTGTTCACCTAATGCTTTCATATCGATGTTCTCATCGACCCGTAAAAGTGCTGCCTTTGCCGCCAAGATCATGACCGGATTGAGATCGAAGCCAATGCCGTGCACTCCTATTGCAGCCGTGGCTAGAGTTGTTGTTCCGCTCCCGTTCCATGGGTCGACCACCACCGAATCAGGTGCTAGGCCCATTGTGCTTAACGTATGGTTTGCAAACGAACTGGCATATCCCGCGTAATACGGGAAAATTCTAGATTCTTTGGCTAGCGAAGAGCTACCTTGAATTTTGGGGTTCTGTATGTCGAATACGACAATATCACTTTCGTTTGGTTTCAAGGACTTTTCTCGATTAGCTGCTTTTCAGTTGATCTCTAGAACCACGGATACGAAAAAAATAACGCCACCGAGTCAGACCAAGCGCTAGTTTAACGCGTCCTGCAGGGCTCGTGGCGAAAGTTCACCCTCTTGGAAGGATCTCGACCCTGGCCGAGCAACTGCTACTCAGCGCTTTGCGAGCCTGCCGGCTAGAGGATGAGCACGCAACAGAATCGATCGAGAACGATGCCATCTCCGGCGTCGCGTTTGCCAGCCATGACCTCGTCGTTGATCGCGACCAGGTGCGCCATGACTGGCAGTCGCTATCTTTCGATAGGCCAACGTAAACCGTTCTATCCGCCGCTCTGCTATCCAAGTTTTGCTACTAGGCTTTCAGGCTTGAGATGAGTATAGCGTTTGAGCATCTGCATACTCTTGTGGCCGGTAATACTCGCGACTTCAAGCGGATGGAGCCCTTTCTCGAATAAGCGTGAAGCAGCCTCATGGCGAAGATCATGCCAGCGCAGATTAGTTATCCCGGCTAGAGGCAGCACACGCTTCCACACGCACAAAACGGCATTGGCGGTCGTGTTGAGTACTGGACCGACCGGATCCTTGACGAGATCCCCATGCTCATCTTTTGGATGCAGCCCATGCAGAATGCTCTGCGCTCGTCTTGAGAGCGGTAGAACCGCTGGAACGCCTTTGTTTTCTGCGCCCCGCGCAACATGCGGAATTCGGATCAACTGACTGACGATGTCGACCCACTCCCATCTCAGACCAAATAGCGTTCCCTGCCGCAGGCTGGTTTCGATCGCTAGTTCGAATGCCGGTACTGCAAATGAGTTTCCGCTTGATGCGAGAGCTGCGTGTATTTTTTCAAATTCTCCGATCTCAAGCCGGCGATCCCTGGCTGAGCTGGCGCTGGGTTTGCGAATGTTCTTGAGCGGGTTTAGTAGCCCTTCCATGCCCCATTCTTTTCGAGCTATCTCATAGAGGTGACTCACCAGTTGCAACTCCAGCCGGATTGTGTTTTCCGCCCGGCCTTGTGCACGTCTATCGTCCCGGTACCGCGCGAAATCGACCCCTTTTAGGTTCGCGAGAGTGCGATAGCAAAGGTCATACTTGAGCCACCGATCTATACGACCGTTCTCTTGCTTGGGATGCCTTTTCTTGGAGGCGACCTCGTTTCGATAGCGCTCAAGCGCCTTTTGGAGCGTCGTTTGCTCGGCCTGCGAATGATCGACATAGTAGCCGGTGTCAATCTCAGACTCGACGCGACGAGCCCACTTTTGCGCCTCAACCTGAGAGTCGAAGGTTCGATAAGTCGGCTTGTGGCCCTTACGGCGCACTTCCGCTCGCCAGTATTCGCCACGTTTTTTGATATATGCCATGCTAGATTCTCCAATCGTTTTAAGAACGCTTGGTCCGAATCATTTCATTCCGGCAGTTTTCCGGCAAAGGCCAGTTTTTGCGCAGATTTTCTATGCACTCAAATGATAAAAAGCCCCCACGACTTCGCGTAAGAGCTTGATTTCAATACATAAAAATTCTGGTGGGCCTCCCGTGAGTCGAACACGGCACCAACGGATTATGAGTCCGCTGCTCTAACCAAGCATGAGCTAGAGGCCCTTAAATCGGTGCGGCGGGAGCGGCTTGAACTAACGAACTAACTTACGAACCTCTCCCCACCGTCCAGGACTGAGCCCGGAACGAAGTGGCGAGAGGATACGTGGCGGGCCGCCCCATCGTCAAGGGTTAGTTACCCTCGAGGAAAGACTTGAGCTTGTCGGAGCGCGACGGGTGACGTAACTTACGGAGCGCCTTGGCTTCGATCTGGCGGATGCGCTCGCGGGTGACGTCGAATTGTTTGCCGACTTCTTCCAGGGTGTGGTCGGTGGACATTTCGATGCCGAAGCGCATGCGCAGGACCTTCGCTTCGCGGGGCG
>Ga0209913_1001175_pt1 | contig 15751 bp, 14 predicted proteins | sample PersoiDNA2013203_FD_185805 | JGI IMG/M metagenome (GOLD analysis project Ga0209913, IMG submission 185805) | Permafrost soil microbial communities from the Arctic, to analyse light accelerated degradation of dissolved organic matter (DOM) -... | ecosystem: Environmental > Terrestrial > Soil >... | reverse complement strand
GCCGCGACCCTGGCCGGCGAGTTGTCCCACGGCCAGCAACGGGTGCTGGAGGTGGGCATGTCGATCTGTTCCAAACCCAAACTGCTGATGCTCGACGAGCCCACCTCGGGCATGGGCATCGATGACATCCCGATCATGACCCAACTGATCAGCGACCTGGGCCGCGACCACACGGTGCTGTTGATCGAACACAACATGAGCATCGTCATGTCCATCAGCCAACGCATCACCGTGATGAGCCACGGCCAGATCCTGGTGGAAGGCACGCCGGAATTCGTGCGCGCCGATGAACGCGTGCGCACGGCTTATCTTGGGGAGGCTGCCTGATGCTGATCGTCGAGAATATCCATTCCTACTACGACAAGAGCCATGTGCTCGAAGGCGTGTCGTTGACCGTCAACCCCGGCGAACTGGTCACCCTGCTCGGTCGCAACGGCGCCGGCAAGACCACCACGTTACGCAGCATCCTCGGCATCATCTGCCCGCGCCAGGGCCAGATCCACTTCAACGGCCAGGCGCTGGTGGGCCAGAAAATCTTTGAAATCGCACGCCAGGGCCTGGCGCTGGTGCCGGAGAATCGTGGAATTTTCCGCCTGCTCAGCGTCGAGGAAAACCTGCGCATCGCCGCGCGCAAGACCAGCCGCTGGCAGCTCGAAGACGTCTACGGCATGTTCCCGCGCCTCAAGGAGCGACGCAAAAACGCCGGCCACGCGCTCTCCGGCGGCGAGCAACAGATGCTCGCCATCGCCCGCGCCCTGCTCAACGATCCCAAGCTGCTGATCCTCGACGAACCCACCGAAGGCCTGGCCCCGGTGATCGTCGACGAGCTGGTGAAGATCCTGCGCAAGGTCAAGGACGACGGCCTGCCGGTGCTGCTGGTGGAACAGAACCTGATGGTCTGCGACAAGCTCGCCGACCGCCATTACGTGCTCGAACAGGGCCGCGTGGTGTACGAGGGCAGCGCCGCCGCCTTCCGCGCGGACCCGACGATCAAGAACCGCTACCTGGCCCTGAGTGCCTGACCGGAGTTCGAAGATGAATAGCTTTGCACAACCGCTCCAGAGCAACGCCCCGCTGATCAACCGCGACCGCCTGTGGCAATCGCTGATGGACCTGGCCCGACTCGGCGCCACCGTCAAAGGCGGCGTGTGCCGCCTGGCCCTGACCGACCTCGACCGCCAGGCCCGCGACCTGTTCGTGCAATGGTGCGAGGCGGCCGGGTGCAGCGTCAGTGTCGATGCCATCGGCAATATTTTTGCGCGCCGCGCAGGACGTAATCCGGCGCTGCCGCCGGTGATGACCGGCAGCCACATCGACACCCAGCCCACCGGCGGCAAGTTCGACGGCTGCTTCGGGGTGATGGCCGGCCTGGAAGTGATCCGCACCCTCAATGACCTGAAAATCGAGACCGAAGCACCGATCGAAGTGGTGGTGTGGACCAACGAAGAAGGCTCGCGCTTCCCGCCGTGCATGATGGGCTCCGGGGTGTTTGCCGGGAAGTTCGACTTGCAGGACACCTTGGACAAACAGGACGACCAGGGCCTGTCGGTGGGGGCCGAATTGCAGCGTATCGGCTACGCAGGTTCCCGCGCAGTGCTGGGGCACCCGGTCGGTGCGTATTTCGAGGCGCATATCGAACAAGGCCCGGTGCTGGAAGACCAGGCCACCACCATCGGCGTGGTGATGGGCTGCCTGGGCCAGAAGTGGTTCGACCTGACCCTCAGCGGCGTCGAAGCCCACGCCGGCCCGACGCCGATGCACCTGCGCAAGGACGCCCTGGTGGGCGCGGCCGAGGTGGTCAGCGCGGTTAACCGCATCGCGCATCAGCAGCAACCCCACGCCTGCGGCACGGTCGGTTGCCTGAGCCTGCACCCCGGCTCGCGCAATGTGATTCCCGGGCAGGTCCACATGACCATCGACCTGCGCCATCTGCATGCTGACAAGCTGCAGGCGATGGTCGATGAAGTGCGCGGCGTGATCGAAGCCAGCGCCACGCACCACGGCCTGACGTTCGAGCTGACCCCCACCGCCGACTTCCCGCCGCTGGACTTCCATCCGGCCTGCGTCAACGCCGTGCGCGACGCCGCCGGCGCCTTGGGCCTGAGCCATATGGACATCGTCAGCGGCGCCGGGCACGACGCGATTTTCGTCGCCGAACTGGGCCCGGCCGGGATGATCTTTGTGCCGTGCGAAGGCGGCATCAGCCACAACGAAATCGAAAACGCCGCACCGGATGACCTGGCGGCAGGTTGCGCAGTGTTGCTGCGCGCCATGGTTAACGCGGCACAGGGGATCGACCATGAGTGAGATCGGCCAACTGACGGCGGTGCAACTGCTGCAGCATTTTCGTCACAAGACCTTGTCGCCGGTGGAGGTCACCGAAGACGCGCTGCTGCGCATCGAGCGCTACAACCCGCTGGTCAACGCCTACTGCCATGTCGACCCCGAGGGCGCACTCAATGCCGCACGGGCCTCAGAAGCGCGCTGGTTGAAGGGCGAACCCTGCGGCGCGCTGGATGGCGTGCCAGCGTCGATCAAAGACCTGACTTTGACCCTCGGCATGCCCACGCGCAAGGGTTCGCGCACCTCTTCGGCCGACGGACCATGGGCGGTGGATGCGCCCTTCCCGGCCCTGATGCGCAAGGCCGGCGCGGTGCTGCTGGGCAAGACCACCACCCCGGAATTCGGCTGGAAAGGCGTCACCGACAACCCGCTGTACGGCATCACCCGCAACCCGTGGGACACGCGCATGACCACGGGCGGCTCATCCGGCGGCGCGGGTGCGGCGGCGGCGTTGAATCTGGGGGTGTTGCACCAGGGCAGCGATGCCGGCGGTTCGATCCGGATTCCCTGTGCGTTTACCGGCACCTTCGGCATCAAGCCGACCTTCGGCTATGTGCCGCAGTGGCCAGCCAGTTCGATGACGATCCTGTCGCACCTGGGGCCGATGACCCGCACCGTGGAAGACAGCGTGTTGATGCTGCAAACCGTCGCACAACCGGATGCGCGGGACGGCTTGATCGGCGCGCCGAGGACCACGCCCTGGTTGTCGGACGCAGCGGACCTGAAAGGCCTGCGCGTCGCCTACAGCCCCACCTTCGGTTACGTGGACGTCGACCCGCAAGTGGCCAAGGTAGTCGCCGAGGCGGTGGCGGGTCTGGTGCAGTTGGGCGCCCATGTCGAGCAGATCGACCCAGGCTTCAGCGACCCGCTGGAGGTGTTCAGCACCTTGTGGGCGGCCGGCGCCGCCCGCCTGACCGGCCCGATGAGCGACGCGCAAAAACACCTGCTCGACCCCGGCCTGCTGCGCATCGCACAGCGCGGCGAGCGCTTGAGCCTGGACGATTTCAGCGCGGCCCTCGAAGCACGGGCAGCGCTGGTGGCGCGGATGGCGGCGTTCCATGAGCACTACGATGTGCTGGTGTCGCCGATGATGCCGATCACCGCGTTCGAGGTCGGGCACAACGTACCGCCAGGTTCCGGGATGCAGGAATGGATGGAGTGGACGCCGTTTACCTACCCCTTCAACCTGACCCAGCAGCCGGCGGCGTCGGTGCCGTGCGGGTTGGCGGCGAATGGCTTGCCGGTGGGGTTGCACGTGGTGGCGGCGCGGTTTGCCGATGAGACGGTGTTGCGGGTTTGCCAGGCATATGCCAAGGCGTTCCCTACCGATCATCTGCCAGCCCCGATCACCGGAGCAGCGTAGATCCAACTGTGGGAGGGGGCTTGCTCCCGATTGCAGTGGGTCAGTTGACTGATCGGGTTCTGGCACACCCTCATCGGGAGCAAGCCCCTTCCCACAGTTCTTGATCGCATTCCACTACAATGGGCCCCCATTCATCCCCGGGGGCTTCATGGACATCGAACTGGCACGCACTTTCCTCGAAATCACTCGCTGCGGCAGCCTGGCCGCGGCGGCCGAGAAACTGCACGTCACCCAGACCGCCATCACCGCACGCGTGAAGAACCTCGAAAGCCAGCTAGGCAGCACGCTGTTTGTGCGCAACCGCGCCGGTGCGCGCTTGACCGCCGACGGCGAGGCCTTTGTGGTGTACGCCAACCAGTTGCTGCAAACCTGGGAAGCCGCGCGCCGCGACCTGCCATTGCCCGAGGGCTATCGCAATGTGCTGCATATCGGCGGCGAGGTCAGCCTGTGCAACCCGTTGATGCTCGGCTGGGCGAAGGCCTTGCGCGAACATATCCCGGGGCATGCGCTGCGCACGGAAATCCGTGAAGGCGAATACCTGCTGCGCCAATTGGAACTGGGTGTGATCGACGCGGCACTGGTGTTCCAGCCGCAGTACTGGCCGGGGCTGCAAGTGGAGCAGGTGCTGGAAGAAAAACTGATCCTGGTGCAACTGGTGAGCAAGCCGGCCCCATACGTGTATATCGATTGGGGCCCGGGTTTTCGCCAGCAGCATGACGCCGCCCTGCCCGACAAGGCCCGCGCCGCGCTGAGTTTCAACCTCGGGCCGTTGGCGCTGCAGTACATTCTGGAGCACGGCGGTGCCGGGTATTTCCGTACCCGAGTGGTGCAAAGCTACCTCGACAGCGGCGTGATGCAACGCGTGCCCAAGGCACCGGAGTTCAGCTTCCCGACGTTCCTGGTGTACTCGCGGGCGCGGGATTCGGCGGTGTTGCAGCAGGCGCTGGAGTTGCTGCGTGGCGTGGTCAAGGCGGAAGGTGACTGGTCGCAACGCTGGGACCCGCTGATTTGAATGTTCGCGCCTGAGGCCGCCCTATAGCGGGTTCGCGTACCGCGCTGGGAACACGTACATCCCCCGTCGCCCGCGAAGCTCACCCTCCGACAAAAAACGAGCGCGCCGCGATATCGTCGCAAGGTGATATGGCCATACGTCCCATGCGATGAAAACTGCCGAACTGCGGGTTTGGCCCCCAAAGTTGCATGCGTTTACGAACCTCTGCGTTTTCACTGAAGTAACTTTCCAACTCGTCGAGTTTTGTATATTCGGCAAATAGCATCAGTCCCAAGACGACAGACATTCCAACACACTAGACAATGGTATAGGCGAGAACCCCCCCATGGTTAAGCCCCCTCTGGCTGGAATATCAAATCACCATCGAACTCTATGATCTGTAAGCGATCCATAAACCTCACCTATCCAAAGATAGGGCAGCGATCTACCTTGGCATTTCCGGCGAGCCGTTCCATGGCAGCAAGGCTTCATAGTCTTCAACCGACGAGGCATGGAGTAACCGCTCCAGTACATGCCGCAGCCACGCATAGGGCTCTTGGCCGTTGACCTTGGCGGTCTCGACCAGGCTGTAGATTTGAGCGGTGGCGGTGGCGCCATTGGGGGTATAGCTGAACAGCCAGGCCTTACGCCCAATGACAAACGGCTTGATCGCTCTTTCGGCGGCGCTGTTGTCGATGGATAACCAGATTCGATATAGCGCTCCAACCGGCCCCAATTGCTCGACAGATAATGCACGGCCTTACCCTGCGCACTTTGCGGTGTCACTTGGGATAGGGTTTTATCCAGCCAGTTTTTTAGTTGAAGCAGGATCGGCAGACTCTTTTTCTGGCGTCCGATAAACCGCTGCTCGTCACTGACATCCTTGAGCTCACGCTCGATGCCGTACAACTTGTTGATCAGCGTCAGCGCGATATCGGCACGCCCGGTCTTGCCCTTGGGCTGCACTTTTTGCGCTTCAACGAACTTGCGTCGCACATGCACCATGCACGCCAACCGTTACACGCCCGGTTGCAACGCCAAGGCGTTATAGCCTGCGTAATTATCGGTCATTACATAGCCGCGATAACTTTCCAACAGGCGCAATGGTACTTCCTGCGCACGGCTGTCCAAGTGTCATGGAATCCGCAGCGTCGCTATAACATCAGCTTTCTACTGCTGCTACCGCTTACTGTCTGACACTCGTGTAGGCAGATTGGAGGCGGATCGAAACAAGGATAATTAGCCAGGAAAAACAGGGACGTGAGTTAGCAGTGGTGCGTTTTGGTCCTGCTGCGCCGACGATAGAGCGTCCGGAAGGGGGCGCACTCTCGATTAAGTAAGTGCGGGGCTTCTGACTACCTGCCGCCCAAAAACCACAGCGGGCAAGCCTGAATACACGCCAATGGCCGCCAACCGGCATGCAGTGTCCATCAGACAACAGCAATTCATCAGCATTATGCATTTCGGTACAGCGGCACTCGCCTTAAAACAAAATAAAATACATATAAAACAATTAGATAGCTGCATGGCACAAAGCCTGCAATAAGACCATGGCAGCCCTGCCGACCGAGAGTACGGACGTGGTGGCAAAACTTTCGAACCGCGTCACCACAACGTCTATTAATACCTCGGACAAGGAAGCTACACATGTCATTACATTGGTTAAGCCACGCCGCCTTCGGCAGTGCGTTACTGGCAGGCACTACGCTTGTTCAGGCTGGGGAAAGTCCTTGGCTGGTGCGCGGGGGTATTAGCAATATCGTGCCGACCTCGAACTCGGGCGACATTCGGCCCGGCACCATCGATATCGACAGTGATGCAGGCCTGACATTCAACGTAGCCTATTTTTTCACCCCGAACTGGGCCGTCGACGTACTCGGCGGCCTGCCATTCAAGCATGACATCAAACTCAACAGCAGCAAGGTTGGCAGCACCAAGCAACTGCCTCCGATCGTCACACTGCAGTACCACTTCGCACCCGATGCGCAGATTCGGCCCTTCGTCGGCATTGGCCTGAACTACACGTACTTCTACGACGAGAAGCTGGATAACGGAGCCAAGCTCGAACTTTCCGACTCCTGGGGCGTGGCCTTTCAGGCCGGCCTGGACGTGGCCCTGGACGCGAATTGGAGCTTGGGCGGCGATGTGCGCTACGCCAAGATCGACAGCGACGTGAAGATCAATGGCGTCAAGGTTGGCAGTGTCGATGTTGACCCCACCGTGTACAGCCTCAACCTTGGTTACCGCTTCTGACTGCCAACCCCATCGCGTAGCCGGCCCAAGCAGGCGGCGCAACACCTTTGTGATTATTCAAGGACCTAAACATGAGCGACCTCCAAACCGTCAACCCAAACCTCGATTCGTATGTACAAGAAATACCGAGCACACCCGCTCAGCGCATCAGCAGTGATGCGCAAGCCATTGCCGTGGCCAAGGAACTAGCCATCAGTTTTGCCGTAGAGGCAGCCCAGCGCGACCGCGACCGGCGTCTGCCGATTGCCGAGCTGACTGCTTTTTCGCAAAGCGGCCTTTGGGGCATTACGGTGCCCAAGGCATACGGCGGTGCCGAGGTAAGTTACCGTACGCTGGCCGAGGTGCTGAAGATCATTGCCGCGGTCGACCCGTCGCTGGCGCAGTTGCCGCAAAACCATCTGGTGGTGATCGATCACCTGCGCCTGGACGGCAGCGAAGCGCAGAAGAAGGAGTTCTTCGAGCTAATCCTCAACGGTGTGCGCTTCGGTAATGCCTTCTCCGAGCGCAACAGCCGTACCGTGGCGGATTTCGAAACCCTGATCACTCCAGACGGCGAGGACTTTCGCGTCAACGGCGAGAAGTTTTATTCCAGCGGAGCCCTACTCGCCCACTGGGTGCCGACCGTGGTGGTGAATGCCGAGAAGCTACCGCATCTTGCACTGATCAAACGCGACGCCGTCGGCCTCAAGGTGGTCAATGACTGGAGCAGTTTTGGCCAGCGCACCACTGCCAGCGGCACGGTACTGCTGGAAAACGTCAAGGTCGCGGCCGAGCATGTGGTACCAATCTTCAACGCCTTCACCAACCCCACTGCCGCCGGTCCGACGTCACAGTTCCTGCAGGCGGCCATCGACGCGGGTATCGCGCGCGGCATCATCGCCGACACCATTCGCCTAGTGCGCACCTACGCCCGAGCCTGGATCGACTCGGGCCAGGAGCACGCGCATCAGGACCCCTACACCATCCAGCAGATTGGCGAATTGCAGATTCGCCTGCGCGCAGCCGAAGCGGTGCTCGACCTGGCCGCCGACAAAATCCAGCTGGCTGTTGACAACCCCAACGAAGAGACTGTGGCCGAAGCATCAATTGCCGTAGCAGAGGCCAAGGTGCTGACCACTGAAGTGGCGTTGCTGGCCAGCAACAAACTATTCGAGCTGGTGGGCACCCGCGCCACGCTGGAGGAATACAACCTCGACCGCCACTGGCGCAATGCCCGCACCCATACCCTTCACGATCCGGTACGCTGGAAGTTTCACGCCATCGGAAACTACTATCTGAACAACATCAAACCCGCTCGGCATCCTTGGTTGTAGACCCTGTGTGCCACTAAGTACCGATTTATAGAGATCCAGGGATGTCTATAAATCGGTCGCGGTAGGAACTGACTGATCCCGAGACTACTGGGCGACCTCGGTTTTGACAGCATTTGAATCCTTAACGATGCGTCTTCGGACGGTTTGCTTTCGCTCATCGTCTCAATACGTACCTGACGCCGCTATCGGCGCCTTTTCCAACGGTCGCTCACCACGTTCAAATTGGAATGTTGCACCACCTGCGCCAAACCGACCACACAACCAATGCGACACCCCAAATAAAGCCAAGATAATAGGGCCACAGCGCCCAACGTTTGAGCGCTAAAGGAACAGACGCAAGTTCAGCCTCAGTTACAAGACCTGCTTTTACATAACGTTTTGAATCTGACAACAACTCAAACATCAGAAGCAGGCGATACATTCTGTCAATTCGCTGGTTTCTTTTCCAAAATCGCTTATGGTAACGAACCTTTTCGTTCTCACTAAAGTAGCTTTCCAACTCGTCGAGTTTTCTATATTCAGCAAAAAACAGCAGTCCCAAGTTGACCAGCGCCACGATAAATAGCAAAACCGTGTAGGCAAGAAAAAATGACATCGTATCGTAGGAAATATCCATCACCACTTATACCAAACGGACCAAACGCCTAATGCAACAAGCCAGATATAAGAAATGCGATATGGCCACAACGCCCAACGCTTGAGTGCTATAGGAACAGACGCCAGCTCGGCCTCGGTCACAAGACCTGCTTTCAAAAAGGGTTTTGGGTTTGATAGAAAATCAATCATCAGGCCCATCCGATGAAATCTGTCGATCCGCTGATTTCTTTTCCAAAATCGCTTATGGTAACGAACCTTTTCGTTCTCACTGAAGTAACTTTCCAACTCGTCGAGTTTTTTATATTCGGCAAATAGCATCAGTCCCAAGAGGATAGACATCCCAACAAACAGCACAATGGTATAGGCGAGAAAAAAATCCATAGTCAGGCCTCCTCTGGTTGAAAGATCTAATCACCATCGATCTCTATGATCTTGCCGCCTAGAACCAAGCCGCATGCACGACGTGCTAATGCATCGCCTACCCCCCCCAGCAGCCTCCTCCACCCTCCCCCGGCGCAGGTGATGATTCAATACATCAAAATGGTCAGATTTCTGGCGATTCGTACTGTGGCCCATCAGCCAGGGTTGCAAACTACTGTAGTCGATTGTCATGTCGTTGATATATCCCCGCGCAATGCCTTACATCCTTGATGCAATGAAGTTGGCGTCGAAATATAGGCAAGCGAATACCGTCCGAACACAAGCCCGAGGGGGCTCAATTACATTCAGGAAGTTGCCTACACAGAAGAAGATCGGCGCCTACAGAAAGTGCTAATACCTGGTCATCTCCAGAGCCCCTTAAACCTCACCGACCCTTCCAGTACGGAATACTCAGGTTCATCCAGGTGGCGGTGAGGACAGGTGAGCTACCATCGGTACCAAATGCTCCAAACGACTGATGCGATCAGCCAAATAAAAGAAAGACGATACGGCCAAAGTGCCCAACGCTTGAGGGATATCGGGATTGAAGCCAGCTCGGCCTCAGTCACATCGCCCCTCTTTACATGCAGTTTGGGCATTCCTAACAATTGATTGATCAAGAGCATGCGCTGAAACCTGTCGATCCGCATATTTCTTCCCCAAAAACGTTTGTTATCGCAAACCAGCTTGTTTTCACTGAAGTAGCTTTCCAACACTTCGAGCTTTTTGCACTCTGCGTATAACATCAGCCCTACGCCAACCAGAGCGCCTACACACAGCAAAATACTAAAGACGAGAAAAAGATCCATAGTCAGGCCCCCTCGGGTTGAAAGATAAAAACACCATCGATCTCTATAATCTTGCCGCCCAGAAACCCCATCTTCAAACTGCATCGGCCCTTCCCAGTACGGAATATCCAGGCTCATCCAGGCCTTCGGGTTGACGGCTTCAGTTATGGACAGCGGCGTTGTGCAGGGTTTGGGTCGGCCCTCAGGGTCGTTCCAGCTGCCGGTGAGATAACCCGTACTGTCCTTTTGCCTCACGCGAAACAGCACCAACTGCTCAGGTGTAGGAAAACGAGCTACCACTAGAGCCAAGTGCACCAATAGCCCCAGCTAATAGCCCAAATCATCGCAAGGCGATATGGCCACACGGCCCAACGCTTAAGTGATAACGGAACGCAGGCCAACTCTTCCTCAGTCACAAGACCTTCTTTCACGTAGCGTTTTGACATTAGCAGGATATCAACCATCAGGCCCATGCGATGAAATCCGCCGAACCGCGGATTTGGTCCCCAGAGTTGCTTACGTTTACGAACCTCCGCGTTTTCACTGAAGTAACTTTCCAGCTCGTCGAGTTTTGTACGTTTGGCAAAAAGCATCAGTCCCAAAACGACGAACATCCCAATAGATATTACAAGGGTGTAAGCAAGAAAAAACGACATCGTTAAACTTCCCCCCCCTTTCAAATTGGGATGTTGCACCACCTGCGCCAAACCGACCAAACGACCGTTGCGATAGCCCAAATGAACGCAAGGTAATAGGGCCACAACACCCAACGTTTGAGCGCTAAAGGAATAGACGCCAGTTCGGCTTCGGTCACAAGACCGGCTTTCACATGGCGTTTAGAGTCTGCAAGGTATTCAAAAATCAGCATCATGCGATATTGTCTGTCGATCCACTGGTTTCGTCGCCAAAAGCGCTTGTTATTGCGAACTTCTTCGTTTTCACTGAAGTAACTTTCCAACTCGTCGAGTTTTGTATATTCGGCAAATAGCATCAGTCCCAAGACGACAGACATCCCAACAAACAGCACAATGGAATAAACGAGAAAAAAATCCATGGTTAAGCCCCCTCTGGCTGGAATATCAAATCACCATCGATCTCTAGGATTTTTCCACCCAGAAACGCACCCTCATCGCCAAATTCACTACTTCCGACATACCCTCCAGCAGCGCCTCCAATAATTTCGCACGCCAATGCACCGCGTCCTTTCAAAGCAATACCCAGATACATGTTGCATGCACGACGAGCTACTTTCGCCCCGACTGTTCCAAGAACAGCTCCCCCCTTAACCCCACCCGCCAACCTCCCCATCTCCACATACTTCGCCCGCCGACACTGCGCCTCCCGCCCCACCACACACGCCTCCTTGATCTCCAAACCCGCTGCGCCCACATCCAGCGCCAACCCAATATAGGTGCCCTTGCCCAACCACTTCGACGTCTGCGAAATCGCCTTCAACCGCTGTGCATACCCGGCGATCTCGCCTTTATTCAGATAGCTTTTGGTCGAAATCCCCAGCACCTTCTTCAGCGATTGATTACCGCGCAACCCCGTGCCAAATCGCGCGGCACCGCGCAGTTGCGTCCCCAGCAGCGCCAGCAGCACCTGGCGCTGACGGATAAACGCCTGGCGATCCAACCCGCCCGTTTTCAGGCGTTGATGCAGGCGCTCGATTTCCTCCAACGTATTCACGACTTCATCCAGGTGTCGCGACCACGCCGATGTCGCACTGCCGATACCTATCGAGCCATACGTCAGAAGGCTCTGCAGCAGGTCGTAGTCATCGATCATCGTCTGTGCAGCCGCAGCATCCAGTTCCAGATTGCGATCAATTTCCTCGGCATAACGCACCCACCAGGACTCGTTCCAGGAGCAACTGACGCTCTCTGTGTCTGGAACAATCACCATCCGCCCCGGCGTCACCCACCCACCGCGCAGGTGATGATTCAACACATCAAAATGGTCAGAGTGCTGGCGGCTCACGCCGTGGCCCATCAGCCAGGTTTTCAAACTGCCGTAGCTGATTGGCTTGTCGTTGATGTATCCCCGCGCCATGCCTTACATCCCGAATGCAATGAAGATGGCGTCGGAATATAAGCAAGCGAATACGGCCAGGACACAAGCCCGAGGGGGCTAAATCACATTTGGGAAGTTGCCTACGCAGAAGAGGATCAGCACCTACAGAAAAGTGCTAATACCCGGTCATCTCCAGATACCCAACCCCACCCTCAAACTGCACCGGTCCTTCCCAGTACGGAATATTGAGGTTCATCCAGGCCTTCGGGTTGACGGCTTCTGTGGTGATATCCAGCTGTTTGCCGGGAATTTTCAGCGACCAGCGTGTGGGAATACGCCGCCCGTCGATGTCAGTGGTGGCCAGTGGCGTAAGTTGGATATCGGCATTGTGCAAGGTTTGGGTATGGCCCTCGCGATCGATCCAGGTGCCAGTGAGATAACCCGTGCCGTCCTTTTGTCTTACGCGAAACAACATCAACTGCTCGCCACGGTCCAGGTGCAGGGAAAACCAGTCCCAGCCGGTCTGGCTAGCGGCCAGGGGTTGGCTGCTCCACTCGCGGTCGAGCCAGGCCGGGCCCGTGACCTGGTACACCTTGCCGTCGAGACTGACGCTGCCGTTGGCGGTAAAAAACGGCTGACTGTAGTAGTACGATGCCTGGCCTTGGTCGGACTTGCGGCTGTAGCCGTTGTCGCCTTGCAGCACCAACGGGCGACTGGACGTCAGGTGCAAGTCGTAGGCGAATTGCGCGCCACTGGCCTTGAGCTGCATGTCCGCCAATGGGCCGATTGCGCCTGGGCGGGTGGCGAAGTTCCAGTCGTCGATCCAGGCACTGAACGGCGCGGCCTGGGCCCCGGCCTGGCCGACGCCGCCACGGGCGTAGCGCTCGGCGGCGTAGTGCCGGGTGGCCGAGGTGACTGCGGCGTGGCCGAGCCAGATCGTTGAATCCTGCCAGCCCGATTGCGTCGGCCCGGCCTTGAGAGCATTGCGAAACAAGGTCCATTGCACGCCGAATACATGGCCCTGGGCGTCTTTCAGGTTAGCGGTGACGTACCACCACTCGATGCGAAAACCGGCGTGGGGGCCGTGGTCCTCGGGAAAATCGAAGACCTTGCCGGGCACCACCTGGGCAAAATCTGCCGCCTCACTGCCCAGGCCGGCGAAACTTTCCTCGCGCGCAGGGGCTTTGTCACAGCCGCTCACCAGCAACAGAACGATGCACAGCAGCGCCTTAATCTTCATGGGCGAACGTCCTCAGCAAATCCGCCGGACGACTGCGGTACAACTGCCACAGCGGCCATGCCGACGCCAGCAACGTGGCAAGCAGCGCCAACCCCAGCAGTTGCGCCAGTTGCCAGGGAAAAATATGCAATGGCAGGCGCCAGCCAAATGCCTGCACATTAATCACCGCATCCAGGCACCACGCCAACAGCAACCCCAAGGGCAAGGCCAGCAGCAGCGTCAGCACCGCCAACAACCAGGTCTGTCCCAGGTTGAGCGGCATCAATTGCCGGCGCGTCACCCCCAATGCCCACAGTGGTGCGAGTTGGCCGAGGCGGCTTTGGCTCTGGGTCAGCAGGCTGATGAACAGCGCCACGCCAGCCACGCCGAGGGTCAGGCTATTCAGCGCGGCGGTGGCGGCGAAGGTGCGTTCGAAGACCTGGCTCGACCAGCCTTTGAGTTGCTGCTGGTCAACGATACGGCTGTCGTCCAGGGCAAACTCGCGCTGCACTTCACGCACCAGCGGCGCCACGTTTTGCGGCAGTACGCGCAGGTTGAAGCGCGCCGGCGACAGCGTCGGCCAATGCGCCAACAGGTGCTGCGCATTGACCAGCACGTGGCCCTTGGGGTTGCCGTAGTCGGCGTAGATCCCCACCACCTGGGGCGACCACACACCCTGGGGCGTGGGGATGTCAACGGCGTCGCCCACGTGCACGTTCAAGCGCCGCGCCAGTTGCTCGCTGAGCATCAGCGTGTCATTGCGCAGTAATTGGTCCCACGGCGCACGCGCCGCTTTCAGCAACGGCCAGTGCTGGCGATAGGTCGGGGCGTCGACCACGCCGAACACATCCGCCGGCCAACCCTGCAATTGCACGGCGACCTGCCAGGTGGGCAGCACCGCCTGCACCAGCGGTTGTTGCGTGAGCCAGGTATTCAACTGTTCGGCCTGGGCCGGGTTGTGTGGGTTGAGGTACAGCTCGGCGGTGAGGCGTTGTTCCAGCCAGTTGTTGAAGGTCAGGCGAAAGCCCGAGGTCATGGAGCCCGCGCCGATGTTGGCCGCCAGCGCCAACAGCAACGCCATCAGCGCCAGGCTCAAGGCCGGCAACTGTTGGCGGCAGTCGGCAAGAAACCATTGCCCAAGCACCGAGCGGCTGCGCCCCAGCAGCGCTTTCAACAGCGCATTGAGCAGCACCGGCAACCCCAACGCCGCACCGAGCAGCAAGGCCGCCATTAGCACAAATCCAGCGGCCAGACTGTCGCCCCACCACAGCGCCAACAGCGCGATCAGCAACGCCGCACTCGCCACCCAGCCCTGACGCCGCAACCAGCGCCCATGGGCCTCATGCCAGGCCTGGGGATTGGCCAGCGCCAGCAACGGCAAGCGCGCCGCCCGCCAGACACTGCCGGCGCCGGCGAGCAACGCACCGAGCAGGCTCAGGCCCAACCCGGCGAGCCACCACCAGGGGCTGAGGCTCAGTTGCCCCGGCACTTCGGCACCGTACAGGCCGCGCAGGCTGGCCGCCACATCCGGCAACAACACACTGGCGAGCACATAGCCACTGGCGACACCGAGCACACCGCCAAGCAAGGCCAAGGCACCCAACTCCATCCCCAGGCTGAGGATCAACATCCGCGCACTCACCCCGCAAGCGCGCAAGGTACGCAGCAACCCGCGCCGTTGCTCCAGGGCCAGGCCGATGGCGGCATGGACAATAAACAGCCCGACCACAAAGGATAAAAAGCCCAGCGCATCCAGGTTCAGGTGAAAGCTCTCGGTGAGGCGCGCGAGGTTATTGTCCTCAGCCTGTTTGAGTTGCAGTCCGGCCGGCGGCGTTGGATGGACGGCGGCGAACGACTTGTCGAGCAGCAGCCGGGACAGGCGCCCAGGCATGTCCAGCAACGGTTGGGCAAAACCGATATCGGTCAGCAACATGCCAGGGGCCATGTCCGGTTGAACCTGCAACGGCGGCAGGGCTTGCCCGCTCGCCGTCAGCGGCCGTTCACCGGCATGCAACCCCAGCGCCTGCAACGTATGCGGGGCGATCCAGGTACGCCCCGGCGGGTCGAAGAACGCGACCATTTGCGCCTGACTCAAGCGCTGCCCCGCCACCGCCCCGCTGCCGGGCAGCGACACCGGATCGATGCCCATCAATTGCAGGTGCTGATCCTCATGCCCCTTGAGCAGCACCCGCCCCTGCACCACCGGCGATACCGGCCAGCCGGCGCGGCGCAACTCGGCAAACAGCGCCTGGGGGAAACTGGCAGCGTCCGGCGCGCTGAGGCTGGCCTGGGGTTCGCCGCCGATCAATTGGCTGGCTCGCGCGTAGCTGTCCCGCGCCTGGCTGTTGAGCGCTTGCACCCCGGTCAGCAGCGCGGTGGCGAGCCACAGACCGGTCAGCACACTGAAAAACTGCACGGGATGGCGCCGCCAGTGGCTGAGCAACGCGCGTA
>Ga0209913_1001174_pt1 | contig 15762 bp, 18 predicted proteins | sample PersoiDNA2013203_FD_185805 | JGI IMG/M metagenome (GOLD analysis project Ga0209913, IMG submission 185805) | Permafrost soil microbial communities from the Arctic, to analyse light accelerated degradation of dissolved organic matter (DOM) -... | ecosystem: Environmental > Terrestrial > Soil >... | reverse complement strand
TGCAGGCCGCCATTGGCAGCCGAGTCGTGGCCCGTGAGACGGTCAAGGCGATGCGCAAGGACGTGATCGCCAAGTGCTACGGCGGCGACATCAGCCGCAAGCGCAAGCTTCTCGAGAAGCAGAAGAAGGGCAAGAAGCGCATGAAGCAGATCGGCGCCATCGAGGTGCCGCAGGAGGCCTTCCTCGCCGTCCTCGAGCTCGACCCGGACGACAAGGACCACTAGCGTGGCTCGGCTCGTCACGCCCAGTGCGAGCCTGCGGACGTCGTTCCTCGCCGCGCTAGCGGAGTACCACGCCGAAGGGCGGCACCTCGAGCTCGACGTCGCGGCGTTAGCCGACCCCAAGGAGTTCGCGCGCTACGTGGTCGCGCTGGTGGCCGAGGTGGAGCGGCCGGGCGAGCCCGACAGGTACGCCGCGGCGCTCACGGGTATCGCGGCCGCGGCCGCCCCGGAGGGCGGCTACGTGCCGCAGACCGCGCTGTGGTGGGTCGCGGGCGATGAATATCTCGGCCGCGTCGGCATTCGTCACTACCTGACCGAGGGTCTGCGGCGCTGTGGCGGACACATCGGGTTCGAGGTCCGGCCCTGCGCTCGACGTCTCGGGCATGCCACGGTGATGCTGGGCGCGGCTCTGCCGGTCGCCGCCGGACTCCACATCCACCCGGCTCACGTCGACTGTGACGGCGACAACGTGGCCTCTCGCCGCGTGATCGAGAAGAACGGCGGTCTTCTGGAGCGCGAGGAAGGCGGCTCGCTGTACTTCCTCGTGCCGACGCGGTGAACGGAGCGCCGGGGCGTGGCGCTGTCGGCGGCGCTTTCAGCGGACCCGTGCGCCACGTCTACGTCCATGTGCCGTTTTGCCGGGCGAAGTGCGATTACTGCGATTTCGCCTCGCTGCCCGTGGGTGACGGTCCGGACGGTGCCCTGCTCGACGCCTTCGTTGAGGGCGTCACGGCCGAGTGGGAGCGTGAGCGCGCGGCGCACGACGTGCGCCGCCTCAGCACCCTGTATCTCGGCGGGGGCACGCCCAGCCTGCTCGGCGCGGACCGGCTCGAGCGGCTGCTCGAGCGCTTCCGGCCCCACCTCACGCCGCATGCGGAGGTGACCGTTGAAGCGAACCCAGAGGACATTGACGAGGCGTTCGCTGCATGGGCGGCCGCCGCACCGGGCGCCGGCGGAGACGGCGCGGCGCGCGGCCTCCGCGTCTCCCTGGGCGCTCAGAGCTTCGGCCCGGACCTGCGCGAAGCGCTCGGCCGCCGGGCCCAGGCCGACCCCGCCGCGGCATTCGGCTGCCTGCGTGACGCCGGGGTCGCGAACCTCAGCCTCGACTTGATCTACGGCATCCCCGGCCAGACGGCGGCGGATCTTGAGGAGGATATCGCCGCCATCCGCGCCCTGCGCCCGGACCACGTGTCGTGGTATGAGCTTGGCGTCGCGCCTGGGACCCCGCTCGCCGCGCGGCTGGAGGTGCCCAGCGTGGTCTCGCCGACCGCCTGTCCCGCATCCATGGCGCCCGACCGCCGCGCTCCGCTCGCCCTCCCCGACGACGACACGCGCGCCGACAGGTACCGCCGCATCGTGCAGGCGCTGTCCCGCGCGGGCTACGACTGGTACGAGGTGAGCAACTTCGCGCTCCCGGGGCGCAAGGCGCGCCACAACCTGGCGTACTGGCGCGCTCGCCCATACCTGGGCCTCGGCCCCGGCGCGGTGAGCACGGTTGGCGCCCGGCGCTGGACCAACGTCGCCGACCCCGCGGCCTGGGCGTCGGCGTTGGCCGCGGGCGCGAGCCCGCCGCGTGAGGTCGAAGACCTCGGCGCGGCCACGCGTGCCCGCGAGCGCCTGCTCCTCTCCGCCCGCTGCGGCGAGTGCGTGCTGCTCTCCGAGGTCGTCGCCATCCTCGATTCGGACGCCGCCGCCCACCTCGCCGCCGCTGGATTGGTTGCCCTGCACAGTGGTACAATCCGAGTGACGCGAAAGGGGCGGTACGTGGCCGGAGCGGTTTGCGTACGCCTGTTTCGCGCTTGACGTTTAAGGGGTTGGATTTGGCGCTCACATCACGGCAGCAGCGGGTGCTGCGGGTCGTCATCGAGGACTACATCGCCTCGGGCGCGCCCGTCGGCTCGAAGTACCTCAGCGAACACTTCGCGTTCGGTGTGGCGGCCTCGACCATCCGCAACGACCTCGCCGACCTCGAAGATATGGGCATGCTTGCGCACCGGCACACGTCGGCGGGGCGCGTCCCCACCGATGTGGGGTATCGGCACTACGTCGACACCATCCTCGGCGAGCGTCGCGAGGCGCCGCCGTCTGTGGCCGTGGAGCGCGACCGCGCCCGCAGCGAGATCGACGACGCACTCCGCGAGACTGCCGAGGCGCTGTCCCGGGTCACGGAGCTGCTGGCCGTCGTGTCGGCGCCGGCGGTGACCACGTCCATCGTCCGCCACATCGAGATCCTCTCGCTACAGCCGCACCTGGTGATGGTCGTCATCATCACCACCTCCGGCCAGGTCACGAAGCGCATCTTCCCGCTCGCCGAGGCCGTCGACGAGGGTCTCGCCGAGTTCGCGCGCGTGTATCTGAACGAGCGTCTGGTGGGCGCGCAGCTCGGCACGCGGCGCGCGGCCGGGGCCTTCGAGAGTCTCGACCTGCGGCCCAAAGAACGCGCCTTCCTCGACACCGTGCGCCAAGCCTTCGAGACGCTCGGCCCGGGCGACGTGGAGGGCCTGCACCTCGGCGGCGCCTCGCGCCTGCTCGACAACCTCACGCGCGAGGGCGCCGGCCACCTGAGCGAGGTCCTCGAGATGCTGGAGCAGCGCTACAACCTGCTGGAGCTGCTCTCCGAGGCGCTGCGCGAGGACGGCGTCTTCCTGCGCATCGGCCACGAGATGACGCCTCCGTCGCTGCAGGAGTGTTCGCTCGTCGCGGCCAACTACGGCGTCGCCAACCGCAACCTCGGCACCGTGAGCGTGCTGGGCCCCACGCGCATGGACTACCAGCGCGTGATCGGCGCCGTGCGCGCCACCGCCGACAGCCTGAGCACGTACCTCGAAGAGATCTGGTGAACCCGTGACCTCCCTCCGCTCATGAAGCGCGACTACTACGACGTGCTCGGCGTGCCTCGCGACGCCGGGCAGGGCGAGATCAAGAAGGCCTTCCGCAAGCTGGCCCGCGAGTGCCACCCGGACGTCAACCCCGGCGATCCCGACTGCGAGGCGCAGTTCAAGGAGGCGGCCGAGGCCTACGAGGTCCTCAGCGACGCCGACACGCGCGCGGCCTACGACCGCTACGGCTTCGACGGCCTGAAGGGCCGCCACATGACCGACTTCGAACACGTCGGCTTCAACGACCTCTTCAACATCTTCTTCGGCGGCGGCATGTTCGACTCCGTGCTGCGCGACGCCGGCGGGATGTGGGGCGCCGCGACCGGCAGCGCCCCGGCGCCGCGCGGCGACGACGTCGAGGTGGGTCTGGAGATGACGTTCGCCGAGGCCGTGTTCGGCGTCTCCCGAGACGTCGAGGTCAAGGCCGAGGCTCACTGCGCGACCTGCGGTGGGAGCGGCGCCCGCCCGGGCACAGGACGCGACACCTGCCCGCAGTGCCACGGCAGCGGCCGCATGCGCGAGGTGTCGAGCCTCGGCGGCTTCGGCCAGTTCGTGCGCACCAGTACCTGCAACGTGTGCCGCGGCCGCGGCAGCATCGTCAACGATCCCTGCGAAGACTGCCGCGGCACGGGCCGCGTGCGCGGCGCCCGCACCGTCACCGTGGAGGCGCCGGCCGGCATCGCCGACGGGCAGCGCCTGCGTCTGACGGGGGAGGGTGGCGCCGGCGCCCAGGGCGGCAGGTCCGGCGACCTCTACGTGTCCATCTCGGTGGAGCCGCACGAGCACTTCGTGCGCGACGGCGACGACCTCATCTACCGGCTGGACGTCACCATGGTGGAGGCGGCGCTGGGCACGACCGCCTACGTGCCGGCGTTCGACGGCGACATCGAGGTCGAGCTGCGTCCGGGGACCCAGCCGGGTGAAGCCAAGATCTACCGCAACAGGGGCGTGCCGGCCCTGCAGGGCTACGGGCGCGGCGACCTCAAGGTGGTCGTCAACGTGCAGGTGCCCCGGCACCTGAGCGCCGAGCAGCGCGAGGTCCTCGAGCAGTTCGCGGAGCTTACCGGCGACGCCAACTACGAGCCCGACCAGAGCTTCCTCGACAAGGTGCGGGCCGTCTTTCGCCAGTGACGCGGATGGAGTACACGCGTTACACGCTGCGGCTGCGGCCGGCCGCGGCGGCCGCGGAGGCGGCCGCGGCCGTGACTTCAGAAGCACAGCCGGTCGACGACTGGTCCGGGGCCGCTGCCTACGTGAGTCGCGCCGATCCGGCGGCCTTGGACTACGCGCACCCCGAGGCCGTGGACATCATCCGTGCGCTGCAGCCGGCGGGCTGGCAGGAGGCCGACGGCGGCGACACGCTGACGTTCTGGCTGGCGGAAGGCGCCGAGGCGGAGGAGCCCGCCGTGCCGGCGCTTGCGCGGCTCGGGGCGCTCGGCGCTCTCGAGGTGTCATGCGAGCGCCCGGGCTGGGAGGACGCGTGGCGCCGCTTCCACAAGCCGCGGGTGCTCGGGCGGCTCTACGTGCGACCGCCCTGGTTCCCCGCCCGCGTCGATCTGCTCGACGTGGTCGTCGAGGCGGGTCTCGCCTTCGGCACCGGCGGTCATGCGAGCACGCGCCAGTGCCTCGAGGAGATCCAGGTCATCCCGCCCGGGCCGCTGCTCGACTTGGGCAGCGGTTCCGGCGTGGTGTCGTTGGCGGCGCTGAGGCTCGGCTTCGCCCCGGTGTGCGGCGTCGACATCGACCCCGTCGCCGTGCATGCCGCGGCCGGCAACGCGGCCCTCAACGGGCTGTCGCCCACGTTCCTCGTCGGCGACGCCACCGAGCCGGGCTACGCGCTGCCGGCCGCCGACACCGTGGTCGCCAACATCGCCCTCAACCCCATCCTGCGGCTCGCGCGCCGCTTTGCGCCGGGAGCAGACGGCGGCGCGCCCGAGCTGCGGCCCGCGCATCTCCTGCTCGCCGGGCTGCTCGTGGAGCAGGGCGAGCAGGCCGCCGCCGCGTTCCCCGACTACGAGACGGCGAGCCGGCGCGAGGACGGCACGTGGCTGATGCTGCACCTCACGAGGGTCGCATGACCAGGGTCGCGACCGCCTTCGTGGGCTGCAAGGTCAGCCAGGCGGACGGGGAGCAGGCGCTCGCCGAGCTCGCGGCCGCCGGCCTGCGGCCGGTGCGCGCCCGCGAGGCGGCCGACGTGCTCGTGGTGCACACCTGTTGCGTGACCGCCGAGGCGGAACGCAAGTCACGGCGGCTGGTGCGGCGCGTGGCGGGGGACGGCAAGCGGGTCATCGTCGCGGGATGCGCCGCGGCGCTCCGCCCCGAGCAGTTTGACGGCCCCGGCGTCGAAGTGGTGGCGCGGCCCGACTGGGCGGCGGTAGCGGCGGCGAGCCCCGCGGATGGATCGCCGCCGCAGGACGCCGCCCGCCCCCCCGCCGCCCGCACGCGCTTCGTGCTCAAGGTCCAGGACGGATGCTCGGGGCGCTGCAGCTACTGCGTGGTGAGGCTGGTGCGCGGGCGGCCGCGCAGCACGTCGCTGCGCGACGCCCTCGTGGCCGCCCGCTCCGGCCTCGCCCGCGGCTGTGGCGAGATCGTGCTCAGCGGCATCGACCTCGGCGCCTGGCGCGACGGCGAGCTGCGCCTGCCGGACCTCGTCCTCGCGCTCGCCGATCTGCCGGGCCTGGCGCGCCTGCGCCTCTCCTCGCTGGAGCCGCGCCACCTCGACGAGCGTCTGCTGGAGGCGCTCGCGCATCCCCGGGTGGCGCGTCATCTGCACGTGCCGCTGCAGTCGGCCGACGACGCCGTCCTCGCTGCCATGCGTCGGCCCTCCACGTTCGCGCAGTACTCCTCGGCGGCCGCGCGCATGCAGGCGCGTCTCGGCGACTGTATGCTCAGCACGGACGTGATCGTCGGCTTTCCGGCCGAGGACGACGCCGCCTTCGGGCGCACGCTCGCGGCCCTCGAGAGCGGCCTGTTCGGGCGCGCGCACGTGTTCGCCTACTCTCGTCGGCCGGGGACGGCGGCAGCGGAGCTGCCGCCCCTGCCGGCCGCGCTCGTCAAGAAACGCATGGGGCGCGCGCTGGCGGCCGCCGAGGCGGCCGCCCGGTCCGCGCGCCGCGCCGCGCTCGGGCGGCTGGCGGAGGTCCTCGTCGAAGAGCGGCGCGACGGGCTGTGGAGGGGGTACAGTTCGGAGTACATCCGTTACTACTTCGACGGTTCGGCGAGCCCGGGGACCCTGGTCCGCGCGGTGGCCTGCGAAGAACACGAGGATGGAGTGAAAGGACGCATCGCATGAGAGAGCTGGGCGTCATCGAGCAGCGCATCAAGGACGATTCCACGGTGGCCCTGAAGGCGGGCGACAAGCGGCTGCGCGAAGCTCTTTCGTCGTTCGTCGCGGCGCTCAAAAAGGAGCGCATCGACAGCCGCAAGGAGCCCACCGAGGCCGACGAGCTCACCGTACTCAAGCGCGAGCGCAAGCGGCGTGCGGAGGCCATCGGGCTGTACGAGGAGGCAGGCCGCAAGGACCTGGCCGACCAGGAGCGGTACGAAGAAGAGCTCCTCAAGTCGTACATGCCCGAGGAGCTCGGCGACGCCGAGCTGCAAGAGCTCGTCGACGAGGCCATCGCGGCCACCGACGCGGTCACGCCCAAGGACATGGGCAAGGTCATGGGGTGGCTCAAGCCCAGGGTCGCCGGCCGTGCCGACGGCAAGAAGCTGAGCGGCATGGTGCGCGAGAAGCTGGAGGGCTGACCGTGACACAGGTCACGCGAACGGTCATCGACCTGGACGGCAACAACGTCGCGCAGGCCCTCGCCGGGGAGCAAGACGCACACCTCAAGATCCTCGAGCGCCGCTTCGACTGCACCCTCACGTTGCGCGGCAATGTGCTCATCCTCGAGGGTCCCGACGAGGCCGTCGGGAGGGCGCGCGCTGCCCTCGACGAACTGCTCACGGTGATCCGCTCCGGACGGCCTGTGAACCCCGCCATGGTCGAGGCGCTCATGGACATCGCCGTCAACTCGTCGGGCAAGCCCTCCGAGGTGTACTGCGACGTCGTGTGGACGCACCGCGGCCGCCAGATCGGGCCGCGCACCGTCAATCAGAAGCTGTATGTGGACGCCATCCGCGCCAACACCATCACCTTCGGCATCGGGCCGGCCGGCACCGGCAAGACCTATCTGGCCACGGCCATGGCGGTCAGCGCCTTCTTCTCGAAGCAGGTGGGGCGCATCATCCTCACGCGGCCGACGGTCGAGGCGGGGGAGAGCCTGGGGTTCCTGCCGGGAACCGTCTCCGAGAAGGTCGACCCGTACTTCCGGCCACTCTTCGACGCGCTCTACGACATGATGGACGGCGAGAAGCTCGCGACCCTCATCGAGAAGGGCGAGATCGAGGTCGCGCCGCTGGCCTTCATGCGCGGCCGCACCCTCAACGACTCGTTCATCATCCTCGACGAGGCGCAGAACACGTCGCCCGAGCAGATGAAGATGTTCCTCACGCGCCTCGGCTTCGGCGCCAAGATGGTCGTCACCGGCGACGTCACGCAGATCGACCTTCCGCACAGCCGCACCTCGGGGCTGGTCACGGTGCCCGAGGTCCTGGAGGAGATCGAGGACATCGCCATCACGCAGTTCGACGGCCACGACGTGGTGCGGCACAAGCTGGTGCAGCGCATCGTCAACGCGTACAAGGACCACGGTGACAAGGCCGAGGCCGCGAAGACGCGGAAGCCCGCGGCCCGGCAGGCCCGGCCGGAGCGCGACGCATGAACCTCGTCGAGGTGTTCAACCGGACGCGCGTGAGCGTCGACGAGGATGCAGTAGCGCGGCTGGTGGCGCTCGTGCTCGAGGCGGAGGGCGTAGACAACGCGGAGTCGTCCGTCGAGTTCGTCGGCGAGCGGCGCATCCGCGCCCTCAACGCGGAGCATCGCGGCAAGGACCAGGCGACCGACGTGCTCTCGTTCCCGCTGGAGGATGCGGGGGAGGGGCCCGGCCCGGCCGCCGCAGGCGGCCCCGCCGGGCCGCCGCGCCTGCTGGGCGACGTCGTCGTCGGCGCGCGCCAGGCGCTGCGCCAGGCGCGCGCCGACTCACTGCCGCCGGCCCTCGAGCTCGCCGTGCTCCTCGTGCACGGCACTCTCCACCTGCTGGGCTACGATCACGAGACCGACGCCGGGCAGATGGCTCTGCGACAGGCCGGACTCCTCGAGCTCGTGGACTGGGAGGCGCTCGTTGTCGCAACGCCGCGGTAACCTGCTCCACAGCTTCAACTGGGCCTTCGATGGCATCGTCCACGCGCTGCACTACGAGCGCAACATGTGGGTCCACTTCGGGATCGCCGGCCTCGTGCTCATCGCCGGCCTCTTCTTCGCCCTGACCCGCCTCGAGGTCGTCGCCCTCCTCGTAGCGATCTCGTTCGTGCTCATCACCGAGATGCTCAACACCGCCATCGAGCATCTGGTCGATCTGGTGACCGACCAGGAGGACCCGCGCGCCAAGGTCGCCAAAGACGTGGCGGCCGGCGCCGTCCTCATCGCCGCGGTCAACGCCATCGCCGTTGCCTACCTCGTCTTCTACGACAAGATCACCAGCGTGCCGTACACGGTGCTCACCAAGCTGCGCGGCTCGCCCATCGACGTCACCGTGATCGCCCTCGTGATCGTCATTCTGGCGGCCATCGCCACCAAGGCGCTCACCCGCCGCGGCACGGCCTTTCGCGGCGGCCTGCCGTCGGCGCACGCCGCCGTGGCCTTCGCCGCCTGGGTCGCGCTGACGTTCGTGGCCGCCAACACAGGCTACGCTCTGCCGATCTCGGCGATCGCCCTCTTCATGGCGCTGCTGGTCGCGCAGAGCAGGGTCCAGTCGGGCATCCACAGCTTTCTCGAGGTGGCCGCCGGCGCCGCTCTGGGCATCGTCATCACCCTCGTCCTCTTCCGTGTGTGGTACCCTCTGTGAACCGCGCCCCGGAGCTGGCGGAGCGCCTGCTCTTCCAGGAAGCCGCGACGCTCGCCCAGAGTGCCTACGCGCCCTACTCGGGGTTCGCCGTGGGGGCCGTGGTCGTAGGCCCGTCGGGCCGCAGCCACCACGGCGTCAACGTCGAGAACGCCGCGTACCCCGCCGGTCTGTGTGCGGAGCGCGCTGCGCTCGCCGCCATGGTCGTCTTCGGCGAGCGGTCGCTGCGCTACGTCGCCGTCGCCGCGGTGGACGGGCAGGACTGCCTGCCCTGCGGGCTGTGCCTGCAGGCGCTGGCCGAGTTCGGCGATCCGGCGATCGTCGCGCGGACCGGCGGCGAGGTCCGCGTCGCGCAGCTGAGCGACCTGCTCACCGCGCCGTTCGCCTTCGGCGACGGCGCCCGCGGCGGGCCGGCCGGTGACGGCGCCGGCGAGGCCGGCCGGTGAGCGGCGACTTCCACTCCGGCTTCGTCGCCGTCTTCGGCCGGCCCAACGTCGGCAAGTCCACGCTGGTCAACGCCCTCGTCGGGCGCAAGGTGAGCATCGTCAGCGACCACCCGCAGACCACGCGCCGGCGCATCACCGGCGTGGTCGATCTCGAGGGCTGCCAGGTGGTGCTGCTCGATCTGCCGGGCTTCCAGAAGCCCTTCGACTCGCTCACGAGGCGCATGCAGTCGGCGGTCGACGACGCGCTGTCCGAGGTCGACGCGGCCCTGGTCCTGCTGAACGCCACGGAGACCTTCGGGGCCGGCGACCGCTACGTCGTCCAGGCGGTCGCCGGCGCCGCGCTTCCGGCCCTCGTGGCCCTGAACAAGATCGACCTTGTGGACGGCCCTCGGCTGGGCGCGCGCCTCGAGGAGGCGCGCCGGCTCGCCGGCGGCCGCGACGTTCTGCCCGTGTCGGCCAAGCGTGGCGACGGCCTGGGCGACGTGCTGGCCCGGCTGGCCGACGCCATGCCGCCCGGGCCCGTCTACTTTCCCGAGGGCGAGAAGAGTGACCAGCCGCTCGAACTGCTCCTCGCCGAGCTGGTCCGCGAGCAGGCTCTGCGGCGTACCCGCGACGAGGTGCCGCACGCCGTGGCGGTCGAGGTCACGGGCATCACGGAGCGTGTCGACCGGCCCCTGGTCGAGATCGAGGCCAGTCTCATCGTCGAGACCGAGTCGCAGAAAACCATCGTGGTGGGCAAGGGGGGTCGCGTCGTCAAGGCTATCGGCAGCGGCGCCCGCCAGGAGATCGAGGCGATACTCGGCGTGCAGGTCTTTCTCGACCTGCGCGTCAAGGTCCGCAAGCGCTGGCGCCGCGACGAGCGCTTCATCGAACGACTCATCTGAGACGGGGCGCGCCGCCGCGTTTGCTATACTCGCTGAGGCTCCACCCGCCCCGCCGTCTCCCTGGAGGTCCACCGGCGTGCACGCCGAGGAACTCGCCAAGACCATCGATCACACGCTCCTGAAGGCAGACACCACGTCTCCGGACGTGGAACGCCTGTGCCGCGAAGCGAGCAAGTATCACTTCGCGGCGGTCTGCGTGTTCCCCCACTACGTGCCGCTCGCCGACAGCATGTTGCGCGGCGCCGACGTCAAGGTGTGCTCGGTCATCTCCTTCCCGTTCGGCGCCGATGCGCTGCGCGCCAAGGTCGTCGCCGCCGAAGAAGCGGTGGCCAGCGGCGCCGACGAGGTCGACGTCGTCATCAACCTGCCCGCCTTCCTCTCTGGGGAGTTCAGCCACGTGCGCAACGAGCTCGCCAGCGTGGTCCGCGCCGTGCGCATGAAGGCCATCAACACGGGGCGCGGTCAGGTCGTCGTCAAGGCCATCATCGAGACCTGCTACCTCACCACCAAGATGAAGAGGCTGGCCTGCAAGATCTGCGAGCAGGCCGGCGTGGATTTCGTGAAGACCTCGACGGGCTGCGGGCCCAAGGGCGCCACGGTGCAGGACGTCGAGCTGCTGCGCGACTGCCTCGACGAGCGCATCAGCGTCAAGGCGTCGGGCGGCATCCGCACGCTCCACGACGTCGAGCTCATGATCAACGCCGGCGCCGTCCGCGTGGGCACCAGCGCCGGCGTCGCCATCATGAAGGACTTCCTCACCTAGCAGCCGCCACGGCGCCGTCTCACCCGGAGGACGCAGCCATCGACTCACAGACCTTCCTCAACCTCGTGCGCTACAACGCCGACGGCCTCGTGACCTGCGTGGTGCAGGACGCCGCCGGCGGCGAGGTCCTCATGGTGGCCTACGCCAACGCCGAGGCGCTCGCCGCCACGCTGGCTACGGGCGAGGCGCACTTCTGGAGCCGCAGCCGCCGCGAGCTCTGGCACAAGGGCGGCACGAGCGGCTGCGTGCAACGCGTGCTCTCGGCGCGGCTGGACTGCGACCACGACACGGTGCTCCTCGCCGTGGCGCCGGCAGGGCCGGCCTGCCACACCGGCGAGGTGAGCTGCTTCCGCGACGGCGCCAGCGGCGCCGCCGTCGTCGAGCTGGAGCCGGGGGGCGCGTGAACGACGCGGGCGCCGTCGCCGGGCTGTGGAAGCGCCCCGGCGTGGCCGGGGCGCTCCTCGTCGCCGTGCTCGTCCTGGCGCTCGCCCTGCGCCTCAAGGGCGTGGGCTGGGGCCTGCCGTTCAGCTTCGTCAACGCCGACGAGAGCGTGGTGGCGCCCAAGGCCTTCGGCGTCGCCCGCGGCGGGCTGAACCCGCAGTTCTTCTACTACCCGTCGCTCTTCTTCTACCTGGTCGGCGGCGTGTACCTGCTGGCGGCGCCGGTACTGTGGGTGGTCCAGCACGCGAATCCCCTGGCCATGGGTTCCTTCGTCGTCCACCCGGGGCCGTACTTCCTGCTCGCGCGGCTGTTCTCGGTGGCCGCCGGCACGGCGTCGGTGTACCTGCTGTACCGCATGGGCCGGGAGGCCTTCGGCCGCCCGGCCGGCCTCGTGGTCGCCTTGTTCCTCGCGGTCGCGCCGCTGCACGTCGCCTACTCGCACATGGCCGTCACCGACGTCACCGCCACGGCGCTCTCGCTGCTCGCCCTCCTGCTGCTCCTGCAGGCGGCCCGCGGCGGGGGGCGCCGCCGGCTGATCGCCGGCGCCGTGGCCGCGGGCCTCGCGACCTCCACCAAGTACAACCTCGGGGCGCTCGTGCTGCCGGCGACGGTCGCTGCGGTGTACGTCTGCCGCGGCGAGGTGGGGCGCCGCGTCGCGGCCGGCGGCCGCGCGGCGCTCCTCTGGCCGCGGCTGCTCCTCGCGCGCGTGTACGCGCCCATGCTCCTGGCGTTCCTCATCGGCTCGCCCTTCGTCCTCCTGGACCCGGGCCACTTCTTCCACGACTTTTTGCGCCAGAACCGCATCATGGACCGCGGCTGGCTGGGCTTCGAGAACGTCGGCAACGGGTTCTGGTACAACCTCGAGACGAACCTCGGCGGGACGCTCGGCGTCGTGCTCGTCGTGCTGGCCGTCGCCGGCCTGGCGTGGGCGCTCTGGCGCCACACGAGCGTGGACCTGCTGCTGGCGCCGTACGCGCTGGCCTACTTCGTCTACATCAGCACCTGGAGCGAGCTCGCGGACCGCTACCTGCTGCCCATCCTCCCGCTCTTGCTGCTGCTCGCCGTGCGCTTCTGCCTAGAGCTCGTCGACCTGCGTCCGGCGGCCCGGCGGGTGGCCGCGCCGGCTGTCGCGCTCGTTCTCGCGGCCGCCCTCGTGGCGCCGCTGGCCGGCTCGATCGCCTTCGACCGCGCGCTCTCCGGCGCCGACGTGCGCGTGCGCGCCAAGGCGTGGGTCGAGCGCCACGTCCCGGCCGGCAGCATCATCGCCACCGAGAATTACGGACCCCCGTTGGTGCGCGTGCGCGATGAGAAGTACTACCGGAGCGCAGGGCTCGAGACGCCCGCCTACCGCATCTTGCGGCTCAGGCTGCCGGCGCCGGGCGTGCCCAATCGCAGCCACAGCCTCGACTGGCTGCGCGAGAAGGAGGCCGACTACGTGATCGTGAGCTCGAAGGTGTACGACCGCGTGCTGGCGGCGGCGGACGCCTACCCGGAGCTCGCCGCCTTCTACCGCAGCCTCGACGAAGACGCCGAGCTCGTCGAGGTGTTCGCGCCCGGCCCCGGCGAGCGCGGCCCGGTGCTCAAGCTGTATCGCCTGGCGGCGCCGACTCCCCTGGGCTGACGGCCGGCGGCGGCATCTCGCGGGCCTCGGCGGCCGCCTGCTCGACCTCGCCCTCGGCGATGGGCTGCCGCCCCCGCTTCACCACAAGGTAGGCGATGAAGCCCGGCGGGATCGGCAGCCAGAAGTTGATGAGCCGGTACACGAGCACCACGGCGACGGCCGTCGCCGAGGGTACCCCAAAGCTCACGTAGAGGGCGATGAGGATGCCTTCGATCGCCCCCAGCCCTCCCGGCGTCGGCGCCAGGGTCCCGATGGCGTAGGCGACCACGTAGCCTACGGCCAGGTACCCGAAGCCAATGTGGTAGTCGAAGGCGACGAACGTCGCGTACAGACACAACATGTCGAAGATCCAGAAGCCGCAGGCCAGCACGGCGGTGTTGCGGTAGGCGCCGCGGTGCGACGTCATGCGGCGCATGCCGGCGAAGAGGTTATCGAGCCAGCCGTCGATGTGGCGTTTGTGCACGACCTCGCGCCGCATCACCCGGTTGGCGAGGTGGGCCAGCTGGGTCACGCGGCGCCGCATGCGCGAGCGGTGATTGGAGAGGTAGACGCCGTAGCCGGTGAGCCAGAGGATCAGCCCGATGAGGACGATGCCGACCAGGTAGCCGGCGATCGACTGTCCGCGGGCCACGATCAGGTACAGCATCGCCAGGGCGAACACGAACCACAGCACCACGTAGTTGAAGAACTGCTGCGCGGCGATCGCCACGAAGATGAGGCCGTGGGGCGCCCGGCGCTTGCGCAGGGCGTTGTAGGTCACGACCCAGCCGCCGACGCCTCCGGCCGAGAGCACGTGGCTCAGGGCGAGGCTGCTGAGCGTGATCGCCAGCACCTCGCGAAGGCGCAGGCGGATGTAGAGCACCTTGAGGATGTACCGCGTGAGGTTGGCGTAGCTCAGGGCGGCCAGGCACTGCAGCGCGACGGCGCCGGCCAGCAGCACGTAGCTGGCGTGCGTGAGCAGCGTGAGCGTCTTCTCCGTGTCGACGAGCCTCGGCAGTAGAAGATAGAGGACGACAACGATGACGGCGAAGACGGCGATATGGCGGAGGGTCTTCTTGATCGGCTTCCTCCCCAGTTGGCTGACGCCCGCCAAGCTCATGACAGTACCACACGCCCGGGAGAAGGGGGCGGGGGCCGCCCAGGGCAGGCCCGGGAGACTGCCCGTGGGCGCCGGGTCAGCGCCGGGTCTTGCGCCCGCCGCGCTTCCGTCGGCCGGCCGGCGGCCGGTCCTCGCCAAGCACGTCGCGCTCGATCTCCTGCCGGCGGATCCACGCGTAGGCGGCCGCGGCCGGCACGCACGTGAAGGGGATCGCGCAGAGGGCGAACCAGGCCCAGCGCCGGGCCTTGAACGTCACGAAAACGCCGTAGACGTAGGTCATCGCCCAGCCGGTGAGCATGGCGATGCCCCAGACCACGTAGACGGGCCTGGGGATGAACGTGACCGCGAAGACCTCGGCGACGGCGCGCACGAGGAACAGAAGGAGCGTGATGCCCGAGACGAGGAAGAGGTTGGCGAGGCGCCGCAGCTCGGCGGCGAGCGCGGGCCCTACGGCGGTGCCGCGGTCGTCCTTGTCGTACCTGGTGAAGTCGAGCAGACGGGCCATGGCTCCTGCCTCGCGTGTGCGGCGCCCGCCGGTGGGGCATGAACCGGGGGACGCGACGACGGAGCTAGTCTCAGCGATGGGAAATGCAAACACAACCACGCCCGGCGGTCACGCGGCCGTCTACGACGCGCTCATGTGGCCGTTCGAGCGCGCCGCTCTGGGCGCCTGGCGGCGCCGGCTGGCGGCGCGCGCCCGCGGCCGCGTGCTCGAGGTGGGCGCCGGCACCGGCAGCCAGCTGCGCTGGTACCCCGCCGGCGCCGAGGTCACGGCGCTCGAGCCCGACCCGGGCATGGCGGCGCGCGCCCGGCGCAGCGCCGCGCGCGCCGCCGCGCCCGTCACCGTCGTCGAGGGGGTGGCCGAGAGTCTGCCGTTCGCCGCCGCGAGCTTCGAAACCGCCGTCACGAGTTTCAGCGTCTGCACGGTCGCCGACCCGGCGGCGGCGCTCGGGGAACTGCGCCGTGTGCTGATCCCCGGCGGCCGCCTGCTGATGCTCGAGCACGTGCACCTGCCGTGGCAGCCGGGGCGCCGGCTGCAGAGCTGGGCCGCCCCGGCCTGGGCGGCGGTCGCGGGCGGCTGCCGGCTGGATCGAGATACGGGTAGGTTCGTGCGAGAGGCAGGCTTTTTGGTCCTGCACGAGCGCTCTCATGTGCTCGGCTGGATCGTCGAGCTCGAGGCGCGCAGCCCCGTCGGGTTGCATCGGCCGCCGATCTCTGGTTGACTGGCGCCCAACACGCATAACCGCGGCCTCCCGGCACGCCTCCTCATCCGTTCGTCTCCTCCCATTGTCTTCTAGCGCAGCGTTCGCATGCGGGGAACATGCGCCGGGGCGCGGAACGCCCCGTCGGCACAGGCCTCGCCGCTGCCGCCGGGGAAACCTCGTCGAAAGGACGTTGTGTCCCGACGCCAGAGCTGGATCGCGATCCTCGCCTTCCTCATCGTCGCCACCGCCGTCACCACC
>Ga0209913_1001173_pt1 | contig 15768 bp, 19 predicted proteins | sample PersoiDNA2013203_FD_185805 | JGI IMG/M metagenome (GOLD analysis project Ga0209913, IMG submission 185805) | Permafrost soil microbial communities from the Arctic, to analyse light accelerated degradation of dissolved organic matter (DOM) -... | ecosystem: Environmental > Terrestrial > Soil >... | reverse complement strand
TTTCAGGCGGTCGCGTCCTTGGCGGGGTACGCGCTGGGGGACAAGGTGACGTTGTCGATGAGACGGGTGGGGCCGAGACGGGCCGCGGCGACGAGCAGGGAGCGCGGCCCGAGAGTGGACTGTGGGTGGAAGGTGTCGGCGTCGACGATGGCGAGGTAGTCCAGATCGAAGCGCGGCGCGGCCGGCGGAGCCTCGCCGCGCAGGGCGGCGACGCGTTCCGCTTCGTCGAGCGGCAGGGCCGGCGTCAGCAGCGCGGTCGTGGCCGCGACGACGACGTCCTTGGGCGAGGCGGCGGGCGCGCCTGAGGCGGCCCGGCCGGCGAGCAAGGCCCCGTAGAGGTTCGGCGCCACAGCGCGCTGCTCCGGCGTGAGGAAGGCGTTGCGCGCGCTCATGGCCAGGCCGTCGGGCTCGCGCACGGTGGGCACGCCGGCGACCTCCACGGGCAGGTCGAGGTCGCGCACGAAGCGCCGCACCACGGCGAGCTGCTGGGCGTCTTTCTCGCCCAGGAACAGCACGTCCGGCTGCGCGATGTCGAGGAGCTTGGTGACCACGAGCGCCACGCCGTCGAAGTGGCCGGGGCGCGAGGCGCCCTCGTATGTCTCCGTGAGCGGCCCGCTCACGTGAACGCCGGTGGCGAAGCCGCCCGGGTACATCTCGGCCGGCGACGGGGCGAAGACCAGGTCGACCCCACGACCCTCGAACAACGAGAAGTCGCGGGCCTCGTCGCGAGGATACTCGTCGAAGTCCTCCCCCTGTCCGAACTGCGTGGAGTTCACGAAGACGGAGCCGGCGACGGAGGCGCAGCGCGTCTTCGCGGCGTCCACGAGGCTGAGGTGGCCCTCGTGAAGAGCGCCCATCGTGGGTGTGAAGCCGAGCGGCCGCGGCAGGCTGCGCAGCGCGGCCCGCGTCTCGGCGATGGTGCGCGCGACGATCACGCGACACCTCCGTCGGCGCCGCGGCCGGCGTCCGCAGCGGCCTCGCCGGCCGCGCCTTCGCCCAGCAGGTCCTTGAGGGTGCGGACCTGCTCGTCGTCCAGGCGCGGCGCCGCCAGGGTGAGCGCCTCGAGCGAGAGCGCGCGGTAGGTCCGCGCCAGGCGCGGCGACTCGCGGTCCAGCAGGCGCAGGTGCGCGCGCACGGTACCCACGTCGCCGCGCGCCACCGGGCCGGTAAGCGCGTGCGCGGGGTCGCCGCTGCCCAGCAGGTTCTTCATCGCCGTGGTCAGGAGGGGCGCGAGGTGGTCGAGGCCGTCCTCGCCGCCGGTGGCCTCGTCCATGAGGCGCTTGGCCTCCGACTCGAGGGCGACCAGCAGGTTGCAGCCGACGACGGCCGAGAGGTGATACAGCGTCTTCTTGTCGTCGGCCAGGCGGAAGGGGCGCAGGCCGAGGCGGCGGGCGAGCTCCTCGCCGAGCTGCAGGTCGCGATCCTCGTGCGCCGTCACGGCGCACGGCACGTCGCGGAGCAGCTCGGCGCGCGGGTCGCCCGTGAACGTCTGCAGGGGGTGCAGGCAGAGGACGCGAATGCCTTGTTCGAAGAGGGGCTTGAGCAGGTGGATCGAGCCGAGGCCGCTGGAGTGGACGGCGAGCTGCGTGCGGCCTCCGCGACGCGTCGCCGGCAGCGACGCGGCCAGCCGCGCCGCCACCGTGTAGATCTCATCGTCCGGCACGGTGAGCCACCAAGCGTCGGCCTCGAGGGCGGCGTCGGCGACGCGCACGTGCTTGGGGATCATGCCGAGGTCGGTGTCGTCGTCGGCGTGGACACCCACGGCGGCAACGGTGAGCCCGGCCTCCAGAAGGCCGGCGAGCAGCGTCGACCCCAGGCGTCCCGGGCCGATCACGCAGAAGCGATACGCGTCGATGTCCAAGCCTTCGACCTCTCTGGCTGCAGTCCACCGATGGGGGGGCGGTACCGCGCCTGTCGCAGGCCTGCGCGAACACAGGCGGAGTCTCCGTCTCCGGCGCAAGGCTGGGAGCGGAGCCTTGCCGAGAGTAGCCTCTCGCGGGCACGCGGTCAATCGTCCAGGCGTTGGCCGTCGCGTTCCTGATGGCCGGTCCGATGGGCTCCCACGGTGGTACACTACGGCCATGCCGATCTACGAATTCTGCTGCAACCAGTGCGGAACCGCCTTCGAGGAGCTCGTCCGCAACGGCGCCAGGCCGGAGTGCCCGAAGTGCCACTCGGGTGACGTCTGCCGCTTGCTGTCCACGTTCGCCGTGCATTCGTCGTCGTCAAATCTCGGCGGTAAGGGAGCTACCAAGAACTGCTCCTCCTGCGCCAGCTCCTCCTGTGGCACCTGCCACTGACGACGACCTCGCCGCGCTCGCCGCCCTCCGCGCGGAGGTCGAGGCGTGCACCCTCTGCGAGCTGCACGCCACCCGCACAAAGGCCGTGCCCGGAGAAGGCGACCCCGCCAGCGACCTCATGTTCGTGGGCGAGGCGCCGGGGTACCACGAGGACCAGCAGGGCCGACCCTTCGTAGGCCAGGCCGGCAAGCTGCTGGAGCAGCTGCTCGCCTCCATTGGGCTCACGCGCGAGCAGGTGTTCATCGCCAACGTGCTCAAGAGCCGGCCGCCCAACAACCGCGACCCTCGCCCGGAGGAGATCGCCGCCTGCCAGCCCTATCTGTGGCGGCAGATCGAGCTCATCAAGCCCAAAGTGATCTGCACCTTGGGCAATCACGCCACCAAGCTCCTCACGGGCGACCCGGCCGGCATCACGCGCGTGCACGGCCGGCCGCAGGCCACCGCGATCTCCGGGCACAGCCTGTACCTGTATCCGATCTTCCATCCTGCGGCGGCGCTGTACACGCCGGCGATGCTCACGACGCTCAAAGAGGATTTTCTGCGGCTCCCCGAGCTGCTCGCTCACGCGGCGCCGCAGGCGGGGGCGGCCGCGCCGCCGGCCGCGGAGCGGCCGGCCTGGCGGCCGCCTGCCGCACGGCCTGCGCCGGCTGAGCCTGGTCCGTCGCCGGAACAGCCCGGGCCGCCGGCGGATACCGTGCCCGCGGCGCCCGCCGGCGCCGCCCCGGAGGTCACGCGACCGGAAGCGGCCGACGCGCCGCCGGCCAAGCCGGAGCAGCTCGGCCTCTTCTAGATGGTCGCGCTCACCCTCGCATCGCCGGCGGAGACGCGACGGTTCGCCCGCGTGCTGGCGCGGCTCCTGCAGCCGCCGGCCCTGGTGACCATCGAGGGCGACCTCGGCACCGGGAAGACGACGCTGGTGCGCGAGATCATGCGCGCCCGTGGCGTCCGCGGCGCCGTCACGAGCCCGTCGTTCACCTTGGCCCAGAGCTACCGCGGCCGCCAGGGGGAGACGCTGCATCACCTCGACCTGTATCGGCTGAGGCGCGGCGCCGACGTGGACCTCTTCGCCTGGGACGACTATCTCGGCACGGATGCCGTGACGTTCGTCGAGTGGCCGGCGGCCGGCAGCGAGGCTCTTCCGGCGGCCGACGTGCGGCTCGAGTTGCTGCACGGGACGCTCCGCAGTCGCCTGGCGCGGCTGCACGCGTCCGCGGCATTCGAGCAGGCGGCCGCCAAGGCCGCCGTCGCCGAGGGGATCCAGGTGGGCGGGCCCGTCGCGGACGGGCCCGCGATTGCCGTGCCGCGGGGTGCATCGTGATCCTGGCGCTCGAGACGGCGACGACGGCGTGTTCGGCGGCGCTCTGCGCCGCCGACGGCTCCGTCGTCGCCGAGACCGTCGCCCTCGAGGGTCCGGCCCACACGCAGCGGCTGCTGCCGGGCGTGCACGAGGTGCTCGAGACGGCTGCGGCGAGCTGGTCCGATGTCGGTACCGTCGCCGTCGGCCTCGGCCCCGGCGCCTTCACCGGCCTGCGCATCGGCGTGGCCACGGCGCGCGCCCTGGCGCAGGCGGACGGCCGCGTCCGCCTGGCGGGCGTCCCCACGCCGGCCGCGCTGGCGCTCGCGCTCGCGCGCGCGCCGGGGGCCGCTGCCCATTGCCCGCTCGTGCCGCTCATCGATGGCAAGCGCCGTGAAGTCTTCGCGGCCGTCTACGCCGCCGACGAGGCAGGCGGCGGGGTGCGCGTGGTCGAGCACGTCACGGTCGTGCCGGCGGACGAGTTCACCGCGTGGCTCCTGCGCTTGGGCGACGTTCTCGTGGGCGGCGACGGCGCCATGCTGTACCGCGACCTGCTTCCGGCCACGGCGCGCGTCGCGGACGGCGTCCCCGCGCCCACGGCCGCAATGGTGGGCCGGGCCGTCGCTCGCGAGGCGCCCGGCCTCGTCTTCGGCCCGGACGCGGTGCTGCCGTTCTACGGCCGGGCCCCGGACGCGGCTCGCTGGATGGGCGGCGGCAGCGCTGCCCGGCCGGCTTCCTCAGGCGGCGCGCCGTGACGCTCGAAGTCGTGCCCGACATCCAGGGCGGCGAGCGTCTCGTGCGGCCCATGCATTTCACGGACCTCGAGGCGGTGGCGGCGATCGAGCGCCGCACGTTCACGCTGCCGTGGTCGCTGGCCATCTTCAGCGGCCAGCTGGCCCGCGAGACGGGCATCGACCTCGTCTGCGAGGTCGGCAGGGGGATCGCCGGCTACGTCGTCGCCGACATGTTCGTGGACGTCTGGCACCTCATGAACATCGCCGTGGACGAGCCGTACCGCCGCCGGCACATCGCCGCCGAACTGCTGGAAGCGTACTTCGCGATCACCGAGCGTCAGGAGCACCGCGGGCACACGCTCGAGGTGCGCGTCTCCAACGCGCCGGGCATTCAGCTGTACCGCAGCTTCGGGTTCGTCACCACCGGCGTGCGTCCCGGCTACTACAGCGGCGATCGTGAGGATGCCGTCATCATGTGGAAGGACTGGGAAGGGGAGAGCGCGTGACCGGCCCCACATCAGGCGCCCCGGAGGTGGCGGCTCCGCCCGCCGGGCCTCTGCTGTGCGTCGAGACCTCGTGCGACGACACCAGCGCGGCGGTCGTGCGGGGCCGCGAGGTGCTCTCGTCCATCGTGTCGTCGCAGAACGAGCTGCACGCGCAGTTCGGCGGCGTGGTGCCGGAGGTGGCTTCGCGCCGCCACACAGAACTCGTGAACGAGGTCGTGGCCGAGGCGATGGGCGCCGCCGGCGTGGGCTGGGACGACCTCGCCGCCATCGCCACGACGCAGGGCCCGGGCCTCATCGGCGCACTGCTCGTGGGGCTGGCGGCGGCCAAAGCCATGGCGTACCGCCGCCGCCTGCCGCTGATCCCGGTGAACCACATCCAGGGGCACATCGCCGCCAACTACGCCCTCGGCGTGGAAGCGCCGTTCGTGTGCCTGGTGGCGAGCGGCGGCCACACGCTCCTGGCCGTGGTCGAAGAGGGCGTCGCGTACCGCGTCGCGGCGCGGACCATGGACGACGCCGCCGGCGAGGCGTTCGACAAGGGCGCGCGCCTGCTCGGGCTGGGCTACCCCGGCGGCAAGGAGCTGGACCTTCTGGCCGCCGGTGGCGATGCGCGTTTCGTGAGCTTCCCGCGGGCCGTGCCCCGCGGCCGCGACTTCAGCTTCAGCGGCCTCAAGACGGCCCTGCTCTACGACCTGCGCGGCCGCGACGAGGCGGAGGTGGAGGCGCGCCGCGCCGACATCGCCGCCTCGTACCAGGCCGCGATCGTGAACCAGCTGGTAGAGAAGACGGTGGCGTGCGCCGCCGGCGAGGGCCTGCACAGCGTCGCCATCGCCGGCGGCGTGGCCGCCAACTCCGGCCTGCGCAGGGCGCTCGGCGAGCGCTGTGAGGCTGAAGGCCTGCAGCTTGCGCTGCCGCCGCTCAGCCTGTGCACCGACAACGCCGGCATGATCGGTCTTGCGGCCGGCCTCCTGCCGGCGCTCCCCTGGCCCACGTACCTCGATCTCGACGCCTTCGCCAGCGACAGCGAGGCGCGGGCGGCGCGGCCGGCCAAGAGACGGCCGCCCGCCGCCCGCCCTGCCCACCCGTCCTGACGCGAGCCCGGCCCTGTTCCATTTGGTGAGGAGTCTCGCCCGGCACGCTCTGCTACACTCCGGCGAGTCAGGGGTCGCAGGCCGAAACCCGTCTTTCCCCGCGTGACCGTCGACGACGCGCCGCGCCTCGCCGCCGAGCTCTTCGTCGAGTGCCTCGAGAGCGAGGGCGTCGAGTACATCTTCGGCATTCCCGGCGAGGAGACCCTCGACCTCAACGAGGCCCTCGACCGGTCGGAGAGTATCACCTTCGTCCCCACGCGCCACGAGCAGGACGCCGCCTTCATGGCCGACGCCTACGGCCGCCTCACCGGCGACCCCGGCGTCTGTCTCGCGACCCTCGGGCCCGGGGCCACCAACCTGGCGACCGGTATCGGCGACGCCAACCTCGACAACGCGCCACTCGTCGCGCTCACCGGGCAGATCGACCTCGCCGGCATGCACAAGGAGACCCACCAGTTCATCGACACGGTCGACATGCTGCGCCCGATGACCAAGTGGAACACTCGCGTCCACGACCCGCGCATGATCAGCGAGGCGGTGCGCAAGGCGTTCAGCACCGCCGCCGCCGAGAAGCCGGGGGCTACGCACCTGGAGATCCCCGCCGACGTCATGGGGACGAGCATCGTCGGGCGGCCCATGCAACCCGGCCCCGAGACGCTCGCCGAGGCCGATCCCGTGAGCCTGCTGCGCGCCGTCGAGGCGCTGCAGGCCGCGGAGACCCCGGTGATGCTCGTCGGCAACGGCGTCGTGCGCCAGCGGGCGGCGCAGGCCCTGCGCGCCTTCTGCGAAGAGACCGGGCTGCACGTCATCACCACGTTCATGGGCAAGGGCGTGGTCGACGCCGCCTCCGACCAGTTCCTCTTCACCGCCGGCCTGCGCGCCCAGAACTACCCGCAGGGACTCATGGGGCGCGCGGACCTCGTGGTCTGCGTCGGCTACGACATGATCGAGTGGCCGCCTTCGGCCTGGAACCCCGACGGGCGTCAGAAAATCGTCTGCATCGACACGGTGCCGCCGGAGATCGATGCTCACTACGTGCCCGAGGTGCAGCTCATCGGCGATCTCAGCCGCATCCTGTATCAGCTCGCCGGGCTGGTTCAGGGCAAGTCGATCGCGCATCCCAAGACCAGGCCCTACCGGCGGGCCTTCTCGGCGCTGCTCGACACCGGGTCGGACGACGACCTGCCGGTCAAGCCCCAACGCGTGCTCCGCGACCTGCGCGCAGCCCTGGCGCCGAAGGACGTCCTGGTCTCGGACGTCGGCGCCCACAAGCTCTGGGTGGCGCGCTTCTGGGAGGCGCGCGAGCCCAACACGGTGCTCATCAGCAACGGGTTCGCCGCCATGGGCTTCGGGCTGCCGGCGGCCATGGCCGCGGCCCTGGTGGGCCGCGGCCGCGGCAAGGTCGTGTGCATCACCGGCGACGGCGGCTTCCTCATGAACGTGCAGGAGCTCGAGACCGCCAAACGGCTCAGGCTGCCCTTCGTCATCCTCGTGTGGAGCCACGGGGGCCACGGCCTCATCGAGATGCACCAGCGGCGCAAGTTCGGCCACGTCGCCGGCACGCGCTTCGGCAACCCGGACCTCGTGGGCCTGGCCCACGCCTTCGGCGTGGACGGTGTGCGCGTGGAGCGGGCCGGCGATCTGCCGGCCATCCTCGCCAAGGCTCTCGACAGCAGCGGCCCTGTGGTCGTGGACATTCCTATCGACTACGCGGAGAACGACAAGCTCGGCATCGACTTGTGGCAGCTAGCACCGGAGGCGCTCGCCTAGAAGGTGCGCAATCTTCATCGGGGGGGTCCGCATGGTAGAGATGTTGCGCAATGAAGGTCTGAAGCGCGTGAGGATGCGCCTGATCACGGCAGTGGTCTTCGTGTTCACCCTCACCTGCTCCGGGTCGTTCGGCATGGAAGACGTGGTCTCGTCCTCCGGTCCGGGCATGACGCTCCTGCTCATCATCTTCCTCCCGCTGGTGTGGAGCGTCCCCATGGCGTTCGTCGCCTCCGAGCTCGGCTCGATGGTCCCCGAGGCGGGTGGTCTCTACCGCTGGATCCGCAGGGCCCTGGGGGAGTACTGGAGCTTCCAGGGCGGCTGGTGGTGGACGCTGTCGCTGTACGTCGACTCTGCCGTGTACGTCGCTCTGGCGCTCGACTACCTCGAGGCCAGGTACGGGTTCGGCGGTGGCACCCGGGCCATCATCGGCATCAGCCTGGTGGCCATCTTCACGTTCATCAACATCCGCGGCCTCGAGCTCACCGGCTGGTCGATCACCATCATCCAGATCGGCGTCATGGTGCCTCTCCTGATCTTCACCGTGTGGGGCATCGTCGAGGGCACGGGCAACCCGTTCAGCCCGATCCTGCCACCGGGCGAGAGCGTCCTCACCTCGCTCAACCTCGGGTTGGCGATCATGATGTGGATGTATGCGGGCTGGGAGTCCCTGTCTACCTTGAGCGGTGAGATCGAGAATCCGCAGAAGGTGATCCCCAAGGCTCTCATGATCGGCACCCCGCTGGTCATCCTCACCTATCTCGTCACGGTCTTCGCCGCTATCCGCGTCGCCCGCATCGGCGACCCGGACGGCTGGATGAACATGTGGACGGGCGGCGGCGGCATCGACTTCGTGGAGGCCGCCCAGATGATCGGCGGCGGCGTGCTCGCCTACCTCCTGCTGATCTCGGCAGTCCTCTCCAACATCGGCCTGTACGCGGGCTACCTCGCCACTGGCTCGCGGCCCGCGTTCCAGATGTCGCGCGACCGTCTGTTCCCCAAGTGGTACGGACTCACCCACAAGAGCTGGGGCACGCCGTGGACCGCGATCCTCGTCATGGGGTTCATCAACGCCGCGCTCATCAACTTCAACTTCGACGCGCTCATCACCATCGACGTGTTCCTGCTCATGTTCCCCTACGTGCTCATCTACATCTCGGTGATCGTGATGCGCGTCAGGGAGCCTGAGGCGCCCCGGCCGTTCCGGGTGCCCATGCCGACATGGGCACTCACTGTCTGGGTCGCGTTCCCCATCGCAATCGCCATCATCGCCCTGTTCGTGAACGGCATCGACTGGATGATCGGCGGCCTCATCGGGATCCTCACCGGTCCTATCGCCTACCTGGTCTTCAAGTCTATCTACAAGGGCACCACCGATGAGGCGCTCGAGGGCTCGACGCTCACCCCTGAAGGCACCCTCACCGAGTTCGGCGCCCAGGTGGAAGGAGCGACGGCATGAAGGACGGCAAGGCAATGGGCATGTACGCCGCCATCTTCGGCCTGCTCGCCGGCGCCAGCGCGATCGGCGGGGGGCTCTACGCGCACTCGGTGCAGCCCACGTTCGGCTTTCCCTGGCGGCCCTTCGGCATCGTGTGGGACCAGGCCTTCTCGGGTGTGGGCACGCTGATCGGCCTGGGCATCTTGATGGTCATCGGGGGGCTCATCTGCTTCAAGTGGCCGAGCGTCGGCGCCATCATCGTTTGCGTCGCAGCCATCATCGGCCTCGTGTACACCTACGACCACGAGTGGCGGCGTCTGCCGCTGCTCTACTATTGGGCGGCGCCGTGGATACTGGCTTGGGTCACCGGCATCTTCGCCGGGTACTCGCTGTTCCAGCGCACCGAGCCCTACGGCGCGGAGCCCGAGAGCGGCGGGACCGACTCGAAGCCGGCGGCGACCGAGTCCGCCTGACCGCCGCTCTCGAGAGAGCAGACGCACGACGCCGGGGCCCGCAGCGCGGGCCCCGGCGTCGTCTTGAAGGAACAGGGGCGGCGGTCACGCTTCCAGCAGGATCGTCACCGGGCCGTCGTTGACCAGCTCCACGTGCATATGGGCGCCGAAGATGCCGGTCTGGACCGGCACGCCCTCGATGCGCAACGCCTCGACGAACGCCGCGTAGACGGCCTCGCCTTGCTCGGGACGCGCGGCGTCACTGAAGCTCGGCCGATTGCCCCTGCGAGCCTCGGCGTAGAGCGTGAACTGCGAGACGGCCAGCACCTCGCCGCCCACATCCGCGAGCGCCAGGTTCATGAGCCCGGCGTCATCCTCGAAGATGCGCAGCCTGGCCGTCTTGGCGGCGAGATTGCCCGCGGTCGCGGCCGAATCGCCGTGCGTCACGCCGACGAGGGCCAGATAGCCGCGGCCGATCGCGGCCACGCGCTCGCGGCCCACGGTCACCGAGGCGCGGCTCACGCGCTGGATCAGGATGCGCATGGCCGTAGTCTAGTGCAGTGTCTCGAAAACGGCTTTACAGCGCCCGCCTTCTGGGCGCGCTCGCGTGCCGGGCGGAGCTGCTGCTGCGAGTGTGGTCAGGGTGAGTCTGCTGCGCACGGCGTCCTTTCGACGGGGTGTCTCGGCCGGGCAGCGGAACGACCTGTGCCCGGCGGGCGCGATGCGCCGTGACCCGCGCCGCGCGGCTTCGCCGTCACATGAGAAGGGGGGAGGCGAATCTGCAGCGGGCAGGCGCGGGGCACCTTGATGGGTGAAGATTCTCCCCCCAGTGAAGCCCACCGAGAGGCGCAAGCAACCCGAAGCGCCTGCGACTGCTCCGGCTTCACCATGTGCGTGTACAAGCGCGTGGGCTTTACCCTGTCGCACGGCGCGACCGACCAGTCCCGGCGGCGCGCGCGCGTCGCTCCGTCACCTCAAGCCGGGCGACCTCGTCTTCTACGGCGGCTCCGGCTACTACGGCCACGTGGCCATCTACGTCGGCCGCGGCCGCATTATCCACGCGCCCCACACCGGCGCGGTCGTGAGCTACGCGAAGTTGCAGGGCGCCGCGACGGCGCGGAGGCTCATCGGCTCGTGGCCTTCGCCACTCTCGCGGACCCAACGCGTTGGCGGAGCGCGCCGATGGGTACGGGTCACCCGAGGAGCAAGCCGCGATGAGGGGAGTGATGAGCAATGCTGTGCAGTCTCTCGGCCAAGCTCGGCGACAAGGAACTGGCGGAGATCGGCGCTCTGGAGGAGGAGCTCGGGGTGACGATGCTGGCGTTCAACTGCCATGCCGTCGACCCCGCGGCGATCGACGACCGTCAGCTCACCAGCATCAAGGAGCTCGAGGAGAAGCTCGGCGTCTCGCTGGTCGCGATGGCCCACTGAAGCGCGGCGCGCTCCCACCTGCTCCGCGCAGGTAGACTGACGAGGTGCATCCCCCCGTCGAAGGAGCCGACATGTCGAGCCTCAAGGGCACCCAGACCGAGAAGAACCTGCTCAAAGCCTTCGCCGGCGAGAGCCAGGCGCGCAACCGCTACACCTTCTTCGCCAAGCAGGCGGCAAAAGAGGGCTACGAGCAGATCGCCGCCCTCTTCCTCGAGACCGCCGAGAACGAGGGCCAGCACGCCAAGGTGTACTTCAAGCACCTCGAGGGCGGCCTCGTAGAGATCACCGCGACGTACCCGGCCGGCAAGATCGGCACCACGGCCGAGAACCTGCTGGCCGCCGCCGAGGGTGAGAACGAGGAGTGGACGGATCTGTATCCCGCCTTCGGCGACGTGGCCGAGTCCGAAGGCTTCAAGGAGGTCGCGAACTCGTTCCGCCAGATCACCAAGGTCGAGGAGAAGCACGAGGCGCGCTACCGCAAGCTGCTGGACAACGTCGAGAAGGACCTGGTCTTCGCACGGCCGGAGCCGGTGAGGTGGATCTGCCGCAAGTGCGGCTTCGTGCACGAGGGCCCCAAGGCGCTCAAGGTCTGCCCGGCCTGCCAGCACCCGCGGGCCTATCAAGAGGTCTACGCCGAGAACTTCTGAGAGAGCGGCGAGCCCCGGAGGTCGTCCCAAAACTCGCCATCCTCCGCGCCGGCGCTACTCGAGCACGACCAGCGCGTCGGCCGTGAGCTCGTACTCCTCGTCCTCGTTGAGGGCGTGCACGCGGATGCGCTCCAGCTCGCCCTCGCCCTTGAGCTCCAGCGGCTGCGCCTCGGTGAGCAGCTTCACGTCGGAGAGGCGGAGGGCCGAGCGCACGGCGCTGCTGACGCTCGGCTCCTTGCCGGTGGTCATGAGCACCACGCGACCGGTGTGGTCGGTGAGGTCGATGGCCAGCTGTGCGGCCCGGTCGCCGGTGTCGAGCACGACCACGCGCTGGCCGGCCAGCGCGGTCTGGTCGTCGACGCGCGTGTACACGCCTTTGCTCTTGTAGTCGTCAAGGTTGGCGATCTCGACCTCGACCACCTCGGCGGGCCGCGGGTGGCACGACTTCTCCACCGGCGTCGCGATCGCCTCCGCCGGCTTGATGCCGGCGCGCCAGTTCTTGATGGCCTCGTGGAGGGCGTCGGCGGCCAGGTTGCTGCAGTGCATCTTGATCGGCGGCAGCCCGTCGAGTGCGTCGGCAACGTCGCCGCGGCCCACCTTGAGAGCCTCGTCGAGCTGCATGCCCACCACGAGCTCGGTGATCATGCTCGAGGTCGCGACCGCCGAGCCGCAGCCGAAGGTCTGGAACTTGATGTCCTTGATGCGATCGTCCTCGACGTCGATGTAGATGTCCATCAAGTCGCCGCACACCGGATTGCCCACACGGCCGACGGCGACGTTGGGGCCCTCGAGCGTGCCTACGTTGCGCGGGTTGCGGAAGTGCTCGAGGGTCTTCTCGCTGTACTGGGTGGATTTCATGAGCAGTGCCTCTCGGTCTGTAGGGTTACGCTGATCTGGTCCTCACGCCGGGGTCTTGACCTTGTACAGCGGCGAGAGCGCCCGCAGTCGGGCGATCACGCCGGGCAGCACGGCCATGATGCGGTCCACGTCGTCGTCCTTGCTGAAGCGCCCGAAGGTGAACTCGAGCGAGCCGTGCGCCTCCTCGTGCAGGAGCCCGCAGGAGATGAGCGTGTGGGAGGGCTCGAGCGTCTTGGAGCTACAGGCCGAGCCGGTCGCCACGGCCACGCCCTCGTCGCGCAGCGACAGCACCATGGCCTCGCCTTCCACGCCGTCGAAGCGGAAGTGGGCGTTGTTCGGCAGGCGCCCTCCCGGCGGCTTGAGCGTGGCGCCGTTCAGGTGCGCGTCCGGTATCTCGGCGAGCACGCGCTCGACCAGCCGGTTGCGGATGGCGGTGATGCGCGCCACCTCGGCCGGCATCTCCGCCGCCATGATCCCGGCGGCGGCGGCCATGCCGGCGATGGACGCGAGGTCCTCGGTGCCCGAGCGCAGGCCGCGCTCCTGGCCGCCGCCGAGCAGCACGGGCGCCACCTGCACGCCCTTGCGCACGTACAGCGCGCCCAGACCGCGCGGCCCGTAGATATCGTTGGCCGAGAGGCTCATGAGGCTCACCGGCACGGCGCTCATGTCGATGGGCACGAGCCCTTCGGCGGCCACGGCGTCGGTGTGGAGCGCCACGCCGGTGCCGGCCAGCATCTCGGCGATCTCGGCGATGGGCTGGACCGTGCCGATCTCGTTGCTCGCCCAGCCGACGCTGACCAGGATCGTCTCGTCGGTGATGCGGGCGCGCAGCTTTTTCGGCGACACGCGCCCGTACAGATCGATCGGCGCGTGCGTCACCCTGAAGCCGTTCTTCTCCAGGTACTTCGCGATGTTCAGCACCGAGATGTGCTCGGCCTCGGTGATGATCACGTGGTCGCCCTTGCGCCGGTTGCGCTGCGCGTACCCGATGATGGCGAGGTTGTTGGCCTCTGTGGCGCCCGACGTGAAGACGATCTCCTGAGGCTGCGCGCCGAAGAAGCGGGCGACGGCGGCGCGGGCGTCTTCGAGCGCCGCCGTGGCGTCGTCGCCCACGGCGTGCAGCGAGGCCGCGTTGCCGAAGGTGCCACCGAAGTACGGCAGCATGGCCTCGACCACGCGCGGATCGACCGGCTTGGAGGACTGGTAGTCGGCGTAGACGATCTCGTCAGCCGGCTTCACGGGAGCCATGCCGGAGACCCGCTCAGAACCACATCGTGGCGCCGGCATCCAGCGTGAGGTCGTTCAGGGTGGCCGCGCCGACGATCTTGACGCCGTCGATGAGCTCCACCGTCTCCCAGCCGAGCATCTGCTTGGAGGCCTCGCACACGTACACCGTGATGCCCATGTCGAGGGTCTTCTTGAGCATCTCGGCGACGCTGGGGAAGCTGCCGAGCTGAATCTCTGCCGCCGCCCCGGGCTTGAGGACCGTGAGGCCCATGCCCAGGTAGTACACGGCGGCGTCGACGCCCATGGCCTTGGCGCTCTGGGCCAGCACGAGCGGCGAGTACTGCTTCTCGGGGAGGTTGCTGGTCTGCACGTACAGGATGGAGTTCTCGTTCTTCATGGTCGTCTGCTCCTTGTCATTTGAGGCGGCGGATGAGGATGTGCAGCTGGTCGCCGTCGTTCTCGACGGCGACGACCTCGTGCCCGGCGCGCTTGGCGAACCTCGTCAGGTCTTCCTCGGCCGCGGGGTCGTCGGCGTAGACCTCGAGCACCTCGCCGATCTCGATGGCGTCGATGCTCTCTCTGGTCTGGAACAACGGCTCGGGGCAGTAGAGCCCCACACAGTCGAGCGTCTGAGCGGGGGTGAGGTCGTCGGTCATGCAGACTCCTTCGGGCCGTGGATACCCAACCACTATGGTCGGTATTCCCCGTCAGCGGAATCCAAACTCATCGGGGTCGACCCAGGGCCGGGCGGCAGGCTGGGCCGCCGGATGGAACGGCGCAGCCGTTCAGGTCACGGCCCGGCCGGCGCCAGCACCGCGTCGTAGCCCGGGAGCGTGACCTCGTCGCCGGCGCGTACTTCCGCCGCGCCATGTCCCGCCGGGCGCCGTCGCCGCAGGGTTCGCGGGCGGCGGCGCGAAGTCGATACACTCTCATGGATATGAACGTGCGGAGTCTCACGAGGCGCTTTCTGAGGACGGCCGTCGCCGTTCTTGCGGCGGCCGTCGCCGTCTGCCTCGCCGTGCCCGGGCCGGCCGGGTCCGCGGTCTCGGCCGGGGACCACGGCGCGACCGCCCTTCTCGGCCGCGCGCCAGGCTCCCTGGCCGAGTTGCAGAAGGAGGCCCGCCGCACGCGGGCGCAGATGGAGCGGCTCAATGCCGAGATGAAGATCGTCACGCAGAAGTGGGAGGCCGCGCGTCAGCGGCTCGACGAGGTCAACGCCAAGCTCGTCCAGGCCCGGCGCCAGCTGACCCGCACCCGCAACGAGCTCGACCGGCAGCGCGCCCTCGTCGCCGGGCGCATGCGCACCATGTACAAGACCGGCGAGTTCACGTGGCTCGACATCGTCACCTCGGCGTCCAGCCTGGCCGACGCGGAGACCGTCATCGACTTCCTCCGCAAGATCTCCCTGCAGGACCTCCACGGGGAGGCCGAGCTGCAGCGGCTCACCGGCCTCGCGCGGCGTGATGAGCACGCGGTCGAGGAGGATCGGCAGCAGGCCGTGCTGGCACAGGCCGAGCTCGAGAACCAGCGCTACGCGGTGGACCAGAAGATCGCCGAGCGCGCCGCCCTGCTCAAGGACGTGGTCGCAAAGATCAAGAAGATCCTCTCCGCGCCAGAATTGCTCATGAAAGCCGGCGGCAAGATCACGCAGGTCACGTGGGCGCAGGCTTTTCTCAAGAGCCTGGGCGTGCCGATGACGGCCGACAACGTAGCCGCCATCGTGGCATGGGAGATGGCGGAGGGCGGGCACTGGTACAACACCGCCTACTACAACCCGCTCAACACCACGCAGTCGATGTCCGGCGCGACCGTGTTCAACTCGGTCGGGGTCAAGGCATACACGAGCTGGGTGCAGGGGCTCAAGGCCTCCGTCATCACCATCCGCAACGGCTACTACGGCGGCATCCTCGACGCCCTGCGCCGCGGCAACGACGCGCGGGCGGTGGCCGACGCCGTGGCGGCCTCGCCGTGGGGGACGGGGTCGTTCACCCCGAAGCACTAGATCCCGCGGGCCCGACTTCGT
>Ga0209913_1001172_pt1 | contig 15785 bp, 6 predicted proteins | sample PersoiDNA2013203_FD_185805 | JGI IMG/M metagenome (GOLD analysis project Ga0209913, IMG submission 185805) | Permafrost soil microbial communities from the Arctic, to analyse light accelerated degradation of dissolved organic matter (DOM) -... | ecosystem: Environmental > Terrestrial > Soil >... | reverse complement strand
ATCACTGCGCGGCAAGCTCAAGCTAGGCATAGAGCAACAGGAATTGTCCGACCTGCATATCGCACTGCTCAAGCATGGCAGCATCAGCGGCAACGGCCAGTTCCAGCCGGGCTCGGGTAATGGCGTTTTCAATCTACAGGTCGACGCTCTTGATCTGCAAACCCTGCATCAGCAACTTCAGCCAACCAGCTTGCACGGCCCCGTGGCACTGATCATCAAACCGGCTGGGCTGGATGTCGCCGTGCAGCTGCAAGACGCGCGTTATGCCATTACCCTTGATGGCACTGTCGGCCGCGAGATGATCACACTCAAACAAGCCAGGCTAGCCGCCAACGGCGCCAGCCTGAGTCTCTCTGGCACACTGAACACCAATGGCAACATGGCTTACAACATTAAGGGCGAGCTCAATAATTTTGATCCATCCGTCTGGTTGCGCAATCAGGCTGCGGCTGCGCGCATCAACATGCGCCTTGATGCCAGCGGCGCGCTGACACCGCAAATACAAAGCAAATTGGTCTTCAGCATTCACGACAGCAGCTACAACAAACTACCCATGCGCGGCGCGGGCACACTGCAGTTGAATGGCACAAGACTCTTGCCCAGCACGCTGGAGCTGCTGGTCGCCGGCAATCGTCTACAGTTACAAGGTGCTTTCGGCGCGGCAACAGACCGGCTCGCGATCCATCTCGATGCGCCGCAACTGACACAGCTAGGATACGGTCTGGCCGGGGCGCTCAAGCTCGACGGCCAACTCAGCGGCAGTCTGCAGGCGCCCAGCCTGCGCGCCATTTATAGCGGCACCCAACTGAGTTTTGGCGCACATAGCCTGGCCAGCATGAGCGGGCAAGCCGATATCCAGAGCAATTTGACCGGCAGTATCGCGGCTCCCGGCAACAAGCTGGCACTGACGCTGAACGGCACTGATTATCACGGTCCCGATGGCACGCTGCACCAGCTCAAGCTAGCGCTCGACGGTACCTATGGCGCGCATGTGCTGACGCTGCAAGCCGACGGCAAGATCCACGGCCAGACTCTGGCGCTGCAATTCGGTGCCCACGGCAAGTTGAGCCAGGATAGACGCGGCTATGCCTGGAGCGGTGTGATCGACCGACTCAACAATCAGGGCGTGCCGCATCTAGCGCTGGCCGCTCCGTTGACGCTCACGCTGGCCCCAGAGACGCTGGTCGCAGGTGCCACACGGCTTGATATTGATGGCATGGAAATCGATCTGGTCAGTCTCGCCTACCAACAAGGTCGCCTACGTTCGCAAGGCAGCGCCAAAACCATCGATATTGGCAAGCTGCTGACGCTGGTGCAGCAAGTGAGCGGCATTACCCCTCCGATCAAGAGCAATCTGGTTCTCGACAGCGCCTGGGATTTCTCCCTGGCAGAACAAGCCAGCGGCTTCATTGAGGTGCAGCGCAAAAGCGGCGATTTGTGGTTGGATGCCAACAGCAGTGCGCCAGCTCTGCTGGGCCTGTCCGCGCTACAGTTGCGGGTAGATCTGAGCGGCACGGCTGCGCGCCTGCACGGTCAACTGACAGCTGCCCGCATCGGCAATGGCGAACTGCAGGGGCAAGTCGGCCTGCTCAAGCAAGATGGCTTGCTCACCCTCGGCAATGCCTCACCGTTGGCATTGAGCGCCCTGCTCGATGTGCCGCAACTCAAACGCATCGGCGCCCTGTTGGGCCCGCAATATGCACTCGACGGCAAACTGGCACTGACATTCAAGGTCGATGGCAGCCTTGGCGCACCGCGCTTGAGCGGCGCCATCAATGGCGACCAGTTGGCCGTCACCCTGTTTGACCAGGGTATTCAACTCAAGGATGGCATCGCCCGCATCACCATGGATGGTGAGGTAATCGATCTACATCAGCTTGAGTTTCACGGCAGCAGCGGCACACTCAAGGCGACTGGCAAGGTCAAGCTTGGCGCCGCCGATCCCGACCTGCAGGCTACCATCGTGGCCGAGCAACTGCAGTTGCTGGCCAGCCCGGACCGGCAATTGATGTTGTCGGGCCAGGCTAGCCTGAGCAACATCAATAGCCAGTTACGCATCGACGGAAAATTTGTCGTCGATAAAGCCCTGTTCGATCTTCCCAAGAGCAGCGCCCCGAAACTGGGCGATGATGTGGTGATTGTGCACGCTGGCAGCAAATCGGCCAGTGCGGTGGCAGCCGGTGAGCAGCCGGCCGACCGTTTTGCACCTGTAATGAATCTGGTGATCGATCTTGGCGATAATTTCCGCTTCAAGGGCAGCGGTGCCGACTTGCGCCTGCGCGGCGAGATGACGGTGCACAGTGAACCGCTGCAAACGCTGCGCGCCAGCGGTACGCTCAATGTCAGCGACGGCAGCTATGAAGCCTTTGGCACCAAACTCAACATTGAACGCGGCATCATCAACTTCCAGGGGCCGATCACCAATCCCAACCTGAATATCCTTGCCATGCGCCGCAATCAGGATGTCGCCGCCGGTGTCGAAGTGACCGGTTTCGTCAGTCAGCCGCGCATCAGACTGGTGTCGGAGCCAACTGTCGCCGATGATGAAAAACTGTCCTGGTTGATGTTTGGACACGGCAGCGACAGTTCCGGTCTGGCCCAGCGCAGCGCCAGCAGTCAGGCACTGGCGCTGCTAGGCAATTACAGCGGCAAGAAAATCGCCAAGGACATCGGCTTCGATCAGTTCTCCATCGGCGCCAGCGAATCGGGCTTGAGCGACGAACAGGTGGTCAACCTGGGCAAAGCCATTACGGACAAGCTGTCGGTCGGTTACGAGCAAAGTCTGACCGGTGCCGCCAGCATCGCCAAGGCTACCTGGCAGCTATCGAAGCGCTGGTCGGCGGTAATCCGCACCGGCACTATCAATGGCATCAACTTCGTCTATAGTCTGCGCTTTGACGGCGGCTCATAAGGTATTGAGAACGGTACCCTACAGCCAACCCACCTTGCGCAAACGAAAATACAACCAGGTGCAGGAAGCAAGTATGCCGCCCAGCACTGCCGGATAGCTCCAATGCCAATCCAGCTCCGGCATGTACTTGAAATTCATGCCGTACAGACTGAACACCATGGTCGGGATTGCCAGAATGCCGCCCCATCCTGCCAGCCGCTTGACCACTTCATTCTGACGAATCGTCACCTGCGCCAGATCAATCTGCATGGCCGCCGCCACCATGTCGAGCAGACGCTCCCCGGTCTCGACCAGACGCACCACGTGGTCGTAGATATCACGAAAATACACCTTACCTTCCTTGCTGATGATGCCCTCGTGAAAACGCAGCAACTGCGAGCAGACATCCAGCAGCGGCACCGCCGCTGAGCGTATCTTGATCAGCTGCCGTTTGAGCTGATACAGCTCCTGCAGATGCGCACGCTCGGAGTCACGCTCAAACAGCTCCGATTCATAGCGCTCAAACTGGGCTTCCAGGTCATCCATGATGGGGCCGTAATTGTCGACCACATAGTCCATGATTGAATACAACACGTAAGCGGGGCCGCGCACCATGCGCTCGGGCAGGCTCTCACAATGCTCGCGTACCTTGACGTAGCTGCGCGAGGGACCATGCCGCACCGATACCACAAAGCGCGCGCCGACAAAAATATGGGTCTCGCCAAACTGCACCGCCTCATCGACCACTTGCGCCGTGCGCAAGACCACAAACAAGGTATCGCCATACTCTTCGATCTTGGGACGCTGGTGCGCGGCATAGGCATCTTCCACGGCCAGTTCATGCAGATTGAATTCTTCCTTGATTTCCTGCATCAGGGCGACGCTAGGCTCCAGCAATCCAAGCCATACGAAGGTGTCGCTTTGCTCCAGCACATCGCTGATCTCAGCAATGCTGATATCGCGTAGCTTCTTGCCACCCTTGTATGCCGTGCAATTGATGATCATGTTTGTTTCTTGCATTACTACATCCTCAAAATTGAGCGCAACCAGGCGCGCTTAACTGGCTCGGCGGATGACTGGCGGCGTCAACAATTGCGCCAGCAATACGCCTGCAAGCGTGACGCCTCCGCCTAGGACATGATAAGCGTGCAACGATTCGTCCAGTGCCAGCACCGCGATGATGACAGTAAACAAAGGGGACAAATTCATGAACATGGTGGCGCGGCTGGCACCCAGATGTGCAATGCCCTTCATCCACAGAATCTGTGACAGGATGGAAGCGGCAATACCGGCATACAGAATCAGCGGCAGATTGGCCGCCGTCACCGGCGCATATGGCGCCATCAGACACAATGGCACGAGCAGCAGCACCGCCACCCAGACCTGCAGATACAGCAAATGCCAATTATTGATCGGCAATGCCCAGCGCCGCAGCAACACGCCATAGCATGCATAAGCGATAGTCGCCAGCAGCATGAGCAGATCGCCGGCCATCACGCCTTGGCTGAGCAATAGTGCGGGATGACCTTTGCCGATCAAAATCATCAAGCCACACAAAGACAACAAGCCACCGGCTAAAGTTGCCCAGCTTGGCACCTCACGCAAAAACCAGCTGCTCAGCAAGATCGTCAGCAAAGGCATCAACGAGGCAATCATGCCCATGTTCATAGCCGATGACGTGGCCGCAGCGAAATAGGCCAGGCTTTGATAGAGCACCATGCCGAACAACGCCAGCACCACCACTTTCCAGAGATGCGGGCGAATCTGCCGGCGCTGCCGCCAGACTCCGCCCAGACAAAATGGCGTCAACAAAAGCGCAGCCAGCAGCCAGCGATACAAGGACATGGCCGCCGGCTCAATGAGGCCTGCCGATAGTTTGCTGATGATGGTGTTGCCAGACCAGATCAGCACTGCGCTGACCGGGAAAAACGCCTGTTTGAGCTGCATACTCAGGCGGCTGCCTCGGTGCGGGCCTGACGTCCGGCCAACTCGGCGCCGGCATTATCCGGCAAGCGCCGCAACAATGGAATCGAGCAGGACGCGGCTAGCGCCACGGTCAGAAAGGCCGGCCAGAAATCCTGCGCCACCAGTTGCGGATGACCTTGCCAATGATTGGACGTCTGCAAAGCGAAACCACCCAGCACCACTCCCATGCCAACCGACAATTGCTGCGCCACGCTGGCGATACTGGTGGCCTGGCTCAAACGATGATTATCGACATCCGCGTAGGAAATGGCATTAAGGCTGGTAAATTGCAGGGAGCGGAAACAGCCGCCGATGAGCAACACGATCATCATCACGGCGTACGGTGTCGTCTGTGAAAACAAACCGATTGCCGCCAGTGAAATCACTCCGCAAGTGCCATTGACGATCATCACACGGCGAAAGCCAAAACGCTTGAGCACCTTGGCAGCGATGCTCTTCATGAACATGGCGCCGGCGGCCGAGGCGCAGGTCAACAAGCCTGAATGAAAGGCAGTCAGACCAAAGCCCAGTTGCAGCATCAACGGCAACAGAAAAGGAATGGCCCCGATGCCCAGGCGAAACAGTGAGCCACCGGCCACGCCGGCCTGCAAGGTCTGAATGCGCAACAAGCTTAGATCAATGAGCGGATGGGCCACGCGCCGTGCATGCCAGACATAGGCCACCAGCGACAAAATACCCAACACCACGCAAGCTAGCGAGATATCGCCGGACACCAGATGACGGCCGGCGGTAGCCAGTCCCATCATCAACAACGAACAACCCAATGCCGACAGAATGAACCCGACCCAATCCAGGGGCGCAGTCAGGGGTTCTTTGGTATTGGCGATGAAACGCGTGGCCAGATACAGGCCGAGCACACTCATCGGTATATTGATGAAAAAAATCCAGCGCCAGTGAAAGTAAGTCGTGATGAAACCGCCCAGAGGCGGCCCCAGCACCGGCCCCAGCATGGCCGGCATGGTCAGATAGCTGAGCGCCTTGACCAGATTGACCTTTTCCACGCTGCGCAACACCACCAGACGGCCAACCGGCACCATCATGGCGCCGCCTATCCCTTGAAAAAAACGTGCGGAAACGAATTGTGGCAAGGTTTGCGACACACCGCACAAGATCGATCCCAGCATGAAGACACAAATGGCGGAGCGAAAAATCGTCAGTGCGCCGAAGCGGTCAGCCATCCAGCCACTGATCGGAATAAACACCGCCAGACTGAGCAGATAAGAGGTCAGCGCCAGTTTGAGCGAAATAGGGTTGACTGCCATGTCCACTGCCAACACCGGCAGCGAAGTGGAAATCACGGTGGAATCCATCTGCTCCATGAACAGGGCACAGGCAACGATGAGAGGAATGACAAGGGTGCGCGGAAGAGCCATCGGGACAGAGGTCTGGAAAGGAGTGGAACAAGCAGTCTTAGCGACGGTCCGAACCGCACAGGACGTGGCAGGAACCGGCGCCCAGTATACCGTTTAAGCTATGATGCTGCCCGGTACCGGCAAATCTCCCTGCCGTTGCCCGTTTCAACCATTTGTGTACTTGGGTCCGCTCCCCTATGCTGCCTGCCTGTTTTGCTTTGCTCGACGATAGCACCGATCATCCCGCCACAGCGCCACGCTCGCGCCTGTACACCGGCTACCAGCGCAGCCTGCGCGGTGCCGATGCCAGCGCTCTGCCAGCACTGCTGACACAGATGCAGGCCGCCTTGCAGCAAGGCATGCATGCGGTAGCCTTGCTCAGCTACGAGCTCGGCGCCGAGCTCCTGCAAATCGATACCGTTGCAACGACCGATCTGAGCGCTGCGGCAGAAATCTTGCTTTTTTCACAATGCCAGCATCTGAGTGCCGCTGACACTGTCATCTGGCTGCAGCAACAAGCCGATGACACCAAGGCTACCGCCGGCATCGCCAATGTTCGCGCCAATGTCGACGAAGCGGCTTTTTGCACAGCCATCGACCGCATCCATGATTACATTGCCGCCGGTGACACTTATCAGGTCAATTACACCTACCGTTTGCACTTCGACGCCTATGGCGCGCCCTTGCAACTGTACCGGCAGCTGCGTGCACGCCAGCCGGTGCCTTACGGCGCCTTGATCAGCCTGCCCGACGGGCGTTGCATCCTGTCGTTTTCTCCTGAGCTATTCGTGCGTCACCAGGATGGCCGGTTGCTGGCACAGCCGATGAAAGGCACCGCACCAGCCGCAGCCGATGATGCCGCCGAAAATGGACGACGCGCCGAGCAACTGACGCAGGACGAAAAAAACCGTGCCGAAAACCTGATGATCGTTGATCTGCTGCGCAACGACCTGGGCCGCATCGCCGTCAACGGCTCGGTTGCAGTGCCGCAGTTGTTTGCGGTCGAACGTTTCGGCCAGGTCTTGCAAATGACGTCGACCGTGACCGCGCAACTGCGCGCCGACACCACGCTGGCCGAACTTCTGACTGCACTGTATCCGTGCGGCTCCATTACCGGCGCGCCCAAGCATCGCAGCATGCAAATCATCAGCGAACTGGAAACCGCGCCGCGTGGCATCTACACCGGCGCCATTGGCTGGTTTGACGCCGCCCCGGCAAGTCGGCAAGTGGGTGATTTCTGCCTCTCGGTACCGATACGTACGCTGGCGCTGCAGGCACCGCAGCATGGCGTGCGTGCTGGCGAGATGGGCGTGGGTGCGGGCATTGTGCATGACAGCCGCGCTGCGGATGAATTTGCTGAATGTCGTCTGAAAGCGCGCTTTCTGACTGGACTGGAACATGCATTCACGCTGTTTGAAACCCTCTATGCGACCAAGGAAAACGGTTGCCGCCACCTTGACCTGCATCTGCAGCGCTTGCGCAGCTCCGCCTCCTACTTCAACTTTTCTTTTGACGAAGCCGCCATTCGCAGCGCCCTGGCGCAGGTCTGTGCACAACTTCCGGCGGCGTTACCGCATCGTCTGCGGCTTGATTTGAATCAGCATGGTGCGATACGCCTGCAACATGGCGTGCTGACACCGCTGGCCGCACGCGTGAAGGTATTCGTCGCCAGCGATACCAGCACCAACGACGATCTGTTCTTGCGCCACAAGAGCTCACAGCGCGCGCGTTATGATCAGGCGTGGAAAGACGCCGAACAGCGCGGCGGCTTTGACATGTTGTTTTTCAACCAGCATGGACACCTGACCGAGGGTGCTCGCAGCAATGTCTTCGTACAACTGGATGGTCGCTGGTATACGCCGCCGCTGAGCGCGGGCGTGCTGCCGGGCGTGATGCGTGCAGTGCTCTTGAACGATCCCGACTGGGATGCATCAGAGCGCGCGATCAACCAGGCCGATCTGCACCGTGCAACACGCGTCGTGCTGTGCAATGCCTTGCGCGGCGTGGTCGAGGCGGAACTGGTTTAGCGTGTCTGCGGCTGCTGGTCTGCCTGCGTCGCCAGTTGCTGCAGATCGTTGATGTTTTTATCACTCCAACCGCCGCCAAGTGCCGTGATCAGCAAGACGCTGGCAGCCATGCGCCGGTTCAGGATATCAAGTGAGGATTTTTCGCTGGCCAGTGCGGTTGCTTGCGCTGTGATCACGTTGGCATAGCTGACGGTGCCGGCCTTGTATTGATTAAGCACCAGCGTGAGCGCCAGACGCGCCGACTGCAGCGCTTCGTCTTGCACTACTGCTTCCTGTTCCAGAATGCGCAGTGCCGCCAGGTTATCCTCCACCGCCTGGAAGGCCGTCAACACTGTCTGCTTGTAGGTCGCTGCGGCCAGATCGTAGCTGGCCATGGCTTGTTTGGTGGCTGCCTTCATCGCCCCGCCGTCGAACAGGGTCTGACTCAGCGAGGGACCGAGCGACCAGATTCGGCTTGGCAAATTAAACAGGTTGGCAATGCCATTGGTCGTTTGATAGCCTCCCGAGGCAGACAGACTCAAGCTCGGGAAATAAGCAGCCTCAGACACACCGATTTGCGCATTGGCGGCAGCCACACGACGCTCGGCCGCAGCCACATCGGGACGCCGCTCCAGCAACATCGATGGCACTGCCAGCGGAATTGGCGGAGCCTGGGCTTCCAGCGGCGCCGGGGCAATCGCAAAGGTCGACGCGCTCTGCCCCACCAGCAAGGCAACGGCATGCTCCAGTTGCGCGCGCGTGACGCCATTGTCCAGTGCCGACGCCTGTGCCGTCTTCAGTTGTGTCTGTGCCTGAATGACATCGGACTTGGCAGCCACGCCGACAGCATATTGATTTTTGGTCAGTTCATACGAACGCTGGTAAGCCACCACGGTCTCGTCGAGCAAGCGCTGCTGGGCATCCAACACCCGCAGTTGCAGATAATCCTGCGCTAGTGCCGCCTGGGCGCTCAAGCGTACTGCCGCCAGGTCAGCCGCCGTCGCTTGCGCAGTGGCCTCATTGGCTTCGATATTGCGTCGCACACTGCCCCAGACGTCGATTTCCCAGCTGGAGCTCAGTCCCAGCGAATAAGTATTCTTGATCTGGCTGACACCGCTGGAGACAGCCGCTGACCGGGTGCCACTGGCATTGGCCGAGAGCGTCGGCATCAACGCGGCACGGGCACTTTGCACTAGCGCCATGGCCTTGCGAAAACTGGCTTCCGATTCAGCCAGATTTTGGTTCGAAATATCGATTTGCGCGATCAGGGCATTGAGCTGAGGATCGTTGAACATTTCCCACCACTTGCCGTTCATCGCCAGTACATTGGGCTGGGCCGGCTTCCAGTCCTGCATCTCTTTGAAAGCGACCGGCGCCGGCGCCATACTTGGGCGTACGTAGTCAGGCCCCATGGTGCAGGCGGCCAGCGCCATCACGATTGGCGTCAGCAGGAAGAGGCGGTTGATGTTTGGCTTTGTCATTTTCATTTCTCCGCAAATCCAGTGGCAACAAATGCCGCCACCGGGTCTGCCCATTTCACTTAGCGTGTCGTCCCAGAAATTTCCGGTGATCCGCTGAGCCGTTGAAACCAGCGCTTGCTCCACAAACGGAAGCGCTCCATATACAGATAAACCACCGGTGTGGTGTACAGCGTGAGAATCTGGCTGACGATCAAACCACCAACGATGGAAATACCCAGAGGTTGGCGCAATTCGGCGCCATCGCCGTGCCCCAGTGCCAGCGGCACCGCGCCCAACAAAGCTGCCATGGTAGTCATCATGATCGGCCGAAAACGCAGACAGCACGCCTCGAAGATGGCATCGCGCGGCGACAGTCCCCGACTACGCTCGGCCTGCAAGGCAAAATCGATCATCATGATGGCATTCTTCTTGACGATGCCGATCAGCAAGATCACACCGATGAGTGCAATCAGGCTGAATTCAGTACCAGTTGCCAGCAAGGCCAGCAAGGCACCAACCCCGGCCGACGGCAATGTGGAGAGGATAGTAATCGGATGTACCAGGCTTTCATACAACACCCCCAAGACGATATACACCGCCAGCAAAGCCGTCAAAATCAGCCATGGTTGATTGCCCATGGAGGACTGAAAGGCATTGGCCGTACCTGCAAAACTACCCTGCACCGCAGTCGGCACCCCGAGTCGAGCCAAGGTATCGTTGATCACCTCCGAGGCTTGCGACAGTGACACGCCTTCGGCCAGATTGAAGGAAATCGTCGAAGCAATGAACTGGCTTTGGTGATTCACGCTTAGTGCGGTACTGGTCGATGCGAAGCTGGCGAAGGAGCTTAATGGCACCTGCGTGGATGCGCCGCTGGAGACAGTCAAGGCCAGTGACGAGTTGGAACTGAGTGCGCCCGAGGCCGTCACCGCTGGCGGCGTACTCAATGCCGAGGTGGTCGGCGACAGGTTGGCAGTACTGTTAGCCAGACTGACGTTGATGGTTTTCAGGATTTCCGGGCTTTGCCAATACTGCGGTGCGGCCTCCATCACGACGTGATATTGATTGATACCGCTATAGATGGTCGAAATCTGACGTTGCCCAAACAGATCGCTCAGACTGGAATCGATCAGCGATGGCGTCACGCCGCTGCGGATGGCCGTTTCACGATCGATCGTCAATGTGGTCTGTAATCCCTTGTCCTGCTGGTCGGTGGTCACGTCTTCGAGTTGCGGCAAATTGGAGAAAGCCAGACGAATCTTGGGCTCCCAGGTGCGCAACAATTCCAGATCGTCCGATTGCAAGGTGAACTGATACTGCGCATCGCTCTGCCGGCCGCCGGTACGAATGTCTTGCACCGACTGCAAGAACAGGCTGGCGCCAGGCACATGCGCGAGCTTGCCGCGCAGGCGCGCAATAACCTGGTCTGCCGAGATCTTGCGCTCGGACAAAGGTTTTAGGGCAATGAACATGTTGCCGCTGTTGCGGGTACCGCCACCTGTATAGGCGGTGACATTGAGCACTGCAGGATCAGCCTTGACGATATCGATGAATTCATTGAGCTTGTTGCGCATGGCCTGAAACGAAATGGCTTGATCGCCACGAATACCACCGATGAGGCGGCCGGTATCCTGTTGTGGAAAAAAGCCCTTTGGAACGACCACATAGAGATAAACATTGAGCACGACCGTGGCCAGCAAGATCAGCATCATCAGCGGCGAAAATCGCAAGGCCCAAGCCAGTGAACGCTCATAGGCACGCAGCATGGCGGCGAACAAGCGTTCGACTGCGCTGAAAAAACGCCCTGGGGCTTGTTTTTCCTTTGGTTGATGGCGCAATAGCGCCGCGCACATCATGGGCGTGGTGGTCAGCGATACCAACATCGACACCAGAATCGCCACCGACAGCGTCACCGCAAACTCACGGAACAAGCGACCGACTAACCCGCCCATCATCAGCACGGGTATAAATACTGCAATGAGCGAAATACTCATCGACAGAACCGTAAAGCCTACCTCGCGCGCGCCCATCAATGCCGCCTTGACCGGTTTCATACCCGCTTCGATGTGGCGCGACACATTTTCCAGTACCACGATGGCATCATCGACCACAAAGCCGGTAGCAATGGTCAACGCCATCAGTGAAAGATTGTCCAGACTGTAGCCCAGCAGATACATGACGCCAAAGGTACCGATCAGCGAAACCGGTACCGCCACGCTGGGAATGAGCGTGGCGCGGCCATTACGCAGGAAGATGAAGACCACCATGATCACCAATGCAATCGACATCAGCAGAGTCTTTTCGGTATCACGTAACGAAGCGCGAATGGTCGGCGTGCGATCCATCATCACATCTATGTTGATCGACTGCGGAATCGACGCCTTCAACTGCGGCAACAAGGCGGTCACGGCATCAACGGTTTCGATGATATTGGCGCCCGGCTGACGGGACAAAATCAACAATACCGACGGTTTCCCGTTGGCAGAAGCGGCAGTGCGCAAATCGGCCACTGAATCTTTCACCTCGGCGACATCACGCACCCGGATCGGCAAGCCCTTGCGATACGAGACGATCAGTGGTGCGTATTCAGCCGCGGTACTGGCTTGATCATTGGCATAAATCTGCCAGTTGCGATCACCCAGTTCAACCATGCCTTTGGGCCGATTGGCATTGGTGGCGGCAACCGCAGTGCGAACATCGGCAGAACCGAGACCGTATTTATTGAGCGCTGCCGGATTGAGCTCGATGCGCACGGCTGGCTGCGCACCGCCGCCGACGGTAACCTGGCCAATACCGCCGACCTGTGCCAGCTTCTGCGCCAGAATACTATCGGCCGCATCGTACATCTGTCCCTGCGTCAAGGTATCCGAGGTCAGCGCCAGAATCATGATCGGCGCATCGGCTGGATTGACCTTGCGATAGGTAGGATTGCTGGGCATACCGCTAGGCAGCAGGCTGCGCGCAGCGTTGAGCGCAGCCTGCACATCGCGTGCGGCGCCGTCGATATCGCGGTTGAGATCGAACTGCAAGACGATCCGGGTCGAATTGAGCGAACTCGACGAGGTCATTTCCGTTACCCCGGCAATCGCACCAAGACTACGCTCCAACGGCGTGGCAACGGTGGCCGCCATAGTCTCGGGACTGGCACCGGGCAGCGAAGCGGAGACAGAAATGGTCGGGATATCAATTTGCGGCAGCGGTGATACCGGCAGCATCCGAAATGCCACCATGCCAGCCAGCGCGATACCGATGGTCAGCAAAGTAGTGGCGATCGGACGCTCAATGAAGGGACGCGAAATATTCATGCCAGCTCTGCCTCAACCATGCGGCTGCGGTGGCACAAACTCAGGATCGCCTTGCCCTTGAGTGTCATCGTCATCATCACCGTGATCAGTATTGGGCCGGCCAAAGCGCTCGCGCATGCGTCTGGCCAGACGATCAAAAGCCAGATAAATGACCGGCGTCGTAAACAGCGTCAACACCTGCGACACCAACAAACCGCCGACCATGGTAATGCCCAGCGGCTGACGCAGTTCCGAACCGACGCCACTGCCCAGCATCAGCGGCAATGCCCCTAGCAGCGCAGCCATGGTAGTCATCAAAATTGGTCTGAAGCGCAGCAGGCAAGCCTGATAAATCGCTTCGCGCGGCGACTTGCCTTCATGACGTTCGGCTTCCAGTGCAAAGTCGATCATCATGATGGCATTCTTCTTGACGATACCAATGAGCAAGATAATGCCGATGATGCCGATGATGCCCAGATCGCTGCCGGCGATCATCAAGGACAGCAAGGCGCCCACGCCTGCCGACGGCAGGGTCGATAGGATGGTGATGGGATGAATATAACTTTCATAAAGTACGCCGAGCACGATATACATCGTCACGATTGCTGCCAGAATCAGCCAGAGTGTGTTCGACAGCGAGGCCTGAAAGGCCAGCGCAGCGCCCTGGAAGTTGGTGACAATACTGTCGGGCACACCAATGTCTTGTTCGGCAGCGGTAATGGCCTTGACTGCCTCTCCCAGAGACGCTCCGGGGGCTAAGTTGAATGACACCGTAGTAGATGAAAACTGGCTCAGGTGATTGACCACCAAGGGCGCAGTGCGCTCGGTGACTTTGGCAATACTGGCCAAGGGAATCTGCTTGCCGCTGGAAGTGACCAGGAAAATGCTATTGAGTGCATCCGGTCCCTTTTGATATTCAGGCTTGACCTCCATCACCACGCGGTACTGGTTCGACTGCGTATAGATCGTTGAAATCAGGCGCTGGCCGAAGGCGTTGTACAAGGCATTGTCGATGGCTGCCGTGGTAATGCCCATACGTGAGGCCGCATCACGGTCAATCTCGACATAAGCCTGCAAACCCTGATCCTGGGCATTACTGGCAACATCGGCCAATTGCGGCACCTGACGCAGTCGCGCCAACACCTTGGGCACCCAGCTACTAAGCTCGGCCGTATTGGCCCCTTGCAGGGTGAACTGGTATTGCGTGCGGCTGACGCTGTCTTCAATCGTCAAGTCCTGTACCGGCTGCATGTACAGCGTGATGCCCGGAACCTGCTGTTCCAGCTGCGGTTGCAGACGGCGAATCACATCGCTGGCGCTGACATCGCGCTGCTCGTGTGGTTTCAGGTTAATCAGCATGCGCCCACTGTTAAGCGTGGCATTGACGCCATCGACGCCGATGAAGGAAGACAGACTTTCGACCGCCGGATCCTTCAGCAGTACCTTGGCCAAGGCTTGCTGGCGCTCTGCCATGGCCGCAAAGGAGACCGATTGGGTCGCTTCGGAAATACCCTGAATGACACCAGTATCCTGTACCGGGAAAAATCCCTTGGGCACATACACATACAACAAGACGGTCAAGCCCAGCGTTCCGATGGCAACTAGCAGCGTGCTGCGTTGACGATTCAAGACCCATTCCAGCGCCACGCCGTAGCGCGCAATGATACGGTCAAAGAAAGCTCCACTTTGGTGATAGAACCAGCCCTGTTTTTCTTCCGGCACATGACGCAGCAAACGGGCGCACATCATCGGTGTAAGCGTGAGCGACACCACAGCGGAAATCAGAATCGCCACTGCCAGCGTGACCGCAAATTCATGGAACAGGCGACCGACCACATCGCCCATGAACAGCAAAGGAATCAGCACCGCGATGAGCGAAAAGGTCAGCGAAATGATGGTAAACCCGATTTGCTGCGCCCCCTTGAGTGCCGCCTGCAGAGGCGCCATACCCTCTTCGATATAGCGTGAAATGTTTTCGATCATGACGATGGCATCGTCGACCACAAAGCCGGTGGCAATGGTCAGTGCCATCAAGGTCAGGTTATTGATCGAGAAACCAGCCAGATACATGACTCCAAAAGTCCCCACCAGCGACAACGGCACCGCCACGCTGGGAATAATGGTGGCCGACACATTGCGCAGGAAGAGAAAAATAACCATCACCACCAACGCAATCGACAGCAACAGTTCGAATTTGACATCGTCGACAGAGGCTCGAATCGTGGTGGTGCGATCGGTCAGGATGTGCACGTCAATGGCACCCGGCAAGGTAGCTTGCAGCGTTGGCAGAATTTTCTTGATGCTATCGACGACCGCAATCACATTCGCCCCGGGCTGACGCTGAATATTGACGATCACGGCGGCATCCGTATTGGCCCAGGCGCTCAGGCGCGTATTTTCCGCAGCATCCACCACATCGGCGACATCGGTGATACGAATGGCAGCGCCGTTCTTGTAACCGATGATCAATTGACGATATTCATCGGCCGACTTGAGCTGATCGTTGGCATCGATGGTTGAAGCCCGCGACGGCCCGTCAAAACTGCCCTTGGCTTGATTGACATTGGCATTGGCGATGGCGGTCCGTACGTCGTCGAGATTCATGCCCAACGCCGCAATAGCGCGTGGATTGAGCTGCATACGCACCGCCGGGCGCTGACCGCCGGACAGGCTGACCAGACCAACGCCGGACAATTGCGCAATCTTTTGCGCCAGCCGTGTATCGATCAGATCCTGCACTTTGGGCAGCGGCAAGGTCTTGGACGTTACCGCCAGCGTCATGATGGGCGTATCGGCCGGATTCACCT